>Ga0070706_100006484_pt1 | contig 11047 bp, 11 predicted proteins | sample KBSK5501metaG_FD_65476 | JGI IMG/M metagenome (GOLD analysis project Ga0070706, IMG submission 65476) | Corn, switchgrass and miscanthus rhizosphere microbial communities from Kellogg Biological Station, Michigan, USA - KBS K5-50-1 metaG | ecosystem: Host-associated > Plants > Roots >...
GGCTGACTTCAGATCAGCATCCCGTCGGGAGCAAGCATCAATCTTCGCTGGTACCACCCCGGGGGTAGCGCCGGCCATAGATGCGTGGCTTGAAGTGGTCTCGCCGGCCACAGTGGCGCGGCATCCACTGGGGGGAGACCCGGTTACAATCGGATTCACCGGCGACTGTACAATCGATCTATCGAGCAATCTATCACGTGATGATAGCCGTCGCGCCGCGGGGCGAGTCCGGATTTGGAAGCGGGAAGGTCGGTACATGCTCCATAACCTCGGAGCCATGCAGACTCCCGTCATCGTTAACGATCGACCTGTGATCTGGGTCGTTTTGGAAGACGGCGACCAGATCCAGATGGGTCCGTGCAGGCTCCTCTTCACCTCCAACGAATCGGCGGCTTAGAACGTACGGTGTTAATGGCCCTTGCCTGCAGAGCTGATGGCCTACGGTGCGTCTCTGAAGCGTTGGCGCGCGCACCTCGTTTGGATGGGAATGAGGCGGCTGAACCGTCTGACCTATTGGGAAGAAATGTAGCGGAACGCAGTCTCTTGTATAATTCGGTATCTGGAGCGTGCGATGGGATTCGGAACCCACGATCCCGGTTTGGGAAGCAAACGCTCTACCGCTGAGCTACTCCCGCCCCTGCCAGAAGTCATCACTCCACTATTGGAGGTTGCTCCAACAGCCGTGCGACCCTATCCGGGTCGCGCATCCCGGGAACGATCATGTGAGCCTCCGTTGGCGGAAGAGATCGAAGTACAGCGGCAGCTCGGTCGCTCTTGAAGAGTGCGGCGTCTGACGAGCAGCAGTCAGCCGGGCATCATCGTCAAGGTGTTCCAACAAAGTAGCGAACTCGCGAGCTGAGGATCGAGCGGTACACGTTCTGGGTATGGCGATTGAGAGACTCGTAGAGAGCGGCGCGATCAGCGGGCTGTAGCCGTCGGGTGAGGCGCGACGCTTCATCGCGATGGCGCCTGCGAAGCAGGTGATCGACGATTCTTGCGCTAACAGATGCGAAGTCGTATCGGATGAGCACCACACCTCTTCGTCGTGGGGTGGGACAAACCAAGTATCTGCCTCAGCGAACTCGGCAAAGGATACTATACGAGCCATCGACCCCACTGTCATTGGCTCCGGCGTCCTACGTTAAACGCAGCAATCCGTCGTCCGCTTCGTATTCGAACAGCTCCGCATAGCGGCCCCAATCCACCGCTGTCGCAAATTGGCGTTCGGCCTCCTCTTCCGGGTAGTGTTCGTCAAGTATGTCGAGCATGAAGTCCCGTCGCATCACCCCTCGTGGACGGGAACGCAGGACCTCCACGACCGTTTGAACCAGGGGCGCGTGCTCAAGTACGTGAGCACGGAAGATCTCTTTGCTGGTCAGCGTGTCGGCGCGGGCGAACTCCCTCCCCGCGTCGGTGACGAGAACGCGTCCATCGTGTAGCTCGGCGAACCCCAATTGAGCCGCGGCATCGAGGATTGGCAGCAGATCGTCCACCTCAAGGCGGAGGCTGTGAGCGAGCCCCGCAGCATCACCTTCACCGCCCTCCTCGACCAGGACCTCGAGTAGCCCGCTGATACCGCCAGCTCGGGCGTGGGGCAGGGGGACGTACCTGGCGATCTCCGGGGGCGTCAACGTTCCTATCTCCATCTCTGGATTGAGCATGGCCGCGTAGATTTGGCCAACGACAGCCTTGAAGTCTGGCCGCGTGCGGTCCCGCGGTCGCGGCAGGTTCGTGACCACTTCGCCACGGATGTGGCCCGGGTTAGTGCCAAGAATGAATATTCGATCCGCGAGCAGCACAGCCTCTTCGATGTTGTGGGTCACCATGAGTACGCTTTTCGCCGGGAAGGTGCCGTCGCTCCAGAGCCTGGCGATTTCACCGCGCAGGTTCTCCGCCGTCAGCACGTCGAGGGCGCTGAACGGCTCATCCATCAGCAGGAGATCTGGGTGCACGGCAAACGCACGCGCGAAGCCGACCCGTTGCTGCATGCCGCCGGACAGTTCCTTGGGGTAGGCCGTCTCGAACCCGTCCAGTCCCACCATGTCGATGGTGGCGAGTGCCCTGTCGCGTCGTTGAGCCAAGGGAACGTCCCTTGCGCGGAGGCCAAGCTCGACGTTCTCCTGGACGGTTAGCCATGGCAGTAGAGCAAAGCTCTGGAAGACCATCGCCACATGCTGACTCGGGCCCGTTACCGCCTCGCTCCAGAGTTCGATTTTGCCTGTCGTCGGTGGTATCAGCCCGGCCACGGTGCGCAGCAATGTGCTCTTGCCGCTGCCGCTGCGGCCGAGCAGCGCCACGAACTCGCCCTCGCCCATCGAAATGGTTATGTTCTCGAGGACACTGAGCGCAATGCTTTTGCCCGGCACGGAGAAGCTCTTGCATAGCTGATCGATCGTGAGCAAGGCCGCAGCGCCGGTCCTCTGAGTCTCGGTCGTTAGTGTGTCTGCCATTGTCGTCACTCCTTCCTCCATTGGTGCCGTATTAATACGAATACCTCTCTTCAGCGATGCGATAAAGCCTTCGCCAGAACAAGCGGTTGAAGCCGACGACGAAGATGCTCATTACGCCGATCCCGAGGACGATATGCGGCCAGTTGCCGGCTTGCGTAGCGTCTGCGATATAGGAGCCCAAGCCGGTCGCAGAGAGAGTCGTGTCCTTCCAGTTGACTGTTTCGGCGACGATGCTGGCGTTCCATGCGCCGCCCGCGGCCGTAATCCCTCCTGTCACCCAGGACCCGAATATTCCAGGGATGACGAGAGCCTGCCAGAGACGCCAGCGGTGCAACCCCATACTGACGGACATCTCTTTGAGGTCTGTGGGAATCGACATCGCGCCGGCGATCGTGTTGAAGAGGATGTACCACTGAGCGCCCAATGACATGAGGAAGATCCCGCCGAGGTTGATGCTGACATGGCTATGGATCAGGAAGATCGTCACGAATGGGAACAAGAAGTTCGCCGGAAATGATGCCAGAAACTGCACCACGGGCTGAGCGAAGCGGGCTAGGCGTGGGTTGAAGCCGATGGCGACGCCTATCGGCACCCATACGATGGAGCCGAGGATCACAAGGACGATCACCCGCGTCATCGTCACCAGACCGTAGCCGACGACCTTTAGAGTCTCCCCTATACCCACGTCGGATACGGCAAACCAGACGGTGCCAGCGGCCAGAGCCGACGTCAGCAGCAGAAGAATGATGTCGAAGGGCCAGTCTCGGTCCGAACGCTCGCCGAAGGCGATGGGCCTCGCATGGTACGCCGTGAGCTTCGAGAACTGTCTTTCGGTGGCCTCGCGCAGCGGCGTGATGGTACGGCCGATGTATCGCGGGATCTGAGCATGTCGCATGAGGTCGAGCAGCCAGGACCGTGGTGCATCAGCCGCTGAGCTGCGCTCGAATTTGAACTTGTCGGCCCAGGCAACGATCGGCTTCCAGAACAGCTGGTCCACGAGCACGATAACGACGGCCATCGTTAGAATCGCGTAGCCGAGAGCAGCGAGGTCACCTTCCTGGACGGCGCCCGCGACGTAAGAGCCGAGGCCCGGCAGCTGAAAGTCATGGTTTAAGACGCTGATCGCCTCGCTGGCGGCCACGAAGAACCAGCCTCCGCCGAAGCTCATCATCGCGTTCCAAACCAGGCCGATCATCGAAGACGGAACGTCGAGCAGGGCGAAGCGTTGCCAGCCGGGCAGGCGATACAGCGTGACCGCCTCCACCAGTTCGCGCGGCTCCGTTCGCAGCGAGCCGAAGAAGGAGAACGTCATGTTCCAGACCTGGCTTGTGAAGATGGCGAAGATGGATGCCGCTTCCAGCCCCAGCAGACTGCCCGGGAACAGCGCAATGAACAGGCTGACTGTGATCGTCAGAAAGCCAAGGATCGGAACAGACTGGAGAATGTCCAACAACGGGACCATCACGCGCTCGGCCCTCCGGCTGCGCGCCGCGATGTATCCATACGCGAGAGTGAAACCTAATGAGAAACCCAATGCGATGAACATTCGCAGAGTCGACCGGGCGGCATAGTATGGCAAGTTCTCGGGAGCCAGACTGACGGGTGATGTCTCCTGCGAGGGGTGGAAACTTACAAGCGCGCCGGACCCTACGCGGGCGATGCCGTAGACGAGTGTGAGCGCACCGAGCAGAAGCGCCACGTCAGCGAGATTGAAAGGCAGGCGCCGCCGCAGCTCAGGTATGGTGGGGAACTGCCGCCAGTTCACGGCGACCCTCGAGTTGGGCGGTCGCCGCAGGCGAGTTCCCCAATATCGCGAAGGCGCACTTCGAACGCGCGACGGCAAATCAGGCACTGGAAAATCAGCATCGCCCGGTCTTCGCCGGACCGAAGTTTAGAGATTGGTAGTGCTACGACAGCGAGGTTGGACTTGTCGTTAGCGTCGACGCGGACTCGGCGGGAGGTCATCGCCGACCCCCTCGTCGGTCAGAGCTGCGTGCAGCGAGATCGCAAGGTCTCGTGTTGCCACGTCGCGCCTCCTTTCGTCCCGCAAAACGAAAACCCCCGGCGCTTGTTCGCCAGGGGCCAAGGCGGCCTTCCGAGAGAAGTGCCGCAGCTACATGCGGCGATTCTCGCGGTCGCGAACTGCCGGCGCCGAAAATCTTCGGACGGGTAAGTGAGTATGGTCTTCAGTCATTTCTGCAATTCTCATTTAACTTCCTACCTTCCGGAGCGTCAACCCGCCACTCAAACAAATGACGAAGCCCAAGAAGCGCCCACAAGGTCACAAGTAGGGCTACCTCCGGCGCTCCCATGGCGAAGGCCGTTAGCCAGACGAAGCCCTGACTAGCGCGTCTGGTCGATGCCTCGATCAGGATGCTGCGTGAGCACCGTTAGAAGCAGCTCGAAGAGCGAATGCTCGTCGGCCCCGCCTATAACGATTCAGGGCTGGTATTCGCAACGCCAATCGGCACCGCTATCGATCCGTCTAACGTCCGTCGTACCTGGATCAGCGTAACGAAGGCCGCAGGGGTGGGGCGGCTTCGCTTCCACGACCTACGCCACGCTCACATAAGCCTCATGCTCGCCCAAGGGACTCACGTCAAGATCGTCAGCGAGCGCCTTGGGCACAGTGGCGTCGCCATCACGCTCGACCTCTACAGCCACGTCCTACCGCCTACAAGCCCAGGCTGCGGCGGACCTTGAGACGCTGCTCAGTGGGGCCAAAACGAAGGCGATTTAGCGCGATGAGTTGGCAATTGGTTGGCAAAGCCGAATTTCGACCGCGTCGGGGACTCACCCGCGGAGCCCGTTTCGTACGTGAAAACGGTGGTGGGCGATGCTGGACTCGAACCAGCGACCTTCTCGGTGTAAGCGAGACGCTCTGGCCATCTGAGCTAATCGCCCAACGCAACGATTCTAACAGAGGCGGTGGGCTGGGACGGCGTTTCTGGCGTGGCGTGGAGTGGTTAGGGGTATGCCAGGAGGTCGTCGCTCTTGAAGAGTGAGGAGAAACGGACACCGTTGCGGACTAGCGGTTCCTCCGCTTCATCGATAGACTCGGACGAAGCGATGACCAGCGGCTCCGCTTCGAGTTCCGGTTCGGCCTCGACAGTGAGGTCCTCAAAGGCAGGCCCCGGTTCATCAGCGATATCCGTGCCCAGAGATACGACGGGCTTGTGCTCGACCTTCATTGAGAGCTCTGTTGCATCGAAGATGCGGATTCGTTCGAGTTCGGTGCCTGCTTCAAGCAGGTCCTCGGCCACCCGCGCGGCTTCCTGCGGCGTGGACAGAATCCTGATCTCGCCCCGCTTGGGGTCGTCCAGGTCTAGGACCATCACTACAGTTGTTCCGGGCATCAGACTTTGCCTCCTCAATCAGGAACGGCAAGAATTTTTCATCAAGCACTTACTAGACGCCGCTGCCCTTGCCGTCGTTACCGGGGCTTGCTCTCGAAAAGTTGAGGATTGAGCGAGGGGTGGATGAGAACTGAGGAAGACAGCCGTCAGGCCGCGGGACGCGGAGGCTCCAGCGTCGCCTCTACCTGAGCCGGTTCGCGGACGATTGAGTACCGGACCGCGAGGCCCGCGACGATGATCGCTCCGCCGATGACGGTCCCTACGGTCGGCTGCTCCCCGTAGAACAGCGCGACCCATATAGGATTCAGGACCGGCTCGATGAGCGCGAGTAGACTCGCCTCGGCGCTCTCCACGTCGCGCAGGCCGCGCGTAAAGAGGAGGTAGGGAAGTGCGAACTGAACTGCCCCCATGATAAAAAGCAGCGCCAGGTCTTCACCGTCCACGTCGCGTCTGAGAAGAGCGAAAGAAAAGAGGAGCGCGACTCCCATGCAGTTCGCGAACGTCACGGCAATCGGGTCGGCATAGCGCACACGGCGCAGCCATAGGAGGAACAGGCCGTAGAAGAAGCCGCTGCCCGCCCCCAGGAGCATGCCCGGAACATCGCCCGAGCCGCTGTTACCGATGAATAGAACCGCGATCCCGCCGAGACAGATGACGAACGGAAGAGCGTCGCGCGAACGGAGACGCTCCCCCAGGAGCGCGGGGGCGAACGCAATTACATACAAGGGAGCGGTGTACTGGAGGAAGATCGCGTTGGCGGCGGTGGTCTCCTTCGTTGCCCCGACGTAAAGACCAAGGAGAAAACCGAAGAGAACGATCGATACGAGCATATCGGGCCCGCGCGGGAATCGGCGGCCCCGCAGTGCGGGCGCGAGGAGGAGGCCCGCGAAGAGGCAGCGAAAGAACGTAATGGAGGTGGCGCCGGCGTCTATCTCCTTGATAAAGAAGCCGCCGGTGCTCCAGAGGATCGCCCCAGCCACGAGGTAGAGACGGGCGATGGTATGGGAGCTGAAGGTCATGGGCGTAGCGTACTACTCGTGCTGAAACTGGAGAGGCTGAGGCTAGACGTATAAGTGCGGGGTTGGCTTATTGAAGTCACTGCGTTGAGGATCCACCTTCTATCACGCCCAAGACCTTGTGACAGTCTGCTTCAGCAGACGTCAGTAGGCCCAGACAAACCGAGGGCTCTGCCAAATTGCTGGCTCGGCGGTGGGTTCCAGCGGACTTCCACTTACAATTACCGGAACCCGCGTTAACGGCCGGGAGCACTTTCGGGTCAAGGAGAGAGCCGGCTCCCGAGGGTCCCTCATCAATCAAATGTGGAGCGCGAGGCTGATGGGACGGCGAACGCGACTATTCGAGGAATCTTCCCAGAGATCATGTGACGTCCAGGGCGCAACATCTTGAGGGGCGGCTTGCCGCGCGGTCGGCCCGACCCGTACACTCCCAAACGAAGGTGCCCGATGGAACCTTGGCTCGATGACGCATCGTCCCTCGCCGACGCTATCCGGTGTGGCGAAATCCGCTCTGTCGACGCCACCGAAGCCTCACTTGAGGCGATCGGCAAATCCAAGCTCAACGCGCTCACCTACCTCGACGGCGACGGCGCCCGCAAGCAAGCGGCTCAGATTGACGATCGGATCAAGAAGGGCGAGGACCCAGGGCTCCTCGCCGGAGTCCCCATTCTCGTTAAGGACGTCGAGGACGCTGCTGGCTGGCCCACGACCCACGGCTCGCTGGTCTTCAAGGAAAACATCGTCGCAGAGGACTCAACCCACGTCGCCCGCCTGCGCGCCGCTGGCGCAGTTCTCGTCGGCAAGGCCGCTACCTCGGAGTTCGGATTCGTCGCTTACACGTCCACCAAGCTCCACGGCGTGACCCGCAACCCCTGGAACCTCGATCGCACGCCCGCCGGCTCGTCTGGGGGCTCCGCGGCTGCCGTGGCGGGAGGTCTGGTGCCCGCCGCCACCGCCGGTGACGGGGGCGGCAGCATCCGCATCCCTGCCTCATATTGCGGCCTTGTCGGCATGAAGGGATCCTTCGGCCGCATCTCGCGAGGCCCCCGTGCCGCCTTCGGCCAGCTCGCCGCCGTCAAGGGCACCGTCGCCCGCAGCGTGCGAGACGCCGCCCGCTGGTACGACATCACTACCGGCTACGACCCGCGCGACCCCTTCAGTTTGCCTCGGCAAGAGGGCTGGGAGGCCGGCCTCGGCACTCGCGGTGTCAAAGGCCTCCGCGTCGCCGTCGCAATCGACCTCGGCAACGCGGTTGTCCACCCGGAAGTCCGCGGCGTCGTAAGCGAAGGGGCCGACCTCCTCGTCGAAGCCGCGGGCCTAAAGCGCGTCGACATCGAGGTCGGGGTCCCGGAGAGCGGCATCACATGGGCCAGTTCAGGCCTCCCCTCGCTCGTCGCCGACCTCCAGGACTACTGGCCGGACTGTGAACGGGACCTTACCTTCGAGATCGCCTTCGCCATGCGTGCTGCCCCCACCTACCGTGCGAAGCACGGTGCCCGCCTCGAGAAGTTCCGCGTCGAGATGAACGAGGCGATGGCCGACCTCTTCGAGCAAACAGACATCGTCCTCTGCGCCACCAGCCCCATGGAGCCATTCAACGCCGAGGGGCCCATGCCAAACATGGTCGGCGAAGTGAGAGTCAGCCCCTACAACGCGGGCGCCCTCACCATCCCCGCCAACCTCTCCGGCTACCCCGCCATCTCCATCCCCGCCGGCGTCTCCGAGAACGGCCTCCCTATCGGCCTCCAGGCCTACGCACGCCGGCACGAAGACGCCCTCCTCCTCGACCTCGCGCAGATCATGGAGCAGGTCCACCCTTGGCCGAAAGTCATTCCTAACGCGCCCATATGACGCTTTCCGCAGCTCTTAAGCGCCGCCGCATGACCGGACGGGACCATTGATAACACGCCAATCTTTCGGTAGAACCGGCCATCACAGCAGCCGCGTGATTTTCGGCGCAGCCGCCTTCTGGAGGGCTAACGAACGAGTGGCGCAACGTGCGCTGGATCTCTTGCTGAAGCACGGGATCAACCACATTGACGTGGCCGCCAGTTACGGCGAGGCTGAGGACCACGTCGGCCGCTGGATGGATCGTCATCGCGACCGATTCTTCCTGGCCACCAAGACGGGAGAGCGGAGCCGTGAAGGGGCGTGGGCCGAGTTGCAGCGCTCACTGAAGCGCTTACGAGTCGATTCCGTCGATCTCTGGCAGCTGCACAACCTTGTCGACGAGGATGAGTGGAGCGAAGCGATGGGCCCCGGTGGCGCGCTGAAGGCGGCAGTTGAAGCGCGCGATCAGGGGCTGGTGCGGTTCATCGGGGTGACCGGTCATGGCGTAACGGTGGCGGCGATGCATCGCCGCAGCCTGGAGCACTTTCCCTTTGACTCGGTCCTGCTGCCTCTGAACTACACGATGCTCCAGAATCAGACTTACTCAGCCGACTACGCGACAATTGTCGAGATTTGTCGCCGGCAAGGCGTCGCCGTTCAGACAATCAAGAGCCTGGCAGTAGGCGACTGGGGCGAGAAACAGCGGACAACGAGGACCTGGTACGAAGCGCTGGGCGAGCAGACGGACATCGATCTAGCCGTACACTGGGTTCTTGGCCATGAGGACGTCTTCCTCAACAGCTCATCGGATCTTGGCCTGCTGGAGAAGATTCTAGACGCGGCAGAGCGTTACGAGGGATCGCCGCCGGGGGCCGATATTGAAGCGATGGTGTCCAGGACCGCGATGACGCCGCTTTTCAGTTAAGAGGAGTCCGCGCGCTGCGGGCACAGCTGGCACGCCAATCCTCCGAGCGTCGGAACATCGGCGAAGCGCGAAAGGAATTGTCTCGATGGCCCTCACCGTTAATGGGGAAGAACGCGACGCCCCGAACCCGCGGCGCAACTTGCTCAGCTACTTGAGATACGACCTCGGGCTGACGGGAACCAAATACGGCTGCGGCGAAGGATTGTGCGGTGCGTGCACGGTGCTTGTCGACGGCCAGCCGCTAAAGTCGTGTATGAGCACGGTTGGTGCCGTCGCAGGTGGATCAATAATGACAATCGAGGGCGTGTCCAACGACGGCGCGTTGCACGCGGTACAGCAAGCGTTTGTCGACGAATCGGCAATGCAGTGCGGCTACTGCATCCCCGGGTTCATCATGGCCGCGATCGGTCTCCTTGAACGAGATGCCCGGCCGTCGCGCGATACCGTGCGGCAGGCGCTCAGCGGCAACGTCTGCCGCTGCGGGACTTACCTGCGGATCGAGCGGGCCGTGATGCGAGCGGCGCGAGAACCGCCATGACTGATCCTGGGCTGAGCATTGTCGGCGACACTTCCGTCGGGTTTCCGGCGCGCCAAGGCTATGGGACGCGCGCGTACGGAAACACCAGCCCGGAGACGCCGTTGGCGCGCTGGCTACTTGTGCGGCCGGACGGATGGGTGACTGTCTTCGCCGGGAAGGTGGAGTACGGTCAAAACATTCGCACCGGGTTCGCCGTCGAGGTCGCCGAAGAGCTGCGGCTGCCGCTGTCGGCCGTTGACGTTGTTCTAGGTGACACAGACCAGACGCCGTGGGATATGGGGACGTTCGGGAGCCAGTCCACGGCGCGCGTCGGGTTGCACCTGCGATTGGCTGCCGCGACCGCACGGGAGGTGCTTCTGGAGCTCGCTTCACAGCGACTTGATTTGCCGAAGGAGGACCTCGTGATTCGCGATGGCAGGGTCGCCTCAAACGCAGATCCTGGACGCTCGTTCACGTATGCCCAACTGCTCGATGGCCAAACGATTGAGCGGGAGATCGATAAAAACGCCCCGCTAACGGAGCAGCGAGACTTCAGTGTGATGGGCTCAGACGTGCGGCGAATTGATGCGGAGGCGCGCGTGACAGGGCGGGCTCTCTACGCGCAGGACGTACTTCGGCCTGGGATGTTGTTCGCCCGCATCCTGCGCGGGCCGTCCTTTGGCGCTCGCCTCGTCGAAGTTGACTCGGCGGTGGCGGAGCACATGCCAGGGGTGGTTAGCGTCTTGCGAGACGGTGATTTGGTAGCGGTACTCGCGGAAGATGACGAGTCAGCCGACCGGGCGTTGTCTGCCGTGCAGGCGACCTGGGAGGGCGGGGCGCGGGGTTCTACGATCGACATTCCCGGAATGCTTGCCGAGACCAAGCGCGACCCGGTCGCGGTCCAAGAAGCGGGCGACGTCGAAGCGGCGCTCCGGCGCGCTGATCATGTCCTC
>Ga0070706_100006486_pt1 | contig 11045 bp, 10 predicted proteins | sample KBSK5501metaG_FD_65476 | JGI IMG/M metagenome (GOLD analysis project Ga0070706, IMG submission 65476) | Corn, switchgrass and miscanthus rhizosphere microbial communities from Kellogg Biological Station, Michigan, USA - KBS K5-50-1 metaG | ecosystem: Host-associated > Plants > Roots >...
AGCGAGACACCACTTCGCCATGATCGAACCGCCGCGGCTGACGATTCCTGTGGTTCGCTTCGCCGTCATCGGGATATACAGCAGTCTTACCCCTGCATGAATCGTGAAATAGTCGACACCCTGCTCAGCTTGTTCGATGAGCGTATCGCGGAAGATCTCCCAGGAAAGTTCTTCAGCCTTGCCGCCAACCTTCTCCAGTGCCTGGTAAATCGGCACGGTGCCGATTGGCACAGGCGAATTGCGAATGATCCATTCGCGTGTGGCGTGAATGTTTTTTCCCGTGGAAAGATCCATCACTGTGTCAGATCCGCAACGGATCGACCAGCGCATTTTTTCCACCTCTTCATCGATCGAAGAGGAGACGGCCGAGTTACCGATGTTTGCATTGATTTTTACGAGGAAGTTGCGACCGATGATCATCGGCTCCGCCTCCGGATGATTAATGTTTGCTGGAATGATTGCGCGGCCGCGTGCGACTTCGTCGCGGACGAATTCCGGCGTAACGAACTCGGGAATCGACGCACTAAATGATTGCCCTTTGTGTTGATGAAGTAGTGAATCGCGCGGGGCTTCCTGTTCCCAGTGTTCCCGGCCGAGATTTTCCCGGATAGCTATAAACTCCATTTCCGGCGTGATGATGCCGAGACGAGCATAGTGCATTTGCGTTACGCACGCGCCACTCTTCGCGCGCAACGGCGCACGTCGCAACGCCGGGAAGTCTTCCAGTTTGCCGATCGGCTTCGTACGAGCCTTTTCAGCGGCTGCAAAAGTGAGATATCCATCATCGATCGGTCTCTGCTCGCGACCTTCATATTCTTCGACATCGCCGCGAGCGAAAATCCATTCTCGTCTCAGAAGCGGCAAGCCCTCGCTTACGTCGCAAAGACTATTCGGATCACCCCAGGCTCCGCTCGTGTCATAAACGCGCACCGGCGCATTTTCTGCGAGCGTGCCGTCGAAGTTACGTGTGGCGTTTTGGAGGATCTCGCGAAATGGGACACGCACACCAGGTTGATTTCCGTCGATGTAAACTCGCCGCGAGTTTGGCAGCGACGCCTGATCTGTAAGCTTCGGTGTTTCGTCAAACTTCTCGGTTACTGCACTCATAACATCACCTCACTCTCATCAAATAGGTCGACTGATGCCACGGCCTTGCGCCGTGGAGACTCGCGCTCGCGGCTACAGAGTAAGTCCGGAGGCCTTGCCGACGCCACGGCCTTGCGCTGTGGCATCTCTTAGAGTTCCGCGACTTGCTTCATAGCCGCGCACGTGAAACTCCACGGCGCAAAGCCGTGGCATCCAAAATTCGACCACAGGTCAGCAACAAAAAACCGTTCCATCTCTAGAAAGGATGGAACGGTCAACGGATGGCTGTCTCTCCCTTCGACGGTGCTAACCGTATCAGGTTCATGGGGTCTCACTTGGTGACTCTCAGCCGCCGGCGCGGCTCCCCCGAAACGCAATGTGGTTTTCAAGCTGACAAAAGGATTCTAGAACTAGAACGCTGCTGCTGCAACCTTAGAATTGAAATCTGCGGCCAGGTCAATGAAGGGAGAGAAGAACAAACTTGATGCGTCTCCGAGCATCTCCTATACTGCAAAAGCAGTTAGATTCCTTTGCCAGGGAGTTGGAAGAAGGTTTGCGACCAGTCGTTCACGAAGGCCGTCTTAATGCCGAAGCTTTTAGTTTCGCCATTGTCGCGAGTCGCTGGAATGAATTTATCTCGGCGCGCCTGGTCGAGGGAGCTATCACTGGGCTGGAACGTTTGGGAGCCAAGGAGGAGCGAGTCGCGATCTATCGGGTGCCAGGTGCTTTTGAAATTCCTTCTCTGGCTTTACGTTTGGCAGAGTCGGGCAAGTTTGATGCGATAATTTGTCTGGGCACAATCATTCGCGGGCAAACGCCACATTTTGAATATATTGCCAGCGAGGTTGCGCGTGGCGTGGCCTATGCAGCTTTGGAAACGGGATTGCCCGTCGTGTTCGGAATCGTGACTGCGGATACAGTCGATCAGGCAATCGATCGCGCTGGCGTAAAACTCGGAAACAAGGGTTTTGAGGCCGCCATGACGGCGGTGGAGTTGGTAAATCTTTACGAGGAAACTTTCAAGGAAGGATGAGGGATAAAGGATGAAGGATGAACAGCAACTTCATCCATACTCCTTGTGACTTCATCCCTGAGTTATTATGGGTTCGCGACGTAAGGCGCGTGAGTGCGCCTTGCAAATGCTCTTTGCGGCTGACGTTGCCGAAACGCCATCGGACGAGGTGGTCCGAACCTATTGGGCTGAGCTCGGCGAATCCGAACTCGACGAGACGGCGCGCGACTTTGCCACCCGTCTTGCCGCGGGAACGCTCGCAAACCTCGAATTGTTGGACGAGCGCATACGCTCGCGCGCGGAACACTGGCGCATTTCACGCATGGCCGTAGTCGATCGCAATATCCTGCGCCTGGCCGTTTACGAGTTTCTCTACGAACCAACGCCACGCACGGTCGCAATTAACGAAGCCCTGGAAATCGCCCGCCGTTTCTCCACCTACGAAGCCACCCAATTTATCAACGGAATCCTCGACGCGATTAAACGCGACCTCGACGAGCAACAGCCTCAGCAGAACGTACGGCACGAAACTGAAGACGAGACCGCATTGGATCCTTCGGTAGAACCAGGCGACACCGATACTGAGTCAGACCCTTCCGCCGCGGAGGACTAATTATTTTTCATGAATTTTTCATATATCATTTGGCATTTATCATTGGGTCATTTGAAGAGCATGCCAGTATTACCAGGACAAGCCCTAACCGAACCAAAAACAACATCCATCGCGTGTGGTCCAAAATGACCAGATGATAAATGTCAAATGATATATGAGAAATGATCAGAGTCATCACCTGGCCCTGGCAGAGATGGAAGAACGCGTGGAACAAATCTTCGCGGCTCTCGATGAACTGCGCGCAAAAGCCCGGGAAGGTAAGTCGAGACGCGAACTGCTCGACATGGTTTTTCGCCAGGTGCACAGCGTGAAGGGCTCAGCTTCTGCCAGCGGACTGAATCGGGCGGTTCGACTTGCGCATGAATTTGAAGAATTGCTGCATTCGCTGCGAATTGGCCGCGCAGCGTTGGACGAAAAGGTGCTCCAGGTTTTTTCAGAGACGGCTCAATCTCTACTGGATAGCCTGGGAGCAAGCGGCTCCGAGCACCGCGTGGAAGACGATGCTTTGATCGATCGACTGCAGCAGCTTTCGGGGTCAACCACTCGAGGTCAGGCCGGCGGGGAAACTGTTCTCGACTCGCTGCCGTCTGAAATTCGGCAATCGTTGAGTGAAGAAGAAAAACATCATCTTGAAGAGTCTCTCGGCGAGGGTGCCAGGCTTTACCTGGTGACGACTGACTTTGACATCACTGATTTCGATCGACAATTTCAGTTCTTGAAACAAAGACTCACGGAGACTACTGGAGAAGTTATCTCAACGGCCCCTAAGGTCGACAGTGAGCGTCCGGAAAAAATCAATTTTAGGATCCTTTACACGAGAGCCGCTGCTCTTCAGCAAGTCAAAGACGATCTCGCCGAACAACCGGATGTTTCGGTGAATGAAGTGTTGAGCCCGCAGGCCCTCGTGGATGCCGCCGACAGCCAGTCGAGTATTTCTATTGACGAGGAAGCAGCATCCAGAGGGAGCCTCCAAACAGGACCGAAACAGTCTTCAAATTTGATCCGCATTAATCTGGACGATCTCGATCGCCTCATTTCTTCCACCCACAAACTGTTTCGCGCGGTAACGATGTTTCAGGATCGCGCCCTGCAAAGCCTTTCTGCTGATGCTTCGCAGGCAGAGCTGGAGCCAATGGCAGCGCGAGTAAGTAAGTCATTTATCGAGTTGGAGGCGGAGACCATCAACTTGCGGATGGTCTCCATTGATCGTGTTCTGCAGCGAGCGGTGCGGTCGGGTCGGGCAGCGGCATTAGCAGCGGGCAAACAGATTGACTTTGTGATCACTGGTAGCGATTTGCTGCTTGATAAGTCCTTATCTGATGCGATCGCGGATCCATTGATTCATCTGGTAAGAAACGCCGTCGACCACGGAATTGAAAGTTTTAGGGAACGAACTCGAGTCGGAAAGAGCGAGCGAGGCACCGTGCGTATTGAAGCAACGACAGTCCAGGGAACAACGCGCGTCCAGGTGACCGATGATGGCCGGGGTATTGATCCTTTGGCTGTTTCAAAAGCGGCAGTCTCTTTGGGAGTGATCGAAGACTCGCTTCCGGATATGGACCGGAGTCTGCGCTTGATTTTTTGGCCGGGGCTTTCAACCGCAGCGTCGGTTTCCGGCACTTCCGGTCGTGGCGTGGGGTTGGACGTTGTGGAGGCGGCAGTCGAGGAAGTAGGTGGTGAAGTAAGAGTGGCCAGCAAACCAGGAGCAGGTTCGTCTTTTGAAATTCGTTTGCCAGTAACTTTTGGCTTGCTGGAAGTGGTTCTCGTCACTTCGTCAGACCGGCAGTACTTGCTTGATAAGAGTCGCATTCTCTTTAGTAAGGCGATTACGGCTCGGGAGATTGAAACCACCGGAACGGGAAAAGCCTTTCGCCACGAGAATGAACTGCTGCCGCTGGTGCGCTTGTCCGAGCTGCTGGGACAAGCGACCGACTCGTTCGAGAACGAAGAACCTGGTCTATTGCTCTATCAGTTTTCGCAAGAGGCCGTTGACGGAACAACCTCGCTCGAGCGTGTTGGAGTAGTTGTAGATGCGGTTGGAGAAACGCAGCGGGTACTTATCCGGAATCTTGGGAGTCGCGGTGCCCGCTGGTTTGGAGTGGCCGGCGCGACGGAGTTGCGCGATGGCAAGGTAGCGCTATTGCTTGATCTCTCGAGACTAATAAACGCTAGGCCACAAGCCACTCAACATTGAAGTAGCCACTCAACTTTAGTGATTTAGTTTGAAGGTGAGGGCATTCAAACTTGGGCGGGGACAATGTCTTACGCCCAATCCATCTTGGGGTGCATTGTGTGCCACTTCGTAGCGTGCTCAAACGCTAGTGCCACACGCAACGGAGCGACCTCATCATAAACACCTCCGGTAAACATGATCGCCAGCGGCAGATCATTCAAGAAACCACATGGCAATACGACTGCCGGATGTCCCGTGAGGTTAGTAACCAACAAACTTGCGCTTCCCGGCGCCGGGCTGACGAAAACGTCCCACTGCGACATTAGTTCTTCCATCGCGTGCATCAGCAAAGTACGCGCTCGTTGCGCACGCAGGTACTCGACAGCGGGAATAAGACGCGAAGTGCGAAACGTGTTGGGCCAGTCTCCCGCAGTTTGTCCTGACAACTGAGTGACTCGCCCATCGCGAGTTATGTCGTCAAACGCTGTCGCTGCTTCAGCCGAAAGAATGAACCGTAGCGAATTGGTCGAAAACTTCGGTAGTTCGATTGGTGTCAGTTTTGCTCCGGCTTTTTCCAGGGTCTCGAGTGCTGTCTTGTAAAGCGCTTTGCGCTGCTCCGCCTGCTGTTTTTGCTGCTCATTCGTTGGTTGCAAACCGCTTCCGTCAAACTCAGTCTTTAAGTAACCGATTCGCAGGCTGCTGATGTTTGTGTCCGGGTTCCAATTGAAAGGTGCATCGCCCACCGTAATGTCCCTTCCATCGGGACCGTAAATCGCGCCGAGAACAGCCGCGCAATCTTCGACTCCGCGGCAGATGGGACCGATCTTGTCCATGGTCCAACTCAAACCCATTGCTCCATAGCGGCTGACGCGACCATAGGTTGGGCGCAAGCCGGTAACACCGCATCGCGACGATGGCGAAACAATCGAACCGAGTGTTTCCGTGCCGATGGAAAATCCAACCAGACCGGCCGCAGTTGCCGAAGCTGGACCAGCCGACGAGCCGCTTGAGCCCAGCTGGCTTTCATCAGGCACCCAGGGATTTCGTGTGACACCACCGAACCATTTGGGTCCCTGCGCGAGCGCCCCCATCGAAAGTTTTGCTACTAATACAGCTCCGGCTTCGCGCAATCGTTCGACGACTGCCGAGTCGTAATTGATTAACTGATCGCGGTACGGCTCTGCTCCCCAGGTAGTCTTGATTCCCCTGGTTGCAAACAGGTCTTTCGCGCCCCAAGGGATGCCATGCAACGGCCCGCGATACTTGCCACGCTTGATTTCAGCGTCAGCAGCCTCGGCTTGCTTCAATGCGAGATCCTCGGTGAGCGTTACAACGCAAAGAAGCTTTGGACCAAAACGTTTCAGCCGTGCCAGATACATCTTCGTCAAGTCAGTCGAGGTAACTTTCCGTGTGCGAATCAATTCCGCTAACTGAGGCACCGTGGCGAATGCCAGATCGTCGACAGTCTTAAACTGCGGCAGTTCGACTCTGCGGAAGCGAAACTTGCTCTTACCGGTGTACAAAGTCTTTCTTGCCGATGCTGGATGAAAAGCGATCGCAGGCTCAGTGTCCAACGGAATATCGATCTTGCGAACCGTCTCATATGAATCGAGATTGCGATTGACTCCGGGTAAGGCCATCGCTTCCTCGGCGTCTTTGAATTCGATGCCAATCAGTTTCTCCGCTTGATGCATCATGTCTTTCGTGATGCGCAAAGGTGCTGGAGATGGGGATGGCGTTGGCGATGGCGATGGGGTTGGCGAAGGAGACGGTGTGGACGTAGGCGTTTGCGCTAGCCCTGGACCCGACAGTTGAGAAGCTGCCAGTCCTGCGACACTGATCGCCGGCAGGACCTTGACGAATGAACGGCGGCTGAGTCGCTGCTGCTCATCAGCCGATGCTTGTTTCTTAGTTATCTGTTTCTGCAAGCGATTGTTTTTGCTCTTCATCAACTTCTCCTGAACTGTATGTCTCTTCTGACTGCTTCGCATCGACTATATTTATGCGCAAGCCAAGATTGTCCGCTAACGGTTTTGTTGGGTTCTAAGCCTCGTGCGCGGCTCGGGGAGACTCTGGTGTCATTTAGTTTACAAGTCTTCTAGCGTCTGCGACTGATGTCTCCTAGTTTCACGTTCTCAGTGTTCTCCGTGTCTCCGTGGTGAAACGGTTTTCGGCATTTTTATCACCACTTGTTACAGGGAGAACACTGAGAATGTACTAAGACAATCTCAAATTAGGACACTACCCGAGACATTAAGCCGGATCGCTTCCGCGACCACTCTGTAGTCCTCCAACTGTTGCAGCTCTCTTCGATGCGAGGCCAGTACCTGCGGGCTCGGATGATAAATTGGCACGAGCACGCGGCCGTCCCACTGGTGTAGCTGCGCGGCCGCGGTTTTCAGGTTCAACTCATGATAGTGAATGCGCTTCAGTGCCTCAAGCGCAACCGAACCCAACGTTACGATCACGCGTGGGTCGACGATCTCAATTGTGCGGTGAAGAAACCCGGAACAGTTGGTTAGCTCCTTCTGAGTTGGCCTACGGTTAGCACCTGATTCCGATCGCGGGTTACAGAGTGCCGCACTGGTAATGAAGATCTGTTCGCGTGTCAGACCGATTGAATTCACGAAGCGATCGAAGTTCGCACCCGATTGATCTCCGGAAAAAGGAACGCGCGTTCGATCGGCCCCTTTGCGACCGGGAGCTTCGCCAATAAACATCACTTCGGCTTCAATTGAGCCGTTGAGTTCACTTAGCACCGCACTCCGCCCGCACATGCCCGGACAGCGCGTGCAGTTAGCTGCTTCCGTTGACAGCCCTCTGAATAATCGCCTTTCGGATTCCCGGCTTCCCATATTAAGGATCTTAAAACACAAAGCGAGTGAACAAAAAACTGAGTTGTGTCCTGGCCCAAGAATCTTGGTCATTAGCTAATGCTGGCCTGAAATCCCTCACTCTCGCCAAAGACCAAACGCACCGCGACTTGCAGCAAAGCTATCTGATGCGAGCAGCAACAGAGACAGAAAAACTCAGAGCACTGATTGAGGAGATAGCGAAGGATGTTAAGAAGAAACGCCCTTGAGAATCGATCCATAAGTGGCTCGCAGCCTTCATCTCGATCGTCGTCTAACTCAGCCCTGATTTCCCCCATGTCGGTAATTTTACCGGCGGAAAAACTGTCGAATCTTAGCAGCTCGCTACACAAGCCAAGACAACTCACCGCGTAGTCTTTGCTTATCCATTCGCCACTGACGAACCACAACTCACACACGCGCCTTACATGAGACAGCAAACGTTAACCCAAAGAAATCTCGCGCGTGATGATGTTGTAGCCGCCGTTTAGGAAAGGCCAGCCGTCGGGTCCGATTAGTTCCAGGCGAACGGTGTGCTTGCCTGCGATCCACCCCGCCAGCCAAACCGGTTCCCACTTATCAATCCACTGTGGGTCGTCGTCGTCAATGATGTAACGCACACGATACTCGCCTCCATCGCCTTTGAGTTTCGCGTTTGAAAGGTAGAAATCGATGACCAGCGGCGCTTCCGGAGTCAGTTTCATACCGTTGGGAAGAGCGAAGGTCAGAAGTGGTTTGCTCGGGTCCACGGCTAGTCCGACGGTGGCTGGCTGACGGGGAACCGAGAGCGATAGCGACCGGGTTCCTTTGATCCCCTTCATCTGTGGTTGTCGCGCTGACCGGGTCGGAACCGCTCCCCGTTCCGCAATTGAGTGATCGCCGATCGGAGGTTTCGGCTCGTCGCCATTCCCGGCAACCATGAAAGTTATCATTTGGAAGGCATCGCGGTTCTTGTATGTTTCGAGTGAGGGCTGCAAAACAAACGCGCGCAAAAGGTGACTGCCCGGCGCAACATTGCGAAGTTCAATTGGTCCTAAGACTGGCGTAGCGTGGGGACTCAGACTATTCGGATGACTGGCAATATAGGGTTCATTGTCGAGAGCGAGAGCGATCAGATCAGCGCGGGCTGCTTGCGATTTCGAGTTGTCGTTCAGACTGATACTGACCGGGACTGCCGCACCGATGATCGTGGCGCCATTAGCGGGAAACAGAATTTTCACTGCCGGCACACTTGTCTCTACTCCCACGCGCTCACTTTCTAAATTGAGAAACTGCTGCGGCCGGGGCACCACTCGCAGAACCTGACGTGGGGGCGGGGCAACAACAGTCGTCGCAGTCGTGTAGGAATTGTCGTTGTTGGTCGAGCATGACGAAAGGAAGAGAGACAAGACCAGAAGCCCGCTGCAGTGCAAGAGTCGAAGTAATACTTTGTCTGAATGCAGGTGAACGATTCGCATCACGATTCGTAGTGTCATGAAGTCAGTACCGATGCGCGGTAGCGACCGGGTAAAAACTTGGCGATTGAGCATGAATTATTCGGTTGGTGTCGCCACCCCAATACAGTACCGCGAGCGAAGCGACCGGATGCCGGCACTCGATAATCACAAGAACTCTTAAAACTCTGGTTGAGTGCCGGCATCCGGTCGCTTCGCTCGCGGTACTGTATTGAAGTTGCGATCATGTTGGTGTCCTTCCTCACTCGACTGACTTTTCACACAGCCTCGGTAGTGCCGGGTCGATCGTGCGCATCATATAATGGGGTGAAATCAGTATAGCAGCGGGATAGCGAATGGCTTGTGGTTTACTTGGCATTGCTTGTGGCATCGGCACTGACCCGACGCTACCGCGTGACGGTACTGATGTTATGAAACAAGCGCCCCCTTCCGTGAGTGCTAGACTCACGCTCAGTCGATCCAGACATGAGACTGAAAGGAGGCGCTATGGACGCAATATATATCGGCGTTGACTTTCATTCCAGGCAACAGACGATCTGTTATTTGAAAACTGAAACTGGTGAACTCGTCATTAGAGAACTAAAGCACCAGGACAAAGAGCAGGTGCGAGCTTTCTACCAACAGTTCCAGGGGCATGTGATCGTGGGCTTAGAAGCTAGTGGTTACAGCCCGTGGTTCGAAGCCATGATCGAGGAGCTAGGTCACCAAGTGTGGCTCGGCGATGCCACCGAGATCCGCCGGCGGGCTCGTTGGCGGCAGAAGAGCGATCGGCGGGACGCGGAACTCATTTGGGACTTAATGGTCCACAACGAATTTCCGTTGTTGCACCAACCGGCCCCGCAGAGTCGCGAAATCTTGCGCATGCTGCGTTACCGACAGAAGCTGATCAAAGTGCGCACCATGAGCAAGAACAGTTTGCAGGCCATCGCCCTGCAAGCGGGTTTGGCCAAAGGTAGCCGCTTATTTACCAAGGACGGGCAAGCGGAGTTCCAGGCCACCGCGATGTCTCCAGCTTTGCAATGGCAACGCGACCACTGGTTCGAATTGCTCAAGCCGCTCAACGAACAACTGTTGGAAACAATGGTCTGGTTCAAGGCTCAAAGCAAAGCCGATCCGGTGATCGCCCGCTTGCGCACTCATCCCGGCATTGGCTTGCTGACTGCGCTCTGTATTTGGCACACGCTGCAACCGGTCAGCCGCTTTCGCAACCAACGCAAGGTGGTGGCCTACGCGGGTTTCGATCCAATGGTGCGTTCCTCGGCTGAACGCGCTATCTACCTGGGCATCAGCAAAGCCGGGTCCCGCATGTTGCGTTACCTGTTAGTGGAAGCGGTCCACACCGCTATCAGATATGACGACGACTTAAAGCGTTTCTACAAACGAGTGGCAGAGCGTCGCGGCCGTCCTAAGGCCAAAGTAGCTGCCGCCAGAAAACTACTCATTCGCGCTTACATCATGTTGCGCGATGAGATCGCTTATGCGGAATTCCGACGTCGAGCCGTCGCAGTCGGCTTGCCCGACGAGGTCAAGGGCCAACAAAAGGTCCCCGAGGTACTGATTGGGCAGTCGACCTCTCCAGGTGCTTAGCTAGCACCGCTGCCCGCCGAGCTCGCTAAGGGCTCGCTCGGCGGGCAGCTACGGAGAGAGCGAAGTAAACCTCATGGACGATGACCGCATAGATGATTGAGTGTGGCTTGTTAGCCGTGCTCAGTTGAGGACCGCTACGGCGGTAAAACTAAAAACTAACAGTCTCATGTTAAAGAACCGACAAACTATTACTGAATTAGGCGCTTCGGCGTCGCGTTCGGAGTCTGCAAAAAAAGTTCTTGACACCGAACGACGTTTCATAGATGAC
>Ga0070706_100006488_pt1 | contig 11044 bp, 11 predicted proteins | sample KBSK5501metaG_FD_65476 | JGI IMG/M metagenome (GOLD analysis project Ga0070706, IMG submission 65476) | Corn, switchgrass and miscanthus rhizosphere microbial communities from Kellogg Biological Station, Michigan, USA - KBS K5-50-1 metaG | ecosystem: Host-associated > Plants > Roots >...
CGTGCAGCTCGTCGCCCTGCTCGTCATCGCGCTCTTGACGGCGACCAACGTGACGGGACTGGAGGCGGGAACGCGGACGCAGAACGTCCTCACCGCCGTCAAGCTCGCGGCCCTCGCCGCCCTCGCGCTCTTCGGGCTCCTCCTCGGCGGCGGCGAGAACGTGGCCTTGCGGGCGCCGGGGTTCTTCGACGCCCGGCCGCCCGGGGGAGGCCGGCTCGAGGGCTTCGCGCTCTCGGCCGCGTTCGCCGCCGCCATGGTGGGGCCGCTGTTCTCCCAGTCCGCATGGAACAACGTGACGTTCGCGGGCGAGGAGATCCGGAATCCCGCTCGGACGCTTCCCTGGGCGCTCTGGACGGGCTGTCTGGCGGTGACGAGCCTCTACGTGCTGACGAACGTTTCGTATCTGAACGTGCTGACCCTCGCAGGAATCCAGCATGCACCGGAGGATCGAGTGGGAACTGCCGCGGCGGCCGCGCTCTTCGGGCCGCTCGGTGGGCGCGCGACCGCCGCGGCGATCATGGCGTCCACGTTCGGCTGCGTCAACGGGCTGATCCTTTCCGGCGCCCGCGTGAGCTTCGCGATGGCGAGAGACGGGCTGTTCTTCCGCCGGTTGAGCCAGTTGAATCGCGCGGCCGTGCCGGGCAACGCGCTCTGGCTGCAGGCCGGATGGGCCGGCCTGCTCGTCCTGACCGGGACCTACAGCCAGCTCTTGAAGTACGTCATATCGGCGGACATCCTGCTCTACGGTCTCCTCGTCGTCGCGGTGATCGTGCTGCGCCGCCGCCATCCCGAATGGGATCGGCCGTTTCGCGCGCCGGCGTACCCCTGGCTCCAGCTCCTCTACGCCGCCGCGGTCGCGCTTCTGATCGCTCTTCTCCTCTCGGGAAGCGCGGCAAGCACATGGCCGGGCTACGCCGTCCTCGCCGCTGGCGTTCCCGCGTACTTCTTGTGGAGGCGGCGGTCCCGAAGCGGCCTGCGGAAACGGGAGAGCGTCTGAGGGCCGGCGTTCGGCTGCGCGACGTGCGGGATGGCGCGATTCTCATCGAGTATCCCAAGCTGTCGGACGAGCAGGCGAACCTCGGAGCGCGGTCGCTGGCGCGGCGGCTTCGCTCGGGCGCCGGCTCCGGCCTGCGGGATGCGGTTCCCGGCGCGCGGACTCTGCTGGTCCTCTTCGACCCGGCGCGCCTGCGGCGCGAGCGACTGGCGGAAGAGATCGAGCGCGAGGGCTCCCTCGACCCCCGGGAAGAAGGCCCGCGCCGGCGGATTCGGATCCCGGTCGTCTACGACGGGGAGGATCTGGCCGAGCTCTCGCGCGAGCGGGGCCTCTCGACAGAGGAGTTCGTCCGCCGGCACGCCGCCGGGTCCTATCGCGTGGCGTTCATCGGCTTCGCGCCCGGCTTTCCGTACCTGGTCGGCCTGCCTCCCGAGCTGTCCGCGGCTCGCCTCTCCGCGCCGCGCACGCGGGTGCCGGCGGGAAGCGTTGCCATCGGCGGCTCGTACACCGGCATCTATCCCGCGGAGATGCCCGGCGGATGGCGACTCATCGGACGGACCGCGGTCGTTCTCTTCGATGGCGACGCCGATCCGCCGTCGCTACTTTCGCCCGGAGACGAAGTCCGCTTCGAGGGGGTCGGAGCGCAGCGGCCGCTGCCGGCCCCGGCGCGCGTCGGGGCCAGGCCGCCGGCCGGTCGGTCCGTATTCCGCGTTCGAGAGCCGGGCGTCTTCACGTCGATCCAGGGGGCGCCGCGGTTCGGCCTCGGAAGCTGGGGCGTCCCCACGGGAGGCGCGATGGACGTGGCCTCTCTCGCGAGGGCCAACGGACTCGTCGGCAACGCCACGGGCGCGCCCGCGCTCGAGATCAGCCGCGTCGGCCCGGCGCTGGAGGCGCTCGAGCCTTCGCGAGTCGCGGTTTCCGGCGCCGATTGCTCCGTCGAGCTCGGCGGCCGGCCGGTCTCCTCCGGCACGGCCTTCTCGGTCGAGCGCGGCGAGCAGCTGCGCCTGGGTCGGACGAAGAACGGGGCGCGCGCCTACCTTGCGATCCGCGGCGGCCTCGCGGCGTCGCGGCGGGCGCCGACGGCGACCCGGCGACTCCAGGCGGAAGACGAGATCCGTCTGGCCGAGGGCCCCTCTTTCGACGGCCAAACCATGCCTTCCGATCCGGCGGCCGAACCGTGTCTGCGCGTGATCCTCGGACCTCAAAGCGCGCACTTCTCGGATACGGCCGTGGAGCGCTTCCTCTCGACCGTATGGCGCGTCTCGCAGGAGAGCGACCGCAGAGGGCTGCGCCTGGAGGGCGGGCATCTCGAGCACCTCCTCGCGCCGGAAATTGCGCCGGAGGGGACCGTCTACGGCTCGATCCAGGTCCCGGCGAATGGGCTTCCCATCGTGTTGGGAGCCGACGGACCGGTCACCGGCGGCTATCCGAAGATCGCGACGGTCGTCGAGGCCGACCTGCCTTCCCTGGGCCAGGCGGAACCCGGATCGGCGCTCCGTTTCCGTGCGGTGCCGCTGGCGGAGGCGCTCAGCGCCAGGCAGGCGTTGGGGGTCCGGCATTGAGGGTTTCAGGTTTCACGTTTCAGGATCCGGCATTCGACTTGAAACTTGAAACCCGAAACTTGAAACCCTCTCGTTTCGGCAAGAGTTTCGCATCCTCGCTCGGGTAGCGGAGTACGATGAGCCCTCCTTGAGCATCGATCTGAACGCCGACGTCGGCGAAGGAATGGACGATGCGGCGTTGCTGCCGTTCGTGACGTCCGTCAACGTGGCCTGCGGGTTCCACGCCGGCGATCCCTCCGTGATGGACCGCACAGTCTCCCTGGCGCTCTCGCACGGCGCCCGCGTCGGCGCGCACCCGGGCTACGCGGACCGCGAGCATTTCGGCCGCGCCGCGGTCGATCTGCCGGCCGACGCGATCGAGAACCTGGTGCTTTACCAGATCGCCGCCCTCGACGGATTCGTGCGCTCCCGCGGAGGCACGCTGACGCACGTCAAGCCGCACGGCGCGCTCTACCACCGCGGGGCCCAGTTCCCGGACGTCGCACGGGCGATCGCCGAGGCGGTGCGGAGATTTCGGACCACGCTCGTGCTGGTGGGCGCCGCGGGATCGATGCTCATCGAAGCCGGACGCGACGCGGAGCTTGCCGTGGCTGAGGAAGCCTTCGCGGATCGACGCTACATGCCGGATGGATCGCTCGTCCCGCGGAGTCAGCCCGACGCGGTCCTGACCGATCCGGACGAAGCGGCGGACCAGGCGGTCCTCCTGGCGCGCGACCGGGTCGCGTATGCCGTGGACGGTTCTCGCGTCTCGCTGCGCGCCGACACCCTCTGTCTGCACAGCGACACGCCGGGCGTCGAGGCGCTGGCGCGCCGCATTCACGAGCGCTTCCGGGCCGAGGGGATCCGCATCGCGCCGCTGGAGCCCGGCCGCATCGCGCGGCGAGAGGGCGTGGTCATCCCTCCCGGATGACGCGGCGCGATTCGGGCGAAGACGCGGGGCGGTAGACTCGTCGCGACATGAGGGAGGAGGCGGAGGCGGTCCCGGAGGAGGCGCAGCGAGGCTGGCGCGATCGGATCGTCCTGCTCTCGAACGCCGCCGGCGCCCTCCTGCGGACGCGCCTGGCGATCCTCCGCGAGGAGATCGCCCTCAAGGCCGCCTTCGCCGCGAAGGCGTTCGTCGCCGTGGCCATCGCGGTGGCCGCGGGCGCGGGTGCCCTTCTGCTCTTCGCCGCGCTGCTGGCGGCGATCTTCGCCTCGCTGTTGAAGAGCGTCGTTCTCGGAATCTTGGCCGCGTTCGTTCTCTACGGCCTGATCGCGGTCGCCGCGGCGGCGCTGGGCTGGAAAGCGTTGACGCGCGTGAAACCACTCGAGTTCCGCGCGACGGAAGAGGAGCTGCGGCGCGACTGGGAGGCGGTGCGCGCGGCCACCGCGCCGCCGCCGCCGGTCGTCGTGGCGGGGTCCGCTCCGGAGACGTTCGAGGAGGACTCGGGCCTCGAGGAGCGGTTTCGGGCGGGAGCGGAATGACCTCCGCGGCGGAACGGATCGAGGCGCTGCGCCGCCGCGCCGCCTGGGAGCGCGAGGACTTATCCGCGATCCTGCGAGAGATGCGCGAAGAGGCGAGCTCGTCTCGCGCCCGGTGGAGGCTCGCGGGACGCGCCGCCTCCACTGTGGTCGTCGCCGCGACCGCGGCCTGGAAGCTGTTCGGGCGCAACTCACCTGCCGCCAGGGCGCGCAGGATCGCCTCGGCCGCCTCGCTGCTCATCGGCCTGACGCGCGGCGTCCGGCGGATCCGGCGGTTCTGGTAGGGCGCGCCTGCGATGCGCGCGTCCGGAGCGGCCTCCCCATGGAGCTCGGAGGAGGGACGGGAATTCCTCCAGCAGAGGATCTCGAGCTTCGCTCGCATGGTCTTCGCGATCTCGGCTGGCTTCTTCGTCGCCGGCTGGATCATCGCGGCCACGGCTCGCCTGCGCCCGCTCTCCCGCGGCTATCCGGCTGACCCCTCGAGCCTCTTCCATCTCGCCTCGTCTGTCGTCTTCCTCGCGATGGCGCTCGCGACGCGGCGCGGCGTCTTGCCGGCCGCGGTGCTCCAGACGATCGACGCCGCCGGCACGGTCCTCGGCTGCTGGCTCTTTCTTCTCATGGCCGCGAACATGCCGACCGCGCTGCGGCCCGACCTGATGGCCGTCCTGGTCCTGCTCGCGACGCTGCTTTATCGGGCCGCGCTCGTGCCGAGCGACGTCGCTCGAACGGTTCGGATCAGCGTCCTCGCGGTCGCACCCGTGCCGTTTGCGACGTATGCGGCCTACGCTCGGGAGCCGTCCGCGGTGGCGTCTCCAGGCGTCTTCACGGTGTATGCGGCTCTGTGGTCGGCGATCGACGTTCTGCTTCCCGCCGCGACGTCGCGCGTCATCTACGGGCTGCGTCAGACGGTGAAGGAGGCACGGCGGCTGGGCCAGTACACCCTGGTCGAGAAGATCGGAGAAGGCGGGATGGGCGTGGTCTACCGCGCCCGACACGCCCTGCTGAGGAGGCCGACGGCGATCAAGCTGCTGCCGCCCGAGCGCGCCGGGCAGATCGACCTCGCCCGATTCGAGCGCGAGGTGCAGCTCACCTCCCTCTTGACCAGTCCGCACACCGTCTCGATCTACGACTACGGGCACACGCCCGACGGGATCTTCTATTACGCGATGGAGTACCTGGACGGAATCGATCTGGAGAAGTTGGTGTGCCGGGACGGGCCGCTGACGCCCGATCGCGTGGTGCACATCCTCGAGCAGGTGTGTGGCGCGCTCGAAGAGGCGCACCGCGCGGGGCTGATTCACCGCGACATCAAGCCGGCGAACATCCTGCTCTGCGAGCGCGGGGGGGTTCCCGACTTCGCGAAAGTGGTCGACTTCGGCCTCGTCAAGAGCGTGAAGGGCGCGAGCGACGGCGTCACCGTGGAGAACACCGTGCCCGGCACGCCTCACTACATGTCGCCGGAGGCGCTCACGACACCCGACTCGATCGACGGCCGCAGCGACCTCTACGCGCTCGGCGCCGTGGCCTATTTCCTGCTGACCGGGCAGGTCGTCTTCGGAGGATCGGCGATGCAGGTCTTCGGCCATCAGCTGCGGTCTCGTCCGGTGCCGCCTTCGAAGCGCCTCGGCCGTCGGCTCCCGGCGAAGCTGGAAGCCCTGGTGCTCGCGGCGCTTGCGAAGGAGCCGGACGAGCGTCCGGAGAGCGCGCGGGCTTTTCGCGACGCTCTCCTCGCGTGCGACGACGTGCCGTCCTGGGACGAGCGACGAGCTGCCGCCTGGTGGCGCGACCGGGGAGCCGCGCTGAGGCGGGCCCGGCCGGAGGAGTCCGAGAAGTCGGCGCCTCGGACCCTCGTCGTCGACCTCGCCGCGAAGGGGGACGCGGTCCTCTGAGCGGGGCTCGACGCCCCGACGGGAGCGGAGAAGCGCTCACGGCGGCAGCGAGCGTGCGCGAGTCTGGCACCTACCTCGAGGGAGTCAGCTAATCACCTGCGCGATGCGCTCCGCAATGCGGGCGTAGCCGTCGGCGTTCGGGTGGTAGCGGTCCGGCGAGAGGCGGTCCGGTCGGCCATGGAAGAGGTCGAACGTGGGAGTGACGAAGACGTTCGGAGACGAGAGCGCAGTCTCGTCGATCAGCACGTTCCACTGAAGGATCACCTCGGCGGGGAGCCGAGCGTACGCGCCGTCGACGCCGAAAGGATCGTAGAGTCCGAGGATCCCGATGGACGCGCGGGGATTGGCCTCGCGAAGCTGCCGGAGGATCTCGCGCAGGTTCTGCGCGTAACGCGCGCGAGCCAGAGAGACGGACTCCGCGAGGTCGCGGGCGGAAGCCGAGGCCGTGACGGCGTGAGACAGATCGTTGGCGCCGGCGGAGACGAGGATCAGATCGGCGCCCGAGGCGAGCGCCTTGACGTTCTGCGTCGCGACGAGGGAAAGGACCTCGGGTGACTCCATCCCGTTGACGCCGAGGTTCGTCAGCTCCGCCGGCTTTTTCCTGCGGAGCGCGTCGAGCACCCCGACGGCGAAGCCGCGTCCGGTCTCGTCGCCGGTTCCCTTGGCCAGGGAGTCTCCCAGAACGAGAAGGCGAAACGGCCCCGCATGGGCGTGGGCGGGCGTGGCCTGCCGCGGCGGCGGCGGCGGCTCGCCGAGCGGTTCCCCGATCGATCCTTTCAGCGCCAGCAGAAATCCGACGGTGAAGACGAGCGCGCCTCCGATGCCGAGCGCGAGCGGCATCGTCCAGAGCCAGAAACGCGAGGGGGTAGGGCGCATGGGGAGGCTCAATGATATTGATTCTTCCGCAGGGGGAGCTCACAGCTGTCAGCTATCAGCTGTCAGCCAAACCCGCTGACGGTGCCCGGTCTGGCTGAAAGCTAAACGAGGGATTGAATCGCGTTGCTCGAAACCGAAGTGGTTCTCGAGGCCGAGGGGCTGACGAAGAGCTTCGGCCGCCGCGCGGCCGTCGCGGACGTTTCCTTCGACGTGCGTGCCGGTGAGGTCTTCGGATTCCTGGGTCCCAACGGGGCCGGGAAGACGACGACGATTCGGATGCTCGTCGGCCTCGCTCGGCCGGATCGCGGCCGCGTCCGCATCCGAGGGCTCGACGTCTTCCGCGATTTCGAGAAGGCGATGGCGCACGTCGGCTGCATCGTCGAGGCGCCCGACCTCTACCGGTACCTGACCGGCCGAGAGAACCTTCTCCACTTCGCCCGGATGCTCCCAGACGGAGCCGAGGCCCGCATTCCGGAGCTCGCCCGCCTCGTCGCCCTGGCCGACCGCCTGGACGAGAATGTCTCGACTTATTCGCTCGGGATGCGGCAGCGGCTGGGCATCGCCCAGGCCCTGCTCGGAAACCCCGACGTCCTCATTCTGGACGAGCCCGCCAACGGGCTCGACCCGGCGGGGATTCGCGAGATCAGGCAGCTCGTGCGCTACCTCGCCGCCGAACGAGGCATCTCGGTGTTCGTTTCCAGTCACCTGCTTTCCGAGATCGAGCAGATGTGCGATCGGGTCGCGATCATCCACCGCGGCCGGACGCTCGCCACGGCGGCGGTCGGCGAGCTCATCGACCGTGTCGCCTCGGACCGTGTACGGCTCACCGCTCGGCCCGCCGGCCGCGCCGCCGAGCTCCTCTCCGCGTTCGGTCCGGCGGAGGCGCGTCCGGGTGAGGAGGAAGGCGTCGTGTCCGCGCGCATTCCGAAGGAGCGGATTCCAGAGGCGCTGAGGGCCCTGGCGGCGGCGGGTGTCGACGTGTTCGCCGTCGAGCGGCCGGTGCCGAGCCTGGAGGAGGTCTTCCTAGAGATCACTGCGGGGGAGACCGTATGAGGTTTTCGGGCCTGGTCGAGAACGAGATCCTGAAGATCGCGCGGCAGCGTCGATTTCGCGTCGTGATGCTGATTCTCGTCGTGTTGATCGGCCTGATCGTGTTCGCCCAGGTCCGCGGCCGCGAACGATTCCTGCGCAAAGAGTGGCGCGTGGAGACGCAGGAGCGGATGGCGCAGATGCAGAACATGCTGCGCGATGGCCGAATGCCTCCATCCTGGCAGCGCTGGACCCGATTCGAGCTCGGCCGCCTGCAGTATCACCTCGATCGCGGCATCGACCCCAACGCGATCTCCGGCCCTCTCTTCGTGCGCGGCTTCGCCAACGCCGCGAGCTATCTGCTGCTCCCGCTGCTGGCGATCGTTTTCGCTTCGGACATCGTGTCGGCCGAGTTCGCGCAGGGAACGATCAAGCTGCTGCTGACTCGTCCTGTCGGACGCGCCTGGGTGCTGGCCTCCAAGCTCGCGGCCGTGACGCTCGCGATCACCATCACCGCCCTCTTCGGCGCGTTCGTCGCGTATCTCTTCGGCGGAATCGCGTACGGCTATCAAGGCTGGGGCGCTCCCATCCTGACCGGATTCCGTTTCGCGGGAGAGCGGTTCGATCCCTCGTCGGTCCGCTCCGTCGCGCTCTGGGAGGACACGATTCTGGTGTTCGGGCTCGCCTGGTTTTCGATGCTCTGCGTCGGAGCGATCGCGCTGTTGACGTCCGTCCTCCTGCGCTCCACGGCGGCGGCGATGGGAACGATGCTCGCCGCGCTCATCGCGGGGACGATCCTGCCCCGCCTCGCGCCATCATGGGAATCGCAGAAGTTTCTGTTCGTGACCAACCTGCCGCTGCCCGATTATTACTCCGGGTCCCCTCCGCCGATTTCGGGACTGACGGTGCCTTTCGGGGTGGAGGTCCTGGCGGTATGGGCAGCCGCCGCTCTCGCGATCGCGTTCGCGGTGTTCCTCCGGCGCGACGTGCTGGCCTGAAACGGGTCTCGAGTCTCAGGTCTCAAGTCTCAAGGCGAGCACCGGGTTCAGGTCCTGCGACGTGAGTCCTGAGACCTGAGACACGGGTTGGGCGAGCTTTTTGAATGAGAGTCGAAACGGGAGTAGGCTACGTCCCCCGATCGAGATGGCAGAGAGGAAGACAGACCCGCCGGCCTCCAGCAAGTCGACCCCGCTCGACGATTCGCGGCCGAGCCGCAAGCTCAAGCCCGAGCAGTACGAGCTGAAGATCCGCTGGGAGAAGGCGCGACAGGTTTTGGAGGTCTCGCCCACCGGCGTCCGGTTCGATTTCGACGCTCCGCTGAAGGTCGGGACGAAATACCCGATCAGCCTGACGGCGCCGGGTGTGTCGTTTTCGACCACCCTCGAGGTCTCCCGCTGCCAGCTCACGGTCGAGCCGCCGAGCGGAAGGTTCTTCCGGGTGACGGGGAAGTTCTTCCCCTATGTGGAATGACCGGGCTCGATTTGTGATTGGTGATTTGTGATTGGTGATCGAGGCGAGGAAGTCGGAGTGACGCCTTAATCACAAATCTCAAATCACAAATTTTTCCTGAACCCATACGCCACATGCCACGCTGACAATCTCGCTTCTCCCTCCCGCACCATCCCTTCCTTCTCCAACGCCTTTTCCAGGTCCTCTCGTTCCAGACGGTGCACCGCGGGGGTCCTCGGACCGATGACTTTCTTCAGCGCGGTCGCGACCCAGAGGCGACCGCCGGGCGCCAGGCGCTTGACGGCTGCGCCGAGACTCGCCCGTGACCCGACGCGGCTCTCCTGCCAGAGGAGAATCAGATCGAAGTGGTCCTTGACCGACCGCAGGCTGCGGGAATTCACCGACACGATCGTCTGATCGGAAGACGCCGCGGAGGCGAGCGCGTCGCGCAGCGTCTCTGGCGTCTCCACCAGCAGCGCGCTCGCAGCGCGGGAAAAGCCGAGCCGTTCGGCGATCTCGGCAGGGCCGCGCAGAGGGATCATCCCGGACCATTCTCCACGCGAGATACTCTGCGGCCGTGGCGGAGATCCGCTTCGGCACGGCGAGCTTCGCCTACGAGGGTTGGAAGGGGCTGGTCTACCGGGATCGGTATCGCGAGGCGACCTTCCGGGTCGAATGCCTCCGGGAGTACGCGCGTTTCGCCCCCTTCCGGACGGTCGAGTTCGACTTCACTTTCTACCGTCCGCCAACCGAGTCGCAGCTCGCGCGTTACGCGTCGGTGCTTCCGCCGGGGTTCCCGGTCGTCTCCAAGGCCTGGGAGGAGCTCACGATTCCGCGCTTCCCGGACGTGCCTCGGCACGCGGAGAGGGCCGGGCAGGAGAACCCGCGCTACCTCGACGCGCGGGTCTTCCGCGAGGAGGTTGTGCCCGCTTACGAGCGCGCCTTCCGCGATCATACAGGCCCCTTCGTTTTCGAGTTCCCGACGGAGTGGCAACCCACCCCGGCGCGGCGGCAGGAATTCCTCGAACGGCTCGACCTCTTCCTGGCGGATCTGCCTGCCTCCTTCTCCTACTCCGTCGAGATTCGAACGCCCGCCTACTTCGTGCCCGAGTACTTCTCGGTGCTCCGCCGGCGGCGCGTCGCTCACGTCTTCAACTGGTGGACCCGAACACCGCCGCTGCTCGATCAGTGGGAGGCGGCGACTCCGCTTCCCGCGAGCTTCGCCGTGACTCGGATCCTGGTGCCCCCCGGAATGCCCTACGAGGCCGCCGTCGAACGGTTTCGGCCCTACGATCGCCTGCTGGAGCCGCGCGAGGACATGCGGCGGGACCTCGTTCGGCTGATCCGAAACGTCACGGCCGCCGGGGCGGATGCGTTCGTGCTGGTCAACAACCGGGCGGAAGGATGCGCGCCGTTGACGATCCGCGCGCTCGCTCGAGAGCTCGGCATCGACACGACCGACTCGGGCCCCCCTCGCTCCCTCTTCGAGTGAGGTTTCAGGTTTCAGGATCCCGCTCGTCCGCTTGAAACTTGAAACTCGAAACCCGGATCTCAGGTCCTCCCGGCTTTCCAGAAGGTCCACACGAGGTATCCGAGGACGCCCACGCCCGCGACCAGGACCAGGCCCGCCGCGGCCGGCGACACCCGGCGCACCAGAGAGGAGAGGAGATAGAAGAGGACGGCAAAGAGCGGGATCGAGACGAGCCCGGCCACCGTCAGCAACGACCGGGACTTCTTCGCCTCGGCACCGGGGACCAGTTTCATCATGGCGAACGTCTTCGAGA
>Ga0070706_100006490_pt1 | contig 11043 bp, 9 predicted proteins | sample KBSK5501metaG_FD_65476 | JGI IMG/M metagenome (GOLD analysis project Ga0070706, IMG submission 65476) | Corn, switchgrass and miscanthus rhizosphere microbial communities from Kellogg Biological Station, Michigan, USA - KBS K5-50-1 metaG | ecosystem: Host-associated > Plants > Roots >...
CGGCGTCGAGGATCTTGGCCTTCCGAATCAGCTCTTCGGTCAAGTCCGCGCGAGTCTATGGGGTCGATCCGGCCCGGTCAAGGCGACCCTGAAAACGGAGACAGGCACGCAAAAAACGCGTTACAATGCCCCGAACAAGCACCGAAGGACATGGTCATCTACAACGCGGCGACGCGCGAGCTGACGGCGAAGATCGTCTACTACGGACCCGGCCTCTGCGGCAAGACGACGAACCTCAAAGTCCTCCACGATCGGCTGGAGCCGGGGACCGCGGGCAAGCTGTTGAACCTCCAGACGCAGACCGACCGGACCATCTATTTCGATCTTCTTCCGGTGGAGCTCGGCGACATCAAGGGGTACAAGATCCGCTTTCAACTGGCGACGGTCCCCGGACAGACGGCGTTCAACGAGACGCGTCGCGTCGTTCTCAAGGGTGTCGACGGCGTCGTCTTCGTCGCGGACTCCCAGTGGACGATGCTGCCGAAGAACCTCGAGGCCTGGCAGAACCTCAAGGACAACCTGAAGGCCAACGAGATCACTTTCGAGAGCATCCCCGTCGTCGTGCAATACAACAAGCGGGACCTCGCCGACATCCTGGCCGTCGACGCCATGCAGGAGGCCCTGGGTCTCTCCTCCTACCCCTTCGTCGAGGCCGTCGCGAGCGCCGGCCGGGGCGTCACCGAGACGTTCAAGCTGATCTCGAAGCTGACGTTCGTCGATCTCCTCCGGCGCCTCCAGGGTCGGCGAGCCGAGGAAGCGAGCGCTGCGGCCGCGACCCAGGAGCTTCGGCACGACGACCTCCAGACCTGGAAGGACTCGCTCCTGAAACGCGAGTCGCAGCCCGGCGTGCCGACGCCGCGTCCGTCCCGCCCGCTCTCGCTGGTCCCGCCCGTTCCGGATGAAGCGCCGTTCGACACGACCGAGCTCGGCCGCGGCGTCGAAGACGACGACGAGGCCTTCTCCCCCTACGCGGTGCCGGAGCCGCCGCCCGTCGAGGCCGCGAACCCCCCGTCGAGCTCCGCCGCCACGCAGCGCATCGATGCCGTCGCCGAGGAGCACACATCGGACGAGGCGGAGCCCGAAGAAGTCTTCGCGGAGGCGGAAGAGGTCGAGACCGAAGAACAGCCGCCCGAGGCGGCGCCCATCGCCGGAGGAGGCGGGGCCGGGAGCCCGGAGGCCGCCGCGGCCGCCGCCGCGGAGGTCCCGCACGCCGAGACCGAGCCGGTCACGGACCCCGCGTTCCTCCCCGCCGAGGTCGCGTGGGAGGAGAGGGTCGCGGTCTTGGAGCAGCGTCTGCGAGAAGCGGACGAGCGCGCCGCCCGCGAACGCGAAACGGCGGAGCGCTTCGGGGAGGCCCTCTCGAGCCTGCGGGAGCGGGTCGACGCGGCGCACGAGCACCTCGTCTCGACCGGCGAGCGCTTCACTGCGCTCGAGCGCAGCCTCGGAGGCGTCCAGGGAAGCGTCGGAGCACTCGGCGAACGCCTGTCCCCGCTCGAATCCCTGGCGGGCCGATACCCGGAGCTCGAGTCGGGTCTACGGGGGCTCGAGACCCTCCTGCGCGAGCTCGAGGGCCGGCTGCGCTCCCAATCCGAGCGCGAGCGCAAGGATGCCGACGACGTCGGCATGGCCCTCCGGGGCCTGACCGAGCGCGCCCAGGGACTCGATCAGCAGGTCTTCGCGCTCCAAAATCGCTTCGGCCTTCAGGAAGAAGCCGTCGGAGCGGTGCGAGGCCTTCCGGAGGCGCTGGCCCGCCTCGAGGCGGAGCTCGCCGGGCTGCGCGCCGTCTTCGAGCGCCTGCCGCAGATCGAAGGCCAGATCGACGCGGCGCTTCGCGCCAACCGCGAGCTCGAGGCAACGCTCGAGGAGAAGACGCACCAGGGCCGCAGGGAAGCCGAAGACATCCGCTCGCAGATCGCTCCGCTGCTCGAGGATCGCGTCCGACGCCACGAGTCGGACGCGCTGCTCTTCTCCGAAATGGAGCGGCTCCGCGAGTCGCTCGCCGAGTCGCTGCACGACATGGCCGAGAGACTGAGGCACGCCGTCAGGTGACCGCGTAGCGGCCCGCACGGGCCGCGTAGCGGTCATCCCGAGGAGTGCAGCGACGAGGGATCCCAAACTGACTGTGGGCACGCAGTGCCCTGTCATCCCGAGGAGCGCAGCGACGAGGCATCCCAACCTTGAGCTCCATCATCGCGAGTGGAGTCCGGTATCCCTCGCTTCGTTCGGGATGACGCGCTAGGGAGATCTCAATCTCGACAGAAACTTCTCGTCGTTCCTCCAGTCCGGCTTGACCCTCACGGTCAGCTCGAGAAACAGCCTCCTTCCGAGCTCCTCCTGGAGCTCCTCGCGCGCCGCGGAGCCGATCCCGCGAATCATGGAGCCGCCCTTGCCGACGAGAATTCCCTTCTGCCCCTCCCGCTCCACGACGATCGACGCCGTGACGACCGTGACGCTCTCGTCTCGGCCGGGACGAACCGACTCGACAAGCACGGCGTGGGCGAACGGAAGCTCGTCCCGCGTGCGCTCGAGAAGCTTCTCGCGGATGACCTCGCCGATCCATTCGCTCTCGGGAGTGGCGGTCAAGAAGCCCTCGGGATAGGCCGGCTCCCCTTCCGGCAGGCCGGCGGCGACCAGCCCGAGCAGCCGCTCCACGTTCTCCCCGGTCTTCGCCGAGATCGGTACGATCTCCGCGAACGGGTGCCGCCCCGCGAAGTCGGCGATCACGGGGAGCAACCGCTCCTTTCGCAACAGATCGATCTTGTTCAAGGCGAGGAAGGCCGGCACGCCGGCCTCCGCGATTCGCTCCAGGATGGACGACTCTCCGCGGCCGCGCCGCTCCGCGGCATCCACGACGAAGAGAATCAGGTCCGCCGAGGAGAGAGCGTCTGTCGCCTCCCGCACCATCGCAGCGTTCATCCGGTACTGCGGGCGGTGAATCCCGGGCGTGTCGATCAGCGCGATCTCGAGCCCCGGCCGCCGGGCGATGCCGAGGATGCGCCGCCGCGTCGTCTGGGGCTTGTCCGAGACGATTGCGATCTTCTCGCCCACGAGCGCGTTGACGAGCGTAGACTTGCCCGCGTTGGGCCGCCCGACGACGGCGACTTCGCCGATTCGAATGGGTTTCTCGTTCCTCGTTTCCGGTTTCTGGTCCTCGCTCATGGCCGGTTTTTCCCAACCAGAAACAGAAACCCTGGAACTAGAAACCTCTCTGAGCGGCGGTCGGCGCGTCGACGCGTGCGGACGCGACCGGCTCGACCCTCACCCGATAGACCCGCCGCCGGTCTGCCTCCTCGACGGTGAAGCGCAGATCCGCCTCCTTGTGGGTCTCGCCGGGCCTCGGGATGTGGCCGAGACGGCTCGCCAGGAATCCCCCGACGGTGGTGAACTCGCCCTCCTCGGGGCCGCGCCCGAACAGATCTCGGATGACCTCGATGTTCGCCTTCCCCGAGACCGAATACGCGCTCTCGCCGGCCCGTGTGACGGGTTCGCGCTCATCCTCGTGCTCATCGGAAATCTCTCCGACGATCTCTTCGAGCAGGTCCTCGACGGTGACGAGGCCGGACACGCCTCCGTATTCGTCGACCACGATCGCCATCCAGAGATGACGGCGCTGGAACTCCCGCAGCAGCTCGGAGACCTTCTTCGTCTCCGGAACGAAGTAAGCCTCTCGCATCAGTTCCGCGATCGAGCGATTCGCGCCGGCGCGGATCGACTGGAGCGCGTCTTTGACGTGGACGATGCCGACGATCGTATCGATCGAACCTCGGACGACGGGAATCCTGGAGTACTTCGATTCGACGAAGAGATCGAAGAGGACCGTCAGCGACGCGCCCGCGTCGATCCAGACGATGTCCGTCCGGGGCGTCATGACCTCCCGTACCCGGGTGTCGCCGAAATCCACGATCGACAGCAGCAGCTTCTCCTCGTCCTTCTCGAGGATCCCCTCCTGCCGGCCGACGTCGATGTAGGCGCGAACCTCCTGCTCGGTGGCCTCGGGCGGCTTCTCGGCGGCCGCCGCGCGCCCGGCGAAGATCCGCCGAATCAAGAAAGCGATCGGGAACAGCAACCAGGATCCAGCCGTGACGACGGGCAGCAGTCTCGCCACGATCTTCTCCGGGTCCCGGTTGGCGTCTCGGCGCAGCAGAGCGATCTCGGTCAGCAGCCAGCCGCAGACGAAGAACAGGCCTCCCCAGAGCCACGGGTTCGGGAGGTGCACGCTCTCGAATGCAGAGACCGTGGTCAAGAGGCCCGTCAGCAGCAGCGCCTGGACGAGCACCTTCGTCGTCGTCCGGACGATCTCGACCTCCCCGGCGCCCGAGAGGATGCGCGCGCGCTCCGGATGCTCTTCGAGGAGACCTCGGATCTTGATCGGGGAGAGGCGGTCGAGCGCGAGAGCGAACGTCTCGAAGAGCAGGAACGTCGCGTAGCAAAACGCCGCGACGGCCAGAGCGATCATCGCGCGCGCCTGCGTCCGACCGAAGCCTCGGAATCGGCCGGCGGCTCTTCGATGCGGAGCCGGCGGCGCAGACGCCCCTCCAGAGCGTTCATCTCTCCGCGGTCCGTCTCGTGGTCGTACCCCATCAGGTGGAGGAAGCCGTGGAGGAGCAGGCGATCGATCTCTCTCGCTCCGGGCTGAGCCCGCCGGTGCGCCTGCCGCTTCGCGTAAGGCACGGAGATCACGATGTCGCCGAGCGGACCTCCGGCCGACGCTCCCGAGGGGAACGCGAGCACGTCCGTCGGCCGGTCTTCACCGCGCCATCGCCGGTTCAGCGATCGCATGCGCGTGTCCGCGCAGAAGAGAACGGACACCTCCCCCACTCGGGCGCCCGCCGCCCGCGCCGCTCGCGTCAGGATGGAACGAACCCGGCCGGAGGGGGGAGATCCAGCGGTGCGCGACTGAACTTCGACGCGCATCACACCGCTCGCGGGCCGGCGGCCTCCGCGGGCAGACCGGTCTCCGTCGTCCGGCGCCGGGTCTTCTCCCGGTTGAAGTCGAATCCGGGGTAGTCGATCCGGTGGTGAAAGACGGTCGAGACCGAGTGCTCGAGCGCCTGCACGATGATGGCCAGGTCTCGCATCGTCAGGTCGCAGTCGTCGAACTGCCCGTCCCGCAGGCAGTCGTCGACGATCGTCTGGATCATGGCCCGAATCTTCTGCGGCGTCGGCTCGATCAACGTACGCGAGGCGGCCTCCACCGCGTCCGCGATCATCAGGATGCCCAGGATGCGCGTGGACGGCTTCGGCCCCGGGTACCGATAGTCGGTCTCCCGCACCGGTCCCTGCGAGGGGTCGGCCTTGGTCAGCGCCTTCTGATAGAAGTACCGGATCAACTTGGTGCCGTGATGTTCCCGGATCGCCGTGACGATCGGCTCCGGCAAACGCGCCTTCTTCGCCATCTCCACCCCCTCCTTGACGTGAGCCGCGATGATCAGGGCGCTCATGGAGGGCTCGAGGCGGTCGTGGCGGTTGAACCCCTTGGCCTGGTTCTCGATGAAGTAGTCCGGCATCTTCGTCTTGCCGATGTCGTGGTAGTAGCCGGACACCCGCGCGAGCAACGCGTCCGCGCCGATCGCCTCGGCGGCCGCCTCCGCCAAGTGCCCCAGCATCAGCGAGTGCTGATACGTGCCGGGCGCCTCGAGCGCGAGGTTGCGCAAAATGGGAAGGTTCTGGTTGGACAGCTCGAGCAGCCGGATATCGGTCACGACCGAGAAGACGTGCTCGAAGACGGGCAGCGCGAGGCCGATGACCATCGAGACCGCGAGCCCGCCGCCGACGCCGGCCAGCGCGTCGTAGAGGAACTCCCACCCCCAGGGCCCGGCGTTCAAGAAGTGGATCGCCGTGATGGCGACCAGGTTTCCGGCCGCCACCGTGCCGCCCATCGTCAGGAGGACGCTTCGCGCGCGCAGCTTGCCGAGACCGTAGATCCCGGCGAGCGATCCGACGACCGCGAAGAGCGTGAAGGGAAACGACAAGCCCATCAGAACGCCGGCGCCGACCGCGTGCACCAGCGCGACGAGCAGAGCCGGCCCCATCCCAGCCACCAGGCCCACGACGATCGGCCCGGCTGCGAACGGGATCGCGTAGTTCACCGAGGCCGAAGCGTTCTCGAGGCTCGGCGAGAGGGCCTGCGCCAGGATGAATCCGCCCCGGGTCACCAGAGCAAACAGGATCCCGGTCGCTAGGACTGACCCGAACACGACGCCGGCCGAGCGCTCGCGCTTGCGTCGGCGCTGCCTCCTCGCGTCCAGCCAAAAGGCGGCCGCCGCGAGGGTCTGCAGCATCAGGATGCCCGTGACCTTGACCCACGACGACGGATCCGAAACCGATGCCCGAATCGCCGCGATCCAGGCCGCGGTGCGCGCCGTGATCTCGTCGCCGCGCCGAACGATGACCTTTCCGCGCGGGATGCGCGTGAAGACGCTCTCCACGCCGCGCGACGCCGCCGCTCGCCGCTCCGCGGTCATCGCCGCGTCGTAGGTCAGGTTGGGGCGGAGCGTCGCCGCCAGGAATGCCACGAGCTCGGCCTTCTCGCGCGCGGACATCGGGCCCTCGGCGAGCCGGGCGGCCACCGCCGCCCGCGCTTCGTTTCCGTATTCGACCGCGCCCGCCTCCCGGCGCTTCGACTCCTTTCCGGACGCCGTGTCGCGCACGAGCAGCCCGCGCGAGCGCGCGTCCGGAGGCAAGTCGCGATGGTCGATGATGCCGCCCCGGTAGAGATCCAGGCCGATCGCGACGAACCGGTCCTCGAGCTCCTTGGAGAATCCCTGGCGCGCGAGGGCCGCGAGAGCCTCGTCGCCGATCGGCAGCGCGAAGGCGTCGGCCAACTCCGGCGTGATGCGACCGCGCGGACGGGTCCGAGCGGCGACCGATCGGGCGCGCTGGAAGGCGTCCCGAAGCTGTTGCTCGAATCGGGCCGGCGCGAAGGAGTCGAACTCATACACCGGCAACACCTCGGCGGCCGCTTCCGCGCGTCGGCGGGCCGTGGCGTCGGGGTCCGGCACGATCAGGTCCCGGGGCGCCACGACGTCTCGGGTGGCGACGGTGCCCGGGGTCTCGGCCCGGCCCCGGAACGACAGCGTGGGAGCGAAAGCTACCGTCGTCGCGAGGACGTACGCGGCGGCCCAGACGAAGGGATGCACGAGAACCCGATTCGCGCGGCGTTCGGAGCCCGTGCGCCCGGGAGAACGCTGCAAATGAATCGTGCTGCGCCCGGTGGGCGCGTCCGTCGGCACGTTCGCCTCAGCGCCCGGCCGAGAGGCGCGTCGCCGCCGCTTCCCGCTCGCGGTCGAGCGCTTCGTAGGCCGTGATGATGGACTGCACCAGCGTGTGGCGCACGACGTCCCGCTCGTCGAAGAAGACGAAGCGAATGCCCTCGATCCCGGATAACACCTGCCGGGCCTCGCGGAGGCCGGAGGTCTTTCCCTGCGGGAGATCGATCTGCGTGATGTCTCCCGTTACGACAGCCTTCGAACCGAAGCCGATCCTCGTCAGGAACATCTTCATCTGTTCCGAGGTCGTGTTCTGCGCCTCGTCCAGGATGATGAAGGCGTCGTTGAGCGTCCGGCCGCGCATGAACGCGATGGGAGCGACCTCGATGATCCCCCGCTCGAGCAGCTTCGCCGTTCGCTCGTAGCCGAGGATGTCGTAGAGCGCGTCGTACAGCGGCCGCAGATAGGGGTTCACCTTCTCGACGAGATCCCCGGGAAGAAACCCGAGCCTCTCCCCCGCCTCGACGGCCGGCCGCGCCAGAACGATCCGCTTGACCTTCTTCTCCAGGAGCGCCGCCGCGGCCATCGCCACCGCGAGGTAGGTCTTGCCCGTTCCCGCCGGCCCGATCGCAAAGACGAGATCGTGGCGATCGATCGTCTGGACGTAGAGCCGCTGCTTCATGTTTCGGACGGTCACGACAGACTTCAGCGTGGGCCCGAATGGGCTGTCGGTGAAGAAGTCGACCAGGGAGACCGAGGGATCTTCCTGAACGACCCGTATGGCCGTGGCGACGTCGCTGCCATGCAGCGGGTACCCCGCGGCGAGAAGGTCCGTCAGCCCGGTGAGAAGCCGGCGGGCTTGCGCCTCCGGCTCCCCATCCCCGATCACCGAGATCTCGCTGCCCCGCGCCTGCAGTCGGACACCGAACGCCTCCTCGATGGCTCGGAGGTTTTCGTCGGCGATTCCGAAGAGCGCTGTCAGTCCGGTGTCGGGAAGGGTGACGGCGTGGTTGGGATCAGAAATCGGCGGCACTCCTTGAAACGAAAACGCTACCACGACGGAGCCGGTATCGTCGGTCGGCTCCGCCGTCGGTCGCTAAGTTTTTGAGATGCAACTTGTTAGAAGCGGGGCCGGCCGTCACTTCCCCTTCGCGATCGCCTTGGCGCAATCCTCCAGGCCGTTTTCGACCGCGTCGCGAATCGTGGAGCCCTTGGCCTTGTGCCGGACCTCGCCTACGACCTTTCCGCCCGCCTTCACGATCAGCTCCAGTCCGACGCCGGGGTTGGCTGCCCAGCCGCCCCAGTAGCGCGCGGCCCCCCGGGGCTCCCAGGCGTTGAAGATGTTGCCCTCGACCTCCATGTCGCCCCCCGATTTGACGACCTTGAAGCCCTGCTTCTCGAGCCATTGCTCCATGTAGTCCTTGCCGTCCCTCGCCGCCTCGCGTGACTCGGTCCCGTGCCCGGTATGGTCGAAGTCCTTGACCGAGACCGTCTTGTATTTCGACAGGGCGCCTTCCGGAAAGTAGTCCCAGTCCGCGTCCTTGCCCTTGACCAGCTTGTCGTAGTCGGGCAGGAACTTCTGCGGCTCGTCCTTCTCCTTGGCGTCGTCGGAGTCCAGAAACCTCTTCTCGCCGAGGGCCGCCGAGGCGACGAGGAGGAGGAACGCCGCAGAGACGAGGACGCAGATCTTCCGTGAAAAACTACCCATTTGGTTCTCCTTCACGCTCAATTGTAGCAGCCCCCACGGGGCGCGATTCCTCGAGCCGGAGCCTCTCGCAGACGGCTGAGCCGGCCTCCGCAGTGGTCAACGACCCGCCCACATCGGCGGTCGCCGCGCCCTCTCGCACGCACCGGGCAACCGCGCTTTCGATCGCGGCCGCTTCGCCGTGGTGGCCCAGCGTGTCCAGGAGGAGTCCGGCCGTCAGGATCGCGCCGAACGGGTTCGCCCTGCCGGTTCCGGCGTACTTCGGGGCCGACCCGTGCACCGGCTCGAACATCGAGATGCGGCCCGGGTGGATGTTTCCGGACGCCGCCATTCCGAGACCGCCCTGCAGCGCCGCTCCGAGATCCGTCGCAATGTCGCCGAACACGTTGTTGGTCACGATGACGTCGAACTGGCGCGGGTCCTTCACCATCTGCATGCAGAGGGCGTCGATGTAGAGATGCGAGGCCTCGATGTCGGGATAGTCCCGCGAGACTTCCGCGAAGGTCCTCTGCCAGAGGTCGCCCACGAATCGCATCGCGTTGGACTTGTCCGACATCACGACGCGCCGGCGCCCACGCGTCAGGGCGTATTCGAAGGCGTACCGCAGGATCCGCTCGACGCCCTTTCGAGTGGAAACGTCCTCCTGAACGGCGACCTCATCGGGCGTCCCCTTCTTGAGGTGCCCTCCCGCCCCGACGTAGCCGCCCTCCGTGTTCTCGCGGAAGACGACGAAATCGATGTCGGCGGCGCGGAAGCCCTTTAGCGGGCAGAGCCGGTCGTCGAGGCAGCGGACCGGACGGTAGTTGACGTAGAGGTCCAGCCGGAAGCGCGCGCCGAGCAGGATCTCGGCGGCGTGCTTCATGTCGGGAACCCTCGGATCCCCGAAGGCGCCCATGAAGATCGCGTCGAAGTCCCGAGCGAGCTCCTCGAAGGCGCCGGGCGGGACCGTTTCCCCCGTCTTCAAGTAGTGGTCCGCGCTCCACGGAAACGAGCGAAGCTCGAGCGGCAGTGCCCGCGCCGCGCAGACGTGCCGCAGGACCTTGACGGCCTCGGCCGTAACGTCCACGCCGATGCCGTCACCCGGGACGATGGCGATTTTCACCGAGAGGATGATAAGCGACTCGGTCGCAATAGGGTTTCAGGTTTCAAGTTTCAGGTTTCGGGAGGAGCGTTCCTTGAAGATTTGAATCCTGAAACTTGAAACTCTGCCGCCACCTCTGCCGTTTCGCCTAGAATCGTTGCATGGCCTGCGCAGACACGGTTCGCGAGATCATCGACGAGGCCTCGAGCCTGCCCGAGCGGCTGACTCCGGGCCGCCTCTGCGAGCTGGTGGCCCGCGAGACCGAGCGGCACCTCGATCGCGTCGTCTTCGACGCCGCGCGCTACATGCGCCATCCGATCCTGCTCTACGACGATTGGGAGGTCATGTTGATCGCGTGGCGCAGCGGGCAGATCACGCCGATCCACGACCACCGCGGCGTGATGGGAGGCATGGTCGTGCTGTCGGGGTCGCTCGAGGAGGAGCGCTTCCGGACTCCCGAGAACCGGCCCGAGCTGGCGGACGACCGGGTGCGGCCGGAGGGGGACCTCTCCGAGATCGGCCCGACGGTCCTGCATCGTCTCACGTGCGCGACGGCGCGTTCCGTCTCGATTCACGTCTATCGGCCGCCGCTGCGCACGATGGGAATCTGGGATCAGACGGGGATGACCTCGATCATGCCGTCCGCCTTCGACGTGGCGGAGGAAGTGTTGGCCCGAGCGGCGGAGGCGCCGATCGGCAGCCGCCCCTAGGCGTCCCTACTTCTGGAAGAACAGAAACAGATTCACGGCCGATGGGCCGAGGGAGAAGAAGTCTCCCGACTTCAGAGGCCTGGCGCAGTCCTCCTCCGAGACGCCGCCGAGGTCGTCCGGCACCGGGATGGGGTCGCCGTTCAAATACGTCCCGCACGTCGACCGCATGTCGACCAGCCGGTAGTGAACGCCGTCGCCGCCGAGCCGGCGGAACAGCTTCGCGTGGAGTCGCGAGACCTCTGTGTTCAGAAACGCGTCGGGTGAGGAGACGCGGAAGCCGGAGACCGGCATCCCGATTCCGATGTACTCGGGCACCTCGCGCCCGATCAGGAGCTCGTC
>Ga0070706_100006491_pt1 | contig 11042 bp, 10 predicted proteins | sample KBSK5501metaG_FD_65476 | JGI IMG/M metagenome (GOLD analysis project Ga0070706, IMG submission 65476) | Corn, switchgrass and miscanthus rhizosphere microbial communities from Kellogg Biological Station, Michigan, USA - KBS K5-50-1 metaG | ecosystem: Host-associated > Plants > Roots >...
CAGTTCGTAACCGCCACCCGACGCGGTGCCGTTCAACGCCGCGATGTAGCGCCGGCCCGAATGACGCGAATCGTCTTCAATGGCGCACCGAGTCTCGTTCGTGAATTTACAGAAGTTCACTTTGAAGGCGTGCGACGACGTGCCCAGCATATAAATGTTGGCGCCGGCACAAAAGATACGTGGCTTCAAACTCGTGATCACAACTGCACGCACTTGCGGATGCTCGAAACGAATTCTTTGAATCGCATCGGCGAGTTCGATGTCGACTCCCAGGTCATAAGAATTCAGTTTCAGTTTGTAGCCCTCAGCAAGCGTCACGTCTTCCTGCACGTCCATTGAAAGCTCAGCGACATTGCTCTCAATTGAGAGCTTCCAGTGTTTGTATTGATCGGGTGATGTTTGAAAGTTGATCATTGCCCGCATTTATCGCTGATTAACCGCCCGCTGTCGCCGGCGGTTCTGACTCGTTCGAACGTTCGTTCGGGATTCAAAGCTTATAGAAATACGCCGGAAATTTCAAGAACAGAGCATGCCTTGGTACTCGGAAACCAGAGCGCGCGACGCTTGACACCGAAAGACATCGGCGCGTAGGGTCTTGGCCTTGGGTCTTGGCGAAGGCTCGCCCTTTTATCGGCCTTCTGATCTGAAATTTGAGATCGGAAATTGAAATGCGGAGGCGCACCTGTTCTGGTGAACGGCGCGGTCTTCAAAACCGTTAGTGAGACTGCGAGAGCAGGCTCAGGTAGGTTCGATTCCTACACGCCTCCGCCAACCGATTGCGGAATTCGGATTGCGGATTGCAGATTCCGGGAATTAAGATTGCCTAACCAGGAGGATTCTCACTATGGATGCCGAACAAATGAAAGCACGAACGCGTGCCTTTGCGTTGCGCATAATTCGATTGGCAGAGAGCTTGCCAAAGACGCCAACTGGCAACGTAATAAGAAATCAAATGCTTCGTTGCGGACCGTCTGTAGGGGCAAATTATCGCGCTGCTTGCCGGGCTAAATCGAAACCGGATTTCATTTCAAAGATGGGAACGGTTGAAGCAGAGGCCGACGAAACAATGTACTGGATCGAGTTGTCAATTGATGCCAGCCTCGTCACTTGTCATCAGGTTGCTGATCTGCTAGCGGAAGCTGACGAGATTCTTTCCATCGTGGTTTCATCAATTAAGACTGCTAGAGGTATCACTGGTTAAGGTTTTTAAGAATTCCGCATTCCGCAATCAGCATTCTGAAATCGATGAAGGACTGGATCGCCCTCAACATGACTCCCGGCGTTGGGCCACGCGTTACGGCTCGTCTCCTGGAACACTTCGGATCGGCGGAAGCGATCTTTGATGCACCGCGTCGGGAACTGGCGCTGCTGCGATTGACGCCAGAGAGTATCGAGAGCATTGCGAACCGTGAATTGCACGCTCGTGCCGAAACCGAGATAGAACGCGTGTGCAAACTTGGCGGCGACATACTGGTGCTGGACGACGGCGTTTATCCATCGCTGCTGCGCGAGACTTACGATCCGCCGGTCGTCTTATACGTGAAGGGCGCCTGGGCCGAATGCCTCGAACGGCCCTGCGTCGCGATCGTCGGCTCGCGCCGGTGTTCAACTTATGGTCAGAACGCTGCCTTGATGTTATCGCGGGAACTGGCTCAGCGCGGGGTGACGATCGTTTCAGGACTGGCGCGCGGCATCGATGCAGCGGCGCATCGCGGCGCCTTGGAAGCGGGAGGTCGCACGGTGGCAGTGATGGGTACCGGCCTCGATCAAGTGTATCCGCGCGATCACAAAAAGCTCACAGACGACATTTTGAAACAAAACGGTGCGTTGGTAACGCAATTTCCGCTAGGCACTCCCCCTGTGTCGGAAAACTTTCCGTATCGCAATCGCGTGATCAGCGGATTGAGCTTGGGCGTGTTAATAGTCGAAGCAGCAGAGAACTCAGGTTCGCTAATTACCGCGCGGCTGGCCATGGAACAGAACCGCGAGGTGTTCGCCGTTCCCGGCAACATCACCTCGCGCAATTCATTCGGAACCAACTATCTAATTAAAGGCGCGGGTGCGAAACTCGTGCAGCAATGGCAGGATGTTGCGGCTGAACTCCCTTCCGAGATCGCTGCACAATTGCTGCCCCCACCGAGCAAAAAGTCAAAGAAGAAAGGCGAGCTGGTCGATCAATTGCAACTTGCCCCGTCCGATCTTTCAGAGCATGAGCGCGCGATCTTCAAACTGCTTTCGACCGACACGCCGCAACAGATCGACGCACTGGTTGAAAGCAGCAAACTTTCGATCTCTCAATTAACCAGCGCGCTGCTCAGTCTCGAAATGCGTGAACTGATTCGCGCCCTGCCGGGTAAGTGTTTTGTACGGAAGCTCTAGTGGGCTATTCTCGCGTCTCTCCGTGCGCTCAAAATGCCCCTCCAGGACCCGGTCTCAGTTGTGGGCACATGATCGCCGCCCGCGATGGCGCGTTTGATTTTCTCTGACAATCCCGCGATCGTCTAGGAACTCGACGGGCTCTTTGTTCTTTCCATGCTCCCACATCAGGGAATAGAACCAAATTCCGCTCTCGCCAATCCAGAAGTCGGCTGGTGTAAATTGCATCTTTGAGCCTGGGGGGTTGCGGCGGCTCTGAGGTGTGTATTCTGCTTCCCAGCCGCAAAGCTCACCTGTCCAAGCTTTGCCAATCGAGTGAAGATGGTCCGCGAAGCTCCGCGCTTCACTTGTGTCCGAAGGCGCGACACCTCATGGCGAATTATCTTCGTCGTCATTGCCCTTATTCTTATCGTTATTCTTTTCCTCCGGAGGCGGCTCGCTCTTCTGGTCGCGGATGTGGAGCACGCTGCAATCGCTGTCCTCGTAAACGCGATCGAACCAACCGCTCCGCAGCGCGTTGTCATAGAACGCATCGTGATCCTTGGTGTTGTCGCTGAAGACCCAGCGGGTGCCAAAACGATCGCGAATCAAAGGACCGGGATCTTCTTCATCGCCGGTCGTGATTTTCTCGTAAAGTTTGGACAATTCCGGGTTCTTATCCAGCAGATAAGTCGGATCAAGTCCCGATACGTAAACATGCGTGGGGTCGAAAAAGAACAGGCGCGGAAAATCGTCCCAGTCGGTATTGAAGACTATTTGGCCAGCCGGAATATGCGAGCGCATATACGCAGCGCCCTTAGCGTAATAGTCGCGGCCCTCGCTGCCGCGGATGTCCTTCGCGGTGTGATAGACATTTATGAAGAGCGCAGCCCCCAAGACAATTGAAGCAAAACCCGCTTTGATAAGCCGCCAGGTCTCTTGTTGTCCGATCTCTTTCGCGGTTGCCGAAGGCTGCTGCCGATCGAGAAAGGGCCGCAAATCTTCCATCACGGCATCAGGCAGGCGAGTGAATACCGCGCGTCCTCGCCAGAAATTTTCCAGAGTGAAAGCCGCGAACAGAATGGCGAACGGTGGAAAATATTCTGCAAAACGCTTCCAGCGTGCGGTCATCAGTAACAGCGACGTGGATAAGAATAGAAAGAAGAGCGGACGTTCCGCGCGCTCGCGATCTCCAGTGTCAAAAAACAGATAACCGGCCAGCATCGCCGCCAAAGCCACGTAACAATTGGCGATGAACTCGCGAGTGTCGTACGGATACCATTCCTGACCGACTTTGGTCGCAAAGTCATTCGGCGTGATCTTGACGCGGGCATGTTCATAAAAAAGATAGAGGTCGTGCGGAAAGTATGGATTGATCGCGAGTCCCAGCACTGAACCAAGCACCACCCACGCCAACGGCCGCCATTCAAAGCGCTGCTCCGTCCAGCCAATCACAATCGTCCACACGGCGGCCGCCAGAATCAGCAGTACGAACATGTCGTAAGTCAACGCAAACACAAAGGCCAGTGGCAGCAGCGGCCAGAATTTTCTTTCAAACAGCAGGTACGCGCCCGTAACTAAAAAGATGATCGCGAATGGTGGCGCCTTCGTCATGTTCAGCCGATACAGGAACGGCGCGGAAGAGGCGAGCAAAGCCAGGAGCCAAATCAGGCGGTAACGAATTTCGTACCGGACGATCAGCCAGTAACAGGAGAAAACAGCCACGCTAGCGAAGATGGCGGCGGCAACCTTCGCGCCGGTTTGCAAATCGCGAAACCAGGTAAACGGAATCAGGATGATATGAAACAACAGATGATGATCGACGTAGTCGTGAGGATTAAGCGTCGTCAACGGCAACCAAATGAACGACGGAGGTGAAAAATGTTTAGCGCGGATGCTCTGCCAAAGCATCTGCGCCCACTTGATGTGATAATAGCCGTCAAAATCGCCGCAGCAGATTGCGCTCGTGGAAAATTGTAGCCACCAAAAAATCACGCCGATGGCGATGGCGCCGGCGATGAGATCAGTTCCACGCAGGGCTGCATCAGATTTGATCAAATCTGCAAGAGGGCGTTTCGGTTTGATATGAACGCTGTCCGGCGATTCTTGAAGCTCTTCCATGGCGTCATTGAAAAGAAATGCAGAAAACAGGTCAACAAATCAATGAGGGCGAAGAAAGGGCGACTTCATTTTGTTAGAGTGGATTTTCCGCACTCCTACCGCCCATGACTTGGCGATCAAGCCTGTATCAAGTGTTGCCAACTTTAGTCCATGTTGCTTTGCAAGCGTAACAAGATGCGCGTCGGTGGTTTCTTTGTAACTCGCTACGACCGGCAGGGCGGCGATGTCAATGTCATCCACCAGAAAGCGGTGAGCGCCGAGCGAACGCAAACTAGAGAGCGATTTTCGTGCATCTTCAAACGAAGCCCGATACGCGATGGTCATACTGATGCGCAGAAAACCCAATTCCGAAATTGGGCAAGTTGCCCATTCTTCGACGCTTGTTAACCAGGTGAATAACGCTGTGTGATCTGCGTGGTTCGTCCAACAACAGCCGAGCAAGACATTGACATCCAGCAGCCAGCTATTCACGGAAACTCCTCGAGTAGTCTCTTAACTGTTTCGGTGGTCATTGGGGGCGCTTCCGCCGGAGCCTCGAGCAGCAGCGTGTTGTGCGGTCCTTGAACGAGAGTCGCTTGGTGTGCTGGCTCTTCCGCGTAGCTCAAACGCGTGGCGAGAAAGCGAAACAGTTCTTCTTTCTGCTCTGGTGGCAGCCACTCCGCGGCGGCTTGTATTTCGGCAAGAGTGCTCATGAGAAAAACTTAGCACATTGGAACCGGAGATCTGAAGCAGTTTCGGAAGGTAACTCTACTCAACCAAGCAACTCGTTCATTAAATTCAACAACTGCGAAGGGTCGATTGGTTTGGTCATGTGGGCATTGAAGCCGGCCCGCAATGAGCGGCCGCGATCGTCGTACTCGGTGTAGCCGGTGACCGCGATCAGTGGAATTTCTCGATAATCCGGCATGCTCCGCAAACTCTCAGCCAGTTCGTAGCCGTTCATCGCCGGCATGCCAATATCCGAGATGATCAGATCGAAAGCCCTTTCACCTGCCAACCGCAAAGCTGCGCGCGCCGAATCTGCGGTGCTTACTTCATAACCGGCGTGCTTTAAGAATAGCCCGATCATTTCGGTCACATCATTCACGTCATCAACTACTAAGACTCTGGGTTTCGAGGCTCGGGTGTTTGGGCGGCGACCTGGCAGGACCGTTGTGGCGCTTCGCCTCGCTCGGGCTTTGACAAACGACCCTAGCGGCAAGGTTGGCTCTTTACCGGGAACGATTGACGTCTGGTTTGGACCCGGCAGACGCAATGAGACCGTCAACTCAGGAATCACTACAGGGCAAGCTTGTGCAGCCATTTTTTCGCCAAGCAGCAACGCGAGCAGGGCTGAATTACTTTCTTTCAGGGGCGCGGCCATCAACGGGGCCATCTTGCTCGCGCACCTAAGAACTCGCTATTGGCTTGTGCTTTGGGGGGCTATTACTTTAACGCAAATGCCGGGGTTGTGTCTACACTTCATTGCATAACATTTCGTCAACACTCGGGCGTGATATTCTTTAGCCCGAATGGGTGAGCGACTCGATGCACGCTTTCGTTTGATTGGGCTCCTGCCGCTGATTTTCTTCCTCGTCCAAGCCGTGCACTACTGGCGCTATGGTGACGCCGGCAATCTGTTATGGATGTGCAACGTCGGGGATTTGCTTTTGGCCGCAGGACTTTTCCTCGGACATCGAGAGTTGATTCGCGCCGCGGCCATCTGGACCATACCGGGCTTGGGAGTTTGGATTCGCTACGTGCTGCTTGCCAGCGGTTTTTACTTTTCAACCACTCTGGCGCATGTAGGTGGAATCATCGTGGGACTAATCGTGCTGCGCCGCGTGCGCATGGATCGGATAGCCTGGATTTACGCGTTTGCCTGGTACCTTTTCATGCAAATCGCCTCACGCTTGACGACTTCGCCGGAGTTGAACGTGAACGTTGCGCATCGGATTCAACCGGGATGGGAAAACATTTTCAGCAGCTACTGGAAATTTTGGATCGTGATGGCTGCGGTTACCGCCGCCGGGCTTTGGGTGATCGGATTTGTGCTTTCGTGGATCTGGCCGGCAAGGCAACAAATGGAATGACAAATGGAAAATGATCTCTGGCTCCTCAGCGGCCAAGCACCGCTGCTTGCGGACTCAATACCAACAAGTGCCATCGGGCAAAAGTTTTGATTAATTCGCTGCGCAGGCTTACGTAGGCAGTCTCGACATAAAGCTTTTCGGGCATCGGCCATTCAATGCGCACAATCGGATTAAATGAAACCGGAATTGTTCCCGTAGTATTGTCCACGGCCGTCGTCTTGTTCGATGCTTCTCCGGCCGTCTTCTTTCCCGTAGACGATTTCTCGTCAAAAGCCGCCGAAGCTGTTAGCAGCCGCTCACGCAAAGCAATGCGCGCTTGGGTCGGCGACTTGCCCGCAGCGTCATAGATGCCAATGTCTACGCCGAAACCCGTAGCGATCTTCGATGAGTCTGGCGACCAGACTGGAGGCGCCTCAGCTAACGAATCATCCAACAGCCGCTCCTGCCCTTCGATTGAAATCACTCGCGGTCTGCCGGCCGGAGTTTTGAATTCTTTCTCGCGCGCGTTCCATTCACTCTCTTTGCATGCGAGCGCAGCGAGTCCATGACTGTCCGGCGCCCACGAGAGCGCGAAATAGATCAGTCCGTCGCGGCTCGTCAGCGGCTTCAGATCGTAGCCGTCACGGTTGCACAGATAAATCTGTTCAGTATTAAAAACTTTCACCGGCGCAAACGCCGGCAAGACAGAGGATGTTGGAACCGGAGAAGCTCCGGGTGAAGCCGCAGGCAAGGGCGCCAGTTCTTCCGCAGGAGTAGGACTGGCTTCGGCCTTCAGACTCTTGCGGCCAACGAAGGCAATGAAGCTGCTGTCCGCCGACCAGACTACCGAATCCTGGAAGACAACCGCGAGATCGGGCGGCGTCATGTTACGCAGAAAAGTACCGTCTGCCGAGTAAAGATCGATGCGAAACGTTTGCGATGGTTCGTCCGCCGTGTTGTAGAGCGCCAGTGCGCGTTGATTATCCGGCGAAACCACCGTCCGCAGCAGAGCAAAGTCCGGATGGCGCTTATCAAAATCATCCTGAATGGCGGGAAGTATCTTTGCCTCGTCCGCGTTCAGCCCTGGCGGCAGTTCGACATCGGCTTGAAAGTTGAAAGCCAGCGCCCGTGAAGGAACATCACGCAACTGTCGCGGGCGCAGGCGTTGGGCTTCGCTGTCGTGACGGTACGAGGTCGCAAACCATAGCAGCGCAAAAACAATCGCGGCAAAGAATATCAGTGAAAGAACCAGAAGCACGCGCCGGAAATTTGACCCTACCCGAATTGGCGCTGAAGAATCTTTGGGACTGCTTAAACCTATGGGCATCTGGAAGGCGATCTTAGGAAGGGCCTATTGAGGTGTCAACATGACTTTTCGGGAAGATTCTGTTTGAGGCCAACGGTCAGCGTGCAAATCAGCCTCGTTGAATCTCGCTACTTTACCTTTAGCGCTTGCCACGAAACTGGCTGAAATCTCCTGCGTTGCAACCACCCATAACATAATGGTTGTGTCTCTCTCTCTCTGCAAAAACACGCGCGACAATTATTGACAACATACTGGCAAGGGCGTATAAGGATGGAGTTCGTTGTCAGCGCAACTTACGGCTGAACCAGCCCAGGCGTTTCCCGCAAGTCCAAATCAGGAAATTCGCGTATGATCTCCCGGCTCTCCAATTTTCAATCGGCGTCTACTTCGGAGTGTGTGTTTGATTTTCCTTGGTGCGGACGATTACCGGGGCCGTTTTGCGCTGATTGTGAGTTAAGAAAAGAAGACCCCAGCGTCGCCGGCGAAGTTTCCGATCAGTAGCGGCAGAAACTTAGCCGACGACGCCGGAGCCATTGACAACACAACCTCCGCCGCATTGCTGCGTGAAGGATGCATCACCATGCAAGATGAATCTTAGCGCAGAGTGTGGCGGTGGCTCAACCAAAGAAAGGAGCTACTGTCATGCGAAGCATTACAATTTGTCTCGTAGTTTTGGGCGTTCTCGCCTTCGCAGTTTTCTCAATACCGATGTCGGCTCAAAATCAACAGTATCCATTTCCCGGATATCCACCTGAGTTCTCGCCGCTGCGAACTTCTCGTCCCCGTCCACCAGAGCCGCCCAAGCTCCAGACCAAGTTCAACAAGATAACGAATTCGGTCGCCAACCAGTACATCGTCGTGCTTAACGACGCCGCCGTGCCCGCAGCGAATACGCCCGCCGAACTTCTTGCGAACGTTACGAATATTGCCAACGACTTCGTCCGGATTTATGGGGGCAAGACTCGGTTCATTTACGAAACGGTGTTGAAAGGGTTTTCGGTTGAATTGCCCAATGAAGCAGCGGCGATTGCAATAAGTCAGGACCCAAGAGTTAAGTATGTCGAGTCGAACGCGGTGGGTACGACAGCTGATTGCACTCCAGGAGTGCACGTACAAAGTAACCCTCCGCAGGGTTTGGATCGGATTGATCAGGTAGATTCGCTGCTTGATCATCAGTACATCTACAATGCCTGCGGTTCGGGTGTTACGGTCTATGTGCTGGACACCGGAATTCGATCGAGCCACGTGGATTTTGGCGGTCGCGCTGCAATCGGCATCGATTATGTAAACTATGCACAGCCTGGCGGCTCGCCGGAACCATGTCAGCTCTTGGGTGGTGGACCAACCAGCCAGAACAACGACTGCGCTGGGCACGGTACCGCCGTGGCGGCGATCGTTGGAGGTAGCACATATGGCGTGGCGAAAGGTGCGACCATTCGTTCAGTGAAAGTTTGTTATGCAACCTCCGCAACTACAGACACAAATCTAAGCGGAAGCTGTCAATCTGATGTCGCGACGTCAGCAGTCAACTGGGTAACGCAGCAGCACGACGCTAATCCGTCTCAACCTACGCTGGTCAATATGAGCCTGACGTGGAACCTCACCCCCAACCAGCCAATACCAGACGAACTTCGGCTTCTGAACGACGCCGTCAGGACATCCATCGCACATGGTGTTACTTACGCCCTCGCAGCGGGAAACGATAGTGTCGACGCAAGGTACAGAGTCCCTGCAGACGTGCCGCAAGCTTTGACTATTGGCGCGGCAGGCTTTGATCCGAACACTGCTAATAGCGACCACATGTCCTCTGCCTCTGACTTTGGACCTCTCGTCGATGTGTTCGCACCCCCCGTCGTTCTTACGGCTCGAAACAAGAGCGACAGCGACACCCTTGATCCAGCATTAGGAACGGGAGGTACCTCGTTCTCGGCGCCGCATGTCGCGGGCACCGTAGGCTTATACCTTGAGGGCAGGATCGGAGCATCGGCCTCTGACTGTTTTGGGATCGAAAGTCAGGTGCCAAATCCTAATCTTCCCGCTTCGTCTTACGCGAAGATTTCGACCTGTTCGGACAGGGTAAGCCAGTTCATTGATAGCAATGCTGGCCTCCTCAAGATGAACGCCAGCACGCTCGGCACGGGCTCTCCGAATCGCATTCTTTGGACTGGTCCGCTACCGACAACTACGAACCCGGTAGACAATCAGCGCTTCTTCGTCTGGCAGCATTATGCCGACTTCCTTACAGCACAACCCGAACCTGATGAGAACGGATTGAACTACTGGACTTCCAACATCACCGGTTGCGGGGTCATCGGAGGCTGCCTTCAATTCAACCCACCGCCCACGGGTTGCGGAACCGGCTTCAATTATAACAACTCATGTACAGGGGATAAGCGAGTTGATGTCTCCAGGGCATTCTGGGTGTCGGTCGATCCCTCGTGGTTTGATTCCAGTTATGGCCTGACAAATTTCGATCCGTCCGCGTCTTCGCCTTGCGGTGGCAGTGGCCCTCCGTCTTCTGCGACGCAAAACGAAAAATTCCTTGATGAAGCCTACTGCGTTTATCTACGACGCAGACCGCCGCACAGCGACCCCGGTTTTGTGTACTGGTTGGGAGTTCTGAACAGCCCCCAGTACGGCAATCGGCGAATCAGGATGGGGTCAACCGTATCATCAGAGCATTCATCGAATCGCTTGAGTACCACGAACGATTTGGGCAGCCATGAGGTTCTTGGGAAATTAGACTAAAGGTCTGATGGCGATGGCCACTTGATGCAAGCGACGACGTTAATGGCTGTCGCCATCAGTGTCTGCCACTGAGTTGTTTGTGAGCAGGAGTATTAAGGGGTAAGCGGTATGAAGTTCGTTCGCCTAAATCACACCCAAAGGCACGCAATGGCCGCAATCCTTTTCTTTCTTATGCTGGGAGCAATTGCGAGCGTGCGCGATCTCAATGCCTCAGCAGGACTGGTTACGAAGGCTCAATCGGCTTCCATCAAAGGCAAGTACAACGGCAAAATAGTTTTCACAAGCAATCGTCATAACTCCTCTTTAAGCGTCTGGAGCATGAACCCTGATGGGAGCGGCCTAACGCGCCTGACGGATGGCAAGGCGCGCAGTGATAAGCTTCCAATCTATGTACATGTTGGTGATGGTGGTGCGAGGTGGTCGCCGGATGGTACTAAGATCGCCTTCCTGAGCAATCGGTC
>Ga0070706_100006492_pt1 | contig 11042 bp, 13 predicted proteins | sample KBSK5501metaG_FD_65476 | JGI IMG/M metagenome (GOLD analysis project Ga0070706, IMG submission 65476) | Corn, switchgrass and miscanthus rhizosphere microbial communities from Kellogg Biological Station, Michigan, USA - KBS K5-50-1 metaG | ecosystem: Host-associated > Plants > Roots >...
GCCGCCGCCAAACAGCACGCGGCCGGAATGCTGACGCCAGGTGGCGGATGACCGAAGAAGAAATCGAGGTCAAGAACCACGAACTGACGCGGGCCTACCAGCTCACGTTCAATTCGCAGAGCGGCCAGGCCGTGCTGCTCGACCTGATGAGCTTCTGTAAATTCCGCCTGCCGATCGATGACCGCGCCGACGAGGGCAAACGTCAGGTGATGCTGCGGATCATGAACCTGACGCAACTGTCGATGGAACAACTACAGGCCGCCTACCGCGGCCAAACCCACGTGAGAGTGACCGACACCGAAGCGTAAATCCGGCCCGCCAAAGGAGCGATAAGCCATGACGACCCACCAGCCTAACCATCTCCATTTTTTCAACTATCACACCGGCCGCCCGCGGTTTCATTTCGATGAAGCGAGTGATGCCGCTGCCGCTGCCGCCGCTGCTGCTGCATCTGCAGCAAAGCCGTGGCACGACGGCGTCACCGACGATGTCAAAGGCTTCTGGCAAAACAAGGGTTTGCCGCTGGACAACCCGAAGGAGTTCGGCCTCAAACTCACAGAGCTTTACAAGGGCGCCGAGAAGTTCATCGGCGTGCCGCCCGATCAGGTGGTAAAACTGCCAAAGGCCGACGCCCCACCGGAAGACATGCGCGCGTTCTACGAGCGTCTCGGTGCCCCGAAGGAGGCCAAGGAATACGATCTGTCGGCCGTCAAGGACATGGGCCTTGCCGAATCGCTGCGCGCCGCGCTGCACGCACGCGGGGTAAACAAGGATGCCGCGGCTGATCTCGCGAAGGCCGTGGCGACCGCGCTCGAATCCAAGGCAACCAGCGAAAGTGCCGTCAATACGCAGAAACTGATCGACCAGAAGACCGCGCTGAAAGCGAATTGGGGCGACAAGTTCGACTACAACCATCTGCAGGCGATCGAGGGCGTGCGCCGTCTCGGCATCGACAGGGAGTCCGTCGCCGCGATGGAGGGCTTGATCGGCTACGACAAACTGATGGAAGCCATGCGCAAGATCGGCGCCAACACCCGCGAGGACACCTTTGTCGAGCGCGGCGCCGGCGGCACCGGTGAGGTCACCACCCGCGAGGGTGCGGTAGCCCGCAAGGCCGAACTGAAGGCCGATAAGGCGTGGGTGAGCAAGTTCCTGGCCGGCGACGCGACAGCGGCCCGGGAGATGGCCCGGCTTGACCAGATGATCACGGGAGATGTGGCATGACCATGACCGATATCCCGAACGATCCGCCCGTGAAGAAAAAGCCGAAGAAGCGTAAAGCGAAGAGGACGCGCGCGGCGTCGGCACCGAAGACCGCCGGCGAGTTAGGTGGCCTCACGGTCACTGCATGCTGCAAGGCCTGCAGTGCCGACGGCTGTGTAATCTCGGGCTCGTCCTACTGCGCCCACCCGCGCAAGGGCGGGCTGCAAGGCGTCGACATGCACGACACGGCCGCGATCGGGCGGCTCAATGCAGCCCGCAAATTGCTGGCGCGCGCCGACGCGGACAAGCGCTTTTCATGAAGAAGATGCGGATTGAAACAATCAACGGCGTCTCACGCGTTCTGCGACCGGACCAGCGCGTGGTGCGGGCGCGGGTCGATGACACCGGCGGAATCCGGTTGATTATCGACAGCGAGGAAGCGGTGCTTTCACCTCAGAAAGCCTTCGAACTCGCCACGGGGATACTCGGTGCGCTCGGCTACAAGTTCGAGAAACAAGCGGTCGATCTGCAATCCTGAAGGCGGTGCGTTGAACTTCCAAACTGGGCGCGGCAGGTTCCGCGCCCATAGACCCGTGCGTCTCCGGTCCCCGCAAGGACAAGTCCGGTTCGGGTAGTTACGGCCCCCGCAAGGACAAGGCTGAAGGTTTGATGGCCCCCGCGCGATCTCTCGCATGGGCAAGGCCGCCGACGTTCACCCCATTGCAGGCGGGATAGCCATGTCCGAGAATCTACTCAAACTTTTCACGACCCAGTTTTCCACCGTGCTCGATCTGAAGCTGCAGCAGAAGCAGTCGAAGCTGCGCGGCCGGGCCATGGAAGGCTTCCACGTCGGCAAGCAGGCCTCGCCGATCCAGTACATCAGCGCAATCAAGATGATGCCGCCGGCGGGCCGCTTCGCCCCGATCGGCCGGCAGGACGTCGACTTCGTCCGGCGCTGGGTTTTCCCGGTCGACCGCGACGCCAACCAGCTCATCGACACCTTCGACAAGCTGAAGACGGTCGTCGAGCCGACCTCACAGTATTCCGATGTCGCCGCCGCCGCCGCCGCCCGCGAATGGGATGACCGGCTGATCGCCGCGGCATTCGCTTCCGCCTCGCTCGGCACCGACAGCTCGGCTTTCACCGCCGAAACCTTCTCGACCTCGGACTGGCAGATTGCCTCGACCTTCGGGTCCGCGGCGGCTTCCGGCCTGACCGTCGCCAAGATGATCGAAGCCAAGCGCATCTTCCGCAAGGCGCAGGTTGATATGGAGGCGGAATCGATCACCTGGGTGACGAACTCGCAGGGCGAGAGCGATCTGCTCAATCAGGTGCAGGTGGTCTCGACCGAATTCTCCGACAAGCCGGTGCTGCAGGAGGGCAAGGTCACGCGTTTCCTCGGCTTCGACATCGTCTATTCGGAGCGGCTCGCATCCGCCTCGAACGTCCGCAACAACATCGTGGCGGCAAAATCCGGCTGGTACCTCGGCATCTGGCAGGATGTCATGAACAAGATCAGCCAGCGCGACGATCTCTCCAGCCAGCCGTACCAGATCTACACCAGCATGTCCTCGGGTGCGACGCGGCTCGAGCCGGGCCGCCTGCTCTCGACACTCTGCGCTGACACCTCGGCCGCTGCCGACGTAACGCCGTAAGGAGGCAACCATGGCCGTTGACCACGTCAAATCCAGTTTCGTCACCAACCTCGACGCTTCGCCGGCGGTCCCCAACACCGCAGGCGAGGGTGGCCCCGCGCCGCTCAAGTACATCGACGGATATTCGACGGCTGTGGCCTCGTCCAGCGCGGACGCGACCTATCAGCTCGTCCGCATCCCGTCGACCGCCAAGGTCAAGCGGATCATCTTCGAATCGCAGGCGCAGACCGCCGGCAAGTTCGATCTCGGCCTTTACTATGCGACTGACGGCGTGATCGGCAAGCCGACCGCGCTGCTCGCGGCGGCCGCGATCGATCAGGACTTCTTTGCGTCCGACATCGACTGTGCCTCTGCGGTGCTGCCGACCGACGTCACCAACGAAAGCCTGACCTATACGCTCGCCAAGCGGCATCAGCCGATCTGGCAGGCGGCCGGTCTTTCGGCCGATCCCGGCGGCAACTTCGACATCGTTGCCACGGTTCACACCACCGCGGTCACCACCGGCACCGGCCTGTTCGGCATCGGCGTCACCTATACGGACTGATCCATGGCGAACGCGGTGATCCGGGCAACGCTCGGCCAAAGCCTCGGCAATGGGATTTACAATTCCAGTGCCGCGAGCGTCGGCGACAAGGTGGGCAGTCTCAACACCGCAGTCACAGCCGCCATTGATGCCGCAGCCCTCGTCACCGCGGACCCAACGGTGGCAGGCAATCCGACCGCGCTTGGCCTGGCCCAGGCGACGGACACGGCCGTCGCCGCGATCGCAACCGCGCAAGGCGTCATCGAGGTAGGCGACATGACCTTGATCGTCGACATGGCTGTCGTCACCGACCGCAACAAATTCCGGTCCGCGCTGCGGGCCATCGAGCAAGCCGCATTCGGCGGCACGGTTTAGGAGAGAACGATGGCGAGCCATTACGTCAGCCTCACGCGCGGCACCGAGGGCACCAAGGCCGTCGACTTCACGACCGGCACGTCGAGCGCGTCGACCGATCTGTTCGAGCTTCGCATCCTCGATGGCGTCACCCCGACCAAGGTCGAGGTTCACAAGGCGCTGGAAGCCTTCAAGCGCTTCTTTGAGGATTCTCAACAGGTCGTCGCCGCCGCCTTTGACGTCAAGGGGTAACCCATGGCGACCGCCACCGACGGATATCTGGCCTCCAGCATCTCCGCGAGCACGGCGGCGTTTCAATTGCGCGGCGGAAAATATGCCGTGGCCGCGGTTGCCACGTTTGGCGGCGGATCGGTAAAGCTGCAGGCGCTTGGCCCTGATGGATCGACCTATCTCTCCGTCGCCAGCGCCACGGATTTCAGCGCGGCCGGCTATGGTACGGTCGATCTGCCGGCGGGTCAGTATCGCTTCACCATCGCGACGGCGACCGCTGTTTACGCTTCGGTGTATCGAATCCCGACTTAGCGGTGCGTTGCTGGCATAGCTCCCCGCCAGCATCGTCGCCGGCATGGCCGAATTCCGCTTTCCTGTCGACGTCGGTAACCGTGGGCTGCAGCATTGCGGCGCCGAGCGCATGGGGTCGGATGGCCTTAACGAGGTCAGCAAGCGCGCCAGCGAAGTAAACTTCTGCATCGGCAAGCTGCGCGCGGCCGAACTGCGCTCCAACGTGTGGACCTTCGCCTGCCGCCGCACCATGCTGCGCGCGATCGACGACGACACCATGCTGCTCGCGGCCGCGATGTGGAGCGAGGTTACGACCTATTTCGTCGGCTCGCTGGTCACGGATCAGTACGGAAATATCTGGCAATCGAAGATCCCCGACAACCTGGCGAACGACCCGCTTTCGACCGCCACTCCCTATTGGGAGCCGTATTTCGGCCCGCTGGCGGTGGCGCTGTACGATTCCGACGATGCCTATGCGGCGGGCGAGCTCGTCTACACCACGGCCGGCGATGGCACCAACCGGGTCTATATCTCGCTGCAAAGCGACAATGAGGACGACCCGGCCACCGCGACGGCCTATTCGGCCACGGTGACCTACCAGAAGAATGACGTGGTGACGTCGTCTTCCGTCGTCTACATGAGCCTGATCGACCTCAACCTCGGCAACACCCCAGCCTCCTCGCCCGCGAACTGGGATATCGGTACCACCTACGGGGCTGGTGACGCCGTCGCGGGCTCCGACGGCGTCAAATACACTTCGGTCGGTGCCGGCAATATCGGCAATGACCCGGTCAGCGACGGCGGAGTGAACTGGACCGACACCGGGGTGCTGGTGCCGTGGACCGTCGATTTCACCGGCGGCACCGGCTCGCTGAAATGGCGGCAGATCGGCGGCGCCGAATTCCCCATGGGCGTCGGGCTTGCCGAACTCAACATCATCTATCCGCTCGGCTCCGGGCCGTCGTCGCAGGCAACCTCCCGCAACGTCTTCGTGATGCCGTCTGGCTTCCTGCGCATCGCCAACCAGAACCCGAAGCCCGGCACGCCATGGCTCGGCGGGCCGTCCGGCTACACTTACAACGACTGGGTGCTGGAGAACGGTTTTCTGCTGTCGATGGAAACCGGACCGATCCCGTACCGCTTCGTCGCCAACGTCACTGACGTGTCGCGCATGGACCCGATGTTCTGCGAGATGTGGGCGGCGCGCGTCGGCATGGAGGTATGCGAGCCACTGACGCAATCGACCAGCAAGCTCGGCGCCATCGCCAAATTCTATGACGAGAAAAAGAGCCTCGCCGTCGTGCAGAACGCGATCGAGCAGGGACCGGAGGACGCACCGGACGACGAATGGTTGACGGTGAGGTACTGACCTCATGGCCGACGCCGCCTTCCTGATCCCAAACTTCCACGGCGGTGAGATTTCGGCGTTTGCGCAGGGCCGCGCCGACAAGCCGGACTATCGCGTCTCCCTCAACGTCTGCCTAAATTCCTTCCCGCTTGAGATCGGCACATGGGCGCGGCGGCCGGGCTCGCGGCATGGCGGCCACACCCGCCGCGGCGCGGCCGGACGCACGATCAAATTCGACTTCGAGCAGGACGACGCGGTCACGCTGGAATTCACCGACGGCTGGCTGCGCTTCCGCAATGGCGCCGTGCTGCTCGGCGGCAACGACGATGAAGTGGTGGCCGCAGTTTCGACCGCCGATCCTGCCGTGGTACAGACCACCAGCGCGGTTACTTGGGCCACCGGCGACACGCTGACCTTTCCCGGCGAATCCACCCCGCTGCTGGAAAACCGCCAGTTCACCGCGACCAAGGTCGACACCACGCATTTTTCGCTGGCCGATGCCATCACCGGCGACACCATCGACGGATCGACGCTCGGGGCGCTGGTGGCGGGCGCAACCGTCCGGCGGGTGCAGGAGCTGGTGACCGCCTATGTCGGCGGTGCGTGGTCCGGCGTGCGCGCGGTACAGGCCGAAACCACCGACATCCTGCTGTGCGCTACCGTCGCCCCGCAGGCCTTGACGGTGGAGACGCTACCGGCCGACGACGTCAGCGCCCAGTTTGCCATTGCAGACGCGATCTTCAACGACGGCCCATACCTTGACCCGTTCAGCAACGGCGTGCAGGCGACGCCCTCGGCCAAGACCGGCATCATCACGCTGTCGCTTTCCTTCCCGGCATGGAGCGCGACCAAGGCGTACCGGGAGGGCGATTTCGTCACCACCGGCGGCGTCAACTATCGTTCGCTGGCGGACCAGAACGTCAACCATGCCCCGGGCGGCGGTGCACCGTGGTGGATCGCGGCGAGCCCTGCGGAGGCGATCAATGGCGGGCGAGGTTTCCTCGGCACCGACATCGGCCGGCTGGTGCGGCTGTTGTCCGAGCCTGACGCCTGGGCGGTCGGCTCGACCTATTCCGCTGGCGCCGTCGTCTCCTACAATCCGAGTGGCAAGCCGGGCGCCACGACCTATTGGTCCTCGATCGCCGGCAGCAATACCGGAAACGTCCCCGGCGCCGACCTGACGCACTGGGAAATCATCGCCTCCGGCGCTGCGATCTGGAGTTGGGGGCGGATCACGGCGCTGTCGAACATCATCGACCGAGCGCTGGCGGGCTCGGCCTCGATCGGCGACATGACGTCGGGCGGCGGGCTGGCGGCGGCGTTCGACGGCGTGTTTTCGCAGGCCGCCAGCGCGTCTGCCGAACTGTCGCGGTCGATCTCGGGGGTCAGCGTGCTGACCTCCTATGTCGGGAAAAACTATTCCGCGGCCTCCGACCAGGCGATCCAGCAAGCGACACTGTATCCCTCGAACGACGGCGGGTTTGCGATCGCCGCCGGTTCGACGATCAGCATCACGTTCAACCTCCGGGGCAAGGCGTCGCTTCCGGCCTCGTCGTCTGACGGCACGCTGCTTGGCACATCGGGCACCATCTCGAACACGTTTTCGGCGGTCACCATCGTCTCAACCGATCAGACCACGGCATGGAAATACGTGTGGGTCGAGATGATCGTGATCGCGACCCCCAGCGAATTCGGCGGGACCACGATGACCAGCGCGATCGCCGAGCTGTCGCTGTTCAACCCGCCCGGCACCGGCACGGGCTCCGGCGTCAGCGTGGAAGTGCTGGGGCCGCCGCTGCTCTACACGACATCGATTCCGACATGGCGGCTTGGCGTCTTCAGCGCCACCACGGGCTATCCGACCTGCGGCACCTATTACGAGGGGCGGCTGTGGTTGGGCGGCGCGGTCGCCAACCGCTTCGACGCCAGCGTGTCGAACGGCATCGAAGGTGGTATGGTCAATTTTGCGCCGACCGACCAGAACGGCGCTGTCGCGGCCGACAACGCTATCAGCTACACGCTCAATTCCGACAGCGCCAATCCGATGTTCTGGATGCAGGGCGAGGAAAAGGGCATTACCATCGGCACCCAGGCCGGCGAATTTCTGGTGGTGGCGCCGACCGCGGGCCCCTTGGCGCCGACCAACATCGCCGCGCGCCGGGTCACCCGCCACGGCTGCGCCAACATCGAGCCACGCCGCACCGAGCACACGCTGGTGTTTGTCAAGCGCTACGCCCGAAAACTGCTGGAATTCTTCTCCGATGCGAACTTCGGCAAGTTTTCCGCGCCGAACCTCGCCGACAAGGCCGGGCATATCGTCAGCGCCGGAATTGCCGAGATCGCCTATACCGAGGCCGTGACGCCGGTGATCTGGGGCCGCGATGCCAACAATGCGCTGTTCGGCGTGACCTACAAGCGGGACACGCTGACAACCTCGCAGCCGCCGACCTTCGCGGCCTGGCACCGCCACACGCTGGGCTCCGGCCGCACGATCGAAAGCATCTGCAACGGCCCATCGGCCGGCGGCGATCTCGACACGCTCACGCTGGTGACCAACGATTCCGACAGCGGCATCCGCCATGTCGAAATCCTGACCGACACCCCGGACGAGAACGCCGAACTCGCCGATAGTTGGTTCCTCGACAATGCGGTGACGCCGACCTCCTACACGATCAGCAGCGCGATCACGAACAACTACCCCTATGGTTCGATCACGCTGAACGGCCTGTGGCATCTCAACGGCGAAACCGTGCAGGTGTTCGCGGCCGGGCTCGACTGCGGCGACCGCGGGCGTGGCACCACCGGCTTTACGGACTTCACCGTCGCCGATGGCTCGCTGACCATTCCGTTCGGCGACAGCATATCCTCCGGACCCGGCCGCGGGCTGTTTACGGCGGATTTCGTGGCGGGAGTTGATATTACGCAGATCGTGGTCGGCTTCACCTACAACAGCGACGGCCAACTGGTGCGCCCGCTCGCCATGGCGGACACCGGCGCGCGCAATGGCCCGGCGCTGGGCAAGACCCGTCGAATGCAGCGTTACGCGGCGCTGGTATCGACCACGCGCGGCATCTCGTTCGGAACGGAGTTCGCCGCCGCCAACCTCAAATCTGCCGACTTGCGGCAGGCCAACGGCAACCAGATCGCGGACCTGACGATGTTCTCCGGGGTGCACAGCGACGCGCTGACCAGCGACCACAGCTATGACGGAATGGTGTGCTGGCGGGTGTCGCGGCCGTGGCCGGCGAACCTCGTCGCGTTCGAAGCCTTCCTCCAGACCCAGGACAGGTGATCCCATGGCATTCGGCTCAGGCACCATCTCGAGCGTCGGCAGCGCGGTGCAAGACCTGTTTTCCGCCGACACCCATCGCACCAAGGCCAGCGGGCTGCGGCTCGAGGCAGGTAATTATGATCGCTCGGCCGGCTTTGCGGATCAGAACGCGCGCTTTACGGAAGTCTCGACCGCAATCAAGCAGTCGCAGCTCGATCGCGATATCTACAAGACCATCGGCGGGCAGCAGGCGGACGTCGCCGGTGCGGGCTTTGCGGCCTCGGGCAGTGCGCTCGACATCATGCGGGACTCGGCCTCGCAGGGCGCGCTGATCAAGGCCGTGGGCGCCGAGCAGGGCCTGATCACCGAGGAGGGCTACAGGGTGCAGGCTGAGAACTATAGGAGCATGGGCGAGGCGGCCCGGATGGCGGCCGATTCCGAAGACCTTGCTGCCGACCGCGCACCGTTGCTCGCCGCCATTCACGGTGCCGCTGCCATCACCTCGTTCTTCACAAAGTAGGCCGCCATGCCCAACATAAGGGAAGTTCAAGCCCCCAACGACCTCGCGCTCCGCCCGGACGATCGGGCGGCGGAATCGACAGCCAACGCCGGCCGCCGCATCGCCGCGCTGTACAACACGGCTGCCGAGGCTGGCGCCGACACCGGCCGCCGCGTCGCGTCCGCCGTGATGGACGTCGGCAACGTCGCACAGAAGTTCATGGAGCACCGCGAGATCAGCGCGGGCGCGGCCAAGTCGGCGGAGACGCTGGCCAACCTTGATCAGCAGTGGAACAACCGGGTCAAGGATGCTGACCCGAACGATCCGACCATCGCCGCCAAATTCCGCGAGGAAGTGGTCGAGCCGACGCTGGAGAAGATGCGCGACGGCTTCATGACCGAGGGCGGCGTGAAGTTTGCGGAATCGCATGTCCAGCAGTTCCGCAACCATTTTGTTTCCAAGACCTCCGCCGACATGGCGCGGCTGGCGGGTGTCGCCGCCAAGAAGAACATCGAGACGCTGACCAACCAGCTTTCCAATGCGGCGATCAGCGATCCGACCTCGCTCAAGACATCGCTGAGCTTGGTCGAAAGCTCGGTCGGCGCGATGGTGGATTCCAGCCCGAACCTGCGCGGCGCCGACGGCGCGGCGATGAAGCTCGAACTGACGCAGGCCTCGCAGGCGGCGATCGTGAAGGCGGCGGCGATCGGGGCGATCGCGGCCAACCCGGAAGCGGGGCTGAAGGAATTCAGTTCGGAAAAATATTCGAAATACATCTCCGGTGTCGAACTGCGGCAGCTCGAGCAGCAGGCCAAGAGTGTCCAGCGTGCCGCGCGGATCGAGGAAAACTACGCGCTGCAGACGCAAAAGATGTTCAAGCAGGAGGTTTCCGACCAGCGCGAGGGCGAGTACCTCAAGAAGATGACGAGCGACGATCCGAAGGTGCGGGCCACGTTCACGCCGAAGGCCATCGCGAACGACATGGAACTGACCCGCGAGGCGCGCGAGCGCATGATCTCGATGGCGGATCGGGCGACCAAGCCGGAGACCGACGCCAAGATTTCGCGCGATACTACGGTCAAGCTGTTCAATGTGATGCGGCAGGATAATTCCGATCCGGTCAAACTCAAGAACAAGATCGATGACGAATACGCGGCCGGCAACCTGACATGGAGCGACCGCACCAACCTGATCAAGGAAGTCGAGGAACGCAAGACGCCGGAAGGCCTCGCCTTGGCGCAGGACCGCGCGCAGTTCTTCAAGCAGTATGCCGGAGCCATTGCCGGCAGGGGATACGATCCGGTCACCGGCTCACCGAAACTCTACGTCGCCGAGCGGGATGCGCGGCGCATCGAGCAGGATCTGAAGCAGAAGGGCCTCGATCCCCATCTCGCCTACGATCCGACCTCCGAACACTTCATCGGCAAGAAGATCGGAAAGTGGGCCGGCTCGATGCAGGGCGACCTCACGGGCCGGGCGGCAGCCACCGCCGCACCGCGCAACGACACGATGCCTGCCATTCCGCCGCCGGATCAACGTCCGCCGGGTTTCTATGAGACGCCGAAGGGCAGGCTCGAATGGACCGGCACGGGCTGGAAGAAGCCATGACCGAAATGACGGACGAGGAAGTATTCGGCAAGCCGAAGGAAATGACCGACGCCGAAGTG
>Ga0070706_100006494_pt1 | contig 11039 bp, 15 predicted proteins | sample KBSK5501metaG_FD_65476 | JGI IMG/M metagenome (GOLD analysis project Ga0070706, IMG submission 65476) | Corn, switchgrass and miscanthus rhizosphere microbial communities from Kellogg Biological Station, Michigan, USA - KBS K5-50-1 metaG | ecosystem: Host-associated > Plants > Roots >...
CAATGGTTGTCGGTGCACACGCGAGCCAACGATCACCAGACCTCCGCGCTGATTATGCGGAGGTCATTAGTTTGAACGGTGAGTTGCGTTGTCAATGCTGGAAAACTGCTTCAGACAAGAAGACTCAAACTTGAACCGCGTCCGCGAATTATTCGAATCAAGAAGCGAGTGATGGGCGAGAAGGCCGAGAATTATCCTGGATGGATGCTTAACCAAATCCGTGTTGAGCTCGCCCCGGTTGTCGCACCGCAATTAGGCCGCGGTCAGAATCTCAATCAGCACATTGACCGTTCACTGCTCCCAATCTACCGTTGCCTGATTCATTGTTGCTTACGCGCTCCTCAGCCAATCAAAATGGATGCGCTGAGAAAACTTAAGCTTCTGACTCTGCTAAAACGGAGAGAGTCTGCGAACTATCTCTGAATCGGGGATCGTTGTGACCAATCGATGGCCCAATTCACTTTCAAAGATCGTTGTGTTCCTGGTGCTGATTTTGATCATGCCAGCCTTCACCTCAGCGCAGGTTTACACGGTGCGGGCGCTCGATGTTAAAGGCGATGGTCGCGCTCCATCTCTCGCTAATGCGGCGCAGGTCGCTTATTGCTACGACAATTGATATGGGCGATGAAAATGCAGCCAAGATCAACTGGGGGCAAATAAGACCTTCAAGTTCGCTCGGCTCGTTACCACGAATGTGAAGCGGGCGTTAATACGATGGAATAAAATCTGAAAGTGAGACACACTGATGGGCGGACGAGACAATAGGAAAGAGATCGTCGTCTTCAAACCGATAGGTCTCTGCCGTTAGTGCCAATTCTTTGGCGCAGCAGTCTGTAACTCCTCAACCCGAAGCGCACTATGCCTCGATGGATGGAATCAGGATTTACTACCAGAGCTATGGTAAGGGCTCCGAGGGACTCGTCCTGATTCACGGTTGGAGTTGCAACCTGGACGTGTGGCCCGACCAAGTCTCCGACTTCCGAAAACGAACTCGAGTAATCGCCGTCGATCTTCCCGGCCACGGCCAGAGCGATAAGCCCGCAGTTCCCTATACGATTGATCTGTTCGCGCGGGCAATCGATGCCGTACTGCGCGATGCAGGAGTCAAGCAGGCGGTGCTCGTGGGCCATAGCATGGGAACACCAGTGGGTAGGCAGTTCTATCGCAAGTATCCGAAGAAGACTGTGGGAACTGTGATTGTCGATGGTGCCTTGCGTTCATTCGGCGGTAGGAAAATGATGGAAGCCTTTATCGCCGCCTTGCGCGCCCCAAACTACAAAGAAGCCGGGGCACAGTTTTTTTAGTTTTTTTCTATGATCGCGGGACCGCAACTCTCGGCTGAAGCGAGAGAGCGTATCTAGACTTCATTCCTGAACACGCCGCAACAGGTTTTGGTAAGCGCCATGGAAGGAATGGCCGATGAATCAATCTTCATCCCAGACAAGATCAACGTGCCCGTGCTCGCTATCATGACAACAATGCGCTCTTGAAATTGAGGCGCCGTGACTGAATTTTGGAAGGAGCATAGTGATGGCCATCACGGCTTATCTCTACTACCAGGACGTTGACGCCGCTCTGAAGTTCTTAAGCAAGGCCTTCGGTTTCCGTAAGTACGGTGCGCAGATGCGAGGACCTGACGGAAAGACTAACCATGCCGCGATGCGCTTCGGCAAGGACATGGTCATGATGGGCAGGCCACCTGGAAAGTATCGGAGTCCCAAGCAACTCGGGCAGACAACGCAGAGCCTCTACGTGAACGTGGAGGATGTGGATAAACACTTTGAGCGCGCTAAGAAAGCGGGCGCCACCGTCCTCGAAGAGCTCGAGGATACGGAATATGGTCACCGACAGTATCGCGCTGCCGATTCGGAAGGACATGAGTGGGCCTTCGCGCAGGAGCTTCGCATGCGTAAATCGAAGCCGGGGAAGAAAAAGGTCTGAGATCGAATCCGGCGGGTTGTGTGATCGGCGCGCCTCTCAAGAAGCAACGAGGAACTCAGGGAATCCAAAGTTACAGTTTGGTGTAATAACTCCATGAAAACACTGCGTGTGCAAAGTGTCGACCAATGGTGCGATTGGCTCGATGAACACCATGCAACGGAGTCTGAGGTCTGGCTCGTCTTCTACAAGCGGCACACCGGCGTCGCTTCAATCGATTACAAGGATGCGCTCAATGAGGCGCTGTGCTTTGGTTGGGTTGATGGTCTCGTCAAGCGCCTGGATGACCGGCGGTACGCAGTCAAGTTTACGCCGCGGAGGGCGGACAGCCGATGGTCGGATGCGAACCGAAAACGTTACGCGGAACTCAAAGCCGGCGGACGATTGAGACCGGCGGGAATCAAACGGCCCCCGACCGATCGCGGCTATGGTCCTCGACCACCGCGGCTCCCAATGCCCGCAAGGCTTCCGCCGTACATACAGGCAGCGTTGAGGCATAATTCGGCAGCGCGGCACTACTTCGAAGCGCTGGCGCCGTCACAGCGTCGACGGTATTTCGCCTGGATTGAGTCCGCCAAGCGCGAAGAAACGAAACTGAGGCGTTTGAAGGAGGCGATTCGCCTCCTGGCCAGTGGCAAAGTGCTAGGATTGAAGTAATTGGCCGTAAAACATCGGCTTGCAGTCAACGGCTGCGGCGGCGATCATGGACCGCCGCGGCTGAAGCTTGTTCGTTGGGCAACGCGTTCCATGCGAAACGATGTTGTATTGAAGGAACTTCTTAGGCATACCGGGAGAAGGGATGAACACCACCGACTCAGTCTTTCAACGCGCGTTATCCAACATGCTGACGGAGATCTTCGATGGCCCGCCGGGCCAGGAGGCGTATCTACTCAATCCCGGCGATCCTGGCCTGCTTCGCCAGCTCGACACGATCGACGCGAGCGCCGCCTCGAAGCGGCCCATGCCCGGAAGAACGACCATCGCCGCGCACGTCGATCACGTTCGCTTCGGCCTCTCCATCCTCAACCGCTGGGCGGCGGGCGAGGCGAATCCGTGGGCCGGCGCCGACTCGAACGCCAGTTGGCAGCGCACGACAGTTACCGACGATCAGTGGCGAGCTCTGCGCGACGGTCTCCGCCACGAAGCCGACAAATGGCGGAAACTCATCGCCACGCGCACGAGTTGGGACGACATGAGCGCTGCCGCCGCTCTCTCCACCGCTGCTCACACGGCCTATCACGTCGGGGCCATCAGGCAAATCCTTACGGCGCTGAATCCGGGCTAGTAGAAGCCGCGCCGATGAGCGGTGTCGTTCCGGCGGACGATCTTGTTGTTGTAGCCAAGTAGTTTGAGCGAGGCGCGAGGATGGTTAATGTCTTCAACTTCGGTTGGGCCTGGGTCGCCCTTTCGTTGTCTTTAGCTATCCACGTCACTGACGAGGCGCTGAACGATTTCCTGTCAGTTTACAATCCTACTGTTCAAGCTATTCGCCGACGCTTTCCATTTTTGCTTCTGCCGACCTTTACCTTCAGAGTGTGGCTAACTGGTCTGATCATGGCTGTTGTTCTTCTGTTGGCGCTGTCACCGTTTGCTTTTCGTGAGGCGAGATGGATGGTGACTCTAGCTTACGTCTACGGAATTATTATGATTGGCAACGGGCTCCAACACATTGTCGGCTCGATTTACCTCAGGAGATTGATGCCGGGCGTCTATTCGGCTCCGCTGTTGCTGATTTCCTCAATCTATCTGTTGATCTGCATTTCCGTCCGATTTTGAGATACATCTCGGACCAGTAACGGAAACCGACTTCCCGATTGCTGTAAATTAGTTGAGAGGAAAACATGTACCGGTGATTCACATGACTAATGCGCGCGCGAAGTGTCTATTCATGCGACGCTCTCTGTTAATTACATTTGCTACTTTGCTAATGATCATGCTTCTCGAGGCGACTCTTACAAAAACGCTAGCACAGAATCCTTCGGACGAAACTCAGATAAGGGAACTAAAGCAAAAGCTTCAGGAGCCGATGCCTCCGGAGAATCAACCAGCTGCGCGCGACTCATTAGCCAAACAACAAGCTGAGGCGACAATAGCGATTTTGAAACTGGGACAAGACCGTCCGCTCTGGACACTCTTGCGTCACAGCTCCGACGACAGCCGACGCACTTACCTAATTCATAACCTGGCGCGCTCGGGTGTGAATCCCGCAATCATTATTCGGCGTTTGGTAACAGAGACGGATGTCTCTGTGCGACGAGCATTGATTTTGAGTTTGGGTGAATATACGAGCGATCAATTACCGGCGTCGTTACGTCGACCGTTAATTCCAAGATTTCTACGCTGGTATCGTGCCGATCCTGATCCTGGGATACATGGAGCAATCGATTGGTTGCTACGTTACGGCCAGCAGGGCGAGAACCCGCGCAAGCTCGACTGGCATCAACCCGAAGCATTAACTGAGGTTGATCGAAGCCTCGCCGGACGGTCGGCGGCGCGGAGAGAGTGGTACGTCACGAGGGAAGGACAAACGATGACAATCATCGGAGGTCCGGTGGAGTTTCGTATGGGCTCGCCAGACTACGAGGTCGGAAGGATGCCGGCATCAGACTCACCCAAGGAAACGCTCCATCTTGCGCGCATACCGAGATCATTTTCGATCGCCAACAAGGAGATAACCATCGGACAGTTCCAGCGATTTCTCGACGCTAATCCGGAAGTCAAAGCGAGGTTTACGTACCCAGGAAATCCTGATCGAATGGCGCGCGTACTTAAGGATTTCAGTCCCGAGCCAAATGGACCACAGATCGCAGTGACCTGGTACGAGGCTGCGATGTACTGCAACTGGCTCAGCAAGCAAGAGGGCATTCCAGAGTCCGAATGGGTCTATCCCACCAACTACAAGGACATCAAGGATGGTATGCAGATGCCGAGAGATTACTTGCACAAAACCGGTTACCGGCTTCCGACGGAAGCCGAATGGGAGGACTCAGCTCGCGCCGGCTCGGTGACGGCTCGCTTCTATGGAACCTCGGATAAAATGCTGCAAGAGTACGCTTGGTATTCCAAGAATCCTCCCAAAGAGAAAAACGATCCTATTGATCCGAACGATCCTAATCGCGCCTGGCCGGTCGGACAACTGAAGCCCAATGATTTTGGTCTATTCGACCTGTACGGCAACGTATGGGAATGGTGTCAGGATCGCATGCGCGAAGATATGTCAGCGGGCGCTGTCATCGAAGACCGCGAGGATGAAGTTCTATTGGTTTCAGCCAAGGAGTCCCGTTCAAGGAGAGGCGGCGCGTTCCCATATGGAGCGGCAGACCAGCGGTCCGCGGATCGAGATACCAGGAACGCTTTTCCAATTCTTCGTCGCGACAATGTTGGCTTTCGCGTAGCGAGAACTTATCGTTAACCAAACACTCGCTATCTTTGCTTGTGCCTGCGACACTTTTAGTCCAATCAGTCTTGGCTTGCAGTGCGAGACGGGCGCAGCGCTCATCGAGTTCATAAAAGAATTTAAGGGCATTCAGGGCGATCGCCCAATCACCGACGAAGAGTTGCAGACCGCCGAGGATTCTTTGATTCAGTCACTGCCGCAAAGGTTCGCATCTGTATCAGCGATCGGAAATCACGGTATTTCTCAGCTACTGATACGAATTACGAGACGAGGATAGAATGTTTGGATAGCTGTTGCGGGGAAGATAATCCAGCGAAATACTCACCGATTGCGGCAGGGAATATTTACCCGGACGACTCAAAGAGATTTACGGCGTGTAATTTAGATAGTTGAACCCGTTGACAAGTGGACTGCCGGGTAACATTTCGGCAAAAAGCCGAATGCGGCAAGAGCGTGGTTGAGGGGTAAGCGATGATCGTAAGGACAAAAGAGGATCTCCAAGGCACGAAAGGCGAGGTACAAACGGAGAATTGGTCGAGTTTCCGATACCTGCATAAGGAGGACGGCATGGGTGTAACGCTAACTGATGCCATCCTCGAACCGGGCTTAGACGAAGTGTTCTGGTACAAGAATCATTTGGAGGCTGTCTATTGTATCGAAGGTGAGGGAATACTCGAGGATCTGAAGACCGGAAGGACATATGCGATCAAGCCGGGCACGTTGTACGCGCTGGACCAACACGATCTCCACCGTCTCAACGTGAAAACAAGGATGCGCGTAATCTGCACCTTTGTTCCGCCGCTTGTAGGTGGGGAAATTCACGATGCGGAAGGTTCATACCCGATGAACGAACGAATGACGATTATCGATGAGGCGTCGTCGCTATAGGTGCAGACTGTGTTGACGCTTTCCTGATATGCGCCGCCCAACCAACTAGCTTGGTCCGGCGAAGAGTGCTTTGATTCGCGCCGCCGCGTCAACTAAACCGTTAGACGGCCCCGCCCTTGGCTCGCTCTTGGGGCTTCTTGGCAACGGAGATCGGACTCGTGACGAAGCATCGAAAAGTCATCGTGCATATCGGAACCAGCGCTGACGGATACATCGCGCGCCCTGACGGTGATCTTGAATGGCTGACGACCCGCCCGGCACCAAAAGGTTTCTACGGCATGAACGACTTCATCAAGTCGGTCGATACGAAGGTGCTTGGTCGGAAGACCTACGAAATGAGCCTCCGGATGGGTGCCAAGTTCGACTCAAAGAATCCGCACATTGTGTTTTCACGCCACCCGCCTCCAGCGGAAGTCCCATCTGGAGTTCGGTTCGTGAACGATGCCATCGGCCCATTCGTGCGCCGTCTTCGAGAGCAGCCCGGCAAGAATATCTGGTTAATGGGCGGCGGCGAGATTATCGCCTCCTTTCTTGACGCGGAGGCGATCGACGAGTTCGTCATCAGTGTGGCCCCAGTGTTTATTGGCGAGGGCATCCCATTGATAGCTCGGCGTCACCGTCACGTGCCTTTGGATCTACACTCCGTCGAACGCTTCGAGGATGGAGTGGTTCAACTACGACATGTGCCTGCGAACATGGTTCAAACTGGCGTAGACTCTTTTCATGACTTCGCATGCCTTTAATAACGCCGCCAAAACGCGACTCTCCTGGTTACTTATTTGCGCTATGCCTTTAGTGCCGGCGGTGTTAGGCGCTGTCAGATTCTATATTGATTCAAGGCTCACTCGGAGCCAAGCAGACTGGGGTGACGTCATCTTCGCATTCGTTCACTGGAGCGTCCTTGGGGTTTTTATACCTGCAATATACCTGCTCGCTCGATGGTATCCGGTGAGGAAATACCGGATAGGCCGCGTTATCGGAGTGCATTCGATAGGTGCACTTGGAAACGCCGCGCTTAACAGTCAATGCGTAACCTTCAACTCGCAAAAATTAGCAATGGTTCCTGGCCCCACCCAAAGAGCAATTGAACCGTTCACTAGCGGTTGCTTAAGATCGTTCACGACTATCACAGGTTGTTCCGATCCGTTCACATACAGCCGCGCGCGCGATCCGGCCACTTGAATTTTGACTCGCGTCCACTCTCCTGGAACCAAATCGACATAGGATTCATATTTCCCTGGGCTCTCAGACCTCAATTTCTGCCAAGGGAATCCCGGTACGGAGATGTATTGCGCGGAATGGTTTCGTTGCAATTGGTCTTCGGATCGTCCGTTCTTAGGTCGTAGATAGAAGCACTCGTAGTGGGACTTGTCCGATGTTACGCGAAAGGCGATCCCAACAAAGCCTCGCATTGCGGGTGAAGCATCGGGCGCAGTATCGCCGCTCAACGTAACCTCAATCGTCCCGTCCTGAAATGAACTCCCGGGCACAATCGCAAGACGATTTGCATCATCACCTTCCGCAACGGCGGCATCTGTAAGCCGCACAGCAACACGTCCACGATATGTGGCCTGCTCCACTTTAACCTTGTGAAGTTCAAGTTTGTCAGAAGCCAGGTTCAGCGCCTGTTGCCGCTCTTGACTCGTTGCTTGAACTTCTGCGCCAATTAGAAGAGCAGCCAATAGAGCCGCCGACATCAATTTCGATTTCATTCCTTCCTCCTTTTTCGCCTCGCTCTACGCGCGCCATGCAAATCGCACAACATCTGCGACTCTGTGATTACCGCAACCTTCTGAAGCGTCGTACTCGTTTCGCGAGCCAGTCTTGGATCGTCGTGAAGTAAGCCGGAACAAATCCTTGCAGCGATGGCTCTTCCGCGTTGTTTCCCGTCTTCGCCTCCCATTGCAAGTGATTCGTCTTCGGTAGAATTATTAACGTGTAGTCTCGGTTGCCGGCGACTTTGAGCGCGGTTTCCCACGCGGCTTTGTTCTTGTCTGCGACGATGTTCCTGTCTAACTCCCCCAAAATCGAGAGGGTTGGTGTCCGCAGTCGACGCAATGTTGGACCAGGGTCGTAGAAGTAGAATGCGCGCATCGTTTGCCACAAGGGATCCTCGCGACTGCCGGGAAAGTTCGGCGGCGGTGTTCCGCCGAACCTGGTCGCGAGCTGCTGACGCGCTGCCAGATATTCCTCCCATCCTTCACCGGTCTGCGCAAACCGGTATTCGACCCGCATTAGACTGATGATCTGCTCAATCATTTCCGGCCGCCGACCCGCAGCTGCCATCTCGTTTCGCGTCTCATCGAGACTCGTCTCGGCAGGAGCTACTGCTGCGCCTGAGATGCTTATCAAGAAAGCAATGTCCGGTGCGCGGACCGCGGCGATTGGCATTATCCACCCAGCCTGACTCACGCCCAGCAATCCAATCTGCGCGGCGTCGATGTCGCTGCGTTTTCTTAGGTACTCAAAAGCAGCCACGACATCATCTGCCAGGTCGTCGAAGGTCGCCGTCTGCCATTCGCCGGTTGAACCGCCAACACCACGCTTGTCGTAACCGAGGACCGCCATTCCGCGCGCGACCAGAAATCGAGCGAACGGCAGAATGAACTCTCGATTTTCTGGTCCTGACCCGTGAACAAGGATGATAGCCGGATGCTTTCCACCAGTGCTCGGACTGATAAACGTTCCGGCTAACTGAACACTGCGGTTCGAGAACCTGACATCTTCACGCCTCTCGATCTCGACTCGTCGTGCGATTCGGGGAGCCAGACCTTCACGCCGCCATGTCAGCGCGGTGATTTTGCCGGTGCGATTGCGCTGAAACTCGATGCGCGACTGGATCGATGTTGAAACAGCAGCGCCAGGACCCGCGAAGAAATGATCACGTTCAGTGGGATACAGGACTCGCACCTCACCCGATTCATCGAACGAGACGAGTTGGCTGGGTTTGTCGAATCCGCTCAATTCATTCCATAGCTGAAGATACACGAAGCCGTTTGGCTGCCACTGATATACGCCGGCGTATTCACGGAGAACGTTCTGATCCATCGAGCTTACGACAGCAGTCTGTGGAGCGACATTGTTAACACCGAAAGCGTTTCGAGTGGTTTTGCTCCTGGCCGATGTCGCCGTCTGCTTTTTCTGATTGTCTGTACTCTTGCTTCCATCTTGGCCCACAGCGATTAACGACGCGCCAGCTACAAGCGTAAAGATTGCAAGGATTTTTCTCATTGCGCGGTTCGTCCTAACGTAGTTCTACGCTTCCGACTTGTTGCTCGCGGCTTCTCTTGTCAACAATTGGCTTGGCCGCCAGATTTGGGGACCATTTTTGGCAAACGAATCATTCTTCCTCGAGACCTGCGCCCACACGAAACATGTGTCCGTCAGGATGGCGCAGGTGAAACTCGCGCACGTTCCAGGGCTCGTCAGTCGGTGGCATTGTTACCATCAGCCCATTCTGCACCGCCAATTGATACGCCGTATCGACCGCGGCTGGCGATTCCAGCCACCAACTCATCCAGACACCGCTCCGTTCATCGTCGCCGCTGAAACTGGTCCAGGTCCCAGACGTGTTGTACTGCGGCGTCGGGCCGCCGCGTGAACCTTGCCCATCTTGGCAAAGGAAGATTTCAACGCTTCCATTGCACACGCCGCCGAAGGTCGGCGGGTCGCCCCAATCCCAACCCTTTTGCCAGCCGAGTTTTTCGAACCACGCAAAACTCGCCACGATATTCGAGACGTTAAGTATTGGCGTCAACCCTTCGACTTTCATAATTGACATCCTTTTCTGAGAAAAAGCCTTTGAGAAACTTCAAAACAAACTTTATTTACTTTCCAGATTGCAGCGGCCTGTCACTGACATTCGCGTTGTCAGTCTTTCGGCTCGATTGTCTCTAAGGACCCAAATGCTCGATCATTGTCCATCCCCAAAAACCTGGCCGGGTTAATCGTTGCTGCCTTCAGAGCCTCCATCGGAGTTAGTCCCGATTGAACCAGTAGGGCCAGCTCGTCGTGAAGACTGAACCCTGGAAAACAGTAGGGATTGGGCGTGTCAGTACCAGCCAGGATCTCCGCCTCGGCCCGATTCATCATTGCGACAATTTCAAGTTGCTTTGTGTAAACCCGCCGCGCCAAATCGTGGTCTTCTGAAGTTTTCTCCTTGAATCGGAAGTCATTATTGGGATCCCACCCAGTTCTCATTTGCGAGATCAGGAGCAGGGATAAATATCTCATCTTCATAAATTCACTCATATCGCTCTGACCCGGCAACTTGAGCAGTGTATGTTGTCTCCACGCAAGCCATACAGGGCGTCAACACCAAGAGTACCGGCTCATAACCACTCCCGAAACTCACGCGCTTGTTACCCCAACTCTTGGCGCACCGTTCATCGACAGAATTCCTTTTGCCGGCCAGCGCCCGTGTGTCTTTAGCAATCGATCCAACTGCGCTCGATCGAAATACTTACCGTTCAGGATCACGGCTCGGATGCGCGTCGTATTGCGAATGTTCTCGAGGGGATTCGCATCGAGAAGCACCAGGTTCGCAAGCTTGCCTGGCTCCACGGTGCCAGCGTTGACGCCGAGAAATCTTGCGGGATTTCGCGTCGCCGCCTGGAGGGCCAGCATCGGAGTCAGACCTGCCTCAACGAATATTGCGAGCTCGTCATGCAGACTCGAGCCTGGGGAGACCCATTTCTGAACACCCAAGTCGGTTCCCGTCATTAGTGTGACACCCGCTTGGTTCATCAACACCAACAACTCGAGAAACTGGTTAAAGATCTGCTTGCGGCCGGCGGGAATGTCGGGGTACTTCTTC
>Ga0070706_100006496_pt1 | contig 11037 bp, 7 predicted proteins | sample KBSK5501metaG_FD_65476 | JGI IMG/M metagenome (GOLD analysis project Ga0070706, IMG submission 65476) | Corn, switchgrass and miscanthus rhizosphere microbial communities from Kellogg Biological Station, Michigan, USA - KBS K5-50-1 metaG | ecosystem: Host-associated > Plants > Roots >...
CCATCGTTCTGCAGCAGATCAATACATTACTCAAGAACAGGCAGGGAGTGCCGCGGAATGCAGATGAATGGAAACACATCGTCAACCAGGTTGTCTTGACAAACTTTCTGAAGACCACAGTGATGGAATACTACAACCAACTATCGATCGCAAATTGTCAACACATCGCGCAACTCACCCCAGAGCACGAGACCCAAGAGGAGTTTCAACTCCGAAAGACGAGACTTAAGGAGCAGAGCCAGCAGGAGATAACTAGCCGTATCGGGAACGAGGCTGTCATTGCGGGCGCGATTCAGCTGCTGGTGGAAAATGGACGCATCGGCGAACTCAATAGCATTTTTTTCGCTCACCTAGATATAAATTCCGAGCACGCGTTTTTCCAGGCCCTAGATAGGGCCGGCATGGATTTTTCAGATCCGTATCTCACCTTCGATCCGAAGAAAGATGTGAAGGATGTTAGCCTGTCTCCGCTCGGGATAGTTCACCTGTACCGTCAATACTTCTTCGAATTGGACACATTTCTCGGTACGCCGACTGGCCATGTCTGGCTGAGCCCTGGTTCGACGGTCGAGTTAATTGAGGTCAGCACGCGCAAAATCATCACGGAGCAAACTGTTGAGACATCGCTCGAAAGCATCGTGAAATCGGAAAAGAGCACGACCGATCAGGATGAGATCAGCGAAGCCGTCAAGCAGGACAACAAGGATGATCTCAAGCTAGGCGTTACATCCACTGTGGACCAGTCGTGGGGGACAGGAAGTGCATCAGCCACTGCAAGCCTCAACATGGACAAGACCCAGCAGGTGGCCAGGGAGACGACGCACAAGAGGATGCGACAGCAGACTGAAAAGCTATCAACCGAGATCCGCCAGAATTACAAATCGACATTCAAAACCACCACCGAAGTGACCGACACATCCAGCAAGCGTTATGTACTCGCCAATAATACGGAGAAACTCATCAACTATGAGCTGCGAAGGAAAATGCGACAGGTCGGTGTTCAGGTGCAAGATATCGGCTCCTATCTATGCTGGGAAACATTCGTCGATGAGCCGGGGGCCGATCTCGGACTGGCGAGTCTGATTCACATTGCAAAGCCTGCGGATCTGCTACCAGTGCCGGATCAAACAGAGACTCCCTATCCCTCAGATCGGGTCATCGCGTTTCAGACAAATGCTTCCTGGAATTTTGGTGACTCGAGGCAATGGGGCTTTGTTCACCTGACGACGATTGATCCGCCAGCCCCACCGGATGGTTTTGAGGTCGTGAAAGAGCAGGGGATGCTCCTGGCCTCACAGATTTCTGGTTCCGGTGAAGATTTTACCGGCGTTTGGGCATTCGGTGTCCAGTTCACCCCCGCTGGACAGCTTGATGTGGGTGTGATTACAGCCTCGGATGGGTTGAATTGGGATAAACGCGTGGACTTTGTTGTTGGTGGGGCGCTCCGCTACACCGCGACTGCTTCCAAGAAGGCTGAGATCGATGCAGCCAACAAAGCAAAGAAACTCGCGGGCGATGCTGCAACAGCTGCAAACGATCTCAAGACGAAGGAGACCTTTATCAATGCAGCTAAGGAGCGAATAGAATTCGCCGGCAGTATCGTCAGACGAAAGTCCGAGGATCTTCGAGGAGAAGAACGCATTATCGTCTACCGCAGGCTGATCGCATCCTTGATGACCTCCTACCAATACAAGTACGCGGATGACCAGAGCAGGCACACCTTATCGGAATTGATCAATGCGATTTTTGATACCGACAAGATGCTCTACTTCGTCGCGCCGGAATGGTGGAAACCTCGTGAGCATGCCAGTGAATATCTCAGCTTGCAGGATCTCCAAAGCAAGCTGAGTGAGTCCATCGTGACGTGGTCCGACAGTCGTCCGCGTCAGGACAACTACCTGATCACAGAGAAGTCGGTGCCCGCGGTAATGGGCAGCTCGCTTGGCTGGCTTCTTCAGCTCGATGGGGACGATCTGAGAAACGCGTTCCTCAATGCGCCCTGGGTAAAGGCAGTCATCCCTATACGGCCCGGCAAGGAACAAGCCGCCATCAACTGGCTGCAGAATGTCATGGTGGAGGGCTCAGATGGCTTGGATGCCTCATATGCCGCACCGGATGACGAACTGGAGCAGATCAGGACGGGGTTGGGACTAGAGCCCGATGAACCGGTGACCATTAACGACGCAATCAACTACTTATGCATTGTAGTAGCCGAAAAATACGCCGAATCGAACCAGGTCAAGATGTATCCGGACACCGAGATTAATGTAGATAACAAAGTAGCCTCGACGCCTGTTGAAAAGGTCTACGAACATGGTTTCTATCCGTTGCAAGGTGGCTTCCGTGTCAATCCGAACGACCCGAATCCTGACCCCAATAACAAGGACAGGAACTTTCAGATTTTTGATCAATGGATCGAGGTCTTGCCGACCGATCAAGTTGTACCGGTGGAGGTAACGTATGACCCGAAGACTGGCAGACAGCTCTAGCCATAGAAGTTATTATCAAAAGTACCAGCAACACGGCACCAATCTGGGGATCATTTCCTTCTCAAGGATACGGACCGGAACTGGGTAAAGTCACACGGAGGTTTCTTTATGTCTGGCCCGATTTCTCGTCCTGTTATCAACCGTCCGGCACCCATCTCCCCACCTCCCGCTCGGAGCATGGACGATATCCCCCCCGAAGCACAAACCGGCTTCCGAACTTTGGAAACCAGTTTTTTCGGTGCGCAAGCGCACGAGCGAGACGAGCAAATTTCTATGCAATCTGCTCATGGCTCTTTCCGCATTTTTTACTACTCCAACCAAAACAACCCTAACGACCGCCACGCCGCCGTATTTTTTTTCAACAAGCACAGCAAGGAGACTTTCGAACTACACGGCACAATCGCACGCTTTTTTATAGAAAAATACCGTAACCGCGGGGACATCAACGATTTCCCAATAGGTAACGAACGTGCCAGCCAGAAAGACAGTTCGAACAAGATCAGTCGCTTAAGCCAGTTCATTCTTCTGTGGGAAGCAGCTACCAAAAACGTCTCGCAGACGGTCTACAAGGAATTTACACCAATACAAGAGAATACACTCATCGCATATGGGGAAGAATACGCCCCCAGTTGGAGCACCATCTCGATCAGGAACTGGAAAAAATTCGGTTCCACTACTCCCTTCAACACTAAAGAATACGTGGAAAGCCGGAAATTCCGCAGCGCCGGCGCGCCCACGCAAATTCTCCTGCATGAAACTGCCGGCTTCGGAAATCTTGATGCCCCGAGACCTGTGTACAACAGAATAGACCCCAAAAAAATCGACTACTATGCCATCCCACACTTCACGGTCAACAAGCCTAGCGACGGCGGGCAAGGCAACCTCCTTCAGTTCGCCGACGTCGCGGAACATGTGCCACATGGGGAAAGATTAAACGACCGGGCCGTCGGCATCGAGTTCGTCAATGCGCCCCAAGAGGAGTACAATAAAGGCAAGCCTACATACAATTTGGAAAAAAGCGTCGTAGGCATTTACCTCTCGACTAAACTTGCCGGGTTCCGGAAGCTTTTCATCCCGCTCGAATTTTCGGACAAAACCGAAGGCGGACACTTCGAATTAGCAATCCCCAAAGACAAATTGCTCAATTTAGCCGCCTTGAAAGGCGGGGTGGGTAAGGACAAAACTAAAATCATAGCGGAGGAAGACAAGGATATCATTCTTCGCTACGCGAAATCAGACAAGTTCGAGCACCTTGCCTCGCTCGTGAGATGGCTCACCGAAACCAGTGCGGTGACGCATATTCCAAATTTAGCGGAGGAAGCATTCTGGAAATGCGTCGTGCGCCAAGATGGAAAATTGGTTTATCTGTTTCAAAATGCTTTCAAAGGAAACGGAAAGGAAATCGGAAAAACCTCCGATGGCAAACCCAAATACGAGGAGATCCATTATTTTGTGGACATCCGCGAACCAGGCCTTTTTTACCATATGCTCATCGGCGGCCACAGAGATGGCGCGCAGCAAGGTTTATACCTGTACCTGAAATTTGTCAAAAAACTCCAGCCGTATCAAATCCTGCAAACTATGATTGACATGCTCACTTCTGCTTCTACCGAAACCGAAAAAACAGGTATCAAACTAAAATCCAAAGTCGTGTTCCTTCAGCGCGATCAGATGCTCCATGACGCCACCAAACCCATCGAGATATCATTTGCCGACATCTTAGAAATAAGAGAGAGACCAGCTGATGTTAACGTTTACCCGGCCTCTGAGGACCAACGAAACAGAATCCCTCGCTAAGCTGTGAAAGCGCTCCCTGAGCTGATTGTGGGAGAAGGAAGAACACTGCATGACCAACAAAATGGCCTGAAAAAGCATCCCCTTTACAGCTATTGATTGGTAATACCGCTTACTCATGGCTTTAGAGCGTGTCCGAGAAGGCTTGGGGAGCGGGCTGAGTGAGATATCTCCCAAAGGAGAGAGGAAGAGGATAGAATAAGGGAGAAAGGGCGTCAATTCAGGGAAGGAGGTGACGCCAGTGGAAATCTATCCCTCCGATCTCACTGATGAAGAGTGGACGATCCTTGAGCCGCTGATCCCAGCGGGCAAGCCAGGCGGACGACCACGCGAAGTCGATATGCGAGCGGTGCTCAATGCGATCTTTTACATTTTGCGAGCTGGGTGTACCTGGCGTATGCTGCCACGAGAGTACCCCCCTCGCTCTAGGGGGTTTTTGCATACTCCCCCGAAACGAGTACACCGTTTCGGGGGAGTATGCAAAAACCCCCATATTACGCAGACGCTGCCGGATGATCCGTTTGAACGCAAAGCGGCCACGGTGGGCATCCCGCTGCCGCATACCGAGGTCAAGATTGTCAATCCGGCGACTGGTGACATCGTGCCCTGTGGGGAGCGCGGCGAGTTGTGCTGTCAGGGCTACTTGGTCATGGCTGGCTACTACAAGATGGAAGACGCGACAGCCGAGGCGATTGATGCCGAAGGCTGGTTACACACGGGGGACCTGGCAACGATGGATAGGAGTGGCTATGTCAACATTGTGGGCCGGCTCAAGGACATGGTCATTCGCGGCGGCGAAAACCTGTTTCCACGTGAGATTGAGGAGTTCCTCATGCGCCACCCGCAAGTGGCCGACGTGCAGGTCGTCGGGGTACCGGATGCCTTCTTTGGCGAGGAACTGCTAGCGGTGGTGATTCCCAAGGCGGGTGAACCCCTCATCGAACAGGAGCTGCGCGACTATTGCAAGGGGCAGATCAGCCATCAGAAGGTCCCGCGCTACTTTCAGTTCGTGGAGAGCTACCCATTGACAGCTAGCGGCAAGGTGCAGAAGTTTGTCCTGCGCGAGCAAGCGATCAAGACGTTGGGGTTGGAGGAGGTAGCGAAGATCAAAACAGCCTGACACAGGAAAAGCGGCAACGTATGTGCTTATCCAGTGAGAGGACGGCACCATGTCACAGCAGCAGACGCCCCCACGTACCATCCAGGACATTGAGGCCATCGAGCAGGTTCCCCTTGCGGAACGCCTCACCGTGGGCAGCACCTATGAGCTGATTCAAGAGATGGCAGCAAAGGACCCAGAGCGAACGGCCATCGCCCTGCCTGGAGGAGGGGAGCGATCGGATCGATCGGTACGCCTCTCCTATGGCGCCTTGCTGAACGGTGTGCATCAAACGGCCAATCTGCTCACTGACCTGGGCGTTGAGCCATGGGATGTGATTGCCGAGCTGTTGCCGGATCTCCTGGAGGCCCACCTCCTGCTCTGGGGAGGCCAGGCCGCCGGGATCGTTTGCCCGATTCATCCCTGCTTACCCGTTGAGCAGACTATCGCGCTGCTACGAGCGGCACAGGCAAAGGTCCTCGTGGCACCAGGGCCGGAGGTGAGTCAAGACCTGTGGCGGAAGGCGGAACTGCTCCGACGGGAGGTGGAGAGCATCAACGCGGTCCTCCAAGTCCAGGGACCAGGCAACGAGCGGGATGCCATCTACGCTTTCGATGCCCTGCTGGCGGATTACCAGGCTTCCCGCCTCCTCACCGGGCGCGAGATTGCTTCCGATGACATCGCGATCTACTTCCACACCACAGACACGACTGGGACACCCAGTTGCGTGCCTCTGACCCACGGGGCTCTGCTGTACGCGGCCTGGGCGTTCGGCCTCGTGACCATGCTCGCGCCGGAGGAGGTGCTCCTGCGCGGTCTCTTGCGCTTTTTCCAGGGGTGGTGGTCAGCGGCTGGGTTGACCCCCTGAAGAATCAGGCGAGCAGATCGATTCGCGCCTGTTTTCCGCGAGGGTGTGAATGTTTGTCAAAGCAATGTTTCGGGTATATACTTGAGGTAAGGAATGACTGCTCAGAATGTCTCTTCTGCGAAGTGAGTTGCACATGATGACAAAAAATACGGCTGCACGTGAGCGTGACCAGGGCAGCGAGAAGGTGCGCTATCTCGACAAAATCACTTCACGAAAGATGCAGGAGGCCATGCGGCGCGAGATCGCCGGCATCCCCGATAGCCTGGAGGCCTGGATCGCCCACTACCTGCAGTACGCGGTGCTTGGCGTGCGCAGTGCAGGCGTGACCCAGAAGATCGCGCTGCACCTCTCCCGCTTCCAGGCGTTCTACCTGGCTGCCTACGGCCACGACCGCATCTCCACCTGTCTCAAGCGCGATGTCGTGGCCTGGCAGCAGCACCTGGAGGCGCAAGGCCTGGCACACGCCACCATCAACAATCACCTGGCGTCGCTCTCGGCCTTTACCACCTGGGTCTCCTCCCAGAATGACGAGCTCTTTCCTGCCGGCGACCCGACGAAGGGCGTGGGTGAGCTGGGGTTGTCGCCACTGGAGCCGCGTGCGCTCTCTGCTGACCAGGTGCGCTCGCTGAAGTCTGTGTGTGACCGGCTCGAACGCTTTCACCAGCTCAAGGGAAGACGGCAGAAGTCATCAGCCAGGACACAGGCCCACGGACGCCCCTGGCGCGATCGCGCCATCGTCTACGCCTTGCTCTCGACCGGGCTGCGCCGCGAGGAGCTGGTGAATCTCGACCTGGACCAGCTGGAACCGCACACACCACAGGCGTTGCGTATGGCGCGGTCGGCGCGCATCACCAGGGTCCGGGGCAAGGGCAAGAGCGAGCGCACCGTCTTTCTCTCCGCTGATGCGCGGGCAGCGCTGGCCGACTACCTGGAGCGCGAGCGACCATCCGACGCTGAAGAGACCTCGACGGCGCTCTTTCTCGCCGCCCAGAGTATCGCGGCCAGGAGGGAGGGCGGGCGGCTCTCGCCCCGCACCATCAACCTGATTCTCATGCAGATCGGGCGCTGGCACGATGCGGAGATCCGCGACCCCGAGCGCCGCATCTCGCCGCTGCATCCACACGCGCTGCGGCACACCTTCGCCTTTCAGCTCGCCAAAGTGACCGGGGCGGATAGCTACGAGCTGGAGCGCCGGCTCGGCCACCGCTCTCAGCGCTACATCCAGCGTTACACCAATCCTCCAGAGGCAGTGGCTGCGTCCTATGTTGAGGAATTTTAGCAAGGAGAACCGGCATGCTGGCGCACCAGCTCGAATCAACACAGAGCGGCTATCGCTGCACAGTGTGCCACTGGCGCTGGCGAACATCACCTCGTGATGCCTGCCCCGGCGTCCAGCGCTTCGCCTACGAGCAGGTGCCCCCAGGGCTGCAAACCTACACGCAGCTGCGCGCCAGGGGACTTAAACCAGCTGACCGGAACAAGCCCGACGGCTGTTACTTTCGCGTGCAGCGGCGCGAGTGGCTGTGGTTCTACGACGAGTGCCAGGCGCTCCCCAGGCGCAAGGCAACACCGGCACAGATGCAGGCGCTGGCCAGGGCAAAAGAAGCCTTCGTTGCCAAGTACACATGCCTGGGATGCGGAAGGAAGCCCGAGACGCCACACGATATCAGGGACATGCTCTACGGCTATTGCCGCTCCTGCCGTCGGCAGGCGGCGCAAGAGGCGCTGGAAGCGCAGATCGAGCTAGATGGCGAGGCGGCATGCGCGTGGGCTGCCGGGCTTTTGCGGCGCGAGGATTGGGTCATTCTGGACCTGGAGACCACCTCGCTCACCGGCGCGATCGTGGAGATCGCCGTGATCGATCGCGCCGGCAACACGCTGTTCCACAGCCTGGTCAATCCGCAGATGCCGATCACCGAGGGGGCCAGGGCTGTGCATGGGATCAGCGACGAGGAGGTAGCGCAGGCGCCGACCCTGCCGGAAATATGGGATGCCTTTTTGCGGGCGCTGGAGGGGCGTGCCATCATCGTCACCTTCAACACCGACTTCGACCAAAGCATCCTGGACGGCGATGCGCAGCGTTATGGCTTGACGCGCCCGAAGTACGCCTGGCATTGTCTGATGCGCAAGTACGCGAAGTACTGCGGCGATTGGTCTAGCTATTGGGGCGGCTACCGCTGGTATCCACTCCCCGAAGGCAATCATCGCGCGCTCGGTGATGCGCTTGCCGCGCTCGCGCTGATACAGCACATGGCTACGCTTGCGAAAGAGGCGTCTGAACCTGCCTCGGAGGAACGATATAAACTGGCCGAGCAAGTCCTGGAGGAGTGAGTCAGCATCTCTATTCATTCTTTTCTGTTACACATACTTCAAGTATTTCCCCTTGCCGATTCACATCTACAACCATTTCTAGTCCCAAATATGGAACAGCCTGTTGAAAAACTACTCTTTAAACTCATCAGTTTATTGTGCTTGAAGTTGGAAGCTCCCGTAACCCTCCTCATGCTGGGCCTTTCGCTCCAAAGATGGGACAGATGACATCTGTTCTTGCCAACGGTTCTAGCTTATACTTGCTCCATAACCCAACCACGAGAGAGTGATGAATTACTCTCCCTTTAGGAATTCAAGAGAGCATTCCTGTCTCTGAGACAAGAAAGAGAGCTTTTTATGCAGGCACAACGACTTACAGCTCGCCTTGGCGCAATCCTCAGCCTCCTGGGGGGCGCTCTGGTCATCTACGGGGTGTTTTTCCTCCCCATGGTCTTCGGGCATGGAGGCGGGGATTTTGAGCCCACGTCTGAATGGACGGTGGCGAACGCTTTCAGCCTGGCGGGTGTGGTGGTATTGGCGCTTCCCTTGCTGGCGGTGCTTCTCGTGCTAGGGACGAGTGCAGCCAGCTTGTTTGGAGCACTCTCGCCTGCAATGGTCACGTGGAGACGGAGAGCCGCTCTAGGAGGGCTGGTCATTCAGGGGGTGGGTTTCTTCATGGCCGTCTTGTATACCTTTGGTGGACCGTATGGCGCAGGGCTCTGGCTCGTGCTCCTTGGTTTCGTGGTCATGACGGCTGGCACGTTTCTCAAGTGATCTCTTCGATACATGCCTGAAGGCATGAGGCAGGAACAGCAAATAAGTGAGCAGCACCAAAGTCGGGAACGTGGTTAACCAAGTGCGTTGAACAGTATGTTACTCATAGCAGGTCTCATAGGCGGTACCATTGCCCTCGTGGTTGTCCTCCTGTTTGCATGGCTCGGAATTTTTCACAATAGTGGAGGGATAGGTATTCTAGGTGGAGCTCTCGTTCTCATTCTGGTCGGGTCCATCCCTGGCATTCTCAGTGGACTGCTGGTTTTTCGTGGATACAAGAAGAAGGCTACATCACGGACCGCTCTCATTGTTGTTTCCGCTATCTACGGCATAGTTGGTGGTTTAGTAGTAGGAGGAGCTCTAACTGCCTGTTCTGTATACTGGTATGTTGCAACGCATTGCTGTTAGCGAGACGTGTCTTCCTTGAGGCTCACGTCACGAAGCACGATCAGTCGTCTGGTGAGACAGACTGAGGGAGGAAGCGTCATGATGGGAAAGAAAGAGCGGCACTTTGCCCCGCTCATCACTACCTCTTTAGAAGACCTGGTGCCAGCGGATCACTTCTACCGGCATCTGGAACACTCACTTGATCTCTCGTTTGTGCGTGAGTTCGTGCAACAGACCTATGCCGGTGGAGGTCGTCCTTCCATTGATCCGGTGGTCTTCTTCAAGCTGCAATTGGTGATGTTCTTTGAGGGGATACGCTCGGAGCGGCAACTGATGCGGCATGCGGCAGATCGGCTCAGCGTGTTGTGGTACTTGGCCCTTGAGTATGAACGGAACGAAAAACAACGCTAAGGAATTGGATCAGAGAATGCAGATTGAGCTGGCGTCTGTGATGCTGCTGGAGTCACTCAGAGGGCCGTGTATTGCAGAGGATGGGAGCATGTTGCAGTGAATGGCGAGTGGCTGGCCAATGCGTTTTCAGTCTGGCCAGCCCGCAGATTGTTTTGAAAGGACAAGGCTTTCCTTTCTCATTAAGCAAGCAGGCTCACTTAATATGAGGATGAGCCCGAAAAGTGTACCACTCGATAACCACCTCCTGGTGTTTTCAGTAGCATGGGCGCCCAAACCACAAACCACCTGTATGCTCAAATAAGCATGCTACTAGCGCGGCCTCATAAAGAGTACATCTCCCCAAAGGAGGGTAAAAACCGCGCTTACCCGGTGCTTTGTCGATCGTGGCTCGGGTTTGTGCTTAGAGCAAATCAGTAGACTTGCAGTCACCTTTGCGTTCCCTCTGAGCACGTCTATGTCCACCTACATGGCGTATATTTTTGTGAAGAGCGTGCTTTTTGTTTGGACAAGCTTGACGCGCCAGCGGAGGATACGATGGCGTAGAGCGAAGCTACCATCTTGCGGGAAACGTATCCTGTATTCTACCGTGAGTGCTTGTCGGGTTTTACCTTGTCTGTGGCGTTGTCCACAACTACCCGACGTAGTGCTGTGTAACGGATACCAAGGAGAAGCTCTCATGTCAAGAGAGGAGGTCGGAACTCCCAGGAGCCTGGCTGTCGGCGATGAACTTTGCACTGGGAGGCGGCATGAGGCGCTTGAGCGGATGATCTTCGGGCTGGCACTCGCTCTGGCCACTGAACCGTCAAAACTGGCACAATTGCGGCAGATGCTGGTGCAGCTCCAGGAACAGAGAGCTCTCCCTGAAGACTTCTCCACCTGGGCACTTGGGCAACTTGACGAACGAG
>Ga0070706_100006497_pt1 | contig 11036 bp, 12 predicted proteins | sample KBSK5501metaG_FD_65476 | JGI IMG/M metagenome (GOLD analysis project Ga0070706, IMG submission 65476) | Corn, switchgrass and miscanthus rhizosphere microbial communities from Kellogg Biological Station, Michigan, USA - KBS K5-50-1 metaG | ecosystem: Host-associated > Plants > Roots >...
GTCGCAACCCGTCGCTCGCAGGACCACCTTCAATTCGTCCGGCTTGATGCCGCCATTTGTACGCAGATCCGACAGCGCGCCAAAAAACTGGCGTGGATCGCGTTCCGAGGGGTAAATGGTTCCGCTGTGTACGAGCACCAGCGGTCTGTTGCCTGAAGGATCTGGGCTTGGCGCCCGTTCGGCGCTCTCGAAGGACGATTCGTCATAGCCGTTCTCGATTATCGGGAGGCGTGAGTTAGGAATGTCCGGATAGCGCTCCGCGTAAAGCCGCAACGCTCCCGGCGCCGTAAATACTGCCCGCTCGCAATGTTTTAAGGTTTGGTACTCGATCCACTCGAACGCTCTATGCTCAAGCGAACTAGGCGGATAATCCGCCTGCGCCATCGGATCACGAAAATCCGCGATCCAGCGAATGCCGGTAAGTCGGTGCATCGTGTAGGCAATAAGGTGAGCGGTCGCTATGGGATAGGTAGACCAGAGTGCGTCGGGTTTTAACTTTCGTATCAGTGCCAGCCCCGCCGGAACCGCGCCCAGCCACCAGCTCGACCAACGATCGGGAAGCGCCAGCCATTGCGGATATGCACCCCGCAGCGCCAGGTGCTTGGCGGCATCGAGCGCGAAAACGCGTCGGACGTGAAGGTGCGGGGGCACCTCGGCAAGGCTTCCTGATGACACGCCGGAATATGCCCGCGGATGTGCCGTCAGGACAATCGGCGTCCAGTTGAACTCGGGCAGGTATTGCGCAAAACGCAGCGTACGCTGGATGCCGCTGCTCACGTTCATGGGCGGGAAGTGGTAAGCGACCATCAATACGCGCTTTACCACGATCGCACCCAGGAAGCTGTCCACGCGGCGACCTGGCCTCGCCATGCGTGACTCGAAAATGTGTGTGTCGCACCGGCGAGCACATATTGTGTCACGCGCGGTAAAGCCAGCAGCCGACGCCATTGCTGAGATGTGTTGGCGACATCCTGGAATTCCTTGGCGGTGAGATCATTGCCAGACAGTATCAGTAACACGTGGCCATCAAAGGCCGCAAGCCCATCGGCCATACGCTCAGGTAGCGACTTGGAGGCCGCCCGTCCATTCGATGGCTCAAGGGTGGCAGAGTCTTCCGGGACGGCTGTGGCGCTCGCGCCGATCGCGTTCCTGAAGTTGTCGAGCAGTGACTTTAGCGAGCGCATCAAACTGAATTCTCCGCGCAACACCTTACGCCATGGAGCGGGGCTCAGCAGCCGCGGCAAGTAATAATGCCGAAGATATGTCTTCGCCTCGCCTTCAGCAGTGCGTACCCATGGATTGAGCAGCACCACGCCGCTCACACGGCGGTCTTGGTACGCATAAAATAATGCCGCGGAGGCCGCATCGCATAGTCCCCAAATGACTATGTCGTGCATTTCCTTTACCGCGCCGAAAAACGTGTCCACAGCCGCACGCAGATCTTGAGTCACTTTTTCGAAGTCCTTCCGGTCGCCACTGCTATCGCCCATGCCGCGGTAGTCAAAGCGCATCACCGGCGTGCCTTGTTGCGCAAGATGATTTGCCAATAGTGCAAACTGGCGGTGGCTACCGACACGGTACTGGGGGCCGCCAACAACAATCAGCACGCCGCGCGGACGCGGTTGCTGTGGCCGGCTAACGATTGCCACCAGCCATTCGCCGTCACAAGCGAAGGTAAGCGGGTGCTGAAGGAAATGCATCTAAAGCGCTTCCGCAACTACGCGCGTCGTCTCGGCCAGCAATGCGGGACACTCGGTGATTTCTATCGTATTCCAAAACGGCTCGCCGGCGACGGCGTGGATATTGGCTTCGACGCCGCGTGCGATCCAGGCATCCGCAACGCGGCGTGACGCCGGAGACAACGAACCGTTTGTATCTGCAACAACCTCGAACCAGTGTACCGTCGCATCGCGCGGCGCAAGTTCGGCGAGCTTCAGGCCGTCGATCGCGTTTGTAAGCTTGCGCGTGAGATCGTAGCCGGCGATTTCCAGCACGCCGCCGGTGCTAAGTTCGTTGCGCAGATCCTTCGTACTGGTTTGCGCCGCGCCCTCAGCGATCATGTCAGTTGCCACGCGCAATCGCAGAAACTGGGTGACGAACGATTCACCGCTGATCACCGGCTGCCACAGCACGAACCTGTCCGGCGCCGGATCGCATAGCCGGGCTGAGTCGAGCGCCAACAGCGCGCCCAGGCGCAGTCCCCATAACGCGACGCTTCCACCGACGCGCTGCCTGAGCCATTGCACGGCGAGCGCGACATCGTGTTGCCAGATCTCCCAGCTCGCGTCACCAAAATTGCCACTGCTGTCGCCGCAACCGAACAGGTCGATTTGCAGTACGGCGAACCCGCGCGCGGCGAGCATGCGCGACTGCAGTGCCGCCATGCGGCGTGACTTGTTCATCTCTTCGGCGAACGGATGCAGGTAGACAACGCCGCCGCGCCGCGCCGCCGCGGGCGGATGATAGATGCAGAATCGCTCGCCGTTCGCAGCCGGCAGAAACAACGGCTCGAACGGGGCGCCGTGCGCTTGCTCACTCACGCGCCGAGCTTCTGCTCGACAAAGGCGCTCAGACTGCCAAGCGTGGCGAAAGTCGCAGCCCCGATTTCATCGTCGGCTACGCTGATGCCGAAGTGCTCTTCCAGTGCCGTGATCACATTGACCACAGCCATCGAATCGAGCTCCGGGATGGCGCCCAGCAATGGCGTCGAGGCGTCCATAGTTTTCACGCGCGCGCCGAGCTGGAGTGCGCTGCCGATCACCATTTGTACATCGTCGATTACCACTGTTAACCCCTTTCACCCAATGTCGAGCCAGGCTGTTGCCACGGATCATGTAACCGCAATCGGCGTCCGCTGCACGTAATGCTGCGGTCGCATATCGTACGTGAAAATCAGAAATGCAATATGCATCAATCAAAAAGGCGATGTCAACGCCGGCTACCAGCCAAGAGCTGCAGCGGCGCGATTCTATCGCAACGCTCGCCCTGCCACACCGCAGCCGCAAATCCCGCGACATACGAGTGCGCGGGATGGTGGTACTATTTGCCCCGGCATGAACAGCAAACTTCCCTTCGGGCGAGGTTTGGCCGCATGCAATCAATGAACATCAGCCATGCAACAACCGGCGATTACTGATCGATTTAGGCAAACGGTTCGTGAGTTGGGCTGGCTGGACGGCTGCCTATACGCGTTGCATCGGTTGCTCGTCGCCATCTCGCGTGGCCGGGTCGATCTTCACAAGTACTATTTCGTGGCGCAGCCGATACGGGAGAAACGCTGGCTCCCGGCCAAGCGCGGAGCAGACCTCGAGGTTTACGGAGTCGCCGAATCCGACCCTATTGTTAAACAATTTCCTCGTCCTGACTGGGTAATTTCATACCGCTTCAAACAGAGCTCTATCTGTCTGGTTGAGTTGAAAGCGAACAGCTTTATCGGATTCTTATGGTTCACATTGGGCCCTTATCAGGAAGACGAAGTTCGTTGCCGTTATGTTCCCTTGCCTGCAGGAAAATCAGCATGGGATTTCGACGTCTATCTGGATCCACAGCATCGTAACGGTATCGCGTTCCTGAAATTGTGGGACGAGGCGAATAATTTCCTCGCGAGGCGCAAAGTTCGGTGGTCGTTGAGCCGAATCTCTGCATTCAATAAGGGTTCCATGTTATCGCACGCAAGAATGGGGGCGAATCGCATTGGCACCGTTACCTTCTTGTCAATCGGGTCATTCCAGATTTCCGCAGCAAGTATTCCCCCCTATTTTCATTTTTCGACACGTCCGGATTCGTTTCCAATATTTGCGCTCAATCCCGAGCGGGAACAGACGTAAAGAACTTGTCAGCCGTGGTCGCACGAGCTCGCAATGCCGACCTTTTTTCTTGCCGTGTCTCTGCCTTTACGATTTATCGCGCCGGTGGAGTTTGCGGCGCGCTTGGCTGAGCTCCGGGCGCAGCGGGCGCACCGGGCGCGCTGAGTGCGCCGGGCGCTCCGGGTGAGCTGAGTGCTCCGGGTGCTCCGGGTGCTCCGGGTGCTCCGGGTGCTCCGGGTGCGCCGAGTGCTCCGGGTGCGCCAAGTGCGCCAAGTGCGCCAGGTGCTCCGGGCGTGCCGGGCGCTCCGGGTGTGCCGGGCGCACCGGGCGTGCCGGGCGCTCCGGACGCACCGGCTGCGCTTGCGGCCTGACTTGGAACGTAGACGAATTTCCAGTCGGAATATTTCTTTGCCGTCTGGAATGAATTGTATTGCGCCGGGAAATTCGCGGTTTTGATAGGCGGCAGATCGGACAAACTGTACACGCCGGTAATTCCGATTCCGGGGAGTTCGACCAGTCCCCATTGCGTTTTGCCGGTCAGCGGATCGAAATAGATTCTGCGCAAGTAGCGCTGGACAGTCGGATAACGATTGTCGCGCAGCAAATCTTCCAGCTTCTTCGGATATTGCTTCAAGGGGCCCGGCGTTTTATCGTAGTACATCCCGATGGCCCGGCGGTACTGATCGCCGACGAACAGCAATTCGCGTTCTTTGTCGCGCAATTGCAGCGTACGCGAAACCGGGCCGACTGCGGCAAGCCCGATGCCGATCACGACGATGGCCACCAACAGGCCGATGTAGGTGAACCCATGGCGGCCCGGTCGCAACTGACCGCTAATCCGTCGTTTCGAAGCGCACTTCTCGCGCGCCGATCGCACGATCATTGGCAGCACGAGTCTACCAATCTCCATAGGCCGTGCCGTCACTCGCTTTTCCTTGCGCACCGCTTTTTACGTCATACACCGCGCCTTTGCCCTGTTCGACGGGCGGAATGATTGCCCATGTCGATGCGCTTTCCGTTAGAGGGTCGAGCGGGATGCTGCGAATATATTTCTTGGTGACCAGATCATCGAGCGAGTCGGGATAACGACCGGTGTCTCCGTAATATTTGTCGAGCGAATCACGCAGGGTTGCCAGATTCTGCTTGAGAACGGCTTCTTTTGATTTTTCGACGCTGCCGAAATAGCGCGGTACCGCGAGTGTCAACAAGGTGGCAATGATCGCCATGACCACCAACAACTCGACCAGAGTAAAACCCGCCGCAAAAAATTGAGTTGCGGTTACCCTGCGCCCGATGCGATGCAGATTACAGGACGCTTCCATTCAACCCGGGAGTGAGATATGTCGATTCATCAAAGTTATCAGTGTGCGCGGGATTTTCTCAGCGCGCCGCCAACGTATTGTGTCGACGCCATGACGCCCTGTTACCACTCGCGGTAGGGAACTGCGTTGAGTCCGATGCCGGCGCTTAATGAATACACGTCGAATACATCGTCCCCCGCTTTGGGTTCGTCCGGCGGACTCGCATAGCTGCGTTTACCCCAGGTCTCCGCCGCGGCAACCGTGCCGTCGGGCGCCATCGGGTCGCGCGGGATACGCCGCAGAAAATAGATTTTCGTCTTTTTGGGATTTTGGGCGTCTTCCACGCCCGCGACGAGAGTTTCCAGCGACTTGGGATATCCCGTTTCGTTCACGCGTTTTGCGATGCGACCCTCGTCGACCGCCTGCTTATAGGCGTCGATCGCTTCGCGCATCTGCCGCAGCGAAGTTCTGAGCTCATGTTCCTTAGCGCGCTGCATAGTCACCTGTATGAGCGGCATGATCGCTGTCGACAATATAGCTACGATTGCGACGGTGATGACCAGTTCGATGAGCGTAAACCCCGCTCGCGTGCGCGCACGCGGGGCGCCAACTGGCGTTTCTGAAATCGACACGAGTGAGGCTCGTTAGGGTTTTGGCTCGACCGCCGTGTTCGGCTGTACCCCACCCGAAGGCGCGCTCGTTTGCGGAGGAAAGACGGGCGGCGGGCCACCGGGCGCGCCGGGCATCCCGGGCGCCGGAAAAGCCGGCCCTGTGGACGGTGTCGCGGGTGCCGGGGTGGGTGCCGGGGCTGGTGTAGGCGGCAGTGACAACGTCGGTGTCGGTGTGGTCACGGCGGGGACAAACGGGACCTGCGCGCCGCCGCCGATCAGGCCGGCGCCCATACTCGTTTCGGTACCGGATGCAAACTCGGCAATATCGGCCTGTGGGCGAATGATATTCCTCATTATTCTCGGCGTGATGAGCAGCACGATTTCCGTCTTGACATTGTTGTCGTCGCGATTGGAAAACAGGCGCCCGACGACGGGAATGTCGGATAAGCCGGGGACTTTGTTGGTCGCACGGCGCTCGTCGTTCTGAATGAGCCCGGCCAGAATTTGCGTTTCGCCGTCCTTGAGCCGTAAGGTGGTCGACGCATTGCGCGTGCCCAGCGTGTAGACCTGGAGGCCTGAAGAGCGTGTGATCGTATCGATGATGTTGCTCACTTCGAGTCCCACCTTCATCGCCACTTCATCGTCGAGGTATATGTTGGGCTCTAATTCAAGCTTGAGGCCGACATCGAGATAGCTGACCGACTCGGAGACACCGACGTTCGCGGTCGATGTGGTGGTGATCACCGGAACGCGGCTTCCGATATGTATCCTCGCTTTTTCGCGGTTGCGCACCCTGACATGCGGATTGGCGAGAAGATTGGTATCCGAATCGAGCTTGCGCAGATTGACAATGAGTGCCGGATTGGTGATGGTGAGATTTATCAGCGAGGCGTTGCGGTTGAGGTATTCAGGCAGCGTGATAGAGCCGGGCGTGCCGGCGGCGCCGACGACGCTGGCGCTGATCTTATCGGGAAATTGGATGCCGAGCGTTTGCAAACGTGTGGTGCTGACCTCCATGACCTCGAGCTGCAGTACGACCTCAGGCTCGGCCTGGTCCTGCAATGCGACGAGCTTTTCGGCGGCTCGGACCGCATCAGCCGTGTCACGCATGACGAGTACGTTGAGCCGCTCGTCGAAAATGATGTCGCGTGTCTTGATGACGCTGCGGATCGAATTGAGCACCTGCTTGACATCCGCGTTGGCGAGGTAAAACGCCCTCACCGTCAGCTCCTGATACTCGCGCTGCTTGGCCGGCACGTTCGGATAAATGACCACAGTATCGTCGTCGATAACTTTTTGTTCGAGTTGGTTCGTCACCAGCAGTACTCGCACCGCGTCATCGATGTTCTTGTTGCGCAGTTGAATCGTCATCTTCAGATCGGGACGCACGTCCTTGTCGAACACATAGTTCACGCCCGAGGTGCGGGCGATCGCTTCAAAGATACCGCGCAGGCTCGCATCCCGGAAATCCAGTGTGATGGGACGTTTGAGATTGGGTTTCAGCGTTTTTGCGGCCAGCCTCTCCTTGATTCTGGTTTCTTCGATGCGCCGCAGGATCGCGCGCGCTTCGCGCTGCGCCGGGTTCTCCGCGATCACGATGCGGATTCTCTGTTCCGCTCCGGCGCTGTCGTTTTTTTTGAGCAGCGCCTCGGCTTCGTCGATCAGCGCTTTGTGTCGCCGGTCGGCCGAGATCTCGTCCAGCGCCTGTTTGGCGCGGCCGTTCAGCGGCTCGATGCCTAGCACTCGCCGATAGACTGCCTCTGCTTCCTTTAGATCATTGTTCTTCCGCGCCGCCTCGCCTTGCGCTAGAAGCTGGTTGACCGCCAGTTCGCGCTGCCTGAATAGCGTGGAACGGTATTCAGGATTACGCGGGGCTTCTTTGCTTGCCTGTTCGAGCTGCGCGAGTCCCTGCTCGATCCTGCCTTCGGCGAGACTTTGCATTCCATCGTTGAACGTCTGGTTCTGCGCGCATGCCGCGACGATGAGCCCGGCGGCGACAGTAGCGATTCGAGCAAGTGCAGTGGTAAGCTTCAATCGAGTGCTCCTAACGGAACGAGACGCTGCTGCAGCCTCGCGTCACATGCGGCGCCACTATTGGCGTACTCAAGTACTCCCGTGGCCCATCGGGTACGATCCCAACGATATACCGAGGTCGACATAATTGCAAAATACCCCGCAAGACTCATTGTTTAACGTTCTATCGGCACGACTTGCGTGAGCCCGAGTGGAAGATAGGTGAGCGTTACAGACTGAGGATTAATAGCATCGACGCGGTAGGTCTGCTCGAGGACGTCGCCGATGCGCAGCACGAAATCCTGCTTCTGCCTGTTAGCGAAAACTATCATCAGGCCGTTGGCGTCGGCCACGCTGCCGGCAACGGTGTAAGGAAACGGCGGCGCGGTCGGCACGGGCGGAGGTAACGGCTTCTGTCGAACCGGCGGGGGCGGCGGGTTCCAGTCCTTCGCACCAAACAAATCCTGGATTTCCGCCGCGGCGCCCGGACGCTCGAGCCGTTCACTCAGTGCGGGTAGCTCGGTCTGGGCGGCAAGCGGTTGTCCCTTCGCGGGCGCGTCATCACGACGCGTCACCGGCGCGACGACTTCCGAAGCCGTCTTTTCTTCACTCCGCGGCCAGACACTCGCTACCACGGTTGCCAGCAGCGCCGCGCCGAGTATGAGCCATCGCGTGAACGCCGAACGCAACACCGTCAGCTCGCGCTCAGGAACAATGTGAAACGAATTGAGGCCTCGATGCGGGGATCACCAATTGCTTCGCGTTTGATAACGATTTCATCCAAGGCGACCGCGGGAATCTGCTCCAGCACGTCAGCGACGAATTTACGAACCTGCACATAGTTTCCGTGTACCGGCAAGCTAATCTCGTAGGCGAGCAGGCGGCTGGTCTTGTCAATTTTCATTTTGTACTCGCCTTGCTCGAGGCTCAGCGATTGGGCGCGCGCGGCGGCGAAAATGATGCGCAGCCAATCCGGAGCGCTGGTCTTGGCCGGCAGCAACCGGTAGAAATTCTGCAGCCAGGCTTCATAGGTCCGCGGCGTCATGCTGGCTGCGTCGGGATTGCTGCGCGAAAACTCTCTTACTGAAAGCGCCTCCTGCTGCAACCGGTTTATCTGCGTCTTACCGGGATCGATGCCCGCGAAGTAGAGCGCGGCCGCGGCAGCGGCGAGGACAAGACCCGCGAGTCCCTGCCAGCGCAATGTCCTGGCCCACTGTCTTAACTGCCAGCGTAACGCCATCATGGTTGCTTGACCCATGCGGCAACGACGGCGAAGCGCAGCGGCTGCAGCGGATCGCTGGGTTTGATCTGATGACTCGCGAGAGTCACATCGGCAAGCCCCTCGGCTGACTGCAGGCGCTCGACATAGCCCAGCATGTCTTCGGCGGATTTTGCTTCCGCGGTGAGCTTGACCACGTTCTTTCCCGGATCCGGCTCGATCGCCAAGAGTGCGACACCGTTGGCGCGCGCCGATTCCAGCGCGACAAATAGCGCATCCCAGCGCAACGCCAGACGCTGGAGCGCAGCCTGTGCCAGCTTGACTTCCTGCGCGGCCGCTTCCAGATCGCGCGGTCCCTGGCTTGCGATGGCGGCACTGCGTTTATCGGACTTGCGAAGCTCTCCGGCCCGCGCCTCTACCTCCGCAAGTTCGTTACGCACCGCACGGTATTCGAGCAGCGCCAACGTTGCAAGCACCAAGCCCACGATGAGAAAAGCAATTGCGAGCGGCGATGTCGCGCGCGTCGAAATATAATCGAGGTGGAGCGCGCGCATCACACCACCCCCGTCAACGCCATTGCGTACTGCGCGTCTGTATAGGGTGAGAATCCCGGCAGCGGTCGTGGCGCGAGAACCTTCACCGGTACTTCGGTCCAGTCGGGGAAGTCGAGCTTCGTCACGTCGGGAGCATAAGCCAGTATCACAGTGGGCACGGAGGTGTCATTGGCAAGCAGGAGCTCGCGGCCCAGCACTAACGGCAGCTCGGCCTGCCAATCCAGGCCGATTTTTTTGGAAGTAATCGTGCGCCACGCGCCGTTGGCGACTGCGGCGATGCACGCGCGCCCGGTTTCAGCGACCAGAAACCACGCCGAGTTGCCTTTGCTGTGCTGCTTCCAGCGATTGAAGACGGCCATTACGTACGGCTGAACGGAGCGCAGCCGCAGCGAAGTGGATTCGAACGCTGCGCGTATCTCGGCTACGAATTCGCCGTCGATCGCGCTCGCGACGCAGGCCGTGTCGGGCCGCTCTTCGCTCCAGCGGAACTCAGTGGCCCCTGCAAGCTCGCCATAAAGCTCGACGAAATGATGCTTGACCCAGGCTCGCTTTTCGTCGTCGCTGGCGAGATGTTCGCTCCACGGTACCATCGCATAGCGCACGAAATGATTGGAGATGATGACGGTCGCATCGGCATCGTGCACAAACGGCTCACGCAATGCCTGCTGCAACGCTTCAAGACAGGGTTTCCAGTCTGAAGATCCCGCTGCGGAACATTGCACGACATGCTTGGCGATGACCTCCGGCCGCCAGCGCCGCGACACTCGCGCCAGCGTGACGCGATCGGGGCACAAAGCGACGCGTACTTCATCACGCCACGAAGGTAACACGATTGATCTCTTGCAATGTTGTTTCTCCGCGTTTGACCGCATCGATCGCAGCCTCACGGAGCAATCGTGTACCGTTGCTGCGTGCGGCCTCCTTGATTGCTTTTATCGGCTGACGGGTCGCGATCATCTCGCGGATGTCGTCATTGAGGTTGAGGATTTCGGCGATCGCCTTGCGGCCCTTGTAGCCGCTGCCCCGGCATTTTCCACAGCCGGTGCCGCGCACGAAGCGGAACTCGCTCGCCGCTTTCGCGTCAATACCCGAGTCGGCGAGCAGTTGCTCATCGGGCTGATAGGGTTCGCTGCAATGTGGACACACGACGCGCAGCAGCCGCTGCGCGAGCACGCCGTTCAGAGCCGATACGAAGCTGTAGGTATCGACCTGCATATGCAGGAAGCGGCCAATCACGTCGAACACATTGTTCGCATGCACGGTGGTGAACACCAAGTGGCCGGTCAGCGCCGACTGCACCGCGATTTGCGCGGTCTCTGCGTCGCGGATTTCGCCCACCATGATCTTGTCGGGATCATGGCGCAGAATAGAACGCAACCCGCGCGCGAAGGTAAGGCCTTTCTTTTCATTAACCGGTATCTGCAGCACGCGGGGTAACTGGTACTCGACCGGGTCTTCGATGGTGATGACTTTGTCCTGGCCATGATTGATCTCTGATATCACGGCGTAAAGCGTCGTGGTCTTGCCGCTGC
>Ga0070706_100006498_pt1 | contig 11035 bp, 10 predicted proteins | sample KBSK5501metaG_FD_65476 | JGI IMG/M metagenome (GOLD analysis project Ga0070706, IMG submission 65476) | Corn, switchgrass and miscanthus rhizosphere microbial communities from Kellogg Biological Station, Michigan, USA - KBS K5-50-1 metaG | ecosystem: Host-associated > Plants > Roots >...
GCGCCGCCTGGGCGGGGTCGTCAGCTCCCGGAGCGGCGGGCGGTGAGCTCGTACCGCGGGTTGAAGATCGTCTTGCGGCCCCGGTGCACGGCCAGCCTGCCCTCGACGGCGACCGCTGCGCCGGGCTCGATCCCGGTGATGCGCCGCTGGCCCAGCCAGACCAGCCGGATCACGTCCCGGCCGTCGCCCAACTCGGCATCCATGTCGGCCTCCATGTCGGCCTCCAGCGAGGCGGACGGGCCCAGCCGGCGGGACCGGACGACGGCCAGATTGCCGTCTATGCGGGTGACCGACCGTTCGGCGGCTTCCCCGCCCGCTATCGCGCGATTCATGCCGGGACATTAGCGTGCCCGCGGGCCACCTGAGGCGATCTTGAGCCAAACTCCGCGGCCGGGTCCGGTTATTTTGCTGGACAATCCGGGGCTTTTCGGGGCTATCCGGGGGTATTGGGAGCCAGGCTGGCGCGTTTACCCGGGTCAGCGGGTCTCGGTGATTTCCGGGCCGCGCTCGAACGGATTCGGGAACTGGCTGCGCTCGTCGGCCTGCGCCATTTCCTCCTCTATCGCCTGCCGCATCTCCGCGGGCAGCTGGATTTCCAGCAGATCCCGGGGTGGCGCGGGGTGGTCGCCGCGCACCACGACCACATCGGCGAAGACCTCGTCGAGCGGCGGCGCGAGCTCCGGGCGGCCGGCGGCCTGCCCGCTGATCGTGCCGCGCAGCAGCCAGCGCGGGCCGTCCACGCCGATGTACCGGGCGGGCTGCAGGTCGGAGAGCTCGTTCGACGGGTCGGTGGGCACCCGCGCCCACAGCTCCATGCCGAACGGCCCGTCCACCTCCTGCGACTGCCCGCCGACGCCGCGGATCTCCTCGGCGATCTCGCTCCGGACGTCGTCCCACAGGCCGCCGCTCTTGGGCGCGGCGAAGGCCTGCACCTGCAGGATGCTCGCGCCGACGGTCACGCTGGCGGCGACGATCTGCTCGCCCGCGACGTTCAGCTGGACTTCCTGCTCCGGGTGTACCGGGATCAGCAGGCTGCCGAGGTCGACCCGCTGCCGCTGCGGGTACGGCTCGCGCGCGTCCCAGGGCCCCGAGCCCGGCGCCGGCTCGTCCTGGCCGCCCCCTGCCTGGTCGTCCGGGTACTCGTCCCCGGGGAACTGGTCGTCGGGGTACTCGTCCCCCGGGTACTCGTCGTCCGGGTACTGGTCGCCGGTGGGCTCGCCTGCCGCCCGGGCCTGGTCGTCTTCGTATTCGCCGGCGGGACCTGAGCCGGCCCGGCGTCCGGGCATCGGCTCGTTCGGGTCCCCCTGGCGGCGCCGCCGGAACACTCCGCTCGCTCCCTTGGTATCTGTCCGTTGTTATCCGTTACGTCCTGCCCGGCGCGGCTCCCGCGTGCCCGCCGGTCGAGCCGAATCCCCCGTCTGCCCTGGCCGAGCCGGGCAGGGTCTCCACCTCGTGGAACACCGCGTGCTCCACCCGCTGGATCACCAGCTGGGCGATCCGGTCGCCGCGCAGGAAGCGGACCGGCTGGGTGGCGTCCGTGTTCAGCATGGTGACCTTGATCTCGCCCCGGTACCCGGCGTCCACGGTTCCCGGCGCGTTCACGATCGTCACCCCGTGCCGAGCCGCGAGGCCCGAGCGCGGGTGGACGAAGGCGGCGTACCCGGCGGGCAGCGCTATCGCGACCCCGGTGGGAACCACGGCGCGCTGGCCCGGGGCCAGCTCGACGTCGACGGCCGTGACCAGGTCGGCCCCGGCGTCCCCGGGGTGAGCGTACCCGGGCAGCGGCAGTCCCGGATCCAGGCGCCGGATCAGCACGTCAGCCCCGGTGTCCGGCCGGCCCGGTCCGCTACCCGCCCGGCCTGGCCGGCTGTCCGGTCCGCTACCCGCCCGGCCTGGCCCGTCTGCTTCCATCGCGTTCATCCGCAGACCTTACATCGGGACGTGCTCGTCGCCGGGGCACTCTGCGTCAGCTGGGGTGCCCCCCGCGTCAGCAGGGCTGCCCCCCGCGTCAGCAGGGCTGCCCCGCGCCCGGCGGGCCACCGCCGCGGGGTCCGGGGGCCGGCGCAGCTCCGGCCAGGCCCGCGCGATCGCGGCGGCGGTCGGCACGGCCACGACCGCACCCGGGATGCCGCCCAGAACGCCGCCGACCGCGAGCACGAGGATGACCGCCAGCGGGTGCAGCCGGATCATCCGGCCGACGACCTGCGGCTGGAGCAGGTGACCGTCCAGCTGGTTCTCCAGCAGGAACACCGCGAGCAGGATCACCGCGGCGATCCATCCCCTGGTGCCCAGCGTCACGCCGATGGCGAGCGTGCCGGCGAACAGGATCCCGATCAGCGGCACGAACGAGGCGAGGAACACCACGGCGGCCAGCGGTATGACCAGCGGGACGCCGAGTATCCACAGGGTCAGCCCGATCACCACCGAGTGGATCGCCGCTATCAGCATCGTCCCCCGCACGTAGGGCACGAGCACGCCCCAGGCGGCCCGGCCCGCGCGGTCGGCCCGGTCGGCCCGGCCGGGCGAGAAGAAACCGGTCAGCCAGGCCCAGATCCGCTCCCCGTCCTTGATCAGGAAGAACCCCACGAACAGCGTCAGGACGGCGCCCGCCGCGATCTCGACGAGGTACTTCCCGCCGGTCAGGACCGTCCCGGCGACCTGCGACTGGTGTGTCTTGATCACGTTGATCGCGTTGGTGGCCAGCTCCTGGAGGCGGTCCTGGCTGATGTGGAACGGAGGGCCCGCCAGCCAGTGCTGCAGCTGGTGCCCGGTGTGCGTGACGTCCTTCACCAGCGTGGGATAGTCGGCGCTGACCTGCGTGCTGATCAGCGTCACCAGGCCGGCGATCACCACGACCGCGGCGAGCAGGGCGCACCAGGTGGCCAGGATGCCCGGCATCCCGGCCCGCTTCAGCCGGGCGGTCAGCGGCTGCAGCAGCGCGGTCAGCAGTAGCGCGGCGACGCACGGCAGCACCACGATCCGCAGCGCGCTGGCGATCCTGGCGAACACGTAGAGCAGCAGCCCGACCAGCAGCAGCCGCCAGGACCATCCGGCCGCCACCCGCAGCCACCCGGGCACGGGTGAACGCTCGTCGGCGCCGGTCTGTTCATCGTCCCTAACGGCTGCGCCGGATGCGTCGTCGCGCCGCGCGACCGTGCCGCGTGCGGCGGTGCCCCGGGCGGGGCCGGCCCGGCGGGATCCGGATCCGTCCCGGGCGGATCCGTCCTGGCCGGGCGCGGCGGGCCGCTGGGCGTCCGGGACGTCCGGGACGTCCGGCTGCGGCACGGCCGTGGTCATGCCGCGTCCCGCCCCCGTTCTCCGCGCCACATCCGCCACGCCATGGTTTCCACCTAACCAACTACCGTAGTCCTATGCGCGCGTACCACGAACGGCTCTGGGTGCCCCCGCTGTGGTGGCTGATCAGCGCGCTGTGCGCCGGCATCCTCGGCAGCGAGTTGTTCGGCACCATCCTCGGCAGTTCGCTGTTCGGCGGGTACCAGATGGCCGTCGGCGTGGCGATCTACGCGGTCATCGTCCTCGTCTGCGCCGCGACGCTGGTGCACTGGGGTGGCGCGGTGGTGAGCGTGACCGGCGGCGAACTGCGCGCGGCCGGCACCCGGCTGGCGCTGCCCGCGGCCGGCGAGGTGCGGCCGCTCGATGAGAAGCAGACCAGGGCGATGCGCGGGCCGCGCGCCGATCCCAGTGCATACCTCTTGGTCAGGCCCTACCTCAAGAAGTCGGTGTACGTCGAGGTCACCGGCCCGGACGCCCGGTGGCCGTACCTGCTGATCGGCACGAGGCACCCGGCCAGGCTGGCCGAGGCGATCGAGCGGTCACGCGCGGCGATGGCGTCGCAGGAGTAGGACGCCCGCGTGAGATGATCAGAGCGGCCGGACGCCCGCCAGGCTGGCGGCGCGGCGGCCTCGAGGAGGAACCTGATGGCAAACAAGCGCGGGGATTTCGGCAGCCGCGCGGTCGGCGGCCTCGCCGCCATCGCCGCCGGATTTGCCACCCGCAAGGCGATGACCCTGGCCTGGAAGCGTGTCACCGGCAAGGAGCCGCCCGAGCACCCGGAGGACCCGGAGGTCAGGCTGGGCGAGGCGGTGGGCTGGGCCGCCATGATGGGCGTCGCGATGTCGACCGCGCGGCTGCTGGCGACCCGCGTGGCCACCCGGCGGCTGCACGGCCCTTCGGCCGCGGCCGAGAAGACGGACTGAGCCCGCGCCGGGCACCTCGGTGCGCTCCGGTCTCGCCTGTTAAGATACATCTCGAGTTTGCGCTGGCGTGCGCGTGCGCCCATGGGCGGGCGCGCGGGCTGGCGAATCGAGGCAGGCGAGCGAAGGAGGACGGGCAATGGCGACCCCGGAACCGCCGGTGCGGCAGGAGCCGGTGACGCAGGAGCCGGCGCGGCAGGAGCCGGTGACGCAGGAGCCGGCGCGGCAGGAGCCGGTGACGCAGGAGCCGGTGACGCCGGAGATGGCGCCGCGGCAGTCGGCGATGCAGGAGCCGGCGCGGCAGCAGCCCGTGGCGCTGGGCGCATCGGACCAGGACAGGGACGAGGCCACGGTCCGCCTGCAGGTCGCGTTCGCCGAGGGCAGGCTGGACGACGCCGAATTCGACCGGCGGATGCGCGCCGCGCTGACCGCGGTCACCCGCCCCGAGCTGGACACGCTCTGCGCGGACCTGCCGGCCGCGGCCGCTCCCCCGGCCACCGGGCTGCCGAAGCCCGGCCAGCGCGCGATCGCGTACAAGAGCTCGATCCGCCGCGGCGGGCGCTGGCGGGTGCCCGGCCGGTTCGTGCCGGTGGTGTACAAGGGCAGCGGCTGGATCGACCTGCGCGCGGCCGAGCTCACCGAGCCGGTGACCACGATCGTCGCGATCGCCTACAAGTCGCGCATCGACATCCTCATCCCGCCGGGCGTGCGGGTGGAGATGGACGGGTTCGGCGTGTCCAAGGGCTGGTCGGCCGAGGAGGCGCTGGAGAGCCTGCTGCCGGCGAACGCGCCGGTTGTCCACGTCCGCGGCATCGCCTACAAGGGCACGATCGAGACCAGGACCACGCCGCCCGGGCCGGAGCGCGAGATCGGCCGGTAGCCGCGCGCGGCCGGCCGGCCGCCGGTGTCAGCAGAGAGTTGCCGTCAGCCGACCGCCGAGGGTCAGCCGACCTCGTGGCCGTACATGGCGCCGAGCGGGTCGGCGATCAGCTCGATCCTGGCGCCGTCGGGGTCCTTGAAGTACAGCGACGTCCCGCTTTCCTCCTGGTAACCCACGCCGGCCTCGGAGAGCCTGCCGCGCAGCCGCTCCCAGCGCTCGGGCTCGACCGAGATCGCGAGGTGGTGCAGCCCGCCGAGCACCTCCGCGTACGGCCCGAGGTCGAGCCCGGGGAAGTCGAAGAACGCCAGCAGGTTGCCGTGGCCCAGGTCGAAGAAGAAGTGGTTGGAGCCCCGGTAATCCCGGTTCTCGAAGATCTCGGTCAGCGGGAACTCGAGTATCCCCTGGTAGAACCGGATCGTGCGCTCGACGTCCGAGGACAGCAGCGCGACGTGGTGCACGCCGCGCGCGGAGCTGGCCGGGCGCTGCTCGCGCAGGTACTGCGACCGCAGCCGGTCGCGCTCGGCTTCGATGGCCGCCAGGTCGATGCCGGCCGCGGTTGCGGGATGGTCGCTCATGGCTTTCGTCTCCTTGGAATTACCGAACGGAGCGGGCGCCGGCCTGTCGGCTCATCCGGCGGGTTTCAGGTGGCTGAGCCCGCCGCGGCGCCGGTCACCTGGTCACCCCAGCGGGCCAGCGCCCCTTCCAGGTCGAGCGGGGCGATCATGTCGCCCAGCTGGATCTCACTCTCCCAGTCCTGCGCGGGCACCCGCCACATCACCTCGAACTCGATGCCGTCCGGGTCCTTGGCGTACAGGGACTTGGATACCCGGTGATCGCTGGCGCCGACCAGCGCGCCGGCCGCGCTCAGCCGGTCGCGGATCTCGGCCAGCTCGCGCAGCGTGCCCACCTCCCAGGCGAGGTGATAGAGGCCCACCTGCGGTACGGTCGCCCGCGCGGCCGGGCCGATCGCGAACAGCCCGAGATCGTGGTCGTTCGCGGACTCCGGCGCCCGCAGGAACGCGGCCCGGCCCGGGATCTCGGTGCGGATCTCGAAGCCCAGCATCGCCTGGTAGAACTCCACGGTGCGGGGCAGGTCGCTGACGTACAGGACGGCGTGATTGAGTCGGCTCACAGCCATGAGGGCGTCTCCCTTGCGTTCAGGTCACTGGGGGAAATGCCCCCGCCGGTCCCTCCCATTCCCCGTCGGCGGCCCAGGATCTCATAGCGCGGGCTTCCTGATCAACGGACCCAGAGCTGGTCGATGAGCAGGTTCCAGTAGGGGTGGAACTGGTAGTTGCCGACGCGCGCGGAAAGGACGGTCAGGTCGCGGGGGTTGTACAGCGGCACCCAGGGGGCCTGGTCTGCGAGTGCGTGGTCGATGGCAGCCCACTGGCCTGCTGCTGCGCCGGGGGCCCGGACCTGGAGGCCAAGCGCCTGCTGGACCCGGGTGTCGATCCGCGGATCGCAGAATTCCGCCGTGTTGACGTTGCCCGGGCTGCCGGGCACGAACGAACCGCAGGTCAGCAGCGGGCCGATGAAGTCTGACGGGGCGGGGTAGTCCTGGTACCAGGGGAAGAACCCGGCCTGCACCCGGTCGCGGGAGTCACCGAGCATGCTGAAATACCGATTTGCGCTGGCCATCCGCAGCGACGCACGGTATCCGAGCTGGTCAAGAACGGAAACGACGTAGCGGCCGGTGGCCGGCGCGGGAAGCGGCGCGCCGAAGGCCCCGGCCAGCACGGTCACCGCGTCGCCGCGGGTGCCGGACGCGCGGACGAGCTGCTCGGCGAGGGCCAGATCGGGCGCGGTCCAGGCGCCGCCGGGGCTCGGCTGCAACGTGTACGGGCAGTACGGCTGGTAGCCGGGCATGGTGGGCGGGAGAACCTGGCAGGTCGGCTGCGCGGTCAGCGGCCCGCCGTTGAGCCCGATCACCGCGTTCCTGTCGATCGCGTAGTTCAGCGCTCGTCGCGCCGCGAGCCGGCTGAAGGGAAGGACGCGGGTGTTGAGCGTGAGCGCCATGGTTGCCGCCAGCGGGCCGCTGTGCAGCTGGCTGGTGTAGTGGGTGGCGAGCTGGCCAACGGCATCCGGCGGCGGGGCGAGGAGCACGTCAGCGCGGCCGTGCTCGATCCCGCCGACCGCCTGGCGGGGGCCGGTGTCGAATCGGACGATGATCCGGTCAGGGTAGCCGCCGGGTTGCGCTTGCGCTGACCACTGGCGGAACCGCGGGTTCCTGACCAGGGTCCAGCTGTGGCCGGGCACGAGCGAGCTGGTCATGTAGGGGCCGGTGGCAGGCAGCTGCGCGGCGCTGATCTGATGGTCCGGCGTTCCGGCGGGGACCGCGTAGGCCCACGAGAACGCGAGCTTGTAGAGGAACTGAGAGTCGGGGGCGGTGAGGTGGAAGGCGATCGTGCGGGTGGTGTCGTCGGTGACGATCCCGCGTGCCAGGTGGCAGGGACCGGAACCCTGCTCGCACTGGCGGGCGCCGACGATGGCGGTGTAGAAGGACAAGATACCGGGGTTCGCCCTCTTGTCGATCACGAAGACGCGCTCGATGGCGCGGCGGAAGTCTTCCGGCCGGACCAGCGCACCGGTGGAGTACCTGATGCCGGAGCGCAGCCGGAACAGGTACGTCTTGCCGTGGTCGGCTGGCACCGGGAGGGCTGTCGCGAGGTCGGGCACGAGCTGATCGCCGGCCAGGCCCGCGACCCGCTGGTAGCCGACGAGCCCGTCATTGGTCATGCTCAGCAATTGCCAGGTCGTTAAGTAGTAGGCGACTGCCGGATCGGTCGGCGGGGCGGGGTGGCCCGCCGACGCCTGCTGAGCGATCACGGTGAGCGTGCCGCCGCGATGGCTGGCGAGCGAAGGGAGCACCGTTGCCCACACCTCGTCGCCGGCGGCGGCGAGGTTCGTCGGCTCGTTTCCGACCCGGATGTGCTGCGTCGCGCCGGTCACCGGGCTGATCCTGGACACGGTGCCGCTGATGCTGTTCGCGACCCAGACCGAGTCATCGGCGTACGCGACTCCGGCGGGCGCGCCGCCCACCTTGATCGTCCGCACCGTGCCGGTCCGCGGGTCGAGGCGGGTGAGCGAGCCGCCGGTGTCAGCGACCCAGACCATGCCCCCGCCGACCGCCAGGTCGTCCGGGCTCGGCCCGACGGTGACCGCCTGGGTGAGCCGGTTGCTGGCCGGGTTGACGCGCAGCAGCGCGCCCGTCTGCTGGCAGAGAACCCAGACCGCGCCTGCCCCGACCGCCACGCTGGCCGGGGCGCTGCTGAGCGAGATCGTCGACGCCACCGCGCCGGTGGCCGCGTCGATCCGGGACAGCGTGTCGCTGGTCACGTTGGCGACCCAGGCAGATCCGTAACCGAACGCGATCGCGCTCGGGCCGGTTCCCACCGGGATCACCGCGACCTGCGTTCCCGAGCCGGGATTGACCTCAGAAACCGTGCCGTCGAGCTGGTTGGCGACCCAGACCTCGCCGCCGCCGACCGCCACCCCGGCCGGGCCGCGGCCGACCGGGATGCGGTCGATGACCTGCCCAGCCCGGCTGACGCGGAGCAGCAGGTCATCCGCGCTGTCGGTGACCCAGGCTGCTCCGGCCCCGTAAGCGACCCCATCCGGCCGGCCGACCCCTGAGACGACAGCGGTCAGGCCGCCCTGCCCGGTGTCGATCACGCCGACGGTGTCCGGGCCGGCGACGAGCCGGGCCGCCCCGTTGTTTGTCACGGCGACGAGCAGCGCGATGACCACGGCTGAGGCCGCACCGACCACCACGAGCCGCCTCGTCCGAGCCGGTCCGGTCAGCCATGACCGCGCCGTTCGGCCTGCCGGGCCCAGCCCTGCCGGAGCCGCTCCTGCGCCGGGCAGGTCGAGCGAGGGGTCGTGGCGCAAGATCGCGCGCTCAAGCCGTTGCAGCGCCGGGCCCGGCTCCAGGCCGAGGTCCTCGACCAGAGTGCGGCGCGCCGCCTGGTAGGCCTCCAGCGCTTCAGCCTGCCGCCCGCTGCGGTAAAACGCGATCATCAGCTGTTCGTGCAGGCGCTCGCGCAGCGGGTGCGCCGCAACCAGCGCCTCCAGCTCGCCGACGATGGCGGCGTGACGGCCCAGCGCCAGGTCAGAGTCGATCCGGTCGTCGATGGCGCCGAGCCGCAGCTCCTCGAGCCGGGCCGCCTCGGCGCGCGGACCCCGCCCGTTGGCCAGGTCGGCAAGTGCCGGCCCGCGCCACAACGTCAGCGCCGCGCGAAGCTTTGCCGCTGCCTGCCCGGGCTCGTTTGCGGCCAGCGCGGCTCTGCCTTCCGCCACCAGCCGCTCGAACCGGCGCGCATCCAGCTGTTCCGCCGCGAGCTGGAGGCTGTAGGCGCCCGGCCGGGTCACCACGACGGGTCCATCGGCCGCCGCGTCGAGCGACTTGCGCAGCCGCGAGACGTACACGTCAAGGGAGTGCTGGGCGCCCGCCGGGGGCTGCTCGCCCCACAACTCATGCACGAGTACGTCACGCCCGACTGGCTCATTCGCCCGCAGCAGCAGGATGACCAGCAGGGCGCGCAGCCTCGGGCCGCCAACCTCGATCACCCGCCCGTCCACGCTGACCTCGAGCGGCCCAAGGATCCGGTAGTCGATCATGCCTCGCCCCCCTGATAGTGAAGCACGGCGAGGGCGATGTGAGCCTTTTGTGAGGTCGTGAAACCAGAATCAACCAGCGGGAAGCCGACCGTGGCACCTCGCGGCGGCACGCCGGGCGCGTTGAGCCGCAGCCCTGATGACGACACACGCTTGGGGGCGGAACGATGAAGAACACATCCTGCGGTGCACACGGTGTTCGCGATGAACCAGAACGAGGACACGCTGTCGGCGATCAGCACCCAGACCTGCCGCGGCGGCATGACCTCGGGCTGCCCCAAGCTGGCACCCGCCCAGCAGGCCGCGCCCAACCAGGGTCCCGAGTACAACCCGTTCCCCAGCTTCTTCGTGCTGATCCCGCAGCTCAGCTCCCTGTACCTGGTCAACGTCGGGGGCGCCAGCATCCTGTCGGTGGTCAACCCGAGCCGCTGCGACGCCACCCACGACTCGGCGTGCCGCCAGCCGGCGCCCACCGCCCCCGAGTCCGAGTACCTCACCTCGATCGACCCGGCCACCAACACCATCTACGCGGGGAACCTCAGCCTGCCGCAGATCGATGTGATCAACGGCGCCACCTGCCACCCCGGTGACCTGTCCGGCTGCGCGCCAGTGGCGACGATCACGATGAAACACCCCGAGGCCAACGTGGGCGCGGTCGATGACACCACCCACACCCTCTACGCCGCCGACCCATTCTCCGACACCACCTCGGTGATCAACACCGCCACGTGTAACGCCACCCACACCGCCGGGTGCGCCGCACCCGCTCCAGTGATCACCACCGGCCCCGGCCCGGGTCCGGGGGTGGTCGATCCGGCCACCCGGACCCTCTACATCCCCTACGGCAAGGCGGCCAACCGGGTCGCGGTCGTGAACGCCGCCACGTGCAACGCCCAGGACACGGCCGGCTGCGGGCAGGCTCCTGGCGTGGTCACGGTCGGCAACGGCACGTTCTCCCTGGCGGTCAGCACGGCAACGGACACCATCTACGCGCCGGCCACCGGCGCGCCCGCCTTCAACGGCCACACGGTCGCCGTGATCAACGGTGCCACCTGCAACGCCGCCAGCCATTCCGGCTGCGGCCACCTGGCCGCCACCATCAACGTCGGGCTGGTTCCGCTCGGCGTCGCCGTCAACGACCGGACCCGCACCGTCTACGTGGTCAACAACAGCCTCGGCGACACGCCCGGCACCGTATCGGTCATCAACGGCGCCACCTGCAACGGCTCCGACCCGTCGGGCTGCGCTCAGGGCTTCCCGGCGACCGGAGTGGGCCGGTCGCCCGAACTGGTCGCGGTGGACACACGCACCGACACCATCTACG
>Ga0070706_100006501_pt1 | contig 11033 bp, 8 predicted proteins | sample KBSK5501metaG_FD_65476 | JGI IMG/M metagenome (GOLD analysis project Ga0070706, IMG submission 65476) | Corn, switchgrass and miscanthus rhizosphere microbial communities from Kellogg Biological Station, Michigan, USA - KBS K5-50-1 metaG | ecosystem: Host-associated > Plants > Roots >...
GGCTCTTGGACACTTTCAGTGTGCCTGCTTGTTTCTCGTAAACAACCACTACCACCATCGAAAAACGATGGTCGATGTCTACTCAACGGATGCATTCTTTTCTTCCCAACCCCACCGACAAAAAGGCGTGACGCTGCTACGCTTCATGGTGCCTGCTGGCCTGCACCAGTACGACACCGCTAATCACCACGGCCATAGCGAGCACCTGGAGGCCTTGCAAGCGTTCCCCCAGTAAGACCCAGCTCCAGAGCGCTGTGACGAGTGGATTGATACTGAGGATCACACTCACTTCAAACGCCGCCAGGACCTTCAGCGCGTGATTGTAGAGGACGTAGGCCACCGCCGTATTGATCACTGCCAGGAGTACCACCAGGACCCAGGCCTGCGGGACAAACGGAGGGACCCCCTCGATGAGCAGCGCGCATGGCAGGAGCAGGAGACTGCCCAGAGCCAGAGGAATGGCCGTCAGCGAGAGCGTATCCACACGCCCTTCTCTGGCGAGAGCTCGCCCCAGCAGCCCGTAAGCGGCGTTGCCAAGGAGTCCTACCGTCACAATCGCCAGACCCAGTGGCTCTCCTGCCGAGAGTCCAGGTGAGAAGAACAGCACACCACCGAGCACGCCGATGACGACACCGACCAGTTGCAGGTGCGTTGGTATTTCCTTGAGCCAGATCACGCCTGCAACCAGCACCAGCAGCGGGACCAGATTGAGCAGCAGCGCATCGGTGGTCGCCGAAAGAAAACGCAGCCCCACAATCAGCGCGCCATTGCCCACGACGTAAAAGCTCACGCCAATGAGCAGCAGGAGCAGCCAGGTACGAGGGGTCCAGCGCCCAAGCAGATTCCGATGAGGCATGAAAGGGACGAGGACCAGGAAGGCAAAGAAGTAGCGCAAGGCCGTGAGCGTCAACGGTCCCAGAACATTGAGCGCCAAGCGGGAAACCACCAGCGTGGAGCCGAGAATGAGTGCGAGCAAGAACACCTCAGCAATGGCAAGCAGACGGACATGCTTCTTCATGCCAACTTCACGCTTTCAGGTCCAGCGAACGGGTGTGCCCGATGCAGCAGCACCCGACGTTGAAGCAGCGGGAAGCCTGCTTGTCCGTACGAGCTGCGTTTGATCCACTTCACTTTAGTGATGAAGCCTTCGACCATGCCGTTGCTCCACCGCTCGCTACACCCATTGGCGACCGCTTCTGCATCGTCGGCCAGCCCGTCGACAAAAGCAATCAGTTCGGCAATCCCACTGGCTTGGACAGCGGCTTTCCATTGCTCCAAGCGCACCTGCCCCTCATGCTTGCGCAGCAGGCGACCAAAATCCTGCGCAAGCGTGAACACCACGGCACTGGTCGAGTCACTTTGGACAAGTTGCTCCAGATAGGCGGTTTGCCCTCTCGTGCGGTTTTGTGCCGGTTTCACCATCATGAGCGCAACGCCTCGGGGCGAAGGGGGCTTGTCCAGGATGACCGTCTGTTTGGAGACGGGACGGGCTCCTTGGGGACGAAAGGGACGAAGCCGCATCTCAAGGGTACGCCGCGAACCCGTGTATCCCTGAGTGACAATTTCCTCGTACAGCCGGGCCACGTTGTGGCACCCCTGGTTCCATCGCGTGGCCAGGTAGGAAAGGTAGGGATCAACGATGGAAGAGGAGCGAGACCGCCGACGCGGAGGGGGAGGCGCTTCCTGTTCGAGGGTACGATAGACACTACGCGAACTGACTCCGACGATCTGGGCAATCTGCTCTTTGTGATATCCTTTTCGATACAGTTTCCAGATCTGCTTATGAAGACTCACGCGTTGACGATGACGAGCACGGCGCTCTTGTGAGACTTTTTCCGGCACCGCTACCCTCTCAGCAGGACGTGCTTTGCCTGTGCTGCCTCGCGTCGCCTTTTTGAGCAGACGCTCCTGCTTGCGAAAGAACTTCTCCAAGGCTTCGGCAAAGTTCTTCTGTAAGTGAAAACGATCGACCACCTGTTTGGCTTGGGGAGCGCCAAGAGTGGCAGCTTCACGGAAGAGTTTGCCGCGATCGCGTGAGACCAGATCAATTTCGGGATGCGTACGCAACCACGCTTGACTCGTCTCCACCGAACGCTCTGCCAATAACTGCACTATGCGCCGCTTTTCCAGGTCCACCAGGATGGTTCCGTAGCACTGGCCTTTCTTCCACGCCCACTCGTCTATGCCAACCTTCGCTACCTCACCCTCGCTGGGTAAGGGAAGTTGCAAGACGCGCCGGATGATGGTTTTGGGCGTGGTGGGCACGCCAAAGGACTCGGCAAGCTGGGCGGCATCGGCTCCGTTGGTGATCACTCCCGCTGATTGGAGCGCTTTGATGAGCCGGTCAGTCATCCGGGCGTAGCGCTGGACCACCTCTGGGAAGCGTTCGGCAAACATGTGTCGGGAACACGATACCTCTGAACAGATCCACTTGCGCACCAGTAACTTGAGGACAAGATTTCGTCCGCCAAACGCGACATCGGCAATGGTGCGCTGATAGCGGCTGTGGACCCGTGACCCTGCTGTTCCACACTGTGGGCACGCAGCGGTAGGAGACGTTGCATGCAGATGCACGATGATTGTCTGATCATGCACCTCGATGCTATCCAGGTCCAACGTGGAAGGGAAGCCAAAAAGAGAAGAAAGATCGATGGGAATGCCTCCAGATGACTCACATGGATTTCACTGCGAGCATTCTACCACAAGAGCACCTCCTCCATCGAGCAAGCAGGCACACTGAATGTGTCCAAGAGCCGGATACTGGCAAAGTTCGACAAATATTAGAGGATCCTCCGAAAGGACTTGGAGAGCCCATGAAGTTTTACACTTTTAACTCTAGTAGCGCTTGGCTTGGCTCTGCCTCTTGGAAAGGAACCATCAAAATCTGGGACATTCATACTGGCAAAGTGCTGCAGGCATTAGAAAGCAAAGATCTCTTATGGACATCTTGTGCGTTTAGTCCTAATGGCTCCTTGTTTGCCGCAACATCCTGGAACGGAACCGTCAAAGTCTGGGACATTCATACTGGCAAAGTGCTACAAACACTTGAAAGCCAAAAGAACTCATGGACATCTTGTGCCTTTAGCCCTGATGGTGCTTGGCTCACCACTTCCTCCTGGGAGGGATCGCTCAAAATCTGGGAAATATCCAATGGAACATGTATCGCGGCTTTTTATGCCAGCGGACCACTTAAGTGGTGCGCGTTTTGCTCTGATGAAAGTACTCTTGTTGCTGCAAGCAATAGAGGCCTTTATTTTCTTGACCTGGTCAAAAAATAAATTTGGGAAATTTCTTTCTTCATTGAAGTGAGATCTGAATCTACTCCTTATCCTCGTACATACTTCAACTTCTCTTTCACCTGCTCCCGACTTACCTGGGTATAACGTACTGTGGTTTGAATAGCCGGGGTCCCTTTCTTGGTGACATGCCCAAGGTAGTAGGCCACTTCTTCGAGCGACCAACCTGCCTCTCGTGCACGATGGGCGAAGTCATGCCGCAGATCATGGAAGGTGAGATTATGAATCAAGTCCCACTGGCCCTTGGTGGCACGAGCTTTGAGTGTCCGGAACCAGTGATGAATCCCTTCCTCAGTCAAGCGCTCGCTACGCTGCGAGGTAAAGACATAGGTTCGATCAGCATCTCCACTCGCCTTCAGATACTCATAGAGCGGCTTTCGAACCTCGTTCATCAGATCAATATCGCGCCACTTGCCACCCTTGTAGCCGACGTGCAGCCACCCGACTTTCGGACCCACATGTGTATGAGTCTTCTGCAGCCAGGAAACATCGCTGACCCGGCATCCCGCCCAGTAGCCGAGCGCAAAGATGGCAACTCCACGCCGGTCTCCCTCTTGCTCGACCAACGAGCGTAGAATATAGCGCTGATCCTCTGAGAGCTCACGAGGAGCCAACACCTGCTGTGAAGGGAGATCGACTCCTCTGGTCGGATTCCGCTGGAGTAGTCCCTTTTCCTCCATCAGCCAGCGGGCAAAACTGCTGATGGTCGATTTCACGCGCGCACGATGGTTAAGGCTGAACCCTTCCTGTTCTAAGGAAGCCAGGTACATTTCTACCGCAGTCTTCGTCAACTGTCGAGGATGAAAGCGTTCTCCATTGCCGGGACGTTGTGCTATCCACTCCATCACGCGGTGTATAGTTCGCACATAGGCATCAATTGTTCCTTCTGCCTTATTGGAGAGGAAATGTTCGTACTCCTGCAGGAGAAGCTCATCAGTGCCTTGATCTTCGTCTGACTGTTGCTGTCTCATCATCGGCATTGCTCCCCTCAAAACATTTTGTTCCGAGTTTTCTCGTCTCATTTCTTATGGCGCAGAGGAGAATTTCGTACAATTCCTGCTTACTTTCTCACAAAAGGGAAACGAAGGCAATAGGAACTCGTAACAAAAGACTCATTCTGTTGAGAGTCTTTTGTGACGAGTCAACCTAAGAGGACCTGAAGTGGATCTCTTGAGAGCTTCTCGAATGACATTACTGGAATGGATGACCTTTTCAGATAAGGTGTGAACAATTCCTGGCTCACGATAATGAATGTTCTGACTTTCCACTGCCTGATCTTGCCCGCATTTCCCAATTGTAACCAGTCTAAAATCTGCCCGATGTTTTCATGAACCCAGGCCGTTCTCTCTTCTACTTTCTCGACCGCTGACTTCTTGCCATTCCCCTGGAAAAATTTCTTTAACTCAGTATCCATCTCATGAGGAGTACGCGCTACCACAAAATCCTTGCATTCTATCACACCCAATCTCCGCCTCCTTGGATCAGCAACTAACACATCAATATCTCCCGGCACTTTGATATCTCCTACTTCCTTCACTCGCCTGCGGACGATCAGGTCAGTATTCTGCGCCAGCACATCTGCCACCTGATCATTGAACTTCTCCCCCTGCTGGTGCAAGACCTCGCCTATCAGTTGACGCATCTCTGAACTCTGCGCTTGTGCCCTTCCCGAAAGATATAGCTGTACAAGAAAGTTTGCCGTTTTGTAGAGATGGCGGTTTCCCCAAAGGACCTCGCCATCAGTATCATTCCTTCGCAACAAAAACGGGCGACGTACATGTGAGAGGGAGCGATTGTACCGCCAGGGATAGGTATCTTCCGCCCGGTGGGGGGAGGGAGGCTTGAGAAATGCTGTTCGTGGAGAAAGCGTAAGGGCATCTAGTACAGAACGTACCTGCTCAGTTGACCAGCAAAGCGCCCCGCTCATACGATCAATAAACTCATCTAACCTGAAACGATGAACTGCGCGATCCATATCCATGTGTTCACTGAGTTCGAAGGCCCTCGCCATAAATGTTTGCAGGTCTGTAAAGGAATAGCCGAATTCCGCCGTTGCAGCCTTATCCAATCTGTTCCAGAGTTCTGCCTCTTCCGTCGTCTGCTCTTTCTCTTGCCAGCGCTCGGTAAAAGCCTGTGTTGCATGCGTAATCTCGCTTGTAAAGAGACCGGGCAAATAGTTGGCATACGCCTTCTCGTATTGCTCCCTATCGACGTCAAGCCTTCCGGAAGGCAGCATCGAGAGGCCAATGTCCGCCAGCCGATAATGGAGGAGATCGCTAGTGAATCCAAAGTGGATAATATGCGCAGCCAGCGCCAGAAGACGATCATAGACACTTACACTGATCGGTCGGAGCCCGCGCGGGGGACTGGCTGTGATGTACTCGATGAGGAAGCGGCTCGCGACAGCAGCCGTGGCAAGCTCTGGAGTTTCCCTTCCTAGTTGCGCCGCTATGGTTGGTTCGGAACCAAAACAGGATAATCTGGAAGGCAAACTGAACTCGTGAAATGTGGTCTTATAGGTAATAGCCTCCTGATGCGCGACTAAAAATTCCAGGAGACCTTCAGGACGAAGCGAAGCAACGAGCCTGGTCAGCTCCTGATAGTAAAACATGACAGCTTTGTTCAGGATGCTATTGCGCCTTTCTTCTGATATCTCGCCCGGGGCGAGCTGCTCAGATGAATTCAGGTAATCGCCTAGTTCGTCGAGCAGTTCATTCACATCTGCCTCTTGTACCTTCCGAAATGGTGGAAGCCCGCGGGGGTCCAGGTCAGGGAAAGCATTTACTTCAAAATACAGCAGCATTCGCTTCATGCCGAGGGGAGCGTAGCGCTCGAGAATACCTATGATGACCGCATCAGAAAATTTCCCACGCTCCTGCTCTGGCAGCAGTTCCCGCAGACCACGAAGAACTCGTTCCATAAGGTGTCTTTCGCCTCTGTTGTCAGCCCTATTCAGGAGGTCGCGTATGAACGGATGAAGTGTCAGATTGAGGATGCCACTCGTCGAGTCCACATCGAGAGTGATAACCTCCCCACCCCCACTCAATTCTTCTCCCTTTTCCTTCACCAACTCATGTGTTGTAAAAGACAGATTGATCGCGATCTGATCGTAAGTAGGAGGCAGCAATTGTAGCGGTGATTGAAGCGAAGGGGTAAATTGCCAAAACCAATAGGCGAGTGCATGTGCGAAATTGCCATACCCTCCATACAGCCCCCAGTGTTCGTCATCTCCTAGAAGAGGCTCTATGATCCAAATGGGCAGCGGCAATCCTTCTACCAGGAAAGATGTCTGTTGGTCTATGTGACGAGTTGGAACGTAAATTGGCACTGACGGGGTATCGTGCGCAGTAGTTACTTCGATCGCGTATTGAGAGCGGAAGGACCGTACGGCGTGCCAGTCGCGTTGCACTATTACTTCCTGGCGCAGTTCTCCTGCTCCTCCGGGTTGGATCACGAGGAGACCGGGGCGCGGCTCGTCAGATACGTAGTAACTATAGCCGTGCTTCCGATAGGCAAAGAATTCGTTTAATTCGCCCATGGCAATGATGTGGGTCTGCTTCCTGACCTTCCAGGACATTCGAGCATATTTCCAGAGGATTAACGGCTCCTCCGCCTCAAGGAGCGCGATCGTTTGCAAATCCGCTGCCGTGAGACCCAGGCGTAAAGAAGACGTGATCTCATCAATTCCTTGATAATTCCAAAAGACAACCCGCCCGACACTCTGAAACAGGAACAGGAACAGGACTTCGTTCGGAGGAGAAGCCATGCTCGAGAGATAGTCTTTCACTACTCGGAACTGCTCTCCCACCCGGGCTTTTATTTTTTCTAATGGCCACTGGCCAAACGCGGACTGCTGCTGGTAATCTTCGAGTGCATCGGTGACCTGCATCGCATACATGAGTTTATCGGTATCGAGCGCGAAGAGATCGGCCCGACTACAGGGAATGTCCGGTGAAGATGAGCCGGGTACTGAAAGATGAAGCGGCAGATTGCCGAGATAACTCAGCGACTGCACGGTCGTTCGCCATACGGCGCTGCTGTAGCGCCGGGCCAGTTCACCGTCGACGTTATACTCAAAGGCGAGGCGGATCAACCTGTGCCGCACGGCGACAAGAAGCGGACCTGGAATGGCCACGATCAGCTGGTCGCCCGCTCGCACAAGAGGGCGAGCCAAGAGTTCGCCTGTATTGATCTGGTATTCATCTACAGCAATCCCTCCCAGGGCAACACTCAATTGATCAAGAGCCGAGGGTGGCAGTTTTCGCCCAGCGAGGACCTGTTCAAGCTCTGCCCGCTGAAAAGAGACCGCTCGCTTGAGCGGATTGAGACGCTGAGTGCCCGGCACCTCCGCTGATGCTTCCCGGCCCCTATAGCGAGGCATGATCCCGCGACCAAGGCCTGCGCGATGCGCTATCTCATCGCTGAGTGCGAGGACGGCCAGAAGGAGCACATAGGCTTCGCCGATATAATCCGGGTTTGGGAATGGCTCCGGATGCAGAAATAATGCCTCAGCAAGATGGCGCAGGACAAAAGTCGATTCATCAACAATGCCGGGGAAAACGATATACGTCCCACCGTGGAATGGAAAGGCTTCGGTAAAAGCATTATCGCAGGGGTCTTCCTGGGCAGCCACCGATACTCCAAGAGGCTCCCCGTTAGCAAATTGCTTGAGACGGGAAAGTGATATGTGTGGTTTATCCGGCTCATCAGGAAGCGAGGCGATAGCGTGAGCAAATGCTTCCAGGCGAACCGTCCTATCAGCGTTCTCCGGGAGCAATTGCATGGCGGCTACAGATGCGAGTAGATCAGCGGGGTCGTATGGAGAGAGTCTCTCCGCTAGCCCTGCGAGAATCCCGGGTTGAAGTCCTCCGGGTCCGTCGATTTCCCCTAACTCGTCCATACACTCAACTTTCCTCTGCCACGTCTGTAATACATTTCTATTCAACGCCATCGGTAGTAGTAGATAGTATAATTCCTCAAGCCTGGTGATTCAATGATGGTGCCGTAATCGAGTAGTCATAGATACGCTTTTAAGTTCAGACACCTAGTACTCGTATCCGGTGCGAAATGGCTCATGGAGCCAACTAATAGCAACCGAGCCGCGAATTGACTGTTGAGCTTTCGATCGTTAGACTTTGATGAGGAACGCAGTCTTTAAGGACGGCCTCAAGCGCTGTGAGGATTGAGCGGAAATTGGGAAGTGATTGGGCAAAACTCAGGTGACCAACATGCCAGTGCAGTGTAGGGCAGATCTTTGCGGCAAGGTAGGAGGTGAGAAAAGTTTTGCCCGTACCACTATTGCCCTTGACGGCGAGAACATGTGGTAGACCAGGCCGTGCGGAACGCAAGAGATCCTTGAACAACTGCACAATCTGCTCACGGTCAGTGAAGCTATCGAGCGGGTCACGAGCGAGGTGATCTTTTGAAAGCAATTTGTCTCCTCCGGAAGAATTTACACGAGTTGACACGCTGGTGAGCCTATCCCGCTCAAACTGCTCATCTCCCTGAATTATAACACGCCAGATGTCTATACATGTGGGAAACGAACCGCTAAAAGATCACTATCGGCAGCCTTGTTATTAGTGCCTTCACTTTCATAAGGCAGGATGTAAGACAAAGTTTCTTAGAAGGAAGAAACCATTCAGACGTAGGTACCAGTAGGTTAAAGTTTCCCCATAATTCATCTCTCTATCTCCTTAACAACACTCTCTACAAGCTCTCACGAAGCAGGTTCACCAGTTCAGCCAACCTCCCCCTGATGGCCTGTACTCTTCTCTTTAGACGTTCAGCATTTACCGTTTGCGTTTGCTCGATCTCCTGCACTGGCACCAACGTTTCCGTCAATGCGGCGCGGAGTTTGCGTGCTCCCAACTCACTTCGAGGAGCTGCGAACCAGTGTCCATCGCGCTGTACAAATCCGCCAGTATACAGTAGCGCCCTCACCGTGTTTCTGGGAACATCGTGTCTTTGCCGCTCCCGGACTGCTTGCACTACCTGAGCGAACGCGAGGCCCTCGGCTTTCTCTGAGAGAATCGCCTGGAGGGATTGTCTGTATGTCTCGCCTAAACCGCCTCTCAGGGCCTTCAGCGCTTGCAGATCCACCAGGCGCATTTCCTCACGCTGCACTTCGTCGTCGTGCCCGGCCATACGCAAGACAACGACGTCAGGTGTCCATACAACGCGCAGCAGATCACCTGCCTCTAGCCATTCCAACTTATGCGCAAGATCAGGCCCATAGAGACGGTCTTGATTCCGGTCGAGCCAGAGCCACAGACGTTCATCGTCGTCATACCATAGCCCTCGCAAGACCTCCCGGTCTCCTTCACCAATCCCACGCGGAGGATAGGCGCTGCGTGCAGTTGCAGGTACAGGAAGGAACCCTTCGAGCAGGTGAACAGTACGGAGACGGTATGTCCAGCTGACCTGGTTTGCCATGGTCGCTCTGCCCTGAGGTAGCGGGCTATTGTCAATTGTTGGTGCGGTTTCTCGCTCTGGAGAACCTGATCCGCTGATAGTGCTGGTTTCTGCATCCATCGATTCGACTCTAGGAGATACGCTCACAACTGGCAATACTTGCAGGCGTGTGTGTTCCGGTCCCTTGGGTACTGAGTCAGAGGGAATCCAGTAGTCCTGTCCAACGCGGGCGACTTCCGGCCAGCCAAGCAGCCAGGTGCGAACCAGCAACCAGCCGTTGCGCGCAGTCGCTTCAGGCCATCCCAGGTTGCTCAGTCGCTCGGTCACCTGGTGCACGGTCAAAGGTTCGGCTCCTACGCTGTGCCACTGCTCAAGCAGTTTGGGTCCAAGTGCATCAAGCACTGCCTTCGTCTCTGGTGGAAGCGCCACATTGTATTCACTCTCAGCGGCTTCCAACGTTCCGTCTGGATGTTTCGTGAAGCGGGGATCGTAGGGACAGAAGACATAATGGCTATGGTCCTCAGCATCGAGCCGGTCGAGTTCCGCGTCGAGGTCCTGTCCATTCCATGCCCCTGACCTAAGCGCGTCCAGTAGCCTGTTATTTGCTAGCGCTTGCGTGGAGAGACGCCACTGGCGAGGATGCTTGCCGTCCGCCTCGTAGGCCAGTACGAAACGCCCCTGTGGATCACTCTGGGGCGAGATATCATAGTCGCGCTCCCAGATGGGGAGTAGCGCCTCTTCATCAGTGAATGTCTGGCGACAAGTCGCCAGACGCGCTACGGCTTCGTCGAGGAGTAGTGCTACTTCATCATCCTGTTCGTTCATGCTGCACCCCCGCTCTCTTGCAATGCAGGCAGGTCAACGCCTCCGGCCAGGGCATCGCGCCCTTTCTGCGTCATCTTGACCGCCGGGTAGGTTCCACCTGTACGCAGCGGGCGTTCTACCAGTTGCAGATACCCAGCCTCGATAAGGGCATCCAGCGCACGGCGTACATGATCGGAGTTGACTCCGCTTCCCTCCAATGCTCCATAGTGATCCGAGGCCCGCGCCATAGGCGAGAGTTTCCTGGTCTGCCCCTGGAAGGTCGTCTGTGGAGTACCCAGCACCATTTTTTCGATGGTCCACTTGCCGAAGATATTGTTGTGATCTTTGACCGTCCCCAGGATTACCAGGCGAGGATCGATGCGCAGCGGCTCGGCAGCGACGACAAGGTCGGGTCGCCAGGGGAGGTGTTCGCTGGTTGGGCTGCACAGATCACATTTGCCGCACGGTGTCGCGGTGTCTTCGCCCGTCAGGTAGTTCACCAGGTAGGCGCTGCGACAG
>Ga0070706_100006502_pt1 | contig 11032 bp, 13 predicted proteins | sample KBSK5501metaG_FD_65476 | JGI IMG/M metagenome (GOLD analysis project Ga0070706, IMG submission 65476) | Corn, switchgrass and miscanthus rhizosphere microbial communities from Kellogg Biological Station, Michigan, USA - KBS K5-50-1 metaG | ecosystem: Host-associated > Plants > Roots >...
GCGAGGTTCTCGCCCACGCGCTCGCGCGTGATGAACCGGATGACCCCGTACTCGGGATCGACCCACGCCGCCGGGCGGTCGCGGTCAGTGCCCCGGGCGCCGATGATCAGCACCGGGCGCCCGCGCACCCGAATTTCGTCCGTGACGTCGTCGCGAATGCCGAAGGTCCGCCAGTCGGCCAGGGGCTCGTCGGCGCTCCGTCGGAACGCGGTCAGCAGGGGCACGCGATCGCGACGCGCTTCCGCCGCGGACGCCTCGGAGACCCGGCCATCGTGCTGCCGCACCCACAGGCGATCACCGGCGGTGCGCCGCCCCCCCTGACCGTTCGACGGTTTGCTCGAGGCGCTGGGCGCGTCCCACCTTCAGGAGCAGGCGCTGGGTGCCCCGCACCGCCGGATGACGCCCGTCGGGATGATAGAGGGTGAACGTCTGCTCGAGCACCAGGTCATCGAGGGGCGTCCCCGCGAGCCGCGCGATGTCGGCGTCGATCGCGCTTCGAGCGTCGGCGGCGAGGCTCGGTCCGGCGACAAGGAGCAGCACGAGCGGCAGCGCCTGAAGACCCCGCGCCACGAGCCAGTTATACCGATCGCGCTTCGCGGAAGTCAACGCGCACCGGGGCGCCCGCGGAGGCAAAGGCGGCGATTTTTCGGGCGAAATTATTGACACGCCGCGACGGCGGTAGGTACTATTCTGAGAAAGTGTAGTTTGAAGGAGCCTCCGTGCCCACACGCGAAGCGTTGACCAGCGGCGTCCTCGAGCTCGTTGTGACCGCCGGGCCGATCGCCAAGGCGATCCTCTTAATCCTGGCGATCTTCTCGATCGTGAGCTGGGCGCTGATCGTCGAGAAATGGTGGCAATTCCGCCGCGTCCGCCGGCAGACGCTCGCGTTTCTCAAGGTCTACCGCGAGGCACGGACGCCCGCCGTCGTCCAGGCCAGCGCGCGGAAGCTGCGCGAGAGCCCGCTCGCCCAGCTCTACACCGCCGCATACAACGAGGTGGGCGGTGCGCGCGACGTCGTCGATCAGGTGCTGGACGACGGCGACGAGATCTCGGCCGCGCGGCTGGAGATCGTGCAACGCGCGCTGCGGCGGACGGCAACGCTGGAGGTCGCACGGCTCGAGCGCTACCTGCCGTTCCTGGCCACGACCGCCAGCGCCACCCCCTTCATCGGGCTGTTCGGCACCGTCTTCGGGATCATCGCGGCGTTCCACGGCATCGGGCAGCAGGGCTCGGCCAGCCTGGCGGTGGTGGCGCCCGGCATCTCGGAGGCGCTCATCGCCACCGCCGCCGGCCTCGGCGCGGCGATTCCCGCCGTGATCGGGTACAACTACTTCGTCAACCGCGTCAAGCACTGGGCCACGGAGATGGAAGGCTTCTCCCTCGACTTGCTGAACCAGATGAGCCGCACCGCGACCAAGGTGCCCCGAGGGGCCAAAGATGGCATTTAGCACCGAGACCGGCGGTGATCCCCGGCGGATCAGCGGCACGATGGCGGAGATCAACATCATTCCGCTCGTCGACGTCGTGCTCGTGCTCCTGCTGATCTTCATGCTCACGGCCCCCATGATGTACCGCGGCATCGACGTGAACCTTCCCCGGGCCGCCGCCAAGCCGACCGCCGTCGAGGAAAGGCTGGTCCTGACGCTCACCAAGGACCAGGGGCTGTACCTGAATGAGCGGCGGGTGACGTCCACCGGGCTCGAGGACGCGCTGCGTGACGCGTTCCGCTCGCGGACCGACAAGACGCTCTACCTCAAGGCCGACGCCGGTCTCTCGTATGGTGCCGTCATCGAGACGATGGATCGTGTCAGGCGTGCGGGAATCGAACGTCTCGGGATGGTCACGGAGCCCGCCCGCGAGCGGTAGGATGTCGACCGCCACGATCGCGCTCCGCACGCGACCGCGGCCCGTGCTCGGTCCTGCCCTCGGCCGCGTTCCCCTGCCAGTCGGAATGATTCTCCTCTCGGCGGTCCTGCACGTGATCGCCGTGGCCGCGCTGATCGCCGGCATCGCGATCTGGCACGAGGCCCAGTCGAAGACGTACGTCGTCAACCTGGTGCCCGCGATCGCCGCCGTCGGCCGGCCGCAGGGCCGCGTCAGCGCTCCCGCGCCGACCTTGCCACCGCGGCCGAGCGAGGTGACGCCCCCGGCCACGAAGGCGACCCCGACCGAGCTGCCGGAGCGCGCGGCGCCCGCACCCACGCCGCCGCCCGACATGCCCGCGCGCCCGAGCCCGCGGGACAGCACGAGCCTGCCCGATCGGAGCATGCCGCCCCGCGCCGCCACGCTTCCGCGGCCGGGCGACAAGGAGCTGCCCGCCTCCGCGCCAGCGCGGAGCAGCGCCGAGAACGCCGCGAAGCGCGAGGTCTCGGCGTCCCCCCCGCCCGCGCCGCTCGGTCAGATCGCCGGCTCGTCTCAGGGCGCCGGTACAGTGACGCTGAGCGTCTCCGACTTCCCCTACGCCTGGTACATCCAGGCGATCCATCGAAAGATCCAGGAGCGGTGGGAGGGGCGCGCCATCGACGGCCGGCAGCCCGAGGTGTTCTTCGAGATCGGCGGTGACGGCCAGCTCCGGTGGGTCGAGGTCCGCACGACCTCCGGCAACCCCGCCTACGATCAGCTGGCCTTGCGAGCGATCCGCGACGCCAACCCCTTCCCGGCGCTCCCGACAGGGTTTGGAAAGCCGACGCTGAAGGTGGGCCTGCAGTTCATCTATGACCCGCGGGCCCGGTAACCCCGGATGAGACGGCTGCTCGGCGCGGTGATCGCGGGGCTGTGCGCCCTCGCCCTCGTCCTGCCGTCGACGGCGCCGCCGCCGTCGCGCGCGCAGGGCGTGGACGTCTACATCAACATCACGGGCGGCGGGACCAAGAAGCTCAACATCGCCATCCCGAATTTCGCGGTGACGGTGGGCAGCGACACCACGGGCGTCGCGCCCTTGCTCGCGTCCGTGGCCGGCGCCGATCTGACGTTCACGGGGCTGTTCAGCGTCGTCGCGGCCACGGGTTCGATCCCCGCCGACCATCCCGAGGCGCTCCGAAAGTCTTGGACGGACTTCGCGGCCGCGGGCGCCCACGCCGGCGTGCATGGCTTGCTCGCGCTCCGGGGGCCGCGGCTCGAGGCGGAGATGCGGCTCTACGACCTCACGACCCCGGATTTCCGCCTCATCGCCTCGAAGCGCTTCGAGATGGCGGCCGACCAGCCGCGCCGGCTCGCCCACAAGGTCGCCGATGAGATCGTCCGGCAGTTCACCGGCGAGCCGGGCATCGCGGACACGAAGCTCGCGTACGTGGCAGGGTCGCGCGGGGTCAAGGAGATCCAGGTCGCGGACTACGACGGCGCCGCCGCGCGGCCGCTGACGCGCAATGGATCGCTGAACCTGATGCCCATGTGGAGCCCCGACACCCGGTCGCTGGCGTTCACCTCGTACAAGGCCGGCTATCCCGATCTGTACCGGGCGTTTCCCTTCGAGCGCCGCCCCGACCAGACGCTGGCCGCATTCGTCGGCATCAACTCTTCGCCCGCCTTCAGCCCCGACGGCCGCAGCATCGCGTTGACGCTGTCGAAGGACGGTAACCCTGAGATCTACGTCCTCACCCTGGCCACCGGAGCCTTTCGGCGGCTGACGCGCCATCCCGGCATCGACACCGAGCCGAGCTGGTCGCCAACCGGCCGCGACATCGCGTTCGTCTCCGATCGCGCCGGGGGCACTCCGCATCTGTTCGTGATGGACACCGAGGGCGGCAACGTCCGCCAGCTCACCTTCGGCGGATTCCACACCCAGCCGCGCTGGTCGCCCAAGGGCGATACGATCGTCTACACGACGCGACAGGCGACGCATGATCTCTGGGCGATCAACCCCGACGGCTCGAACGCTCGGCGGCTCACCTCGGGCCCCGCGGACAATCAAGGGGCGACGTGGGCGCCCAACGGCCGCCATCTCGCGTTTCAGTCCAGTCGACTGGGCGCCTGGCAACTCTTCTCCATGCTCTCGGATGGCTCCGAGCAGACGCCAATCACGCGGGGATCCGGCGAGTATACAAGTCCCTCGTGGTCGCCACGGCTGCCGTGATACGATGTTTTCGCCCGCAGCCCGGTAACCGACAGCCCTAGTGGCGCGAGCGAAAAGGAGGAATCATGGCTAGTCGTTGTCGGAATGGGATCATAGTCTCCTTGTTGCTGTGTGTCGTGGTCCTGGCGGGCTGCGCGAAGCGGCCGGCGATGACCGCAGCGTCCGCGCCCGCGCCGACAGGCGCCGCGCAAGCGACGACTCCCCCCGCGCCGGCCACCCCCGCGCCGGAACCACCGGCCGCGACTCCGCCGGCGCCGACCCCCGCGGCGCCCACGGCCGCGCCCGCATCACGACCCCCGGTCCAGGAGTTCGCGGCAAACCCGAATCTGAAGGACATCCACTTCGACTTCGACAAGTACGACATTCGTCCGGGTGACGCGAAGATCCTCGACGGCAATGCGACGTGGCTCAAGGGCAACGACGTGCTCGTGCTCATCGAGGGTCACTGCGACGAGCGTGGCACGAACGAGTACAACCTGGCGCTGGGCGAGCGCCGGGCCAAGGCGACGATGAACTATCTCGTGGGACAGGGTGTGCAAGCCGGCCGGATCACGATCATCAGCTATGGCGAGGAGCGGCCGGTCTGCACCGAGCACACCGAAGCATGCTGGGCCAGGAATCGGCGGGCCCACTTCCTCTCAAAGCCGCGCTGACGCCTTCCAACCGATCGACGGCGAGGACGACCCCGGGTCTCCTCGCCGTCGCGTTGCTCCTCGGTGGCTGTGCGGCTAGCGCCGACGTCGCCGGCCTCGCGACCCAGGACGAGCTGCTCAGGCTCCGCACCGACGTCACCGCGCTCCAGCGCTCCGTCCAGCAGGCGCGAGCCCACACCGAGACCCTGGGCGTCCAGGCGCGCGCCACGGAGGGTGACCGCCAGCAGGCGGTCAATCAGCGGCTCGACAGCTTGACGGCCACCCTCGCCGCGCTGACGCGACGAGTGGAGGATCTCACCATCCGCGTCGAGACCCTGGGACGGCAGATGCGGACATCCGCGGCGCCGGCGCCACGCCCCTCGCCGACAGCGCCACCGCCCGCGACCACGGCGCCGACGGCCGCGCCAACGCCGTCACCGGGACCGCCCACCGCGGCACCCGCCACGGCGGCTCCGGCAACCGCGGGCCCGGTAACGGCGGCACCGACCTCGCCACCCAGCGCCACGACGTCCGCGCCCGCGACGTCCGCGCCCGTTCCGGCCCGACCCGCCACGGGCGCGCTACAACCTCAAGATCTCTACCAGGCGGCGTATATCGATTTCAGCAAGGGAAGCTACGCGCTGGCCATCGATGGATTTCGAGAGTTCCTGCGCCGCTATCCCGACCATCCCCAGGCCAACAGTGCGCAGTACTGGATCGGTGAGTGCCAGGTCGCGCTCGCTCAGCAGTACACCAACGCCGGACAAACCGAGCGCGCGAGCGAAGCGCTCCAGCGCGCGGTGCAGGAGTTCAGAAAGGTCGTCGCGAACTATCCCCGAGGGGACCGCGTCCCGACGGCGCTCTACAAGGAAGCCCTGACGCTCATCGAGCTGAAACAGCCGGCGGTCGCCCAGGCTCGTCTGCAGTACCTGGTGGACAATTTCCCCCAGGCCGAGGAAGCGCCCCTCGCGCGCGAGCGCCTCGCCGCCCTGAAGCGCTGAAGCCCTGGGGGCCATGTCCGGGCCCCCCCATGTCGGTCAATCAAAGAGCCAGACGACGGCGAGGTCTTTTTCGGGGGGGGTGTAGACCATCACGGTGGCGTCAGGCCGGTCGGTATCGGCGGAAGTGACGGAGACCGCTGCCTCGGCGACCGGCGTCACGAGTGTACGTGGAACCTGCCACACGACCATCAAGGCTGCGGCGGCGAGCGCAGCCGCGGCACCGAGGGCGAAGCGCGGTCGCACGAGCCAGCCGGGCCGCGTCCTGGCGACCGTGTCCACGCGGGGGGCCTCGATGCCCCGGCGAACGCCTTCCCAGAAGCCCGTCCAGTCCGGGGAGAGGGGCGAGGAGAGGCTCCGGCGGAGCATCGCCGAGAGCCGACGCAGCCCATCGATCTCGGCCTGACAGCGGGCGCATGTTGCGATGTGCGCGCCGGCGACGGCCGATGCTCTGTCGCCAAGGGCGCCATCGAGATAGGCACCGAGGCGACGTCGGACCCGATAACACGTCAGCACGGTTGTTGGACGGACCAGAGGGCCCCCTGTATTCTCTCGCCCGTATGGTACCCGAGCCGGCGGAGACGCTCACGACGCAGGACGGCGTCGCGCTGGAAGCCCGCGTGCACATACCACTTTCCCCCCATGGGGGGGTAGTTGTCTGCCATCCTCACCCGCTCTATGGCGGTGACATGGACAATCCCGTCGTCGTCCGGATGGTCGAGGTCTGCGGCGCCCTCGACCTGACCACGCTGCGCTTCAACTTCCGTGGCGTCGGCCGCTCGTCCGGAGTCCATGGACACGGCCTTGGCGAGCAGCTGGACGTCGAGGCGGGGCTCGCGCGCCTGGCGTCCTTGGTGGGCGCCGATCATCCCGTCGCCGTCGCCGGCTACTCCTTCGGTGCGGGGGTCGTGGCGGACGTGGCGCCACGACACGCCGAGCTGGCGGGCGTCGCTCTCGTCGCGCCTCCCCTGGCCCGGATCGAGCCCGGGCGCTTTGCGCCACTCGAGCGTTTCGGGCCCCGGCTGCTCGTCGTGGCCGGTAACAACGATGAGATCTGCCCGGCCGACGCGCTCGGGCGGCTGGCCGACACGCTCCCGCGCGCGACGGTGCATCTCATCGAGGGCGCCAACCACTTCTTCTTCGGCAAGCTCTATCCCCTCGGTGAGGCGGTCTCCGCGTGGGCCGGCCGCTGGCTGCTTCCCTAGCAGCGGGGGATGCGGGGCGGCGTGGCGGTGCCGGCGGACAGGATGATGCGGATGCCTTCTTCGACGGTCAGACCGGTCGGCAGGATGTCGAGGCGCGGCACGACGACGACGTCCCCGAGGTAGAGGTTGTTCGTGGGGACGAACACCGTGGCCATCTCGTTCTTGCCCTCGGGCGTGTCGAGCAGCATCTCGCTCGTCACGAAGCCGAACGCGTATCCGCCCTCTCGCGGATGCTGGACCAGCACCACGGACTTGAAGCTGCTGCGTCGCTCGGGCGAAAACGCGTCGAGGAGCATCTTCACCGACGGGTAGAGACGGCCGAAGACCGGCACCTTCAGCAACAGCGTGTCGCCGATGGCCAGCACGCGCCGGCCGAAGACGTTGCGCGCGAAGGAGCCCATCAGGAAGATGATCGCGATCGCGGTGAGGAACCCGAGGCCCGGCACGGCACGCCCGAACAGCCGCACGTACATCGGCCCGAAGATGTCGTCGATCTTGCTCCAGAATATCCACAGGATCCACGCGGTGGCGACGGCGGGGACGGTGACGAAGAAGCCGGCGATCAAACGGACCTTGAGCCAGTTCTTCAGGGGCGACGCCATGTCACTTCAATCATGACACCACAGGGGATGGGGAGCGTCAAGAAACGCGCCCCGCGCGCGCGGCGGAAAGCGCTGGTGACGGGCGGCGCGGTGCGCGTGGGGCGCGCGATCGCGCTCGCGCTCGCGCGCGCCGGCATGGACGTGGTCATCGGGTACCACCGGTCCGCGCGCGCGGCGCGAGCCACCGTCCGAGAGATCGAGCGCTACGGGGTGCGCGGGGCGGCCGTCCGCGCGAACCTCGGCGATCCCGCCGCCGCGCGGCGCCTCGTGCGGGAGGCGGCTCGACGCCTGGGAGGCCTCGACGTCCTCGTCAACAGCGCGGCGGTGTTCCAGCGTACGCCCGTGCCCACGACGACGCCGGCTCGGTACGACCGTCTGCTCGATGTCAACCTCCGCGGCGTGTTCTTCTGCTGCCAGGCGGCAGCGGCGGCCATGCGGCGGGGCGGTCACATCGTCAACATCGGCGACGTCGGCGCGGATCGTGGGTGGCCCGGCTACGTCGCCTACATCGCCTCGAAGGCGGGGGTCGCCGCGCTGACCCGCGGACTCGCCGCGGCGCTGCGGCCGCGCGCGATCGCCGTCAACTGCGTGGCGCCGGGCCCCGTGCTGCGACCGGTGGGCTTCCCGCTCGGGCGCTGGAAGGCCGTCACGCGCGGCCGCGAGATCAGCGTCGATGACGTCGCGGCCGCCGTGCACTTTTTCGCCACCTGCCCTCGCGACATCACCGGCCAGATCTTGAAGGTCGATGGCGGCACGAGATCATGACTCACCTCGAGGAGGGAGCGCGACGTGTGGCGCCTCTACGGTGGCGCGGGCTATCTCTTCCATCGAGAGCCCTCGAGCTTGCGGCCGTGGTCACTGCAGTGGGGAATCGAGTTCAGGAGCCCGTGGCCGGCGCCGGATGCCCGCTGGCGCCCCATCGCGGCCGTCGACGTCCAGAAACCGCGAAGAGAACGACTGGCATGCCGACGTCTCCGTGCGCGCCGGCATTCAGCTCGACGGCATCCTGGTCACGCGCAATCTCTAGCTCTTGCTGGAGTATTTCCGCGGCCATTCGCCGAACGGCCAGTTCTATCGCGAGAAGATCGACTATCTCGGCCTGGGCATGCATTTTCATTTTTGATCGATTGACATCGGAGGCCCGCAGAGCGTCGGCAGGGAGGCCACAGCCCCCCTGCGAGTCAGCCGCGGCCCATGGTGGCGAGAAAGTCGGCGAGGGAGGGGAAGCGCATGAAGGGGTTGCGGCGCTTCTCGTTGCCGATGGTGGATTCGGCGCCGCCGTAGTTGTGACCAGGGAGCAGGACGGTCGCGTCGGGTAGCGCGGCCAGGCGCTGGGTCAGCGAGTAGTACATCTCGCTGGGGTCGCTGCCGGGAAGATCGGTGCGGCCGCACGAGCCGATGAACAGCGTGTCCCCGGAAATCAGCCGGTCGTCGACGAGGAAACACTGGGACCCCGGCGTGTGACCGGGGGTGTGCATGAACCTGAGCGTCAAGCGGCCGATCGGCAGCGTGTCGTGATTGTCGACCTTCACGAGGTCGGAGCCGAAGCCCCGCAAGAACTCGCGCTCGGCCTTGTGGACGTAGACCTTGGCGGGAATGCGGCCGAGGAGCTCCTCGACACCCGGGATCCGACCCGGCATCCCCCAGGACTCGAGGCTGCCGCCGACGTGATCCTGGTGCGTGTGGGTGACGAGAGCGCCCGTGATGGTCATGTCGTCGGCCTGAGCGGTCTCGAGGATCGTGTCGATCTCCCAGGCGGGGTCGACGACCACGCACTCGCGCGCGACCGGGTCACCGACCAGGTAGACGAAATTCTGCATGGGGCCGAGCTCGAGCTGTCGGATGTAGATCGCGTCCTGGGTCACGTCGGGCATGGTACCGCAGGCCCTGGTGGCACGCTATAATCCACCGACTGAACCATCATTCATCCCAGAGTAGAGGTGTGTATGACGACCACGCAGACCGCAGCGGCCCGTCGGGTGACCTACCAGCTCGAGACCCTCTGGGATTACGACTACGAGCCGACGCACGAGGAGCTGTCCACGCTGTACGAGACGGCCAAGAAGAACCAGTGGAACGGCAGCACGACGATCGACTGGAGCCGGCAGGTCGGCGCCGCGGGCCCGGTCCTCAATGTGAAGCTCGCCTTCTCCGGAACCAACTTCTTCAGCCGCCTCACCGCGGAACAGCAGCGCGAGATCGAGATCAAAGTGTCGGCGTGGCGGCTGTCGCAGTTCCTGCACGGCGAGCAGGGCGCGCTCGTCGTCTGCGGCCAGCTCGTCAACGCCATTCCCGAGCTCGACGCCAAGCTCTATGCCTCGACGCAGGTGGTCGACGAGGGCCGGCACGTGGAGGTGTTCGAGCGATACGTCAAGAAGCTGCACAAGATCTATCCCGTCGACCCCCTGCTGAAGGGCCTCATCGACGAAATCCTGGCCACCAACATGTGGGAGCTCAAGCTCCTCGGCATGCAGATGATGATCGAGGGCCTCGCCATCGCGGCCTTCAACCTGATGCGCAAGCAGACCGGCGATCCCACCCTCGCCGACCTGCTCGACTACGTGCTGCAGGACGAGGGTCGACACGTCAACTTCGGCTACTTCGCCCTGCGCCGGTCGATCCCGGCGATGGAGCCGGCCCAGCGTGATTACCTGGAGGACTTCACCTTCAAGGCCTGCGACCTCATGTACGCGCGCGACGATCGCACGGGGTTCCAGTCGATCAAGACGGTGTGGAACGAGATGGGCTGGGACGGTGACAAGATCTGGAAGGACACGGTGGCCAACTCGCAGACGACGAAGACCTTCAACAGCTTCCTCTTCCGGGAGAACCTGATGCCGCGCCTGCAGCGCCTGGGCCTCATCTCCGAGCGCGTGGCGCCGCGCTACAAAGACATCGGCCTGCTCTAGCCCTTGAATTCGTCGACAGACTTGGGCAGGGTCCCGATCTGCTTCGGATCGACGGCATAGATCGCGGGGGCGCTGCGGGTCTTCACGTACAGCTGGTCGGCATCCGACTTGCCGACGACAACTCCCGCGAGCTCGGTGCCGTCGGCGCGGAACAGACGCAGCTCCAGGCTCGGCTTGTCCAGCCCGTACTTCGCGGGCTCCTGGCCGGCGGGCGCCACGAGGTCCTTCCACTTGAGCCCGCGTAGCGTGTAGAGCAGATCCTCGACCTTCGCGCTCTTCGCCGTCCCCTTGGCCGGCTCGATCACCCGCCACTCGCTCTCGCCCGTCCGCTCGAGCACGACCGACTGACCGCCGGCCGTCACCTGCATCCGCTTGATGTCCTTGGGCTCCAGGCCCGAGAGGAGCGTGCGATCGCGCAGCTGGGTGACGGACCGGGCCAGCTCATCGAGCGCCTTGCCCTCCACGAGCACGACCGGGCCACGGCCCGCGATGGCCGCGTAGGCCATCGCCGTTCCCCCACGACGCTCGGGAGACGGCGCGAGCACCACGGTCTTGGGACCATCGGCCCCGGTGACGGTGACCTTCACTTCGGGTCGCGCGAGAAACCGTGGGAT
>Ga0070706_100006503_pt1 | contig 11029 bp, 9 predicted proteins | sample KBSK5501metaG_FD_65476 | JGI IMG/M metagenome (GOLD analysis project Ga0070706, IMG submission 65476) | Corn, switchgrass and miscanthus rhizosphere microbial communities from Kellogg Biological Station, Michigan, USA - KBS K5-50-1 metaG | ecosystem: Host-associated > Plants > Roots >...
AGCAACTCCGTGATGACCTGAACGTACGTCTCAAACGAGAGCGTCATGCTGAAAAAGGCGGTGTGATGAGTGGACAGCCCCACCCAGACCGCAGGGGCCAGCAGCACACCGGTCCGACTCGAGGCCCGCCGCACGGCTTCCGCTGTCACCGCAGACACTAAGAATGTATCGACCTTAATGGGCAGGTGCGGGCCGTGCTGCTCCATTGAGCCCGTCGGCAGGACGACCACCGGGTCGCGTGCTGCCGCAGCCCGGATCTCTTCCCAAGTCAACTCCGCGAGATCCCCCGTTGCATGCACACCGTCCATGCCATGTCCTCCCGCAGTCGATGCTTTGCGAACCGTTCATGACCAGCCTAGCACACAGGAAGCTGAGAGTTGGATCTACGCAGAAGGTGGGCGCCGCCAATGCCAATCGGTTCGATATTGAGACTCCTGGAGGCGGAAGAGAAACAGAAAGACCTCTGACGGTGACGATCTTGCCCCAGGGTGTCCAAGGTTATCGTGCGCGCGTGACCCAAGAAGTGCACTGAATCCTGCGCCCACCGGCGCGACCGGTCGGATAGGATACCCGGGTTTCCCCCGTATCTTTAATGGTAGGCAGATGAAGACTCTGGGGTCGCCCAAACTTGCGCGGTTGTTCAAGATCTACTGTCCGCACGTACCTGAGCGCCGCAAACATTGGCGCAAGCTCGATCGCCCGAATTTCCTCCACATCATCGCTGATTCGACACATCTTGGTTGTGCTCTACCCGGAGCAGGAACCTTCGATGAATCGGACTGGACGACCTCCCCACCCGTCTACCAAACAGCCGCCCCGGTGGTGAGTGTGCCTCAAGGGTACCCGAAAGAAAAAACACCCATGTCGCGGTCCCCATTCATTAGTGTTGGGTGGGCCGAATTTGTAAGAAGAGGATCGCCACGCAGGGTGGTGAATGGGTCTTGCTGACGGGCACCGCGAGGTCTCGCTGCACTTCTGCCGAGGACATCCCCAAGGATTCCGGACCGGTGAGATCAGGACGCGATTATTCCCGGCTCCTTGCACGAGGCGGAGTCTGCGGCGGCCGTTGACGAGAGAGGATACCCAGATGAAGTTTGAGAAAGAGATTTCGGTCTCAGTGTCCCCGCAACGGGTCTGGGCCTTTCTTTGGGACGTCGAGCGCGTCGCCCGGTGTCTGCCCGGGTGCCGAGACGTCAGGACCATAGTCCCGCAGGAACGCTACGAGGCGGTGGTGAGCGAGCGGGTCGGACCGTTCAAAGTGCAGTTCCCCCTGGAAATCCAGGTGCTCGACGCGGAGGAACCGCACCGCCTCAAAGCGGTCGCGTCGGGCCGGGACGCGTCGGTCGGGAGTTCCCTCAAGGTGATCCTCGATCTACACATCGAAAGGGCGGAGACGGGCTCCCGCCTCGTGATTGCCTCCGATGCGCGCATCCTAGGCAAGCTGGGCACGCTGGGCCACAGCATCATCCAGCATAAGGCGGATGGCATCATGACGCAGTTCGCCCAATCGATCCGACAAGAGCTCGAAGCCGGCGGCGAAACACACGCGTCGGGCGCGTGACAGTCTCGTCTGGGTCGGAGGGCCGTGCACGATGTGCATCTGCTGCGACTGATGGGGCTCCCCGCACGAAAACGTGGCGTCGACTAGATTCGAACTCCGTTCATCAAAGGGCGCGGGAGGGAACCTCGAGGACACGGTGAACAATCCCGTCTAGGCATTTCGCGTGGTCTTTCTGGTCAATGCGTCGTCGAAATCTTTTCAACTCAACTACCACGGAGGTGGTGGTAATGCCGTTGTATGTCAAGGCCGAGGAGATAAAGAGCGATACCATCAAGACACAGTATACTCAGATGTCGACCAGAATAGTGTATGGTAACGAGAGCAGTCTCATGCTGGCGACGCGCCCCGGAGGATATCACTCGCGGCCGCACAAGCATGACACCGAGCAAATGAACTATGTCATCGACGGAGAGATCTGGGTGTTTGTCGAAGATCAATTCTTCCTGGTAAAGGCAGGGGACTTCTATCGAGTGCCGAGCAATGCCGTGCATTGGGGCTGGATCACTTCCGATAAGCCCTGTACGATTCTCGAGGTATTTGCCCCGACCTATGTCGCCGGCTCACATGAAAATGTCGTGCCGTTGTTTGCGGAAGGGGAGATGCCCAGGCCGCTAAAGGCCATCGAAACCGTCAGCGTTTCAGACGAGTACCGAAAGATCGAGGAAAAGCTACCGATCAAGAAGAAGGAACGTTCGTCTTAGACACGGGACTCCTCCGCGGGCTGCAGAGCCGTCAACTCTTTACTCAGCTCTTCTGCGAGGCCATCGACGAGCGCGTGGAACTCAGGAGTGTGGCGGACACGACTATCCCGGGGTCTCCCGAGGTGGACGGCGACATCCTTTCGGATTCTGCCCGGACGTCTCGACATCAGCAGCACGCGATCGGAAAGAAAGACCGCCTCTTCGATCTGATGCGTGACAAAGAGCACCGTCTTCTTTCGGTAGGACCAGATGCGGAGCAGTTCCATCTGCATATGTTCCCGGGTCTGCATATCGAGCGCACTGAACGGTTCGTCCATTAAGAGGACGTCCGGGTCAACCGCCAGCGCGCGGGCCAAGTTCACCCGTTGCCGCATCCCCCCCGACAACTGATGGGGGAAGGCGCGTTCAAACCCCACCAGCCCAACGAGGTTAACCAGGTCCCGCACGATGGCGCGGGCACGCGTTTTCTCGTACCGGCGCACCTCTAGGCCGAACGCCACATTGCCCAGTACGGTCCGCCACGGGAAGAGCGAGTCGCTCTGGAACACCATGGCCACCCGTCTATCGACCCCGACGAGCGGCCGGTCCGCGATGGTGATACTCCCCTCACTCAGAGGTTGCAACCCGCTCAGGCACCTGAGCACCGTCGTCTTGCCGCAGCCGCTCGGCCCCAGGAGCGCGACGAACTCCCCAGGCTGTACGTCGAACCCGACCTGGTCGAGCACGGTGAGCGGCCGATCGCCAACCCGTTCGTAGATTACCCTGAGATTTTCGACGCGCAACCGCATGGTCGTGAGCTCAAACCACCGATTGCGTGCGCCATGGCGCCATCCGCCGCTCCAGAAACCGCAGCAACGTTGTGACACCGATTCCCATGCCAGCCAGCACCATGATGCCGACGAAGAGCAGCGGGGTGTCGAACACCGTTGCCGCGTTTGAAATCATCAAGCCAATCCCCTTGCTCGCTCCTCCGAAGAGTTCCGCGACGAAGATCCCGATCACGCCGCGCCCCACCCCAATGCGCGCCCCCGACAGGATAAACGAAAGCGCCCAAGGCACCATCACTTTCCGGAGGGTGTCGCCGCGGCCCGCGCCCATGCTCGTGGCCACCTCCAACAACGACCGGTCCGTCGACCGGATGCCGGCAACCGTACCGATGGCCACTGGGAAAATAACCACCAAAGCGATTATGACCGTCTTGGACCACAGGCCGATGCCGAACCAGATAATCAGCAGCGGCGTGAGGGCGACGAGCGGCGCGGTGTAGGCGGCGGAGATCCACGGATCCACATAATCCGCGACCGTTTGGCTGACGCCGAGCAGGATTCCCAGGAGGACGCCGCCCACAAAGCCGATCGCAGATCCCACCGCGAAGTACGTGAGACTGACCAGCAAGTTGCTGAGCAGCTCCCCAGTCTGTACGACTTTGACCGCCGCGATGAGGACGGCACCTGGGGCTGGCAGAAAGAGCGGATTACGCACGACGAATCTCGCACCCAGCTCCCACACAGCGATCCCGAGGACACCGCTCACGAGGACGCGGGCCGATCGGACGAGCAACTGCCTACCTGCCTGCGGCGCGCGATCGTGACGCCATCACGCGCCGTCGTCCCGCCCCGGCGCGCGGCTGTTGGTCGCAGCGTTACCGGCCAACTTCGCGCAGCGCCCGGTTCAGGTAGCTGAGTTCGAAATAGGCCAGGGGGCTCGCTGACTTGGGGACCTGTCCGAGACCGCCAAGGATATCGATGACCCCCTGCATCGATCGCAGACTGGGGGCGAGATCCCAACTGGTCAGGTACGTCTGATCCCGGTAAAACTGGTCATACGTCTGGCCGACCACCCCAGGGTCCACCTTTCCCAGATCGGCCAGCATCTTCACGACCTCCGCCTTGTTCGCGGGATTCGCCGCGTACCGGAACCCACGGATCAGCGCCTTCAGGACCTTGTCCACAGCATCCGAATGGCTCGAAACCCAATTGGTATTGGCGACGACCCCCGCGAAGACCGCAGGAATATCGTAAAGCCCCCCCAACACGGTGAGGCCGTTCTGCCGGGCGAGGAGATTGAACGGAGCGGTGAGGACCGCCGCGTCCACTGCCCCACGGCTCAACGCAGCGTATCGGGTGGACAGGTTCCCCCCGGCGATGAGATTGTACTCCCCTTCTTTTAACCCGCCCGCCGCCAGCAGCCGCCGGATCAGGGCGACGCTGACCTCCGGGGCAATCGTCCAATGCGCAATCGTCTTGCCGCGCAAATCGGCGTACGATTTGATCGTCTGGCGCGCGAAGAGATCGTATGGATAGCGATCCGTGAGCGAGGCGATCACCTTCACGGGGGCGCCATGTGCGTTCCCGTTAATGGCGATGCTCACTTCGGGGATCCCCAGGTCCAATGCTCCCCCCGCCACGGCACGCACAAGATTGTCATCGGGTCCGATCACGATCTGGTTAAGCTGAACGCCTTCCTGGTCGAAGAAGCCTTTCTGCTGAGCGACCACGAGGGGCGCGTAGTAAGTCGTGGAAGGCACCGCCACGACGCCAAACCGCACCACATTCCGCATCGCTTGGGGACGGGCTGTCCCCACAGCTCCCGCGACCAGCACCACCATCAGCAACAGCGTCATCCCAGTCCTCTTGAACAGGTGTCGTCCCATGTTTCCCTCCTCTGGGGTCGTAGGCATCTTCATTGCTTGGCCGCCGCCCAGGACTGCGCCGCAACCTGAATGGCCTCGATGATCTTTTTGTAGCCCGTGCAGCGGCAGATGTTGCCATGAAGATACTCCTTGATCTCCTCGACGGACGGACGGGGATGGTCTGCGAGCAGAGCCTTGCTGATCATGATCATCCCAGGGGTGCAGAACCCACACTGCAGGGCGCCGGTGTCCACGAACGCCTGCTGGATTGGATGCAGCTTCCCATCACGGACTAAGCCTTCGCAGGTCTCGACTGCCTTGCCGTTGATCTCGAAGGCAAGGAGCGTGCAGGCACTGACGGGGAGCCCGTCCACTAACACCGTGCAGGCTCCACAGACCTCGACGTCGCACGCGCGCTTGGCTCCCGTCAAGTAGAGGTCGTCCCGGAGGAAGTCGAGGAGCATTCGATGCGTGGCCACCTCCGCGCGCACGCGCCGCCCGTTCACCTGGCACTCGATGGAGACTACCTCGCGAGACTGCGCACCCTCACCCGATTGCCTCATCCTTCCCCTCCGCCCAGAATGCGGTCGCGCGCCGCCGTCACGGTTCGCCTCGCCAGGACCCCCGCCAGATGCCGCTTGTACTCCCCGGATCCGTACATGTCGTCAATCGGCTCACACGCCCGCGTCACCGCGTTCACCGCCGCTTGGAGCGCCTCCTCAAACGCGCGGCCCGAGAGCGGGGCATGGGCGAGGACAGTCTCCGCCTCGGCGACGCGAGCCGGCGTGGGGCCCAGGCAGCCCACCGCAATCCGAACCTCGGCCACGGTGGCCCGATCGGGGGTGGCCCGGAGGGCAGCGCCGACCCCCACAGACGGTCGCTCGAAAAAGGCCCACTTACGATAAGCGGCGGCGGCGCCTCCCGGGAGTTGCGGCACCTCCACCTCCAGCAGAAGCTCACCCGGACGGAGGCACGTCGTATAGGCATCTACGAACAGATCGGCGATGCCAACGGTCCGCTCCCCCGAGGTTCCGCCGATCTTCAGCGTGGCGTTGTAGAGCAGGAGGACGGTGGCGAGATCCGAGTGCGGTTCCGCGAAGCAGAGGTTCCCTCCCACCGTTCCGACGGCGCGGACCCGGACGTTTGCAAGGTGGCGCTCCATTGACGCGAGCATGGGAAAGCGCGTGCCGACGATCTCCGAGCGTTCGAGGGCCCGATGCGTCGTCGTCGCCCCAATCCGCAGGCACCCCGCCGCCTCATCGAAGCTGATTCCGGTCAAGCCAATGGGCTTGATGTTCACCAGGTGCGGGTAGCGCAGGAGCCCCATCTTCATCGCCAGCAGGAGCTCTGTCCCCCCCGCGTAGGCGCACGCCTCCTCGCCGAGGCTCCCCAGGATGCTCGATGCCTCGCGTACGGTGGTGGGTTCATGAAGGCGGAACGGTTGCAACACAGTACCCCCGCCTCGCTGGTTGGTGTCCGCTCGATCAGCAGAGCTCGCTGACCAGAAACTTCTCGCCGTCCACCACCGGACGATCATCGATGATGAAGCGGGCCCCCCGAATGCCAAGATCGAGATGGAGCTGCGTCCGATTCCGCCCGCCCAAATCGGCATTGGAACCGAACGCGATGACGACCCCGCCAGCCACGCTGCGCACCTCGGCGCCGCCTTGGTGGTAGGCCTCGTACCGGTCAAGGGCATCCCATCTGGCCCGGCGATCGCACCCCCACCCGATGTGCGAGATGCGGTCCGCGTCGGTCCCTTGTCCGCGCGCCAAGTGGTCGCGGATCAACACCGCGTCGAGCCCTCCCTCGATCCGCGTCAGGCGCCCGCCTTCCACCACCAAGTGCACGGGCGCCTGAATGTACCGGCCCGCCGCGAAATCACCAGGGACGAGCACGATCGAGCCCCGCGCAGTCGGCTCGTCAGGCGCGAGTGCGGCCAACGCCGTGGGCCAATGATCCCACCGGCCGCGCCGCTCCGCGTACCCGTACTGTTTGAAGACCGGGGCGCTTCCCCGGTCCACGGTGAAGTCTGTGCCAGTGCTCGTGGTGACATGGAATCGTGTCCCGCCGCCGAGGATATTGGCGCTGGCCTCAACGCAGCGTTGGTTCTCGCGCGTCGGGAACAGCCGTTGTAGGCACTCGATCGGCTCTCGCACTCGCAACATGCGCGTCCCCTGGGAGAGTATCTCCACCTGCCGCTCGGAGTGCAGAAAGCCCCGTGAACTCAAGTCGGCCACGAAATCCATCTGCTTCATAAGGTTGATGATGTGTTGATACGGAACGGGTCGCTCGGAGATCCGTTTGGAGACCTGGGCGGGCATGCCTTCCACTGACGGGACCACCACCTGCACAACCTCGGCCCCGAATGACAAGGCTGCCCCGAAGCACGCCGCGACGTAATTTGGATTGGTAGACGGATCCGTGATAATCAGCACCTGCTCCGTCGGTTCAAGCTGGCACAATGCCAACTCCTCCCGGAACAAGACCAGTGCCTCGCTCGAGACAAGCGACGAGACCGGGAACTGAACCATCCCTATCCCCCCTGCCGCCGCAGCGCGTGAATCACCTTCTCCGGGGTGATCGGCAGCGACGTCACCCGCGCCCCGATGGCATCCGCCACCGCGTTGGCGATCGCCGCTGCGGTCGGATTCATGCAGATCTCGCCGACGCCTTTGGCCCCAAAGGGACCGACCGGATCTGGATGCTCGAGCAGCACGTTCACAATTTCCGGGGTATCTTCGGCGCGAGGGGTCCGGTAATCGAAGGCGTGGGGGTTCAAGACCTGTCCATCCTGGCACACGATCTCTTCCATCAAGCCGAACCCCAGCCCCATCATCATCCCGCCTTCCACCTGCCCCTCCACGATCAGCGGGTTCACGGCCCGACCGACGTCCTGGGCATTGACCAGCCGCACGACCCGGACTTCTCCGGTCTCCACATCCACTTCCACTTCTGCGACCTGGGTGGCATAATCGAACGTCTGGTAAGCGTCCCCCTGCGCCCGCTCGTTCAGAGGGACGCCCGACCCGTGATGGGTGCCGACGCCGATCGGTTGCTCGCCGAGTTTCCGCATCGAGTAAAGGACGACGTCTTCAAGGGGTACCGCCCGCGCCGGGGCGCCGCGGACGAGGAGCTTCCCGCGGGTACACTCGATGTCTCCGGCATCCGCCTCGAGGAGCCGGGAGGCAACGCGGATGAGCTTTTCCCGTAACTCCAGAGCGGCCGCGCGTGTAGCGTTCCCGACCGCATAGGTCGTGCGGCTTGCCGACGCACCGATATCCTGGGGCACTCCGTCCGTGCTCTTTGTGGCAATGCCGATGGCGGATCGCGGCAGGCCCAGGGCATCCCCGACCATCTGACTCAACGCCGTATCGATGCCCTGCCCGACATCCGCGGCCCCCGAAATGATCATGACGGTCCCATCGGGGTTGGCCTTGATAAGCGTCGTGGCGGTGTCTGCTCCGAGAAACGAGGCGCCCCCCAGCCCATGATGCGACGCGGCCACCCCCATCCCCCGCCGCTTCGTGCCCTGCGCCTTTCCCGCGGCATTCCGCCGGCCCCGCCAGTCGCTGGCCTTCGCCGCGGCGGCGATCGTCTCCCGGATGTCCACGCCGTGCCGCCTGGGGTCGAGGACCTGGCCGGTGCATGTCGTGGATCCCGGCTGCCATGCGTTGCGGAGCCGCAGTTCGATCGGATCGATCGCAAGCGCCCGCGCCGCCTCGTCCAACAGGCTCTCCCGCGCGAACGTCACCTGTGGCGTGCCGAACCCGCGGAACGATCCGCTCATGACATTGTGGGTATACACGCAGCGCGCGCTCACGGCGATATTCGGAACGGTGTACGGGCCCTCGAGGTGTGTCGCGCCATGCACCGAAACCATGGCTGACATCGAGTTGTACGCACCGGTATCGAGCCGCAGGTCCCCTTCCATAAATAAGAGCATGCCGTCTCGGTCGACGCCCATGGCCAGCTCGATGTCAAACGGGGTCTTGCAGGTCGCCGCAAAGAACTCTTCCTCGCGCGTGTAGACACACTTCACCGGACGTCCGGTTTGCAGGGACAGGAGGGCGCAGTAAGGCTCGACGGTGATCTCCCCCTTGCCTCCGAAATCGCCCCCTGTGGGCATGAAGACGACGTTGACATAACTCAACGGGACGCCCAGGACCGAGGCCAGCTGCAGCTGCGTACGAAACGGCTTGCCGCTCGAGCTCCAAACGGTGATCCGATCGGTCGTGGCATCGTAACTGGCGACGCCCGCATGGGACTCTATGGAAAAGTGCTCCATGCGCTGGGTCCGGAATCGCTCCGCGAGGACCAGGTGGGACTTGGCCCGGGCCGCCTCGACATTCCCTTTCCGCAGGCGGAAGTGCGACGATGTGTTCCCTGGCTCGAGGACCACCCAGGGCTCCATCCACGGCGAGAGCTTGTACCGGTCCTTCTGGGTGTGCACGAGCGGGGCGTCGTTTCGGAGCGCCTCGTCAAGTGAGGAGGCGGCTGGGAGATCTTCGTACGCGACCACTATAAGGTCGACCGCCCGCTGCGCCGTCTCGTCATCGACGGCCGCCACCGCCGCGATTACGTCGGCGACGCACCGCACTTCGTCGCGGGCGAAGAGCGGCCGTCCCAGGATGCTCATGCCGGTCAGGCCCAGCGGAGGCGCAGTCTCGGCGGTGACGATCGCCTCCACCCCTGGCAGGCGGAGTGCAGCCGTCACGTCAATGCCGGCGATCCGGGCGTGGGCGTGGGGGCTGTACAGGAGACGGCAGTGCAGCATCCCCGGCAGGACCATGTCCGTGGCATAGCGGGCGCGCGCCGTGACAAATGCGGCGGCATCGATCCGAGGCGCCCGGGTGCCCACGACCGCATACTCGTCTCGACGCTGGTGGGCGAGAGCCATCTCATTGCCTCCGCAAATCACGTGCCGCTGGCCTCGCAGCGCCGAAAGCCGGGAACCAGTCGGTATCGGCCGGAATTTCCGTTTTGGCTTTTCGACTCATCTTCAGGGTGCACCTGCACATCATGCATTGAGAGACTTCGGTTCCTTCATCACAGATCGAGTGCACGATTGATAAGCGCATCCCAAGGGTGCCCCAACGAAGTTCCGACGAATAAAAGATTTCCTGGCGTTCGGGATCGCGTTAGTCGGCTTGGCGACGGGGCGTTCGCCAGTGCCGTGAGGCGCACGAAGACCAGCCACCTACCCGACCCTGAAGCTCAGCTTAGGGAACCGTAGCTCCAACCTCTGACGCCGGAACTCGCCTCACGTGAGCCTGCTCTGTCAGTTGACGTAGTGGCAGGCGACGGCGTGCCCTCCCCCGATGTCGTGAGCCGCTGGATCGATGTCGTGGCACGGCGCGAACGCGTGGGGGCAACGTCCACGAAACGGGCATCCCGTGGCCGGCAGGGACGCGGACAGCTCCGTGTTCAGCTCGGCGACTCGGGCCAGCCATCCCGGCTCAAGCCGCGATCTGGATGCAAGGAGGGCCTGCGTGTACGGGTGACGCGCGCTCTCGAGCGCAGTGCCGGGGGGCAGCTCTTCAACAATACGCCCGCCGAACATCACGGCGATCTTCGGAGCGATGTACCTGACGACGTGCAGATCGTGGCTGATGAAGATCATGCTGAGGGCGAGCTGTGCCCGCAGGTCCGCAAGCAGATTGAGGATCTGCGCCTGGATCGACACGTCGAGCGCGCTGACGGGCTCGTCGGCGATCAGCACGTCTGGCTCAGCGGCGAGCGCCCTGGCGATGCAGATCCGCTGCCGCTGCCCACCGGAGAAGTCGGAAGGATACCGATCGATGGCGCGGGCCGGCAGCCCGACCTGGTCCAGGAGCTCACCGACGCGGCGGGCGATCCGATCCTGGGTGACCAGGTGATGCACGACCAACACCTCGCGGAGGGTTGATCCGACCGTGAGTCGTGGATTCAGCGACGAGTACGGATCCTGAAACACAACCTGGATACGCCGGCGCGACCGCCGAAGCGGGCCCGCGCCGAGCGCCGTCAGATCCACCCCGTCCAGAATCACGCGGCCCGTGTCCGGTCGTTCCAGTAGCGCGAGGCAGCGTGCAAATGTGGTCTTTCCGGATCCACTTTCTCCGACAATGCCGACTGCCTCCCCGCGCTGAAGGG
>Ga0070706_100006504_pt1 | contig 11029 bp, 8 predicted proteins | sample KBSK5501metaG_FD_65476 | JGI IMG/M metagenome (GOLD analysis project Ga0070706, IMG submission 65476) | Corn, switchgrass and miscanthus rhizosphere microbial communities from Kellogg Biological Station, Michigan, USA - KBS K5-50-1 metaG | ecosystem: Host-associated > Plants > Roots >...
GGTCGTCGAATCCAGAGCATACAGACTTTGATCCAGATCGACGCCAATCGGGTCATGCGCATGCAGCGGCCGGGCAATGCCGATCAATACTTGAGCGAACTCCGCAAAGATTCTCCAATCATGAGATTCATTAGCATCGGCCAGCGTCGAGCGCGACACTTTGCCGCGGAACCCCATGTGATACAGCTTGCTTTGTAGAGCGCGCAAGCAGGACTCGATATCGCGCAGGCTCTCGCGATAGGTGAGTTGCGCGAAGGCATCGCCAGTAATTGGTCCCAACAGGAAAATCCCCTGAAGTTAGAGTCGCCGTTGTAGCGGGCAACACACTTTGCAAATTCTTTTTCGGGGAGATGCTGGATCAGTTGCGAGAAGACGGTCCGGCCAGAGTTCACCCATCATTGTTTCACCCCGAAGACAGACGGAAGGAAGTCAATTCAGGCCCTTTCCAATCCAAATCGTTCCTGCTCCAACCATGCGTTATCGGCCTTATCTTCAATGAGTTAGGTCGACTGCCCGAAAATTTAGCCGGACAGTAGTGCAAAGTCTTCGTTGAGCTTGCGATCAATGTCGTTCGCCGGGTAGCGCTCGTTGACGGTAAGGTCGAGGTTGTCGCCCGAGAGGTCTGCCTAGAAATCCTTCGATGAGCCGTTGCTGTCATTGACGTTATTGGAGAAATGAATCGGCGCGGCGGGGGGCGGACCCTGCGTAATCGTTTCCACACAATAGGTTCCTCCGATAGGTTGGAGCTCCGAAGGGTTGGTCGCACGAGTTGACTGGTCGAGGTTGTCTTCCTGATCTGTCGTGGCCCTTCGGGAAGTACATCCTACGGCAGCGAGTAACAGCAAGCTCACTACGGGGAGAATCCAGCACCTGCTAGAACATTCCCTGTTCAGTTGCACGACGTGTCTCTCTTCGCGCCCAGAAGACGAAAAACCGGTACGTAACGTGCTCCGATTTCTATCGCTGCGCTCGTTTGTTCAGTTCCTCGTCAATCATGCGCGCAAACTCGCTCTCCGGCTGAGCGCCCGAGAGGAGGCGTCCATTGATGAAGAAAGCGGGCGTGCCTTGTACGCCTAGCCGGACGCCTTCATCTTCGTCCTTTTGCACGACGGCTTTGAACTTGCCGCTGTCCAGGCATTTCTTGAAATCAGGAAGGTTCATGCCTATTTGTGAGGCATAATTTGTCAACTGCTCTGGGCCGGCAGCGGGGGCATTCTTGTATAACAGATCACGGTACTCCCAGAACTTCCCCTGTTCTTCCGCGCAGCGACCTGCTTCGTGAGCCTTCAAGGAAGCTGGATGAAGAGGCTGCAGCGGGAAATCGCGGTGCACCAATCTTACCTTGTCTTTGTACCGAACGAGCACTTGTTGCAAGCTGTCCTGGGCCTTCTTGCAGAAGGGACACTGGAAGTCTTCAAATTCAACAATGGTCACCAGAGCATGGGCCGCACCACGGCTCGGCCCGTCAACGCCTACTTCGGCCCGAAATGGAGGGGGTGGTTCGAGGTAAACAGACACCTTAGCGTTCGCTTGCAAAGACTTTGCAAATTCGCGCCGCCGTTCCGCTACCTTCTGATCGTGCAGGAGAGAGCGCAGCTGCCCTTCGACCTCCGATTCGGGCTTCTGTAGTTGATTTTTGTTCAGCTCATAGACGCGGTGGATCTCTTCAGGGGTGACCTCAGCTGCCTTGGAGGTGATCTCGGCGTCGATCAGCGACTCAAGGGAGATGTTGCGCTGGCGCGCTTCACGCGCCAGCAGGCGATCCTCAATTATCTGCTGGAGTTTTTGCTGCTTCAATTGATAGGCTTGTTGCTCGAGTCTTGCCAGTGGTTCCCCGGAAGCCTCTTTCAAGTCCTGCAATGAGATTCTTTCTCCTTCGACTTCGGCGACGGTTGCCATCTGTGCCTCATTCTGGGCCAATATCGGAGAGAGGAGAAGCGGGACTGTAATTGATAGAACAAGCAGATGGCGATTCATTTTCCATACCCCCATTTATTTGCAGAGATGTGCCCGGGGTCTCGCCACTCCCGGCACACTGAACACTTCCCTCGCTCGATGCGCCGCCTAAAAGTTGACGACGATGTTGGGGTTGAAGCCACAAGTGTTCACATCAAAAGAGAGGGTCTGACTCAGAACCTTCACGTTGAGCACGATTGTCGCCGTAAGCCGTTACGCGCCAGTCACCACTTGAATGGGATTCGAGACCGTGCCCCTCTCGCGATGGAACATAAACGGAGAGCAGGCAGCAATCGTGGGTTTACCGACTGCAAAGGCAGATTCTGTGCCGTGTCCACGGTTTTTCCGGTGGTCAGGCGCACGAGATGAACCTCCTTGACGGTAGACACCGGTACTCCTCCAGCTGTCAGCAGCAGCCGCGCACCAGTCTTCACCCCTTCTCCACTTAGGTTCCGAGGCACGCTGGTAAGAGCGTGCCAGGACAATAAGGCAGATACGCGCGGAGCTTCTCGGCACAGTCATGATGATTTCCTCCCAAACCTCAAGGAGACAAACTGCGAGTTCCGGTCCTCCCGGCGCAGCGGTTTGCGTCGATTTTGGAAAATTCCAATTACTTAATTTGCAAAATAATCTGCTGGAACTGGCACTGGCCAAGCGTGAAGCTCATGTTCGCCTGAGTGGATCCATTCTTCGCGCTCAGCACATAGGAGGCCAGAGGACTGTTGCCTGTTGTTCCTGCAGGCTTGAGCTTTTCATTGTCCAAATGGAACAGGATGGTGTTGCCGCAAGCCCCTCCTGTCAGCAATGGCGCTGGCATCAACGTCTCACTGATCTTTGGTGTTAGCCCCTTGCTCTGAAGAGTGATCTTTGCCACCGAACTAATGGGATTGCTATTGCTATCCACGACCAGAACGCGTGCGCCGCTATGGTATGTGGGTTCGCCGCAGAGGCCCGCCCCATTGTCACCTGCGACCGGATCGTTGCTAGTGATGCTCAGCGATCCCGTCTGCTGATCGGGCGCAAACGGGTTCTGATCGGTCAGGATGAGCGGTTTGAAGCGAACGGTAATCGGCACCGGTGCCGCGCCAGGGCCAATGGTGATCGGAAGCGTGGGGTTGACGACCTTGAACTCGAGAGGCGTGGCAGGCAGAGGCGCGCCGATGCCGTCCAAGCCGTTCGTAGTAACCAGATTGGTGATATTCAATGGGCAAATTCCGGAGTTACTCACTGTGATTTGCCGGTCGGTGTAGCAGCCCAGAGTACCCGTAGGATCCGACACGGTGGCAGGGAATGCGAATGCCGCGGTCAGATTTTGCGGGCTGAGGACCAACTTAGGGCAGCCTTCGATTCCGCTGACCGACTGTACTAGACTCGGCCGACTCGGATCGTTACTCGCAATCGTGATGTTGGAGGACTGCGGTACCGTGTTGCTACAGACTCCGCTTGGCTCAAAGCGAACCGGTACGTTCACGTTAGCATCTGCGCTCAGCACCAACGGGAATGTCACTCCCGCAGGCAACACAAACGCGCCCGGATTGCTCGAAATGATGCTCGTAATATTCAAGTTACACTGTCCCTGGTTCAGTAGCTGCAGGTTCAGGTCTGCCTGGTTATTAGCGCACACGTTGCCGAAGCTACCCCCGTTCGCCACAATAGCGTTGATGCTGGGCGCCGGTGAGTTGCCGTTGATTTGTACCTTTGCTGAGGGTGTAACCGTGTCGTTTGAAGAAATGGTCAGGGTTCCGTTGATGGCCCCCGTTGCACTTCCGGGCGTGAGCGTGACTTGCGCTGGGAAACAAGAATCGGGACTGACAATCAGCGGGTATCCCGAGGTAGGAGTCGCCACAGTAATGTCAGAATTGGAAGAGCTGATCGCGTTGACCTGCAGGTCAGCTTTGCCAGTGTTGCAGATGTTCACCGTGGCTGTGGCCGTGCTCCCGGCGCAGGCTGTCATAGAAACTGGTCCCGGTACTTGGATCTGCGGTTCGCAGCAGACCAGTTTCTGGGAAAAGAAGAGGCTAATCACCCCGGGAGGGGGGTATTGGGCTGCGCCGTATCTGATCCCCAGACTGTGTACAACCGTCCGGCGGCGCAGGCGTTGCCATTGTAGTCTCCATACTTGGGCTGGCCATTACTCGTTGAGCACGTTCCGCCATTCGGACACACAGTTTCGTCGAAATCGCATCGGGAGCCGCCATTGGTGCAAATTCCTGCCAGCTGCGGCTGGACAAAACACGATTCGGAATAGCTTGCCAGGTCCGGAGCATTGGGCCAACCGGAAGCGCACTGCGGGTCGCCGGTTCCTGGCGCGTTGATCTGGAAGTCCGGGGCTGCCGTCAAGACGCCGCCGCTTGGTGCAATGCTGCCCGCGAAGTAGTCGGCGACATCGTTTGTCGTAGCGGTGGCGTTGCGACGGTCGTACCAGGAGGCATAGGCTACCCCGCCTACGGAGCAAAGCCACGGCAGGTAGCGGCGACCGTTGACCAAGCTATTGATGGGCGTTGGGGTCGACCAAGTTCCATTGTCTCCATGGCTAAACGAATCGGCGACGACCACGTTTTCATTCACGCCGTTCCCACTAGCGTCGGTCAGGGTATTCGTCGCATACGACGCATAGATGTGGCTTGGGTTGGTATCGTCCACGGCAACCACAGGACTACGCAGGTCGTTCCGGAAGAATCCGTTCTTGCCGCCGCAGCGATCCAATCCGGGCACAGGACATACGACCTCGGCGGTTGAGGCAGCGATCACGCCACCTTTGCTTTGTTGAGTTAAGCCGTTGGCGCAGGAGGTATATCGATCCACTTCAATGTTATCGCCATTGGTATAGACCACATAGACTAACCCATCTTGTCCGACGCTGACCCGAGGGAAGTCGGGACTGCCGTCTCCGTTGAAAGCGGCGGCGGTCCAGCTGTTTGCGTTTCCGCTGTCGGATGAGCACGTAATCCCGTAGCCACCCTTGCCGCGCCATACTACATAGACCTGGTCTCCCGCATCCGGCGCGGGGCCTGCGTTGAAGCGGTCAGCCGCTATATGCTCCTGGTCCGGCGCAGGGTTGAAACTGCAATTGGTGGTCCCATTACAGATAAATGGGTTCGAGCGGAACTGGAAAGTCTTGCCACCGTCGGTGGAGACGTCCATCACTTGGCTGTCGCATCCTGTGTTGGTAGTGCCGATGGATCCTTCATAGAAGGTGCCGCTGCGACCGAACGCCAGAGAGGAGTCTCCGCAGGCGGTGTTCGGAAAATTAAAGGGAGCGGAAACAGTTTGCCCGCCGTCCTGTGAACTGACCCCGCTGAACTGGGAAGCAATCACGATGTTCTTGCCGTCTGTTGAGACGGCAATCTCCGGTTCTGTGCCACCTCCTCCTAGAGCCAAAGTAGTATTTATTGCGAGACCGGTAGCTACCGACGTGGCCTCTGCCGGACTCCCAGAGGCTGTGCGAGCCAAAGTTGCGGACATGCTTGCAGGTATTCTTTTTGGACTGCTCGAGCTTAAGGGTATCGTTCGCAAGGAAGGAGTGCTCTGCAGTTTCTGCAGCTCTTTGGCTGCCTGCGCAGGATCTCCGGCCTGCTGCAAGCGCAAACCTCGGCCAATTTGCTTGATCTGCTCGGCAATCGCATCTGCTGCCGGAGACTCGGCCGCTACCGTGCCGTCCATGCGAAAGACAGAACTTCCCACCGCTATAGCCGTTGTGACCGACACCAACATTCTTCGCGGTTCATTGCTCAACTCTGCGCCATCCGGTTCACCGCGCTCTGGTTTCGGCACCAGGGCCTGGCGTTGCAATGCCGGCCATCCGCCAATTGTCAGGAACGTCGGCTGAACCCGGCGCTCCGCCGCCACAATGCTCAGGCGTTCGACCGCATCGGAGTGAGTCCGGAGCTTGAGGACGCCCATGTGGATAGTAGCTGCATTTTCGAGGTCCCGGGCCGCAGCCTTTTGTATCTTCTCCGGAGGTAAATTAAGTAGTTCGTGAACGTTGGCGTACTGGTGATGCCCCCATCCTGGGGGAATTTGCACCGTAACCCCGTACTCGGGAAGGGAGAGCGCTTGGCTCTCCGCGTCTGCCTGGCCCGCGTGAGCAGCCAATGGCAACGATGTTCCGGCCACAAAGGTTGCCCAAGAGAACAACAGGAAAAGAGCTGCGGCGATTCCTGGCCGCAATAGAGTCTTCACGAAGTTTTGCATTTGAGTTCTCCCTGAGGCTGAGTTGGCTAGATTGACAGTTCGATGATTTTGACTACTGTCCGCTCGGTGGGGTACCAAAAGTGTGGGCACTGCGCTTGCTCCTCTCCTGTGTAGGAACCGCCGGTCGGAGTTCTATTTCTGACGGAATCGGAGTTGGTACATGCTGGGGCTGTTGTCCTCGGCTGTCTATGACCCAGATGGCAGAAACCCGATGGATTACCCCAAAGGGGTGAAAGGTTAGCTCGCTCCCAAACGGAGAAACGCACGGGGATTGAGAAAGCAGATCATTGCAGAAGGAACGCTACACCGGTCACAAATTTCCCCTGCTCTTTCTTTGCATCCATCGAACGTACGCAAGGGTTGGAATCGCAACCGCAGAGTCAGCCACGAGGACTTCGCACTTTAAAGAGTGAGGCGACGTGGCCCCCTGATCCAACAGCACACATAGGCCGCCACTGCTGGTGTTTCGTGCTGTGAATGCTGACACTCGGTGGATCAGGCCTTCCGGGAGGTGAGAGTTCTTGGACTACGATCTCAAGAGAAGCCTGGTACCGCGAGTGGCGGCGTCGCTCGCACTCTTGATTCATTCTTTGGACTATTGGTGATCTTCGACATACTGTCTATCGTACAAAGGTGGTACTCACAACGGTGGTACTCCGCGGCACTGAAGGAACCGGATTCGAAGTAGCGACGCGCCTACATGCGGGCGATCTTGCCCACAATTCCTGAGCGTGTGCTCACTCCCATTTTCGTCATGACCAGCCGAAAGAAGGTTTTCACAGTGTTCGGGCTGATATTCATCCGAGTCGCGATTTCCTTGCTGGTCAGTCCAAGGGTTAGCAGCCCAATCATTTCCTGCTCCCGCTGAGTCAAATGGAACTGTTCGGCCGCTTCTGAGATATTTGCCATTTTTCGGGTATCTCGTTCGATGAGGAGTCCCGTCATTAGGCGCGATCCGGTTCCGGAATTACCAGTCAGGGCAAAAGCGCGACACACATACCGCCTCCTGCCCGATGTGAACTTTGCCGTGCCGTGTGTGGCATGCGAAACCCCGAGGCCAAGCAGTAACACCTGAACCTCACGTAGCGGACGGTCCTCAATCCTCGCTAAACTCTTCGCAGGCCGGGGATAAGTCAAGACGGCAATCGCTTCGGGGTCGTAGTAGACAGGCCGTCCGGCTCCGTCAACCAGAATGAGTCCGGCCTTCATGGCTTCTTGCCGGTGTGAGTTTGTGCCCCAACCGTCTGTCGGCGCGCTCATAAGCTATGCCCCCTCGCACCATGATGAAAGGATCTCCCCTCCGGTAGTCCGGGAGACTCCGGTTGCTTGCTAAGGGAAGATGGCTAGTTGCGCAGCGATTGCCGCGACGGATTGGTTTTTCTGATCCCCACCGTGCGGAAGCGTTCGGCGCAACTCAGAGGGAAAGCCGCCCCCACAACGCTACCCTAGTTTTAAATGGTTGGCAATAAGAAAATACTGAAGTGATATGTCCGGATTTTGACCGGGTTAGATGGCAGGTGAGATGTCCGCTTTGCGGGAGGCGAGAGTATCTTTCGTGGACAGCGAGACCAGGAGGCCGTCCCACGCGAAGCGGAGGCACACTTGTGTTTGCCGACAGTAATCATGATCGCGGTTGGGATCGCAGAGATGGATGGGTCGGACTGACTTCCTGACCCTAACGATTAAAAGCGAGCCCAAGTTGGAAAAGCGCAAACCCTCAACGCCAAGCTCCGAGGCCACTACCAGTACTACGGCCGACCGACAAACTCTCAGAGCCTTCTGAAGTTCTATCGGGGCGTCGAAAGGATCTGGAGGAAGTGGCTGAATCGTCGCACGCGCGGAAACCGGTTGACGTGGGAGCGATACACCGAGCTCCTACGACGTCATCCGTTGTTGCCGCCTCGGATTCGCCATGTCTGGACGTAACTGGAGAGTCCTGCTTGAGGAACCCGCTGCGGGAAATCTGCACGGTGGGGTCTGTGAGGGAGGAGATATCCCGGTGGTGCCATGGTGAACATAAACGGGCACGAAGCTGGAAACGGCGGACACAGCCAAGGAAAACCTACAGCCTATCGGGACTCCTCTACTCGGAGAGAAGGCGATTTTTCGACCGTTAACCGCCACCGAACATTGTCTCTTGCACGTTTTGGACGCGCACCGCCGTTGCCATAGCGGCAAAAAGGTCCCGCATTGCTGCGGGACCTTAGCTGTCTCACTATCCTCGATCAGGAATTGCTAGTCGAGTCTTTCAAGTCTTGATCAGCCTGTTGCTGTGCTTTCTTTGCCTCAGACTTGCTATTGGCAGTCGGACTCAAGCTCTGAATCGACTTTCCCAGGCTCATCGTCTTCGTGCCGGTTGTCTTCGTACCCGCACCCGCTGAGCAGTTAGAGCCGCTCGGCGCTGCTGTCCCGGTCATATCACTCTTCAGACAAACGAAGCTGATTCCGAGATTCTTGCTGACGTGGGCTGCGGCCACACACTGTCCCAAATTCTTGAAGTTGGAACACGCCTGCTGCGCCGATTCTCCGGTCAACGACGCGATCTTACCCGACAGTTTGGTATTTTTGGCCAGCAACTGGTCCATCGTCTTGCCATGGGTTGCAGCCGCGCTGCTTCCCTTGGCGTGTGCGCTATTTCCGCTAGCGTGGCTGGAGACCATGCCGCTGCCGCCACCAACCCCGTGGCCGTGCTGAGCAAATGCTGGTGCGCAGTACAACGCGACTGTGAACGCTAGAGTTAAAACGCATCCGTTCTTCATGTGGTTTGTCCTCCGTTGACTTCTTGCTCTCAAACGCTTACTTCGGACTCCTGTGATACAACTGTCCGAGGTTGATGCCGATGCTGAAGGCAACCGAATTCAAGTCGTAGACAAAGCTGCGCGTGAGGCCCAGTTCTAGGTCGACGCTGTGGCTTGGGTTGGCATCGATCCAAGCCGAGAACCCGTCATCCTGCGCGATGCTGGCCCCTCCGGTGGTCTGCTGGTTGTTCTCAAACACGCGTCCGTGATGCGCGGTGCCGGAATTCGCCTGTCCCCCTGTTACCCGGCTGAACACGGTCTGCTGCCCGTAGGGCAGGATGTCATAACCGGAGACCCCGACACTGAAAAACTTCCAAACGTCGTAGCTGGCGCCGACTTGGAAATGGGTGTTGAAGCCCAAGGTCGTATAGGGTCGGACGAAGAGCCGCGTATCAGCGATCGTGTTGGCGATTCCCACCTCGGCGAACGGCGTCAAGTCCGAAAAGGCGTGGTCAAAGTGATTGGTCCAGTCAAACGTGGCGCGACCCGTGCTGAGCCCCTTCTTGCTGTCTCCCAGCGGGGCGGCGCCGGTAAGGGCAGAACTGAAGTTCAGTGCAGGCCTCGGATATTTCAGATGCAGACTGAGGTAGGGATTGCCCAGTCCGCTAGTCCAGGTTCCACCCGCTGTCGAGGAGGGCCTTACGAAGTAAACGGGCGCGCCCACCGCAATTCCGAAGTGTTGGCCGAAGTCGTAGCCTACGTTCGAATTTAACTCATAAGCTTGGCCATCGGAGTCGGATGTGCCTCCGAATTCGACGTAGGATGTTATGCCACGGTTATCTTGCATGGCAGGCTTCGCCGGGGACTGTGCCGCTGCTGCGCCAATGAGTGCAGTTATCACCGCGATTGCCAAAACTGATATCCGTCGTCGTTTCATTTACTGTTGAACCCTCAGATGGATTTTGAGCTGCGGTATCCTGGTCGAAGCAAGCCTTACCAAAGTCATCTCTGGGTAACTTCTTACGCAGTACTTTCAATGCTTGTTCGTGCATCTTCTCCACATTTTCCGGGCCCGGCAAGTGACGAAAGGCAAGTAAAGGAATTGTCCCGATTCATGTATGGCGACCGGTTCCTTTTACTAATCCTCGGCCGGGCCGCACGTCTCGTGATTGTGCCGGGATTCGAATAGGGTCGCTCGGACCGCTTCTGCGGTCCCTCCACACCCAAGGTGGCGTATTGCCCGGGCGCGAACTTGAATTCTCGCCGGGATCGATGCGGATCATCCAGAGGTCAGGGGCAAAATCAACCCGCCGCGTAATTCTTGGGCGATAAAACTTCTCGTCTTTACCAAGAATGCCAAGGATACTCGCGGGACCTACGCATCCACGACCGCCGGAAATGTCGATCAAAATGAAAGCGGAGTTCGCTACGGCGGCGCGCACGGAAACAATCTTAACTATCGAGCGTACGCCATGGGGTTTGGCCAAGCCCCGGAATTCCGCACCGGGGGTGGTAACTATGACGCCTGGCAACTAGGACGAGCAGGTTTCCGAACGGACGCCCAACTGACCGACCACGATACCCTCACGGTTCAGGGCGATCTTTGAGGTGGCTGTTGATCTTGCTGAGTTCTCAGAAAATGAGGATCAGCAAGACAGAGATCACGAAGACCAAGACTTGAAGAGTCATAAGGCGCACATGAAAACCGCACTAGAAATTGGTTCTATCAGAGCGATCCCTGTGTTTCAAGCTGTTCTGTGTTTCAAGAACAATACCTAGTTTTCGCAAGTTTCTGAGTAGTCCGACCCAGTTTTTGCCTCACCGTTTTAGCCCACAACAAGGGTGTTGCTATACGTTAGAGCCTTGTCCTACCCTTCAGGGACCGGGGCTTCGGGCCGAAGGCCGAGTTCAAGGGGCGAACGCGGCAAGTGTATTCTTTCCGTTATGGAGGCAACATGCTGACCAGGTTCGCTAGAATTGCGTGCGTACTCGGCACCCTGGGCGCCGCTGGACTGCTTCCCAGCCATACGCTGGCCCAAACTACTGATCCTTTAGTCGGCGCTTGGAATTTCAATGTGACAGTCACTGGCGGGTGCACAACTAACTGTAAGTACATCGGAACGATCGCCTTCAACCAAGGT
>Ga0070706_100006505_pt1 | contig 11029 bp, 11 predicted proteins | sample KBSK5501metaG_FD_65476 | JGI IMG/M metagenome (GOLD analysis project Ga0070706, IMG submission 65476) | Corn, switchgrass and miscanthus rhizosphere microbial communities from Kellogg Biological Station, Michigan, USA - KBS K5-50-1 metaG | ecosystem: Host-associated > Plants > Roots >...
CCCCGCGACCTGGACGACGCTTTCGGCGCGGACCTCCCGGCCGACGACGACGCCCGCACGGCCCCGGCGGACGACGAGCCCGCCGGTTTCGGCGACGCCGAGGATCTGGGCGACGCCGAGGATCTGGGCGACGCCGAGGATCTAGAGGACGCCGAGGATCTAGAGGACGCCGAGGATCTGGAGGACGCGGGGGACGCCGTCGACCTCGACGGGCCGGCCTGGTCGGAGGGTGAGCGCGGCGGCGGGCTGACCGCGGCGGATCTCGAGCAGGAAGGCGAGATCGCGGCCGACTACGTGGAGGAACTGCTCGACATCGCCGACCTCGACGGCGACATCGACATGGACGTCGAGGGCGACCGGGCGATGGTCTCGGTCGTCGGCGGGACGCTGGACGAGCTCGTCGGCCCCAGGGGGGTCGTGCTCGAGGCGCTGCAGGAGCTGACCCGGCTGGCCGTGCAGCGGCAGACCGGGGAACGGACCCGGATGATGCTGGACGTCGGCGGCTACCGTGCCCGCCGGCGGGAGGAGCTGACCGAGGTCGGGCAGGACGCGGCCGATGAGGTCAAGCAGACGGGCGCGCCCAAGCGGCTGACGCCGATGACCGCCTTCGAGCGGAAGATCGTGCACGACGCGGTCGCGGCCGCCGGGCTGCGCAGCGAGTCGGAGGGCGAGGAGCCGGACCGGCGCGTGGTCGTCTACCCGGCCGGATGAGCCTGGTCGGCGCGACGCAGCCGGATCGGGGAACCCCGGCCAGCCCGGGGGTCCCGCCGCCGGCGGCGCGGGACGTGTTCGGCCCCGCGCTGGCGCACGCGGAACGGTACGCGGAGATGCTGGCCACCGACGGCATCCTCCGCGGCCTGATCGGCCCGCGCGAGGCGGACCGGCTGTGGGACCGGCACCTGCTGAACTGCGCGGTCGTCGCCGACCTGGTGCCGCGCCCGGTGACGCTGCTGGACATCGGCTCGGGGGCCGGCCTACCGGGGATCGTGCTGGCGATGCTGCTCCCCGACGTTTCGGTCACGCTGCTCGAGCCGATGGCCCGGCGGGTGGCATTCCTGGAAGAATGCGTGACCGGGCTGGGCCTACGCAACGTGGTCGTGCGGCGGGCTCGCGCGGAGGAGGTCCGCGGCCAGTTCGCGGCTGACGTCGTGACGGCCCGGGCCGTCGCGCCGCTGGACCGGCTCGCCAGCCTGGCGGCGCCGCTCACGCGTCCCGGCGGGGTGATTCTCGCGCTCAAGGGCGAACGGGGTGCCGCGGAGGCCGAGGCCGCCCGCCCCACACTGCGCAAACTCGGCGTTGATGAGGTAACAGTGCTTCAGGTCGGTGTCGGCACAATCGAGCCGCCCACCACGGTGGTTAGGCTCGGCTTCCCCACCCAGAAGGACTGACGGTTGCCCGACGGGGCTCACTGGCCGGTCGATCTCGGGCCGCGAAACGGTAGCGTCGAGTTGTTTCACCGTAATGTTTCCCGTGAAACAAGCCCAACGACTCCGCGGCGGACCGCTACCGTCTCGCAAGCCTTGGTGCTCACTCCTCCAACACAGACGCTTTCTCCGGCGACAGCACCTTCATGATCCGCTCGAGGTCGTCGAGGGATGCGAACTCGACGACAATCTTCCCCTTCCGGCGCCCCATCTCGACCTTCACGCGCGTCTCGAGCGTGTCGGACAGCCGGTCAGCCATTTCGCGCAGCGCTGGTGGCGCCAGCGGCCGGTCACGCGGCCGGCGCGGCTCCCGTGACAACGCGGGATCGCCAACGGCGGCTATCTCCTCCACCGCGCGAACCGACAGCCCTTCGGCGACGATCCGCTGCGCGAGGCGTTCCTGTGCCTCGGTGCCTTCCAGCGCTAGCAGCCCCCGCGCGTGCCCCGCGCTCAGCACGCCTGCCGCCACGCGCCGCTGTACCCCGGATGGCAGCTGGAGCAGGCGCAGCGTGTTAGTGATGTGTGGCCGGGACCGCCCGATCCTGCCCGCGAGCTCCTCGTGCGTGGCGCCGAAATCGTCCAGCAGCTGCCGGTACGCCGCCGCCTCGTCCAGCGGGTTCAGCTGCTCCCGGTGCAGGTTCTCGATCAGAGCGTCCCGGAGCAGCGCGTCATCGGCTACGCCACGGATGATCGCGGGAATGTGCTCCAGCCCTGCCTGCTGGCAGGCACGCCACCGCCTCTCGCCCATGATGAGCTCGTAGCGACCTGGCATCAGCTTGCGGACCACGATGGGCTGCAGGAGACCCACTTCCCGGATCGACGCGGCGAGCTCGGCGAGCGTGTCCTCGTCCAGGGTCTGCCTCGGCTGCCGCGGGTTGGGGGTTACCGACCCCACGGGGATCTCCTCGTAGAGCGCCCCTGCGAAATCGGGCTCGTCCCGTCCCGCGCGGTCAGCTCCGAGAGCGTCAGCGGCTGCCGCGGTGTCCGCGCCAGCGGCACCGCCCGACAGGCTCCCGGGCATCGACGGAGCGGAGGGAATGAGCGCGCCCAGTCCCCGGCCGAGACCACGCTTCTGCTGTGCCACTGCGTCTCCTTACCGGCCGCCTAGGCCATGTCCGCAGATCTTTGACGGCGCGGATCCGCGCCCAGACCACGACCGGCCGCGTTGCCGGTCCCCGGGGCGGCCCGGCGTCACCGGTCCGGCGGCGCACATGAGTCCGGGATCAACCGGCGGCTTTGGCCGAGGCGGAGGCGTTCCGCTCCGCCATCTCCTGCGCCGCCTCGAGGTAGGCCTGCGCACCGGTCGAGCCCGGGTCATACGTGATCACGGATTGCCCATAACTGGGCGCCTCCGACACCCGGACGCTGCGCGGGATCACGGCGCGCAGGACCGTATCCCCGAAGTGCGACCGGACTTCCTCGGCCACCTGCGCGGCCAGCCGCGTCCGCGCGTCATACATGGTCAGCAGGATCGTGGAGATGACGAGGTGCTCGTTGAGGTGGCCCCTAACCAGGTCCACGGTGCGCAGCAACTGCTCCAGGCCCTCGAGCGCGTAGTACTCGCACTGGATCGGAATGAGCACCTCGACGCCGGCCACCAGCGAGTTCACGGTGAGCAATCCCAGCGACGGCGGGCAGTCGATGAGGATGTAGTCCAGGTCGGAAACGTCGTGCGCAGCGAGTGCCCGCGCCAGCCTGGACTCCCTGGCCACCAGCGGCACCAGTTCAATCTCCGCTCCGGCCAGGTCGATGGTGGCAGGAGCGCAGGACAGGCCGCGGACCCCCTCTACCGGGCGGACGATGTCGGCCAGAGGCTGGTCGTCGACGAGGACGTTGTACACCGAGGGGGCTCCTACCCGATGGTCCACGTCGAGCGCGGTAGAAGCGTTTCCCTGCGGATCGAGGTCGACGACCAGCACCTGCGCGCCATGCAGAGCCAGGGCCACGGCGAGGTTGACTGCCGTCGTCGTCTTGCCCACGCCGCCCTTCTGGTTGGCGACCGTGATGATCCGGCAGGAATCCGGCCGAGGCCAGGAGGGCGCACGGCCGCCCCTGACCTCCACCGCTGCCTTGGCAGCGCGGGCGAGGGGAGTGTCCGCCACGATCGGCGGTTCCGGAAGCCGCACCGCGCCCTCGGCGACGCTCGCCTCCAGCCGCGTCCTGTGCCGCCCAGCCCACGTGGCCGCCCCGGCCGCCCCGGCCGTTCCGGCCACCCCACCGGGCCAGCCCAGCCCTGCCACCTGCGGCCTGCTGGTCGGCGCGGCGTTACCAGCAACATCCCCGACGGGGAAACGCAAGCCGGGATTCCCCCGCATGGCAGGTATCCGGCCAACGTGCTGGCCGGGCCATCCGATGCCCTGCCGCACTGCCACGACTCACCTTCTTCCGGCCCGCGGTCTGCGTCTACCGAGACCGTACACTGCCGTCGGCGATGACAGGACGTCCTGCGGCGCGCCGTCAGCAATTCCGGCAGCCGTCCGTCGGTCAGTGGGCCTGATGGCGGGCGGCCGTTGCGCTCGGCTGGCCGCTAGCCGACGGCCGCCGCGATCGCCGCGGCGAGCGCATCCACGTCGGCCTCGGTGGTGTCGAACGCCGTCATCAGCCTCACGACGTGCTCCCGCTCGTCCCACACGTGAAAGTGCCAGTCCCGCTCGAGCGCGGGGATGTGCCGGGGATCGAGCGACGCGAACACGGCGTTCGACTCCACCGGCTGGCGGATCTGCACCCCCCGCAGTTCCCCGATCCGATCCGCCAGCCGCCGCGCCATCCGATTGGCGTGGCCGGCGTTGAGCAGCCACAGGTCGTCGGCCAGCAGGGCGGCGAACTGCGCGGCGATGAACCGCATCTTGGAGCCGAGCTGGAGCAGCTGCTTGCGGTGATACGGCGCCGCGGCGGTGAGCTCCTCGTCCATGACCAGGAGCACCTCGGCGCCCACCGCGCCGTTCTTGGTGCCGCCGAAGCTCAGCACGTCGGCGTGCTCGGCCAGGTCCGCCAAGTCGCAGCCCAGGTAGGCCGCGGCGTTGGCCAGCCGCGCGCCGTCGATGTACAGCAGCAGGGCGTTCCCGCGGCAGAAGTCGCCGAGCTTGCCCAGCTCCTCCAGCGTGTAGCAGGTGCCGAGCTCGGTGACCTGCGAGATCGCCACGATCCGCGGCTGCACCCGGTGCTCGTCGCCGCGCCCGCCGAGTCGCTCGCCGATGAGATCCGGCGTGAGCTTCCCGTCGGCGGTCCGCACCTGCAGCAGCTTGACGCCGAGCAGCCGCTCACACGCCCCGCACTCGTCCACGTTGATGTGCGCGGTCTCCGGGCAGATCACGGCGTCGACCGGCCCCGCCAGCAGGCTGAGCCCGAGGATGTTGGCGCCCGTCCCGTTGAACACGAAGAACGCGCCGTCCGCGCCGAACCTCGCGCAGAGCTCGGCCTCCACCCGCGCGGTCCACGAGTCGGCCCCGTAGGGCATCTCGTCATCGGCGTTGGCGTCGGCGAGCATGCGCAGCACGGCCGGGTGCGCGCCGGCGTGGTTGTCACTGCCAAAGCTCTTGGTCACGCGCCCAGCCTATGAGAGCGGCCGGGCCGGCCCTCAGGCCCCTCGGCGCGCGGCCTGCAGCAGCAGCTCGCGGCAGAGCACGCCGAAGTCCAGCCCGGCCGCCTCCACCGCCATCGGCAGCGTGCTCGTGTCGGTCATCCCCGGGGCGACGTTCGCCTCGAGGAAGAACACCTCGCCGTCCGGGCCGACGATGAGGTCGCTGCGCGACAGGTCACGCAGCCCGAGCGCGGTGTGCGCGGTGACGGCGGCCGCCGCGACCGCGCGCGCGGACGTCTCGGTCAGCCGGGCCGGCGCGTAGTACTCGGTCCTGCCGGCGGTGTACCGCGCCGCGTAGTCGAACCACCCGCCCGCAGGCACGATCTCCACCGCCGGCAGCGCGCGGGGGCCGTCGCCGAGGTCGATGACCCCGACCGCGACCTCGGTACCCGGCGCGAACCTCTCGATCAGCGCGGTCTCGCCGTACGCGAAGCAGCTGATCATCGCGGCGGGAAGCTCGTCGTCGGCGCGCACCGGCCCGGCGCCGAGCGCGGAGCCGCCGCGGGCCGGCTTGACGAACAACGGCAGCCCGAGCCTGGCCACGATCCGGTCGAGCACCGCGCCCGCGCCCAGGTCGTGGAACGTCTCCCGGGGCAGCGTCACCGATTCCGGCGTCGCCAGGCCGGCGGACGCCACCAGCGCCTTGGCCACCGGCTTGTCGAAGGCCAGCCGGCAGGCCTCGGCGGTGGACCCGACGTAGGGCACGCCGAGCAGCGCGAGCACTTCCCTGATCGCGCCGTCCTCGCCGGAGTTTCCGTGAATCGCCGGGAACACCGCGGCCGGCGGGTCCGCCGCGAGCAGCGCGATCAGAGCGGCGTCGGCGTCCGCCTCGCCCGCGTCCACGCCCGCCTCCCGCAGCGCGTCCCGGACCCGGTCACCGGAGCGCAGCGACACCTCACGCTCGGGGGACAGCCCCCCGGCAAGCACGAGGACGTGCCCAAGCTCGGCCGCGGGGCCGCTGACCCGGTCATCGGTGATCATGAGGATTTGCCCGCTCCCCACGTCCCGAAATCGTCCCGCAGCTCCGTCTCGGCGTCGACCACCCCGGCCAGGCGGCGGACCCCCTCCCGGATCCTGGCGGGTTCCGGGAAGCAGAACGACAGCCGCAGGTACTCGCTGCCCGAGCCGTCGGCGTAGAAGCCTGTCCCCGGGACGTAGGCGACCCGAGCCGAGATCGCCCGCGGCAGCATGGCCTTCGAGTCCAGGCCGTCCGGCAGCCGCAGCCAGACGTAGAAGCCGCCGCCGGGCCGGGTCCACCGGCAGCCCGGCGGCATGCTCGCCTCCAGCGCGCCGAGCATCGCGTCCCTGCGCTCGGCGTAGAGCTCGCAGAACAGCTTGACCTGCTCCTGCCACGGCTGGCTGGCCAGGTACTCGCGCACAATGAGCTGCGCCATGCTGGAATGGCAGAGCACCGCCGACTCGGCGGCGAGGACCAGCTTGTCCCTGATTCCGTGCGGCGCGAGCGCCCAGCCGACCCGCAGCCCCGGGGCGATGGTCTTGGAGAACGTGCCGAGGTAGACGACGCCCTCGGCGAAATCCGCGCGCAGCGCCCGCGGTGGCTCGTCGTCGAACCCGAGCAGCCCGTACGGGTTGTCCTCGATGAGCAACAGGTCACTGCGGCGGCAGATGTCAAGGATGCGCGCCCGTCGGCCCGCCGATAGCGTGACCGCTGCGGGGTTGTGGAAGGTGGGCACCGAGTACAGGAACTTGATCCGCTGCCCGCTGGCGGCCAGCCGGGTAATCGTCTCCTCGAGCGCCTCCGGGATGATCCCGTCGTCGTCCATCGGCACGTGCACGACGCTGGCCTGATAGGAGGCGAAGGTGCCGAGCGCGCCCACGTACGACGGGGCCTCCGCGAGCACCACGTCGCCCGGGTCGATGAAGATCCGCGTGATCAGGTCGAGCGCCTGCTGCGAGCCGACGGTCACCACGACCTCATCGGGGTGCGCGCGGATACCCTCCAGCGCCATCACCTCGCAGATGCTCTCCCGCAGCCCCGGGTCGCCCTGGCCGGAGCCGTACTGCAGGGCCACCGCGCCGCGGTCGGCCACGAGGCGGCCGGCGAGCTCGCCGACGGCGTCCAGCGGCAGCGCTGTGATGTACGGCATACCGCCGGCCAGAGAGACGATCTCCGGCCGGGCGGCGACCGCGAACAGGGCCCGGATCTCGGAGGCGAGCATCATCCGGGCGCGGGCAGCGTACTGGTCGACGTACGGGTCCAGCCGCTGCCGGGGATCGTTGCTCACCGCGTGCCTCCGCTTGCCGGGTACCATGTCAGGGTACGGGCCGCGCCGGGGGGATGGGCCGAAAGGTCCCAGCAGAGCGTCGTCCTTGCCGCGGCCGGACGCCATGGCCCCGGCCTGCGCATCCACTGCGGATGGCCAGGGCAGAGATTACAGGGGTGCCAGGGTGCCGCGTCGTCTTGCCAATATCACCCTCGATAACCTGGACGACTTTCCCCCAGCGTGCAGGCGGTGCGTGTTCTGGGAGCTGGAGCCGGTGGCCCGGACCAGGGCCGAGGAGTCCGGTGACGCCGCGCTGGAGAAGGAGGCCTGGATCTCCTCCACGCTGCTCGAGTGGGGCAGCTGCGGCAAGATCGCCTACGTGGACGGGATCGCCGCCGGGTACGCGCTCTACGCCCCGCCGCTCTACGTGCCGCGGTCGCTGGCTTTCCCCACCAGCCCGGTCAGCGCGGACGCGGTCCTGCTGATGACCGCGCACATCGTGACCGAATTCGCGGGCGGCGGGCTCGGCCGGATGCTCATCCAGGGTGCGGCCAAGGATCTGACAAGGCGGGGCGTTCGCGCCATCGAGGCCTTCGGTGACCTGCGATGGGAACGCCCCGCCTGCGTGCTGCCCGCCGACTACCTGCTGGCGGTCGGGTTCAAGACCGTCCGCCCGCACCACCGCTACCCCAGGCTCCGCCTGGATCTCAAGACGGCGCTGAGCTGGCGGGAGGACGTCGAGGTCGCGCTCGAGCGGCTGCTCGGCTCGATGACCCCGGAACGGGCGCTGCGGCCGGCCTACGCCGGCTCCCCGTCCAAGGGACGTCTCGCGCCGTAGGCCGAAGACGCGGCCCAGGCCGCGCCCGCGAGGCGCGGCCTAGATGAAGTCGGCCAGCTCTCGCAGCAGGGCCGACTTCGGCTTGGCGCCGATGACCTGCTTGACCACCTCGCCGCCGGAGAAGACGTTCAGCGTGGGGATCTGCAGGATGCCGTAACGCTGGGCGATCGCGGGGTTCTCGTCGATGTTGAGCTTGACGACGTCGATCTTGTCGGCGTGCTCGGCAGCGATCTCCTCCAGCACCGGGGCAACCATCCGGCATGGCCCGCACCACTCGGCCCAGTAGTCAACGAGGACCGGCTTGTCGCTCTTCAGCACTTCGACCTCGAACGTCTCGTCGGTCACGATCTTTGTGGCGCCCACGGTGATGTCTCCTTGTGTGTGACGGTGAATGGAAGGTTTGCTCAGCTCTCGTGGCTGGCCAGCCAGCGCTCGGCGTCCAGCGACGCGGCGCATCCGGTGCCGGCCGCGGTCACGGCCTGGCGGTAAGTGCGGTCCACCACGTCGCCGGCGGCGAAGACGCCGTCGATGACGGTCCGGGTGGTCGGCTGCTCGACCAGCAGGTAGCCGTCGGCGTCGGTGGGTAGCTGCCCGGCGAACAGCTCGCTGCGCGGGTCATGGCCGATCGCAACGAACACGCCGCCGGCCGGCTGGATGTGCTCCTCGCCGGTCTCGGTGTTGCGGATCCGCACGCCGGTCACCCGGTCCTCGCCGAGTATTTCCGTCACCTGGCTGTTCCACAGGAACGTGATCTTCGGGTTGGCCATGGCCCGGTCCTGCATGATCTTGGACGCGCGGAGCTTGTCCCGGCGGTGCACCACGGTGACCGTGCCGAACCGGGTCAGGAACATCGCCTCTTCCATCGCCGAGTCCCCGCCGCCGGCCACCACGATGTCCTGGCCGCGGAAGAAGAACCCGTCGCATGTCGCGCACCAGGAGACGCCGTGGCCTGCCAGCCGCTTCTCGCCGGGCACGCCCAGCTCGCGGTAGCCGGAACCGGTGGCGATGATCACGGCCTTGGTGAGGTAGGTCTCGCTGTGCGTCTTGACCACCTTGGGATCGGCCTGCAGATCCACGGCGAGCACGTCGTCGGCGAGGAGCTCGGCACCGAACCGCTCGGCCTGCTTGCGCATGTGGTCCATCAGGTCCGGGCCGATGATCCCGTCCGGGAAGCCGGGGTAGTTCTCCACGTCCGTGGTGTTCATCAGCGCGCCGCCAGCGGTGACCGAGCCCTCGAGCACGAGCGGGTTCAGGTCCGCGCGCGCGGCGTAGAGGGCCGCGGTGTACCCCGCCGGCCCGGAGCCGATAATGATCACATTCCGGACGTTGGTCACGACTTTGCCCTTCACCTTGCCTGGCACGGACATCAACGGATCCTAGGACCCGGAGATTCCCGAACGGGCGCGCGCCGCTCACCTGCCCGCCGGCGAGTCCCGGCCGCCCCTCCACCCGGATCCGCGTCACCCCTCCTCGCGCGGGGCGCGATCGGCGGGCGTGCACGGAGCGTAATCAGGCCACGTAATTGCCTCAGGATGAACATGCGTTCGATACTCGGGTGATGGGTGAGGCCGAGGCGACCCTGGCCGATGGGTGGGAACCCAGGCGGGTGCACCACCTGGCGCTCGGGCTGGACTGGGAGGTCATCGAGGTGCTGGAGTCCTGGACGCACCCGGGCTGGCCGCGGCAGACCTACCGCAAGCCGGTGGTCCAGCGGCGCCACCGGCTGCTCGTGTCCGGCCCGCTGCCCGGTGACCCGGGCCGGGACGGCCGGTTCGTCATGGTCGCCACGTCCTACGGTGACCGCGATCACTGGTGGATCAAGCCCGACGACCGGCCCGGGCCCGTGACCAGGGCCGGTCGGCCAGGCCGCGCGCCGGATCCGCCCCGGTCACCCGCCGCACCGGCGGCGCGGCCTAGCCGGCACCGGGGAGCTGGGCGTGCGCGATGAGGTGACTGCCGCGGGCCGAGCAGCCCGGGGCGACGACCCAGACCTGCCCCGGCGGGTTTCCCCCCGTCTCCAGCATGATCACCGTGGCTGGCCGTCCCTGGTAGCTCGCCAGGTCGACCAGGGACGCCCTGGTCCCGCCGGTGACCCGCAGCACACAGCCCGGCAAGGTTGCCGGGGTGGATCCTCTGTTAGCCGGGAACTCGCCTGCTGCGCCTGTGGCTGCGCGGGCGGCTTGGCTGGCCAGCACCGTCTCCGCCTGGTTGGCTAGCTGGCCGCGCACATAATCCGTGCCGCTGTAAATCACGGCCAGGGGGCCCGGTTCCGCGCCGATGCCCGGCTGCGCGATCCCGGCGTTGCGCTTGGCTGCGTGCACGCCGCTGCCCGCCTGCCGACTTTCGGGTGCGCTCGCCCCGTACGAGATTCCGCCGCCTCCGCCGCCTTGCAGCAGCCTGGACACGCCGTAGCCGCCGCCCGCGATGACCAGGACCGCGGCGGTCACCGAGGCGGCCCGAAGCGCGGTGACGCGCCGGGACCCCGGCGGGCGGGCGGCACGGCCGGGCACGGGCCGCCCGTCGTGGCGCCGCCCGCCAGACACGGGCCGCCGTCCGCGCCGCCGTCCGCGCCGCCGGCCGTCCGCGCCGCCGGCCCTCTCACCGGCCGTCCCGTCGCCGTCGGCCGCGTCGCCGCCGGCCAGGGCGCTGTCGCCGGCCCGGGCCGCCGTGGCGGGGATCGCGGCCTCCCGGGCCGCTGACTCGGCCGCGAGCACGCGGTCCAGCCGGGCCACCAGCTCGTCGGGCATCACCGGCGCGGGAGCGCTGGCGAGCAGCGCGGTGACGTCCGCCAGCTCGCCGGACAGGGACGCGCAGCGGGGGCACCGGGCCAGGTGCGCGCGAATGCGGGCCGATCGCCACCGGCCGAGGAGCCCCTCCCGGAACTCGGCCAGGACATCCGCGTCACAGTGTCCGGTCACGGTCGGTGCTTCCTCCCTTCCTCGGCTGCTGCCTGGTCGGCTGG
>Ga0070706_100006507_pt1 | contig 11029 bp, 9 predicted proteins | sample KBSK5501metaG_FD_65476 | JGI IMG/M metagenome (GOLD analysis project Ga0070706, IMG submission 65476) | Corn, switchgrass and miscanthus rhizosphere microbial communities from Kellogg Biological Station, Michigan, USA - KBS K5-50-1 metaG | ecosystem: Host-associated > Plants > Roots >...
GCGCCGGGGTACCACATGAAGTAGGAGGCGACCGAGGACAACTTCGGAAGCTGACCGCGGGACCGAGGTGTGCGAAGGTAACTGCATGCGGAAATACGTCATCATGGGTGTGCCCGGCAGCGGGAAAAGCTCTCAGGGGGCGATCCTCGCGACCGACCTGGACCTGGTCCACATCAGCGTCGGCGACATCTTCCGCTGGAACGTGCAGCACCACACCAAGATGGGTGCCCAGGTGCGCCGGACCATGGCGGGCGGGGAGCTGGTCGGCGACGACCTGGCCGAGGCGGTGACGGCGCAGCGGCTGGCGGAGCACGACTGGAACTACGGGTTCGTCATCGACGGCTTCCCCCGGAACGCCAGGCAGGCGGGATTCTTCCTGGAGAGCTACGACATCGACGGGGTCATCCACCTGGACATGCCCGATTCCGAGGTCCGCCGGCGGATACTGGCCCGGCGGCTGTGCTCGAACTGCGGGATGGACTACAACCTCATCCAGGGCCGCCCACAGGAGGAGGGCGTCTGCGACGTGTGCGGGGGCAGCCTGGTCACCCGCGAGGACGACACCGAAGAGGCCCTGGTTGTGCGGTTGCGCGACTACCACGAGAAGACTGACCCGGTGCTGGCCCTGTTCCGGCGCAAGGAGTACGTGGCGATCATTGACGCGCGCGGCACCAAGGAAGAGGTCCAGCAGGCCATCAGGGACAAGCTTGGACTGCCGCCGTACAAGCCGCCGGAGCCGGGAAACAGCCCGGGCTAGGCGGCGATCTTGCGGGTGCTGATCGCGCCCGACTCGTTCAAGGGCAGCCTCAGTGCGACGGCCGTGGCCGCCGCGCTGGCCGCGGGGTGGCTCGCCGTCCGCCCCGGTGACCAGGTCACCCGGCTGCCGCTGGCCGACGGCGGCGAGGGGACCCTGGACGTACTCGCGGCCGCGGTGCCCGGGGCGCGCTGGCACCGCGCCCGGGTGACCGGCCCGGGCGGCGCCCCGGTCACCTCCCGCTGGCTGGAACTGCCGGGCGGGACATCCGTGACCGAGCTGGCCCGGTCCAGCGGCCTGCCGCTGCTGGCGCGCCCGGACCCGATGGGCGCCCAGACGACCGGCCTGGGCGAGGTGCTGGGCCGCGCCCTGGACGCCGGGGCGGACCGGATCCTGGTCGGGCTCGGCGGCTCCGCCGCCACCGACGGCGGCACCGGAGCGCTGGCCGCGCTCGGGGCCCGGTTCCTCGACGCCGCGGGCCGGCCGCTGCCCCCAGGCGGCGAAACGCTGGCCACGCTGGCCCGGGCGGACCTGGGTCGGCTGCGGCCGCCCCCGGCCGGCGGGGTGACCTGCCTGGCCGACGTCACCGCGCCGCTGCTCGGCCCGCGCGGTGCGGCGGCCGTCTTCGGCCCGCAGAAAGGCGCCGACGGCGCGCAGGTCGCCCGGCTGGAAGCGGGCCTGGCCCGGCTCGCCGAGTTGCTCGGCGGTGACCCGGCTGCCCCCGGCGCCGGCGCCGCCGGGGGGACCGGCTACGGGCTCGCCACCGCCTGGGGCGCGGTCCTCACCCCGGGCGCGGCCGAGCTGTCCCGCCTGGTCGGCCTGGACCGCGCGCTGGCCGGGGCGGATCTGGTCATCACCGGTGAGGGACGGTTCGACGCGACCTCGCTGACCGGGAAGACGTGCGGGACCGTGATCGCCGCCGCCGCGGCGGCACGGGTGCCGGTGGCGCTGGTCACCGGCCAGGTCAGCGGTACCGCACCCGGCATCGCCCGGGTCGTCACGCTGGCCGGCCTGGCGGGCGGCACCGCCGCGGCCCTGGCCGGCTCCCGGCGCTGGCTGCGCCAGGCCGGGCGGCAGCTAGCGCGGGACACCGCCGGGGCATGCCCTGGACGTTGATATCTCCCGTGCGGGCGGCGTGATTGCCGTGCGGGCGGAATGTGCGGCACGGAGCCGTCGGCACACCTGACAATGCTCTATGGGCATGCCCTAGCCTGGTCAGCGTGCGCGAGATCGCGGTGTTCAGCGGAAGTGCCCATCCCAAGCTAGCCGCCGAGATCTGCGGTGAGCTGGGCGAGCCCTTGTTGCCCGTCCGGGTGCGCCGGTTCGCCAACGACTGCCTGGAAGTGCAGCTGCAGTCCAACTGCCGCGAACGTGACGTCTTCCTGATCCAGCCGTTGTCCCCGCCGGTGCAGGACAACCTGGTCGAGCTGCTGCTCATGCTTGACGCGGCCCGCGGCGCCTCCGCGGCCCGGGTCACCGCGGTGATACCGCACTATGCCTACGCGCGCAGCGACAAGAAGCACATGCCACGGGTGTCGATCGGGGGGCGGATGGTGGCCGACCTGCTGGTCAGCGCCGGGGCCAGCCGGGTCCTCACGATGACCCTGCACTCCAGCCAGGTGCACGGGTTCTTCTCGGTGCCGGTGGACCACCTGCACGCGCTGCGGGAACTGGCCAGCCACTTCCGTGACCAGGACCTCACCGGGACCGTGGTCGTCTCTCCGGACCTCGGCAACGCCAAGAGCGCGGCCGCGTTCGCCGCCCGGCTGGGCCTGCCGGTTGCCGCGGGCGCCAAGGAGCGCATCGACGACCGGACGGTCCGGATCACCTCGATCATCGGGGACGTCGACGACCGGGACGTGATCGTGCTCGACGACGAGATCGCCCGGGGCACCACGCTGATCGAAATACTGGCCAAGCTCCGCGAGCACCGGGTCACGTCGGTGCGCATCGTGTGCACCCACGGGCTGTTCGCCGACGGGGCGCTGGACCGGATCGCCGCCGCGCCCGAGGTCACCGAGATCGTCTGCACGAACACCGTGCCGCCGCCCGACCCCGGGAAGACCGGCAAGCTCACCGTGCTGTCGGTGGCCCCGGCCCTGGCCGAGGCGATCCGGCGGATTCACGTCGGGGAGTCGGTCAGCGCGCTGTTCGGCCAGCACTGAGCGCTGGAGTCCAGGGATCGCGGGCCTGCGTAACTCAGCGAAACAGGCGGGGGAGCCGGCGGTCAGCCTTCCTCGATCGCGCGGATGACCTGCTCGCGGGTGAGCGGCAGGTCGCGCACCCGCACGCCGGTCGCGTCGGCCAGCGCGTTGCCGATCGCCGCCGCGGCCGGGCCCTGGGCGATCTCGCCCGCGCCGGTCTCCGGCTGCCCGGGCGCCGCGACGATCCGCACGGCCACCTCGGGCACCCCAGTGAACCGCAGCACCGGGTAGGTGTCCCAGCTCACCGACGTGATCCTGGCCCGGTCGAAGGTCACCCGCTCCCTGGTCGCCCAGCTCGCGCTCTGCACCGCGCCGCCTTCCACCTGGTTGATCACCCCGTCCGGGTTGATGACCGTGCCCACGTCCACGGCCAGCCAGAGCCGGCGCACCCGCACGTCGCTCTCGGCCTCGACCTCGGCCACCGCGGCGCAGTACCCGGCGAGGCCCTTGTACCTGGCGTAGCCGAGGCCGTACCCGGTGCCCTCCGCCCGCGGCCGGCCCGCCCAGCCCGCCAGGTCCGCCGCCGCCTCGATCACCCGCACCGCCCGCGGGTCGGTCAGGTGCGCCAGGCGGAACTCGACGGGGTCGGCCCCGGCGCATTCGGCCAGCTCGTCCAGGAACGACTCGATCGCGAACACGTTCAGGAACGCGCCGAGGGAACGCAGCGAGGAGGTCCTGATCGGCATGGTGAGCAGCCGGTGCCGGACCACCTCCAGGTCGGGGATATCGTAGCCGGGCACCGCGTTGCGGGTGGAGCCCATGGCCCCGGTCGGCGGGCCGTCGGGGGCGGGCGACATCGGCCGGCCCCCGGCCAGGTGGGCCAGGGCCAGCAGCCGCGGCTCGCCGCCGCGGCCGGGGCGGCCGATGAAGCCGTTGCTCCACACGTGCTGCCGCCAGGTCACGATCTTGCCGCGGGCGTCCAGCCCCGCGGACAGCCTCGCCAGCATGGCGGAGCCGAGCGGCGCCCAGGCCATCTCGTCCTCCCGCGACCACAGCACCCGGACCGGCCGCCCGGGCACGGCCCTGGCGAGCAGCACCGCGTCCAGGGCGGCGTCGTCGGCTCCGTTGTGGCCGTAGGCACCGGCGCCTTCGGCGTGGTTCACCGTCACCCGGCCGGCGTCCAGGCCGAGCCCGGCAGCGATCGCGTCGCGCAGGGCGAACACGCCCTGGCTGTGGCTCCACACGGTGACCGCGCCGCCGTCCCAGCGGGCGATCGCGCAGCTGGGCGCCATCGAGGCGTGCGCGAGGAACGGCCGGGTGTACTCGGCGGTGCGGACCGTGCTGGCCGTGGCGGCCGCGCCCTCGTCGCGGCGGGACTCGACGGGGACCTCCTCGGCGGGCGCGGACAGCAGGAAGCCCTTCAGGTCCTCGGCGTCCGGCAACGACTCGGTGACCTGCCACCGGGCCGCCCGGGCGATCAGGCGCGCGGCGCGGAGCGCGGTTGCGTCGGCGGGGGCTACAACACCGAGGAACGAGCCGTCGCGCACGGTGACAACGCCGGGCGGCAGTTCCGGATCGCCGGTGCTGAGCAGTTCCGCCACGACGGCGGGCGGCCGGACCACGCGGCCGTACAGCATGCCGGGCAGGACGAGGTCGTGCAGGAACCGGGGCCGCCCGGTGACCTTGTCCGGCAGGTCGAGCCGGGGGGCGCTGCGGCCAGCCACCGACCACCGGCCCGGCGGCTTGACCGGGACCGGGGCGCCGGCCTCCCGGTCCAGCAGACCCGGGCTGGCCAGCGACCAGTAGCTGAGCCTGGTGGGCTGCCCGCCGGCGAGGATCTGCCCGTCGTCAACCGTCAGCGCGGAGGCGGCGGTGCCGAGCTTGGCCGCGGCGGCGGCCAGCAGCAGCGCGCGGGCCTGCGCGCACGCCTGCCGCAGCGCCGAGCCGGAATGCTGGATGGACAGGCTGCCCGAGGTGACTCCCTCGTCCGGGCTGCCGTCGGTGCTCACCGGGGCCACCGCGACCCGGGCCAGCGCGACGTCGAGTTCCTCCGCGGCGATCTGGGCCAGCGCCGTCCAGACGCCCTGGCCGTACTCCACCTTGCCGGAGAAGATCGTGACCGTGCCGCCGGGGGAGAACGCCAGCCAGGAGGCGAGGACCGGGTTGGCGGCCAGGCTCGGGAGGCCGGCGAGGCCGGCCGGGGGAGACCCGGCGCCGGGCGGGGATGCGCCCCCGTGCTCCGCGAGGGTCACGGGGCGGCCGGCCCGCCGGGATGGCGCGCCGCCGCTGTGAGCACCGCGGCCACGATCCTGCCGTGCGTCCCGCAGCGGCACAGGTTGCCGTCCAGCGCCTCCCGCACCTCCTGCTCGGTGGGTGCCGGGCTGGCCGCCAGCAGCGCGGCCGCGGCCACGATCATCCCCGAGGTGCAGTAACCGCACTGCGCCGCCTGCTCGTCGAGGAACGCCTGCTGCACGGCGTGCAGCCGGTCCCCGTCCGCCAGGCCCTCGACCGTGGTCACCGTGGTGCCCTCGGCGGCCCAGGCCGGATAGTCGCAGGACGTGCGGGCCTTGCCGTCGATGATCACCATGCACGCGCCGCACAGGCCCAGCCCGCAGCCGAACCGCGGGCCGGCCAGGCCCAGCCCGGCGCGCAGCACGTCGAGCAGGGGGGAATCGGGATCGCAGGCGAGGGCGTGCGCCTCGCCGTTCACGGTCACGTGCAGATCCTGCTGCTCCATTGCCTCTCCTGTGCCCGACCCGGTTGACCTGGCCTGTCCAAGAGAGTATGCATTCGTTTGCAGATCTGGCCAGCGAACGAGGAGGGCGCGTGGACGAACGGGTAGCCATGGCGATCTCGCACTGGGCGCCGCGATTCACCATGAACGGGGTGACCGCCGGTGATTTCGAGCGGATTACCGGCGCGCTGACGTCGTGGAACGACTGGTGCTCGGCGTGGAGCGCGGTCGCCGCGGAGCACGAGCTGCTCGGCCGTGACGCCCTCGCCGAGGGCCGGGAGATGTCGGCGGGCACCCACCTGTCCCAGGCGGCGGTGTACTACCACTTCGCGAAGTTCCTGTTCGTGAACGACCCGGACCAGATGCGAGAGGCGCACGGCAGCGCGGTGCGCTGCCTGAACGACGCGCTGCCCTACCTCGACCCGCCGGGCAAGCGGGTGGAGATCCCGTTCGAAGGCTCGGCCATCGTGGGGATCCTGCGCGAGCCGCGGTGGAGGGGCCCGCACCCCGTGATGATCATGATCCCCGGCCTGGACTCGACCAAGGAGGAGCTGCGCAGCACCGAGGAGCTGTTCCTGGAGCGCGGCATCGCCACGTTCAGCGTGGACGGCCCGGGCCAGGGCGAGGCCGAGTACGACCTGGCGATCCGCGGGGACTGGGAGGTCCCAGGCGGTGCGATCATCGACTACCTGATCACCGAGCCCTCGCTGGACCCGGGCCGGATCGGGGTCTGGGGGGTGAGCCTCGGCGGCTACTACGCCCCGCGGGTGGCCAGCGGGGACGAGCGGGTGCAGGCCTGCATCGCGCTGGCCGGGCCGTTCGTGTTCGCCGAGAACTGGGACAACCGCCCGATCCTGACCAGGGAGGCGTTCCGGGTCCGGTCCAAGTCGCCGGACCTGGAGACGGCCCGGGTCAAGGCGGCCGAGCTGACCCTCGTCGGGCGCGCGGAGCGGATCCGGTGCCCGCTGCTGGCGGTGATGGGCAAGCTGGACCGGCTCATCCCGTGGCAGCAGGCGGAGCGGCTGGTGAACGAGGCGGCCGGCCCCGCCGCGCTGCTGCTGCTCGAGCAGGGCAACCACGGGTGCGCCAACCTGGCGCCGTTCCACCGCTACCGGACCGCGGACTGGGCGGCAGAGCAACTCGGCACCCGGACTGACCGGCCGGCCGCCCGGGCATGACCGGCGCCCGAGCATGACCGGAGGCCCGGGCATGGCCCGGGGCGCGGCGTGACCGGCGGCGCGGGCACCGCGAGCGCCGCCGGCCTGCGGCTGATCGGCCACCACGACCTGGGCGGCCACGGCGACGGCATGCAGGTGATCCGGCACGGCGGCGCCGTTTACGTCGGGCACACGGGCACCACGGGGGCGGGGACCTCGGTGCTCGACGTCGCGAACCCGGCGCGGCCGGTGCTGGTCACCCAGTGGCCCGCCCCGCCGCGCGGCCACACCCACAAGGTGCAGGCGGCCGGCGGCCTGCTGCTGGTCAACCACGAGATGTTTCCCTACCGCGCGGCGGACACCGGGCCGGTGTCGGCCGGGCTGGCCATCTACGGGCTGGCGGACCCGCTGCGGCCGGCCCGGGTGGCCTTCTGGCCGAGCGGGGGGCGGGGGGTGCACCGGGTCGTCTGGACCGGCGGCAGGTACGCGCACATGTCGGCCATCCCCGAGCACTTCCGCGACCGCATCTGGGTTGTGGTGGACCTGGCCGACCCCGCGCACCCGGCGGAGGCGGGCCGCTGGTGGTGGCCCGGCCAGCGTGACGACGAGACGCCGGGCTGGCCCGCCGGCCAGCGTTACGCCGCCCATCACGCGCTGATCGCGGGGGACCGCGCCTACCTCGGGTACGACGACGCGGGACTCGTGGTGCTGGACGTGACCGACATGACCCGCCCGCGGCAGGCCGGGCAGGCGCGGTGGGACGGCGGGTCGACGCACACGTGCCTGCCGCTGCCTGGGCGGGGGCTGCTGGTCGCCACCGACGAGCAGGTCCGCGACGGGCCGCACGCGCCCCGGCGGGCGATCCACGTCCTCGACATCTCCGGCGAATCCCCGGTGGTGCTGGCGCAGTGCCCGCACCCGGACGGCTTCGATCACCTGCCGCTGCGGTTCGGCGCGCACAATCTGCACGAGAATCAGCCCGGCGCCTACCGGAGTGAGCGCCTGGTGTTCGCCACGTACTTCAGCGCCGGGGTGCGGGTGTATGACCTGGCCGACCCGGAGCACCCCGCCGAGACGGCGCACTGGATCCCGCGGCCGCCGCCCGGCCGGCCGGTGGCCCAGGTCAACGACCTGTTCGTGGACGACAGCGGGCTGGTCTGGGTGACCGACCGGATCGGCGGCGGCCTGTACGTGCTGGAGCCCGAGCCGCCCCTGGCCGCGCTCATGGCGCAGGCGCGGTCCTAGGGGAGAGTGAGGATGCGCGGGCCGTCGCGGGTGATGGCGACGGTGTGCTCGGCGTGTGCCGCGCGGGTGCCGTCCACCGTCTTCAGCGCCCACCCGTCCGGCGCCACCTCGTAGTGGCTGCCGCCCCCGGCCATCAGCATCGGCTCGATGGCGAGGACCAGGCCATGCCGTAGCCGCATGCCGCGGCCGGCCTTGCCCTCGTTGGGCACGTGCGGGTCCTCGTGCATGTGGCGGCCGATGCCGTGGCCGCCAAAGCCCGCGGGGACGCCGTACCCGGCGCCGTGCGCCAGGGTGCCGATCGCGTGCGAGATGTCGCCGAGGCGGGCACCCTCGGCGGCCGCGGCAATGCCCGCGGCCAGCGCCTTCTCCGTGGACTCGATGAGGGCCTCGTCCGCCGGGTCGGGGGTGCCGACGATGAAGCTGATCGCCGCGTCGCCGGTCCACCCGTCCAGTTCGGCGCCGAAGTCGATGCTGACCAGGTCACCGTCGGCCAGCCGGTAACCGTCCGGGATGCCGTGCACGATCACGTCGTTGACCGAGGCGCAGATCACCGCGGGGAACGGCGTCGGCGCGAACGACGGGTGGTAGTTCAGGAACGGGGAGCGCGCGCCTGCCTTGCGCAGCACCTCGTGCGCCACCTCGTCCAGGTCGCCCAGCGACACCCCGATGGCCGCCTCAGTCCGCACCGCGGCCAGGGCCACGGCGACGACGCGCCCCGCCTCCCGCATGGCCTCCAGCGCGGCGTCACTCTTGATATCGATCACGCAGGGCTACTCCTCCGCACGGCCGCCAAGGTGGCGGGCCAGAAATCGCTCGGCGGCAGCATAGAACTTCAGCCGGTTCTCCGGCTTGGCGAAGCCATGCCCCTCGTCGGGGAACAGCATGTATTCATAATCAATTCCGGCGTCCCGGAGCGCGGCGACGATCTGCTCGGACTCGGCCTGCTTGACCCGCGGGTCGTTGGCGCCCTGGGCGATCAGTAGCGGCGTCTTGATGCTGGCGGCACGGGACAGCGGCGACCGTGACCATAGGAACTCGGCGTCGGTCGCCGGGTTCCCGACCCGCTGGTAGAACAGCGCTATCTGCGGCTGCCAGTAGGGCGGGATCGTCTCGATCAGGGTCTTGAGGTTGGACGGGCCCACGATGTCCACCGCGCAGCGGTACAGATCCGGGGTGAACGTGACCCCCGCGAGTGCGGCGTAACCGCCATAGGAGCCACCGTAGATCGCTACCCGCTCCCGGTCCGCCCAGCCCTGGCCGATGGCGAACTCCACCGCGTCGGTCAGGTCGTTCTGCATGGCGTTGCCCCACTCCCGGTCGCCGGCGTTGACGAACGCCTTGCCGTACCCGGTGGAGCCGCGGAAGTTGACCTGCATGCACAGGTAGCCACGGTTCGCCAGCCACTGCGCCTCCGGGTCGAAGCCCCAGGCGTCGCGCGCCCACGGCCCGCCGTGCACGTTGATCACCATCGGCAGGCCCTCCCGGCCGGCTCCCGGCGGGAAGGTCAGGTACCCGTGGATGGTCAGGCCGTCCCGCGCCTGGAAAGAGAACGGCTCCATGGGTGCCAGCTCATACTGGGACAGCTCGGGCCGGTGATCGAACAGGAAGCGGCCCTCGCGGTGCTGCCGGTCGTAGAGGAAGTAGGGAATCGGCCCCGTGTCGTTGGTGAACGCCACCAGCCACACCATGTCGCTGTGGTCGTGCGCGACGATGTCCGGGTCGCCCGGGTGCAGCGCGCGGATGGCGGCCACGTCCGCTTCGAGCGCCGGGTCGAGCACCCGGTACTCCGTGCGCTCCTTGACCCAGGTGACGATCTGCGGTTCCCGCGTGTCCGGGTGCAACCGGACACCGCTCACATCCGCGTCCGGGTCCTCGGCGATCACTTCTACCGCGCCGCTGCCCAGGTCCACGCGGACCAGCCGGCCGGTGTCGGCGCCGAGCGAGCTCGTCGCCAGCATCGTGGTGCCGTCCGGGCCGATCGCTATCGGCGCGCTGGTCAGGGCGTCCTCGGCGGGAAGCGTCAGCAGCAGCCGCCAGTCGCCGTCGGCACCGTCGCGGACCTTGACCACCAGGCTCCCGTCGGGCTTCAGCCCGACGCCGACCCGCGTCACCAGCTTGGTGTCGGCGACCCACCCCGCGAAGCCCGGGTTCTCGACCTCCTTGACCAGGTCGCCGGTGGCCAGGTCGAGCCGGTAGACGTCGTGAAGGGCCGGGTTGTCGCGGTTGAGCCCGACCAGCACCTCGCTCGGGAGCTCCTTCTCGGTGGCCAGGATCTGCGCCTGCACCCCCTCGAACGGGGTCAGGTCCCGGTGCTGCATCGTGGTCAGGTCCACGTCATACAGGCGCCAGTTCTCGTCGCCGCCGGTGTCCTGCAGGTAGAGCAGGTGCCGCCCGTCGTGGGCCCAACTGAAGACCCGGATGCCCCGGTCGGTGTCGTTGGTCACCACCTGGGCTGTGTCCCAGTCGACCCCGTCGGGCCGGACCGGGGCGGTCCAGACATTGAGCACTCCGTTGTGCGGCGCGATCCACGCCAGGCTGGTGCCGTTGGGAGAGATGCGGGGGCTGACGCGTTCGGGGTTCCCGAAGAGGACCCGCCTGGGGATAAGTTCGGCCATGCGCCATGCCTACCATGCCTGACAAGGTCACTTGTACTATCTCCGGCGTGACCGGTCCCAGCACCAGCGGTGAGATCGAGACGGTGAGCACCGCCGGGATGGGGCCGGGGGCGGGTGCGGGCCAGCGGGCCGCGTTGCTGATCCGGGGCGGGTACGTGATCACCATGGATCCGGCCGCGGGCGACATCCCCGGCGGGGACGTGCTGGTCAGCCGGGGAATGATCGCGGCCGTGGGCGCCGGCCTGACGGGTGCTGAAGCAGGGGGGCGGCGCGCTCACCACGCTGGACGCCGAACGGATCGGCCGGGACGCGCGGCGGGCGCTGGACGGGGTTATTGCCCGAGCGGGGCCAGCGACGCGGTGAGCTGGGCCGGGCGGGCC
>Ga0070706_100006510_pt1 | contig 11025 bp, 8 predicted proteins | sample KBSK5501metaG_FD_65476 | JGI IMG/M metagenome (GOLD analysis project Ga0070706, IMG submission 65476) | Corn, switchgrass and miscanthus rhizosphere microbial communities from Kellogg Biological Station, Michigan, USA - KBS K5-50-1 metaG | ecosystem: Host-associated > Plants > Roots >...
CGCGCTGATCGAGACGCTGCGGGCCGAGGTCGCGGCGCTGCGCCGGCAGGCGGGCCGGGACTCCTCCCAGCCCCCGGGCCAGGACAGCCCAGCGGCTGCGGCGAAGAAGAAGGCCGGCCAGCGGGAGGCACGGCAGGGACGGCCGGGCCGGCCGCAGGGCGGGCAGAAAGGCCATCCGGGGACGAGCCTGGCGTGGGCCGCCCGGCCGGATGAGACCCTCATCATCGAGCCTGGCGCGTGCGGGGGGTGCGGCGCGGACCTGTCCGGCGCTCCGGGCCGGGTTGCGTCCAGCGTGCAGGTGCTCGATATCCCGCCGGCCGCGCTGACCGTGACCGAATACCCAGGTGATGCGCCGCACCTGCGGATGCGGGCAGGTCACGACCGCCCCGCCGCCGCCGGGCGTGACCGGCGCCCCGGTTTGCTACGGCCCGAACGTGGTGGCTGCGGCGACGCTGCTGGCCAGCACGGACGTGATCGGGGTCGAGCGGGCCGCGGACCTGATGGGCGCCCTGCTCAAGGCACCGGTCTCCACAGGGTTCGTGTCGCGGTGCCTGGTCCGCCTCGACGCGGCGTTAACCGCCGCCGGGTTCGAGGACGCGCTCAAGGACGCGCTGAGGGCGGCGGACGTGCTCGGCACCGACGAGACCCCCGCCCCACTGACCACCGCGGCGGCCAGCGCGCAGGACTGCGGGAACCCGCACGTCTACACCGCGCGGACCTTGCGGGCCTATACCGGCAGCGGCCCGGACCTGATCTGGTTCGGCGCGGCCGGGAACCGGACGAAGCTGGCGATCACCGGGTTCGGGATCCTGGACGGCTACCGCGGGGTCCTGGTCCGTGACGACTACGGCGGCTACCTCAGCTACGACACCGGGCTCGCCGGAGTCCAGCAGTGCCTCGCCCACGTTCGCGCAGATCAACCCGATCTGGCTGTTCGGCCCGTACAACCCCTCCGGCATCACCGCCGACTCCTAGCCCGACTTCTACATGGGCGCGCTGGAGGGCGCGCTGCGCATCATGCCCGCCTGGGAGTGGAACGTCTTCAGGCTCACGATCGCGTTCAACGTGTTCATCCCGGCCCTGGTGCCGCTCGGCATCATCTTCACTGGCGCCGCGCTGTGGCCCTTCGCCGAACGATGGATCACCGGGGACTACCGCGAACACCACGTCAACGACCGGCCACGCAACGCCCCCACCCGCACCGCGATCGGCCTGGCCGCCCTCATCGCCTATCACTTCCACATCGACCTGTACACCACCACCTGGATAGCCCGCATCGCGATCTTCGCCGGGCCGGTTACCGCCTACTGGGCGGTCGGGGAGAGCGTGGGCGTCCGCACTGTACAGCCAGTGCAGCACCGCGGCATGGCTATCGCGGCCGTCACGGGGACGTCAATGGGCCTGCCGGGCGGTCCCGGGCCGCGACGATTTAGGTGCGGTGGCGATCGGACTGGCGCGGGCGCGATCCAGTATCTCGTCGTGGTCGGGGATTGGTGTGCGAGGCGGCTTCCTGCACATCCCGAAGCGGGACCCCGGCGTCGAGGGCGGCAGTGCTTAACGCGTGCCGAAGCGTAGCGTCAACGAAGCAGGTAGCGGCCGTCACCCAGCGCTGACCCGCAGGTGGCCCGGGCGGCCAGGGCCCAGGGTCATTTGTGCCTGGACGCCCGGTGGATTGGTGATGCTGTCCCGCTAGCGGCTAGTTCCCGCGCGAGGGTGGTTGGGCGGCGGCTCGTCCGGGGGCGTGGGAGGGCTGTGGTTTCGCCGGCGGATCCAACGCGGCCCGGGGCCTGCGGTTCGTCGTGGTCGTTTCGGGTGCCAGCTCGGGCACGACGGTCTTTTCGTCCTCGACGACTTCGTAGTACCGGCCGTACGTCTTGGCCGCTGACTGGATCACGCCGGCCGCCGGCAGCGCAAGGAAGGCGAACAAGATCCCGCCGAGTGCGCCTCCGATCAGCGCGGCCGCGAACGCGATGGGCGCTGAGAGGTCCATGGTCCTGGCGGTCAGCCGTGGGGCCAGGAAGTAGTTCTCGATCTGCTGGTACAGCACGATCCAGATGAGGACGATCAACGCATCGACCGGATCGTACAGCAGCGCCACCAGCACGGGCGCGGCGCCGGCGATATAGGTGCCGACGATCGGGATGAACTCGGCCACGATCCCCTCGAACAATGCGAGGGGCACCGCGAACGGGACACCCCGTACGAGCAGCACCACATACATCAGAACGCCGTTGATCAGCGCCAGGATCAGCCGGGAGTAGAAGTAGCCGCCGGTCTGCTCGATCGCTTGCTCCCAGATGAACAAGATTCGCCGCTGCCGCTCGGGACGGAACCGCGACAGGACCGTTCGCCGCATCTGTGGTCCCCGCGCGACCATGTAAAAAGTGAACAGGGGGATCGTCAGCGCCTGGAAGATGCCGCCGATGATCCCTGTGGCCACCCGCAGGACGCCGCCGAGCAGGCTCCCCGCGCCAGAGAGCAACTGGGTCCCGTACTTCCTCACCTGGTCTTCGATGCTGAGCTTGTCCACCCGGACCCCGAGCGGCTTCAGGTACCTCGCGAGGTTGTTCACCAGATCTGGCAGCGAGGAGATCAGCTGCCGGGTGCCCGTCACAATCGCCGGGACCAGCAGGGCGATCAGCGCCGCGATCATCACGAGCACGACGAGGAACACGAGCCCGGTGGCGATGCCGCGACGCCATCCCCGTTTCGCCAGATAGGCGACCGCAGGCTCGATGGCGAACGACAGGAACAGCGAGATCAGGATGATCTGGAAGAAGCCGGCCAGGCGATGCAGGAGCGAGCCCGCGATCCCAGCCAGGACCAGGCCCCCGATGATGGCGACCATGAGCCACAGCGCGGCGTGACGCAGGAAGGCCCGGCTTCAGGGCACGAACGCGTCCGCAGAAGACGGTGCAGCTCCGGTGCCGGCCGCTCCTCCTGATCCTCACCGGCAGCGGGCCGCCCTGGATCACTCATCAGCCTGCCGGCTTCGCTGCGAGGGCCGCCGGGCTGGAAGGCCGATGCGCCGCCCGGCCAGACATGATGCCCACGCCGCCTCCGTCCGCTCGACTGACGAAATGGTCAGGTCGGCCCCGCCGCGCTGCTGTGGTGGCGAGCAGCTGACGGCGCGCGGGTGGCCGGCTCGGGCACCGGGAGGTGTATAGACGACTGCCGCGGCTCGTGTGCGCTGCCCACCGGCCGTAGCCGCCGGGGGCTGGCCCCCGGCGCCCGCCGCCCCGTCTTGGCCGCCGGTTTCACCTCCACGCAGACGATGCCGCCTTGCTGGCCGGCGATGACCCGCAGACCGACGACCCTCTGGTCGCCCAGGCCGTCGTCGAACTGCAGGATGGTGCCGGGGACCAGGGGCAGCGGGCAGCGGGCGTTGAGCACGCCCAGCACGCGCCGGTGCTCGGCGCTGACGATGAGGGTCCGGTTCCCGATCTGCCATTCGCGGGGCTTGATCTTCTGACCGATCAGCGGGTCGGTCATCGTGACCTCCAGGGCTGGTGCTCGGGGTGCGGCGTTCCGGGCGCCGGGTTCCGCCGGCCGGAACGCCGTCAGGGCGAGCAGACCAGCCAGATGTGCAGGCCTGCTGCGGTCGATGTGGCGCCGGCGTGGAGAGCGGGGACGCTGCACCGGGGCCTGTGGCCCCCGAACCGCGAGTTAAGGGCAGCCACAGGGTTCTCCATCTGGTCGCCATGTCGGCGGCATGGCCCCTGCACGCATCCCGGATCAGCTGATGGGGACCACCAGATCCGCGGCCGTAGACCCACTGGCCCCGGGACGCGGCAGAAGGAGCAGGCGTGACCGGCACGACACAAGCTGACCTGGCCGTCCAGGTCTACCGGCTGTGCATCAAGGTCACGCCGCAGGCGATCTGGGATGCGCTCACCCGGCCAGGATGGGCCCAGAAGTATGGCTACCAGTCTCCCGTCCGGTCCGACCTGCGGCCGTGCGGCTCGTACCGCCCCTTCGCAGGCCACGCGATGAAGGCGCTCGGCACCCCGGATGTGGTCATCGAGGCAGAGCCGCCGCGGAGGCTTCTGCAGACATGGCAAGCCGTATTCGATGCGGAGACCGCCGCGGAAGCGGTCACCCGCCTGACGTGGGAGATCGAGGACTGTGAGGGCGGTGTCGCGGCGGTGACCTTGACCTGTGAGCTCCGCGGCGGGCCGAGGAGCACCGCGCTGGTCGCCGGAGCAGTCACCAAGGCCCCCGACTGGAGCTGGATCCTCAGCGACCTGAAGACGCGGCTGGAAACAGGCCGGCCGCTTGCGCCCTGAGCAGGATCGGCGGCGGCGCGCCGCCCCCGCGGCGTCCTCGCCGGGGCGGGCCTCGGTCCCCCCAGCGCGGCGGCCCCACCAAACACGACATGGTCTGTTGATCCCCGTGGTGACGGCGTGGCGGTGGCGCGGCAGTTCGACGCGTCGCTGATGTCGGCCGGTTTCAAGGCGTCCGGGGACCCTTAGATCCGGGCGCCGGAGTCGCCACGATCCTGGCGCCGCATGGGCTTCGCCGCGGCGGCGCGAGGCCGGGTGGCGGTGGCCCTGGTCGCGCCTTTGCTGGTGGGGCGGGGCGGCGGGGCGCTGCTGCGCGCCTGCAGCTCGATGGCGATGGGGGATGCGGTGAACATCGAAGAGTAGGTGCCCACGGCGATGCCGATGAGCAGGGCGATGGCGAAGTCGGTCAGCGAGGCGCCGCCGAGCACGGCGAGCGCTCCCAGGATGAACATGGCCCCCAGGCCGGTGTTCACGGTGCGGGGCACCGTCTGCAGCACGGCCCGGTTGACCACCTGCGCGAACGGCGCCTTCCGCGCGGCGGCGGCCCACATCTCCCGCACCCGGTCGAAGACCACCACGGTGTCGTTGACCGAGTACCCGACGACGGTGAGCAGCGCGGCCAGGAACACCCCGTCGATCGGCTTGCCGAGCCAGGCGAAGACGCCAACCAGGATGATCACATCGTGCGCCATCGCCATGACCGCGGCCGCGCCGAACGTCCAGCGGAACCGGACGGAGAGGTAGAGCAGCTGCACGGCCAGCGCCACGCCCAGCGCGATCAGCGCCTTGCGCCGCAGCTCGTCCCCGAGGCTGGGGCCGATCAGCTCGTCCCGGATCTTCGCGGTCTGGCCGCCCAGTCCGGCGACGGCCTCCCGGATCTTGGTTTCCTGGTCGTTGGACAGATTCTCGGTCCGGACGGTGAGGTCGTCGCTTCCGGAGGACTGCACCACGGCCCGGGGGAAGCCGACACCGGCGATGGCCGCTCGGGCTTTTTCGGGGTCCACGGGGGAGCTGGTCGAGTACTCCACCAGCCGCCCGCCGGTGAACTCCACACCGAAGTTGAGCCCGCGCGCCACGATGCCGCAGACCGCGAGCACGACGAAGATCGCGGAGACGGCCAGCCAGCGATGCCCGTGCCGCATCAGGTCCGGGTTCCGCCCGGTGAGCCAGCTGCGGACCCGGCCGGCGTTTGCCATCCCGCTAGCCTGCGGGCGGCGCTGCACCGCCTGCCGGTTGACGGCCCACTCGGCGAGCACCCGGGTGACGACCAGGGCGCTGACCATGGAGGCGAGCACACCGATCGAGAGGGTGACACCGAACCCGCGGACCGGCCCGGACGCGAGGAAGAACAGCAGTCCGGCAGCGAGCAGGGTGGTGATGTTCGAGTCGGCGATGGCGCTGAACGCGTTGCGGAAGCCGGCCCGCAGCGCGGCGCGAAGGCTTCTGCGTCTACGGGCGGCGTACTCCTCCCGGGCGCGCTCGAACACCAGCACGTTGGCGTCCACGGCCATGCCGACGGCGAGCACGAAACCGGCCAGGCCAGGCAGGGTCAGGGTGGCGCCCAGGGCGAGCAGGGACGCGTAGGAGATGAGCCCGTACCCGGCCAGCGCGACGGCGGCGATCCCGCCCAGCAGCCGGTACACAACGAGGATGAACAGCCCGGTTAGGATCACGCCGATCACCGCGGCCTTGGCGCTGGCGTCGATCGCGGCCTGCCCGAGCGTCGGGCCGACGGTGCGCTGCTCGATGATCTCCACCGGCACCGGCAGCGCGCCGCCGCGGATGAGCAGCGCCAGCTCACGAGCCTCGGCCGGAGTGAACTGGCCGGTGATCTGGGTGGACCCACCGACGATACCCACGTCGCAGGCGACCTGTGGATCGACTTGCGGGGAGGAGATGATCTCGTCGTCCAGCACGATGGCGACCCGCCTGGCCGGGTCACCCGCCGGGGCGCAGGCCGCCTTGCCGGTCAGCTGCGCCCAGGCCCGCTGGCCTGAGCCGCGGAAATCTATGGTGACGAACCAGCCGCCGACGCCCTGCGGGTCGGTCTGGGCGTCCGCGCCTTGCACGCCCTCGCCGGTCAGCCCGGCCGGACCGAGGCGCAGTGGCTGGCCCCCCTCGTCGGCCAGCACCAGCTCCCCGCGGGGGTTGGCCTGGCTTTGCGTGGGGGGCGGGGAGGGAGTGGCGAACGGCGAGTTCTGCTGGGGCGGCGGCGCTGCGGGTGTTGAGGCGCTGCGGGCTGGTGCTGGGGTGGGCAGTGGCGTCTTAGAGATGCCGAGAACCGGGTGGAAGGTGAGCTGCGCGGTCTGGCCCAGGACCGCTGCGGCCTGCCTCGGGTCATGCACCCCCGGCAGCTCGACAATGATCCTGCGGCCACCGGACTGGGCGATGGCCGGTTCAGCAACGCCCAGCGCGTCGACACGCCGGCGCAGCACCTCCAGGGTCCGTTCGGTGGACCCCCGGTCCGCCTGCACGGTGGGGGAGTCACGGGTTTCGAGCACGATCTGGGTGCCGCCGCGCAAGTCGAGGCCCAAGCGGGGCGGTTTGGTCAGGACGTAGAAGACGGAGAGCGCGAGGACGGTGAAGGCCAGCACCGCCCGCAGCACGGTGGCGCGGTTCACGGGCTGCCTCCAGCAGGCGCACGGCGGCCGCCGCGGGCCGCCGTGGAAGACGACAGGGACCTCAGGTACCTGCTGGACGAGGCGGTGCGCGTCCGGAGGGCAATCCAGCGGGCACGCGGAACTGCGCCGATGGCGGCCGCCCATGGCTGCCGCGGAGGGAGCGGCCAACGAAGCCGTCGCGGCCGAGGTGACACGGCCGGCCCCGGCTCGGTGCCGGGGTCCTGCGCGGGTGCCGCCCGGTGATGCTGTGCGGCGACGGCCTCCGCCTGGCCGGTGCCGCATGCGCTGCGGGCCGCCAGCCGGCTGCCCGCGCTCGGACGCACCGCGCGGCTGGGCGCGGGCGCTGAGGGCCCGGGTGGAGACTGAAGCCGCCGGCGCCGCGGGCGGAAGCTGGGCGGTGGACCCCCCACCGGGGTGGCCGATCGCGGCACTACCGCGCGGCCGGCACCGAGCAGCGACGCCAGCAGGCCGAGCAGCGCGATCACCTTGCGGGCGGGATGCGGCGGTGCAGGAGCCGGAGCCGGGCGAAGCCGCACAGTCCAGACCCTAGGGCAGGCCCGCCCAGCCGGCAGTGGCCGCAGACCAGCAGCGGCCTTGGTGAACGGCCCTGCCCCGCCGACCGTCATCAGGCCCCGCAGGGCCGCCACGAGGACCACCCCAGGGTGCCGCACGTCCGTGACAGCTGCTGTCAGTACAGTCTCCCTATCGGTTATGGCTTCGAATTCGACAGGGCTGCGCTAGCTGAGGGTGTGTGCGGGCGGGTGCCGTTGTACCAGCCGATGTACTCGACATGGTGCGGCGGGCATCACCTGGATCGGACACTCTCTGTGCATGACGGTGGCCGGCGGATCAGAGGGCATCGCTTTCGTGAAGAAATGTTCCGGAGTCAGGCGCCCCGCTCGGCACGTCCAGTGGCGGAAACTGCCTGACTAGGCGAGCCTGCGGACGTGTCCACTCGCGGATGGGGCTGCGGTGTGCCTATAGGGCGGAAGATGGCTTCCGAAGCGCGCACATTCTCGTCATGGACGTACCGGAGAGTGCCGATCGCCCGGCGCAGGGCCGTCAGCGCCCGTCCCGAACGCGGGTGGACTGGCCGCCGTGTCGCTCTCATCGCGTTCACCTCATTGTGGCAGATGGCGTGGCTATTCAAGCCGTGTCTCCTGGATAGGCCGCCCATGCGGAGCGGCGATGTTCGGGCGATGGAGGACGGGTGGACATCGCCGGTTGTTGCGGGCCGCGGCAGCCTGGCTGTGAATCTGGCCGAGGGCTCTTAACGATCTTTCGGGAATACAGTGAATCGCTGCTGTGGCTGCGCGGGCAGGGCCTGCGCTGGCCCTGCAGCGGGTCGCCTACCTGCGCCAGGGCCGCGGGACACCAGAGATCACCTGGGTGGAGCCGACCTACTACGCGGTGCACACCACGCTGAGCCACCCGGCCTATGCGGGCACGTATGTCAGCGCCGCCAGCGGCGGCGCGCTCCTGTGGCAGCACCTGTTCTGGTTCTTCGGCCATCCCGAGGTGTACATCGTGGCGATCCCGTTCTTCGGCATCGCCACCGAGATCCTGCCGGTGTTCAGCCGCAAGCCACTGTTCGGGTACAAGGGCATGATCGCCGCCACGATCGGCATCGCCGGGCTGTCGATGACCGTATGGGCGCACCACATGTTTCACCACCGGCGCGGTGCTGCTGCCTTTCTTCTCGCTCATGACATTCCTGATCGCGGTGCCGACCGGAGTGAAGTTCTTCAACTGGATCGGCACGATTTGGCGCGGCCAGCTCACCTTCAAGGCACCGATGCTGTTCATCATCGGCTTCATGACCACGTTCCTGCTCGGCGGGCTCACCGGGGTTATCCTGGCCTCGCCGCCGCTGGACTTCGCGGTCACCGACACCTACTTCGTCGTCGCGCACTTCCACTACGTACTGTTCGGCACAGTGGTGTTCTGCATGTTCGAATATTTCTGCCCACACCTCCTGGATGATGTTCTGGCGCAGGTACCCGCATGCGACGACGACGGCCTCCCGCAGAGTAAGGCTTTTCGGGCGGCCGGTCCTTTTATCCCACGATTCGTCGAGTTGCTCTTCGATGCGCAGGACAAGTTCGTCGACTTGCTCAGAGTCCAGGCCTGACATACGATCGCAGCGCAACGGCTTCTCCGTTTCATGAAAGGTGTGGTTGGCACCCCCTTTCTATTGAGCGGAGAAGTCGTTGCCTCGCAGGCGCGCCGAAGCAGCGGATGCATATTCGATAACGATCAGGTATAATCCGCCGGGCCGAGATCAAGCGGAGACTTTCAAATAATCTTCATCACATCCCGGCACGGGGAACCAGTGGCAGCGGACGACCCGTGGGGGTACGCCAACTCCCTGGAGTGGGCGACCTCCTGCCCGCCGCCGCGGCACAACTTCACGTCGATACCGCGGATCAGGTCCGAGCGGCCCGCGTTCGACCTGCACTACCCGCACATCAAATCCGGCCGGCCCCGGATGGCCATTTCATCCGGCCCGGCTGCTCGACGGGGTGAGTAAGCGCCTGTTGCTAACCTTGGCGCAGTCTCGCTGCGTGCGTAATTTGCGGCTCCCGGTCGGCGGGCTGAGAGTCTCTGGCCTGGCGCACCGGCCTGCGGCTAGCAGGCTGGTCACGGTCACGGTGGTGATCACCGCGGCGATGATGGCGAGCGAGAGGCCGGTGCCGATATGCGGCACGGGCACCGGGCCGATCTGGTGCACGCCGGATTCCAGCAGCGCCTCGGTGATGAGCTTCACCCCGATGAACCCGAGGATGGCGGACAGTCCGGCGGAGAGATGCCGCACGCGGCCGAGCAGCCCGCCGATCAGGAAGTAGAGGTGGCGGAGGCCAAGCAGAGCGAACACGTTCGCGGTGAAGACCAGGTACGGATCACGGGTTAGCCCGAAGATCGCGGGGATCGAGTCGAACGCGAACGCCAGGTCGGTGACGGCGGTGGCGATGATGAGGACGAGAAGGGGCGTGGCATGTCTGCGGCCGCTGATGCGCGTCGTCAGGCGGGCACCGTCGCCTGCTGGCGCCACGGGCATGATCCGGCGTGCCGCGCGCAGGAGCGCGCTGTCTGCCGCCGCCTCGCCTTCGGGGCGGCGGGCGAAGGCCATCCTGGCGGCCGTGTAGAGGAGGAACGCCCCGAAGAGATAGAGGATCCAGCCGAAACGGTTCAGCGCGGCTGCCCCGAGGGCTATGAAGATCCCGCGCAGGAGGAGGGCGAGGACAACCGCCAGCAGCAGGACCCGGCTGTGGAGTTCCCGTGACACGGCGGAGCGGCCGATCAGGATCACGAAAACGAACAGGTTGTCCACCGAGAGGCTGTACTCGGTCACCCAGCCCGCGAAGAACTGTCCAGCAGCGCGCGGGTGGGCGGTCCAGGCCAGGGCGGCGCCGAACAGCACGGCCAGGGCGACGACGGCAATGGTCCCCAGCGCTGCCTCGCGGAGCCGTACTTCCCGCGTCCGGCGGCCGCCGAGGATCAGGTCCGCGGCCACCAGCAGGATCAGGCCCGCGACCGTGGCGCCCCAGGCCCAGAGCGGGACCTGGATGGGATCCATGACCTGGGCGCTGGCGCGGGTCAGCGCGTTCGCCCGCCGCGGTACCGTGCGCCAACCGGGCTGACCCGGGCGATGTCCGCGGGGGTGAGCACGCCAGCCAGCGCGCCATCGTCGCCGAGAACCAGCGCGTGGCCCACGGTGTGCAGCGCCGCCGGGATCGCTGGCCGCACGGCCATGCGGGCCAGCAGATCGGAGAGCGACTCATCCGGTGTCGTCGTCACGACGTGCGCGATCGGGGTGGCAACGTCGGACAGGCGCGTCGTATCGCAGCGATCGGCCCGGAGGGCGGCAAGCTGGCTCAGCGTGAGGATCCCGGCTAGCCGGCCGTCGAAGTCGCGGAGCGGGAAGGCGGTCGCGGCGCTGCCAGCCGGGCCCGCAAGCGCCGCGACCGGGCCCTCGCTATCGAGGAACGCCCGGACCGTCTGCCACGAGTGGGTAGCCGTGACCAGTGACGGGGGCAGGATGTCCCGCACGCGCAGGCCGGACAGCGCGGCGGTCAGCAGCACCTGGCGGGCCTCGGCCCGGGAGGCGGCGAGCATCAGGA
>Ga0070706_100006515_pt1 | contig 11019 bp, 4 predicted proteins | sample KBSK5501metaG_FD_65476 | JGI IMG/M metagenome (GOLD analysis project Ga0070706, IMG submission 65476) | Corn, switchgrass and miscanthus rhizosphere microbial communities from Kellogg Biological Station, Michigan, USA - KBS K5-50-1 metaG | ecosystem: Host-associated > Plants > Roots >...
GAGAGAGAGCAATAGCCACCTCCTGCGGCGTCATGCCTATACGTCGCTCTCGCGTCTTGGGGTCAGTGCCTAGCTGCGGAATCGGCTCGACCAACAGCTGATCCGCCAACGTGTAGTGGGGCTGGAGTTCCTCACCCGGAGGCACCCCGTGGAAGTACCTCGCGTCAACGGCAGCGAACCGTCTGCTGATCGTGGACAGCGGTATGCCGGACGGGCCACTCAATCGCCCGAGCTCGCGACTTACTTGGCGCCATCGGTCAGGCTTTCGGTCAAGATTGATGACGTAGATACGCAGAATCGCGTCGTGGTGGTCGCCGAAAGAGAATGCCGTGGAGCTCCGGGTCGTATCAAAGAGCCTCGTGCGGAGCATGACCCAGAACCGCAGCCGATCGAACGACCCGGAGAAAGACGCGAGGTTCACGGGGAACCGAGACCACCGATCATGATCTGGTGTTCTTCATCTCGCCGTCCGGCTCCGCGGGTGACAGAAGGGGGCTCCGGGTTCCCCAACTTATTGCGATTGGCGCCAGAGCCTCCAGTTCCGCTCATCGCTTCGATAGCTCAGTGGCCATCGGCTCACAGAGACCGCGTCCCAGTTAGGCAGGAAGGCGAAGTCTCGGGCGCCGCCCGCGACCACGGAGGCAACGGCGTGTCTGACCAGGCTAGCGGTCAAATTTCCCGGTCCGGTGGTCGACTGGATGTCTCGCCTGTCACCCGCATGACTCAAGAGAAGCTGCGTAGATCTAGCAAGGGCTAGGCGAATGACAGGATGAGATGGCGGAGCGATGAGCGGATCGTTGTTTACGTAGAAGATCCAGTCAGGCGAGTCACTGCCTTTCCTTGTGAAGACCCTTGTCTGGACCATCGTTCCGGTCGAAGTGTCATAACAGAGTGGCTGCAGTTTCAGTCGCTTGTCATGGAGTAGGTACTCAAGGTCGCCACCTTGGTAGTAGTCATCAGCGTCGATGTAGAACCCACCGTTTCGGGCAATGAAACAGAGTCGGAAATAGTCGGACTGCATCGCAGGGTGGAAGCAGAGGTCGAACGCAGCTGAGTGACGGCGGCCAAAGTACCTGGCAATGAAGCGTCCAGCTTTTTGCTCATCGAATAAGAGGTACGCGAAGCCCAGTTCTTCAAGCGGTCGCCAGCTATCCAGACACTCACGCACGTCTGCCGGCACAGCCGTCGCTTTGTCCCAAAACTGGACTAGTACTCTCGGCAACTTCGCCGGAAGCCGTTGAGCGTCACCAATTTCCACTTCTTGAACGAGGTGCCGCATATAGCGGGATCGGTGGCGATCGTCCTCTGCGAGGTCGGACGGGCTCTTGGCTTCAGCCGGACTATTACGCGGAGTTCCGGGAGCAGCGGTCCGGAGCTGGTTCGAGTTCGTTTCCCTTTTCGTGCTATTCGTCAGCGTGCGCCTCCCTCCTATTTGCCCGAACAGTAGGATCAAACGCGCCAAAACGATCGTCCGGCTGTGATGGGGTCGAAAACAAGGGAGGGCCCGCGATCAATCGCAGCGCGAGCGGCCCTTGAAGTTGGTCCCCAAGGTACGCGGCAAGTTCGTGCAAGTGTTCGTTCTTTGGTGGACCGCATACGGCCGCGGCATCGCGACCAAGGTCGGTGTTTATCGAGAGCGCATCGATGGCGAAATCGAAACATGCCTCCGTATCCCCAAAGACAACCCTGAACGTCGGGGCGGTCGAGGCCGTGCCCGCTACAGGATCACCACAACCCCAAGCGCGCTTCTTTCGACGCAATTCGACGGGGACGACCTCGAAGAGATTCGAGACGCAACGTACCCAAAACGCAAAGGCCGGGTCGTGTTTTGCACAGAACTCGCGAGCGGCGAGGTACTGGCTGCCCTCGCGTACCACTTTCCGCGCAAACCGGGCGACCGAATTGAGATTCGTCGGCTGGCAATACGAACTGACGCGCTGCGTGAGGAAAGCTTCCTTTGCACCCTGCTGTTGAAGGTATACGTCCACGAGTTCGCTCGTCGAACGAAGGACGACTCGACGCTGGAGATGCGGTGTGATCCTGGGGAGGCGACGACCTTCTGCCGTCGGTTGGGCTTTACGCGTGCCGGCGGCGGCCCTTCCGGACCCGTGCGACTAGCTCAGGAACCTTTCCGACTTTTGCCCTAAACGCGTTGCTTACCCCCGCGCGAGGTTTCTGCAGGTAGATCGCCTCTACCTGCCGGTACATCCCGCGGGGCAAGGAGCGGCGGGCTTCGGCCAGGAACTCGTCTCGGCTCAACTCACGCGCCCGAAGCTCATCGCGTTCAAGCAGGAACGCATCGGCCTCTTGTGCGATCTGCCGTGCCTCGGCCTTGCTGGCGCGCTCGAGGGCGACTTCATAGAGTCCGGCTGCGACCTCTTGCACGGGTACGCGCTTGTAGAAGAGCGCCTCGGCCAGTACGACACGCGGGGATAGGCGCTTCTCACGCCCACCGAATTCCTCGAAAGGCAAGTCGCGTCGCAGAAGCGTAGATGGCTCGACCCCGAGTAGGCGCGACGCCTCGGTCTGGTTTGGCCAGGCGCGAACAAGCTCTGCGCTCTGGGCAAGTCCCGGCGTTGGCTCCTTCGTCCGTGGCATGGTCTGTCTTCTCCTCCGTCTTTCGAAATGCACTCTAGCTACTTGCGCAAATAACGCAAGTGACGCAAGTGTCGCAAGTAGCTGCTTGACAGCCGGTTGACTCGAGCGGACACTTCCACACCAAGGGGGCACTAGATGTTGGGCGCGCTGGCCGGGCGGCCACTAGATAAGGGCATTTGCAGCGGCGAGCGCCCCTGGCGCCCTTGGCCGCCGGGACTTCCTTCACAACGTCCTGACCTACCGCCGTGGCGGAACCATCGACCACAGGCGAGGCGATTCAGATCGTGCGCCGAGCAATCTATGAACTCGCCCGACAATCGAACTACCGCGGCTCGGGGTCAACGGAGTTGGAGATTGTCAACTACTGCATGGAGCAGAAGTGGCCCGTACCGATAAAGTGATCGTGCGTCTACTCACGTGGGATGCCTCAGCGGCGAGCGCTCGAAGTCTTCAGTCGGCTGGCATCTTCGAGGCGAAGTACTGGCTCACCGCGAAGGGTGATCTTGAGGAAGAAGCGAGGCGAAAACCGTGGGCAAGAGCATTCGTCGCTGAACTCCGGCCGCCTCAGGCGGCTTAATCGCCGCAAACTCGGGATGGGCACCCAGGTACGGTCACCTTGTCCCATGTCCTCGCGACGGCTTTCTGATGTCTCTTGTGAACAGGCTGACTGCATCTAGCCGCCAGGCAGGTCCTCCCCGCGACCGGAAATTAGGGATGGCCGCTTTCAATTCGAAGGGATTCCCACAGTGCCTTGAGGGCGGACTCGTCCTCAATTTCGCCTCTACTCTGGAAGCGCTCAACGGCGATTCGGCCGTCATTCATGAAGGTGGCTTCCCAGTATTGGCCGGGTACGTAGACCCTGACCGTCAGCCCCCCCGTATCGCGTCTGAAGATTTCGTAGGCGACTCTCCCTGCGTCGAGGCGGTTCAGAAAGCCGTTTAACTCCGGGTGGGCCGGACTCGCGGTCGATGCCAGATCAAGACGATCCCATAACTCCGTCAGAGCCTCCGCACCGGCGGCCTGCCCCAGGCGCCCGTAGCGTTCGACCTCGGTCCGGCCCCAGTCTTCGGTCATGAATTCGACCTCCCACCGCTCGTTGGAAGTGGCGGCCAAGACCATGACCGCCTCGGGCCGCGCCTTTCTAATCGTGTAGTGCACCCGCATTGCGGCTAGACGGTCCAGAAAGCTGTTGAGCGACTTCACATCAACTCTGGGCTCAATCATCTGCCTCTGCCTGACAGTATTCGCCCGACCATCTTCCACGCGAACTGCATGCCAGGCTCTCTCGCTCTCGCTTCAGCCTGCACTTCCGTGAGGTCCATGTCACGGATCGCATCCCAGCCCGGGAAATTCTTCGGCGCTGGTGCCTTCATGATCGTAGCGGCACCGGGCATGCGTAGGACATCGGCGACGGTCTTCGCTGTCTTGTCCTTGCCGCCGCCACCGCCCCCACCGCTGCCACCACCACCCCCACCGCCGCCGGGGGGTGTCGCGCGGTAGGCGGCGGTGCCAATCATGATCCCATTCGGGAGTACGACGACCACGACCGAGGGTGGCACCGGGTTGGTGAGCACCACGCAAAGCGATTCGCCGGCCTTCAGACACCCGTGATTGTCGGGACCGTTAGGGGCGTACGGATCTTTGTCAGGTACCTCCCCCCAAGCCGCCGGTTTGCCGGTGTCCGGGTCAGAGAGGAAACACGCGCAGGAGATCTGCGCGTCGAGTACTTCAATCATCATCCCGGTAGGGTCGTAGAGCGAGCTAGGATTCCCTCCTCCATACGCGAACGCGCTGTCGGCACCGTCGTCCATTACGTCTCGTGTGATGAATCGCCCGACAACCGGGTCGTACCAGCGCGCGCGAAGGTAGTAAGCGCCGGAGGAGTCAAGAAGCTGGCCGGTATATCCAAGGAAGCTTGGGTTTGACGCGCCAACTGATTGCGCCACTGTTCCGTATGCGCGGTAGCGAAATGCCGCGGTAACCGCGCCCGATCCATTCAGCTCCGCCCGAACGCTCTTCGCCCCATCGCGGGCGAATGTCGTGGTGCCTGAGCTCGTCACGACATAGAGCGGCCCAAGGCCATACACAATCCTGTCTGTGCCCACCTGAATCAGTTGGCTCGGCGACGACGCCGGATCCCAAAGCAAGTTCGTCGTCGATCCCCCTTGGGTGCGACTCTGCATGAGGCTCTCACCGTTGTACGCATAGGTGCGACCAGTCCCGGAGACTGTCGAGCTGGTAAGGCGATCAATCGGGTCGAACCCGAACGTATCGGAGCCTCGGCCGGTGAGTCGATCAGCGTTGGACCAGGTAAATGTCTGGCTTCCGTCGCCGGTAAGCCGGTTCGACGTGTCATATGTGTAAGTCGCCAACGGCCCAGTGCGGCTTGAGATATTCGAGGTCGAGTCGAGCGTGAAGGTCTCCGCATTCGTCGTTGTCACGCCGGTGAGTCGGTTGAGGCCGTCGTAGGAGTAGCCGAAGGAGTCCGAGGTGCCGGTCGTGATTCCGGATACGAACTCGGTCTGGGCCGTGCGGTTGCCCGCGGCATCGAGCGTGTAGCTGTGGCTGGTGATCGTCGTCGAGCCCACAACGTTGGTCAGCGCCGTCAGACGCTGCGCGCGGTCGTAGGTGTAGGTGGTAACCAGGCCGTTGGGTAGGGTGGCCGTCGCGGCGAGACCGGCGGGCGTGTACGTGTAGCTGGTCGACCGCGAACCCCAGTCCTGCAGGCTGGAAAGCCGACCGGCATTCGAGTACGTGTAGGTCACCGCGTTCGAGCCCGGGTATGTCAGTGTCGTACGGTTCGAGTCCAAGTCGTATCCATATGAGATCGTCCCATTGGGCTGCGCTGCTTGGGTGAGCCGGCCCATGCGGTCATACGAATATGTCGTGTTGCCCGTTCCGTCGCCCATCGAGGTGCGCCGGCCGAGCTCGTCGTACGCGTAGGCGATTGTGGATAGGCCGGTGGCCGCGATCTGGGTGAGCCGGCTCAGGTTGTCATAGGTGTAGGTGGTTACCACGCTGTCGGCGGTCGTGCGGGTGAGCGTCTTGCCGTTTCCGTCGAGCGTGTAGGTCGTCGCAAGGTTAGTGCCGCCAGCCGGGTGCGTGGTCATACTCGTGAGGCGATTTAGAGCGTCGAAGGCGTAGTTCGTCACCACGCTGTTCGCCTGGGTCATGCTCGTGGCGTTGCCGTTGTCGTCGCGGCCGACCGTCGTGGTGTAAGTCAACGTTGGCTGTCCCGACGGATCAGGTTTCTGCACGACCGTCGCGAGGCGTCCGGCAGCGTCGTATGTATACGCCGTTACGTTGCCGTTCTTGTCGGTCGAGGTGGTGCGGTTCCCCGCCCCGTCGTATGTTGACGAGGTCGCGTGAGTCAGCGGATCGGTCGAGCTCGTGACCCGATCGAGCGCGTCGTACGCCGTGGTCCAGGTGTGCTGGCTTGGCGTGCCGCCGCTGGCGTTTCCGTCGGGATCGACCATGGTGGTCTGGCGTCCCACGCTGTCGTATCCGTAGGTGGTCTGGCTGCCGTCGGCGTCGGTCGAGCCCGTGAGGTTCCCCGAGCTGTCATAGGCGAGAACCGTGGAGTAGGTGTTATTCGGTGTGCCTGTCGTGTTGCCCCGCGGGGCGACGACGCGCGTCGGCAGACCGGGGTTGCTCGTGTCCCCGTAGATCCATTTAGTCGTGGCTGAGGTCGAGGCATCGATAGGCGCCGTCGCGGAGAGGCGCGAGTTGGTGGTCGCGTCGTAGGTCCAGGTCGAGACGAAACCCTTGGCGTCGGTCTGCTGGGTCGGGTTGTTCTTGGAGTCGTAGGTCCAGTCGGTTGTGAAGCGCGGCGTGGAGGGGTTGAGCTGCGGCTCCTGGCGCTCCACCAGATTGCCCTTGCAGGCCGTGTCGTAGGTGAAGTCAGTGCGGTTGCCGTTGCGGTCGGTGACGCTCGAGCGGTTGCCGCAGTCGTCGTAGGTGTAATAGAGGTGGTACGTCGTCCCGCCGACCGGGTCGTCCTGCTGGATCGGGCGGTTGCGGGTGTCGTAGCTGATCGTGGTGGTGTGGCCCCGGGGGTCGGTCGTGGCCATCTGGCCGCTGGAGTAGTCGAAGGTGGTGGTCTTGCCGAGTCCGTCCTGCTGGCTCGTGAGGCGCCCGAGGGTGTCGTAGGCGTTGGTCACCACGACCCGACCGTCGGGGTCGGTGACCGAGACCAAATGGCTCGAGCTCCCGTCGTAAGAGTAGGTCCAGCGATGCGCGGCGGGGTCGGCGCCGGAGCTGTTGCCGAGCATGTCCACGACGCCGACGAGCCGACCGGGCGCGTCGTAGCTGTAGGTGACGCGGCGCCCGCTCGGATCCTCGAGCGCGAGGAGGCGGTCGCCCTGCGCGGAATCGAAGAGCTCCGCGCCCGGCTCGTAAGCCTGGACTTCGCCGGGGAAGAGCCACTCGCCCCCGGTGGTCATGCGGAAGCGCAGATAGCGCGTGATGACCGGAGCGAACGTCGTGTCGTAGTGCCAGCGGTTCCCCACCTCGTTGACGGAGGCCGCAGCGGTCGCGGTACCGCGCGAGGTGAAGGTGCTGTTGTCAGAGCTGGTGAAGATCTGCACGCTCGTGGGCTTGTAGATGCCGTTCCCGGTGTCCTGGTAATAGGTGCTGCGGACCGTGTTGATTGTCATCCCCGAGCCGAGATCTACGGTCACATCGAGCGGCGTGGAGCCGAGGCTCTGGTATCCCTGCCAGGAAGCGTCGCGAAAATCGGTCGGCGAGCCGAGCCCGCCGTCGGTCAACTCGACGCCGCTCGTGTCGGGGTAGCTGGCACTCGCGGTGAGCGACTTCGTGTACGAGGCGCCCTGCGCCTTGCTCGCTGCCGCGATGAGTCCTTGCGGCCCGACGGTCACCTCAGCCGGGAAGAGCCAATTGCCCCCGGCGGTGATGCGGTAACGCACGTAACGGGCGCTTGCGTTCACTATCACGTCGTACCGCCAGCGGGCACCACCCTCGTAGATCCCGCCGGTCGTAGTGCCGCGCGAGGTGTAAGTGCTGTTGTCGGAGCTCGTGAGGATCTGCACGCTCGCGGGCTTGGAGATGTCGTAGTTCGCGTCTTGATAGAAGTAGCCCTTGGCGATACCGAGGCGCTTGGACGCGCCGAGGTCCACGGTGACGTCGAGCGGGGTCGAGCCGAGCCCGTAGTAGCCCTGCCAGGAGTTGTCGAAGAAGTTCCCGGTCCCGAGATTGCCGTCGGTCAGTTCCATCCCAGTTGAATCCGGATAGCTCGAGCTCGCCGTCGCCGACTTGGTGTAGGTGCGCCCGGCGGCGTAGTTCACCGACGAGAACGTGAATCCGAGCTGCCGGCCGACCGTGTCGGTGATCCCGGAGAGCTCCCGCCCGGTGTACGAGAGCGAGACCTGGTTGCCGGCGGGTTCGTGAACGCGGGTGAGGAGCCCGCCCTCGGTCTGGTCGACGCCGGCGTAATGCGCGGCGATCTGAGTGGCAGTTAACGCGCTGCCGTACACCGCGACCTCGTCGATCATCCCGTTGAAGGGCTGCGAGTAGTCGAGCCGCTCGGCGATGGTCGTCGACGTGGGCGTGGCCGTATTGATCGACACACCAAAGGTGCCGTTCTTCGTCGCAACGCCGTTCAGGTAGTAGTGCCAGGTGTTCGCGTTGCCGTCGAAAACCAACGCGACATGGCTCCAGGTGTCGAGAAGGGGGATCTCGCCGCCGTTCAGGGTCACGTTGTTCGCGCCGTTGGCCCCGTCGGTGAAGAGATACCAGCTGCTGCCATAGAGGAGATCCTGGACGATGAACTTCTGTCCGGTCGCGGCGTTGATGGCGAAGATCGTCCCACCCGAGCCTGTCGGCTTGATCCAGGCCTCGACGGTGCGCGCCGTATTCCCGGAGGGGATCCCGGTCACGCCTGCGGTGACCTTCCCGGTTGTGCCGTTGAAGGCGACGGCCGTGCTCGAGTCCCGGAGGGCACCCGGTAACGCGAGCGTGTAGCCGCCGCTGTAGGTGCCGGTGTCGCTGTTGGGGCCGGCGTCCGCCGCGCTCGTTCCAGTGCCCTCGTTCAGGCGCCAGTACGCCACGGGGCTGTCGGTCCCGACGGCCGCGGGATACGCGCTCGGATGGCTCGGCGCGCTGAATTCGTACTTGACCTGGTTCGGCGTCGTCAGGGTGTAGCTGTTGTCGGTGTTACGCGTGAGCGTGTCGAAGACGCCGGGTGCGTTGGAGAACGTCCCGTCCTGATTGCGGGTAAAGCGGTCCTGCCCACCATTGCCGCGGCGAATGGTGACGACGTCGCCGTTCTCGCTGATCCGCCAGTTGTACGAATAGGTCCAGCCCGGGCCGAGCGGACCGGAGTCGAAGCCGTTGGCTGAGTTGTACGTTCGGTTGAGCCCGAAGCCGAGGAGCCGGCCGGGCAGTGCGAGGTCGGTCGCCGAGGTGGTGTAGCTGCCGGCGCCGAGCGAGCGCAGCAGGAGGCCGAAGTTGTACTCGTACGCGGAGCCCGCATCGAGATCCCCGCCGGAACTGCCGAACAAACGCAGCGTGCCAGTGTCGCCGATGGCTTGCGTCCGGGACCAGAGCGGCACGACACGCACGGTGTCCTCGCTCCCGCCAAAGCCCGCGTACCAGACGTACTCGCCGAACGTGGACCCCGGAACGTACAGACCGACCGGCGCCGCGGTGGTGTAGTTGGCGATGCCGTCGTTGTACGCGCTCACACGTGGACCCCAGCTCAAGCCACCGTTGGTGGACTTCTCGACGTACAGCCACTCTCCGTATCCGCCGGCGCGGACGTAATAGACGGATCCGTCGCGATCAAGGAAGCTCGTCGCAGTCGATTCGCCACCGCCCGAGAGTCCCCCCGACCCGCCGTGATCCACCTGCGTGGACCACGAGCCGCCGAGGGTGCCGACCTGCGTCCCGCGACCGGACTGACCCCAGCCCGAGTCGGACTTCGCGATGTACACCCAGGTCCCGGAGGTCGCCGTCTCCATGAAGCCGAAGGCGTGCGCGCGGTAGCACTCCTGGCCCGCGCTGCCGCAGTTGTTGCCCGACGTGACGCGCATCGAGCTGTCGCCTGCCGCGGCCGCACTGGTCCAGCTCGTGAGGTTGGTCGTCGAGCGGTAGTTCGGCACGTATCCGCTCGTCGCGCTGAACAAATAGAGCGTCGACCCGCTATGCGACGAGACGAGCCGCGGGGCGAAGGTCGACGAGTCAAACGTCTCGCTGCCGAAGGGATTGGCCTCGGCCGACCACGTCGCGCCGCTATCGGTGCTCGTGCGCAGGATGAGCTTCCCGGCATTCGGTGACCGCGTGTCGACGTACGCGGCGACGACCGTCGACCCAAGCACGGCGAGCTGCGGGTACGCCGGTCCGGCCGTGGAGAGCTGGATGGACGCCGCGAGTGCGTGCTCGGCGGTGTACCGGACGAAGCGAGTCTCCACGCTCGAGCCGTTGACGTTCTCGAAGACCAGACCGACCTGGGCACTGGGCATCACCGCGGCGGAGACGAAGCGCGGGCTCGACAGGGTCTCGGCGGCCGCGGGCTGCGGCGCGGCACTCGGCAGCCAAGCCGGGAGCAGACCGGGCGGCAAGGCCATCGAACCGATCGAAAGAATCAGCAACGAGGAGAGAGCGTCGCGGCCGAGCTTGCGCCAACGTCGTTCGTTCATGGCTTTGTCACCACCGCCCCGTCGCTCGGGCGACGGAGGGGTGGCGCCACCCCGCCGGGGGTAACGACGATGAGCGCACTCGTTATTGGATTGATGCCGAGGCCGCCCGGCGTTTGCGTAAGCGCGACGCGGGAGGTTCCGCCAATCGACGTGTTGATTGCGGTGACGGAACGGTCCACTCCGCTCGACGCGTAGACGACGCCCGCCAGCGGATCGCTGAGGAGCGACGCGGTGAACGCGGCGATCGGGGTACGCGCAATTACTTTCGCGCTGAGAGCATCGATCGTGAACAACTGAGGACTGCGGTCGGTGTAACTCGCCACGAACACACGGCCCGCCGCACCGATGGCGATGCCAAACCGTGCCGGCGCGTCGATCGCGACTTCTCCGATGAGCTTGTTGGTCGCCCCGTCGTACACAAGCACACGCGGGTTGGCGATGTCCGTCGCGTAGAGGCGGTTCGCCACCGGATCGACCGCCAGGCCCCAGATGTTCGCTCCCGCCGGCGCGGCGATGGTGGCGATCAGAGCGCTCGTCGTCGTGTCGAGGACGGAGACGCGCGACCCGCCGGCGGCGTAGAGGCGTCCGGTCGCCGGATTGACCGCGAGCCCCAGCCCGCCAACCGAGAGGTTCTTCACGGGCTGATTCGTTGATGTGTCGATGACCGTGATCGAAGCATCCGTGAAATTGGAAACGAAGGCGCGCGTGCCTGAGAGGACGACGTGATTTGGTTGGCGACCGGTCGGAACAAATGCGACCGCCCCAC
>Ga0070706_100006519_pt1 | contig 11016 bp, 7 predicted proteins | sample KBSK5501metaG_FD_65476 | JGI IMG/M metagenome (GOLD analysis project Ga0070706, IMG submission 65476) | Corn, switchgrass and miscanthus rhizosphere microbial communities from Kellogg Biological Station, Michigan, USA - KBS K5-50-1 metaG | ecosystem: Host-associated > Plants > Roots >...
ATCTCGTGGCCGAGCGAGCCCGTGCTGAAGAAGTAACTCGCGCTACCCAGGATTTGGTGCTGCGGGCGGCCGAAGACGGAGTTCGTGAACGTGTTGTGCCATACACCGTCCGGGGTCTGGACGGTTGGACCGTTTCGGTCGGCGCCCTCCGCGACCAGCTTGAAGCCTTCGTCCAGGTAGGAATAGAACGCATCCACCACGAGGTTCGAGCCGAAGATGTGATTGTCTTCGACCTTGTAGAGCGCCGTCGGGCCAGTCTGATCGACCGTGGTCTCCGGCGGGCGCGTGATGGCGGCGCTCCGTCCCTGTTTGCGCTTGTCTCCCCGCAGGTAGGAGCCTGTGAGCGCGTTATTCGACAGGACCTGGAAATTCAACTTGCCGTTGACGTCCTCGAGAGTCGTCTTGTCGGGAAAGTTCGTGACGGTCAAGAGGTCGATCTGCTGGCGACCGTACGAACCCCAGAGCCACAGCCGGTCTTTCAGGATCGGTCCGCCGACCTCGATTCCATAGTCCTGGATTCCCGTGATCTGGCTGCCGACGAAGTTGCCGTTTCCAAGTACGGACTGCGCCCGTTCTTCCTGGGTCAGTGTGGGATGAGCCTGCCATTTCGGGTCGGTGATGAAGACACGCGCCGAACCGTGGATATCGTTCGTGCCACGCTTCGTCACCATGTTGATTGTCACGCCCGCGGTCGCGATCGAGGGATCGCTTCCGCCTGTCACGGCCTGGAGCTCCTGGAACGAGTCAAAGTCCCAGTAGGTCGGCGAAGACGCACCTGAAGCCATGTCGGATACCGTGACACCGTCCAGGTTCCAGGAACCCTGCGTCGTTTGAGCACCCTTGGCCATGAAAATCGACTGTTGACCGCTCATGTTTCCGCCGACGTTCATCCGGTCGACCTGCACTCCGGGGACCGTCTGCATGACGACCCATGGGTCGCGCGCGTTGGGAATCATGTCCATCTCGACTCGATTGACCGTGGCTCCCGTGCCGACCTTGCGCGTGTCGAGAAGCGGAGCCTCGCCGGTCACCGTGACGGCCGCCTCCACTTTGGAAAGCTTCATCCCCACGCGGAGCTCGGTGTTCTTGCCGAGATTCACCGCCACGTTCTTCTGCTCCACGATCGAGAATCCCTGGAGCTCGAGCTTGACTGAATACTGGTCGCTCGGCGCGAGGTTCAAGAAGCGGAACTCACCGCGGCTGTCGGTGGTGAAGGTCTGTGGAGCGCCGCCGCCCGTCAGCGTGACAGTCACGCCGGGCAGGACGCTGCCGTCTTCCGCCACGCACTTTCCGTAGATGTTCCCGCTCTGCGCCTGTCCCAGCGCGAGGCCCGCCATCGAGAGCACCACGAACCCTACGAGAATGCTCTTCCAGAATGTGGATCCCCTCATTCCCCCTCCTCCTGTCCTTTCGGACGAGTGCGAATGCCTCTCCCGGCGGAACCGCTTACCGCTGGACGAGAGCGACGAAAAAGCGACATGGACTTTCAGTAGTCCGGAATTTACGCAGACCCTGTGCAAGGGAGAGGCCACAGAAAATTCGTATTTAAGTCCTTGAAGAAAAAGGGAGAAATCAACCAACCTCGAAGCTTATCGAGCAGTTTTTTGAACTGAAATCCAAGAAACCGTTCGCGAGACCAGCCAGAAAGCGGCTCCAGAAGCGAAGAGTTCGCTTTCCCGTGGACTGCTAGGATGCCGCGGGATGGCTCTGGCGAAAGACGTCTATCGGTCTCGGCTCGAGTCGGCTCGAAAGCGCCTCGACGCTCTCCGCGCCGATGGGCTCTTCGCGACCCCTTCCTCGAATCTGTTCTACCTGACCGGAATCGACTTCCATCGCAGCGAGCGGCTGACGGCGGTCTTTCTCTTCAAGGATCGGGGCCCGTTCGTGATCTGCCCGGCCTTCGAAGAGGCCCGGCTGCGGGCCATGTCGGCGGTGGACGAGATTCACACCTGGGAAGAGACCGAGGATCCGTTCCGGAAGGCCGCGGCGCTCTTCCCTCGCGCGGCGGGTACGCTTGGCATCGAGCCCTCGACGGCCTATGACGACGTCGAGCGCCTGATCGGCGCGGGGCCCGGGTGGAAGCCCGTCTCGGCGGCTCCCCTGCTCGGCCCGATGCGCATGGTCAAGAGGCCCGAGGAGATCGCCGCGATCCGCCGCGCGATCGAGATTGCCGTGTCGCGCTTCCGAAAGGCGTTCGCGGCTTTGAAACCCGGCGCCGTGGAAGCGGAAATTTCCCATCTCTTCGGAGGCGAGAACGTGGTCCAGTTCGGTCCCTCTTCCGCGCTGCCCCACGGCGCGTCGACCGGGCGCGCCCTGGCCAAGGGAGAAGCGGTGCTGATCGACGCCTGGGACCGCCCCGAGGGGTACTACTACGACATCACCCGCTCCACTTTTTTCGGCGCTCCGACAGACGAGTACCGGAAGATCTGGTCGGTCGTGTTGGAGGCCCAGTCGGCGGCGATCGACAAGGCCGCGCCCGGGATCGCCTGCTCCGAGGTGGACGCGGCGGCGCGGCGCGTGATCGATCGTGCGGGTTACGGAGATTACTTCACGCACCGCCTGGGCCACGGTCTCGGGATCGATGTGCACGAACCGCCGTATATGGTCGGGCATGACCAAACCGTGCTCGAGCCGGGAATGGTCTTCACTTCGGAGCCGGGCGTCTACATCCTGGGAAAATTCGGCGTGCGGATAGAAGACGACGTGCTCGTGACCGATAAAGGTGCCGAGTCGCTTTCTCCTCGAGTGAGCCGCCTCGAGCCGATTTCGGCTTGAAGGGGAATTGACTCATTGACTCATTGATTCATTGTTGGATTGCCTCGGTATGTCTTCTCCACCCAATCAGCCAATGATTCAATGAATCAATGAAACAATTCTTCCGGCATGTCTTTCTCACTCCAATGAACCAATGATTCAATGAATCAATGAAGCAATTCTTTCTAGTCGGGATTCTCTTACTCGCCGCCGCCCTGTCCCTCGAAGCCCAAATCGGCGCTCCCGAGCTCGAAGAGGCTTCGGACTTCGCGCGCCGCGCCGCCAAGGCGGCCATTTCCGGGCCGGGCCGCATATTCGCGGAAGCTCTCGATATCGACGGCATGCTTGCGCGCCGCCTGGGACAGACGACGTGGCAGGGACTGACCGACCGTCAGCGCGACCAGCTTCGCGCTCTGGTTCGTGATCATTTCCTCCAGACTCTGGCCTCCCCCCGGGGTGAGCCAGCCGATCTCACGTGGACCTCGGCCGCCATTTCTCCCACTCGAAACGGAGTCGATGTCTTGATCGGGCTCCAGTTCGGTCCACGCCGCCTGAAGACCCGCTGGGAAGTTCAGGGGACCGGCGGCAGCTGGCGCGTTGCCGACGTGATCCTCTCGGATCCCGGAATCTCGCTGGCGGATGCTTCCTTGGGAGCGCTGGGACCGGAGCCGGTGCGCCGGCGGGAACGGCGTCGAGAGGCGGAACGCGTCGCGTATCCGCGCCTGGCCGCGCTCGGCACGATCGCGCTTCTTCTCGCGATCATCACTCCGCGAATCGAGCGCGGGAAGCGCAAGCTGCTCTGGCTGACGGCCGCGGCTCCGGCGGCGCTGTTCGCGATCGACGGAACACTGGCCGTCCGGCGAACTCTTTCCGAGGCCTACGCCGTCGCGCCGACTGCCAGTCGGGAGCCCTGGCGCGACGCCGAGCAGCGCGCCCTGCAGGCCGAACGCGAAGAGCATTGGGCGCAGGCCCGGGATCTCTGGGCGCGCGCCATCGCCGCCGGCGGGGCGGCCGGCCCGATCCACTATCAGCTCGGTCTCCGAGCTCGCGAGCGCGGAGACCTCGTCAAGGCCCGCGCCGATTTCGCTCGGGCCCTGAGCGCCCACCCTCCCGCACCCGGAGCGGCCAAAGAGCTGGCAACGCTCGACGCGGCGGAGCAAAAGTTCGAGCTCGCCCAGCAGGAGCTCGAGCGCTACATCGCCCTGGCCGGAGCCGATCCAGATGCGCTCACTCTTCTGGCGGTCTTGAAAACGAATCTCGGAAAAAGCGCCGCGGGAGTCGCCGCGGTCCAGCAGGCCAGAGATCTCGTCGGCGACGAGGCGTGGCGCGGTGCGGAGTTGGAGGCCCAGGTTCGCGCGCGCGCGGGCGACGCCGCCGGAGCGGTCGCAGCGCTGCGCCGGCTCGAGGCCGACGGCCGCCTGAATCGAGCGGCTCTTCGTTCCGATGCGGCCTATCTGCCGATTGCCAACGACCCGGCCTGGGTGGCTTTCATCAATGAAAAACCGCCGGCACCGGCGTCCCGCGTGACACCCTCAAAGCGAGGTGTAGCCAGTGACAAGTGACAAATGACTAGTGACGAGCTGAGTTCCCGCTTGTCACTCGCCACTCGTCACTCGTCACTTCTTTAGTTCCGCCGTCACCGTCGCCGTTCCCTTACCCCCGTAGAAGTCCACGAACGCGGAGACGAGAGCTCGCGCAACCCGGTCGCGAAACGTTCGGGTGGCCAGAAGCTTGCGATCTTCCGCGTTGTTCAAATTGCCCACCTCGATGAGGGCTCGGGCCGGAATCCGGTTGTAGCGCAGAATCGCGGGAACCCATTCGCGGCCGCTCCGGATGACGTTGCGACGGATCGGCTGGAAAGCATGCAATGGGAGATCCGCGGACCGGAACGCGGACACGATTTTTTCGGCGAGATCGCGCGAGATCCCCTCAGCCTCGATCCGTTCCTTGCGGGAGAAGGAAATGCGGGGCTCCTCTCGAAACTCCCGGCGCGAAGCGTAGACCGCGCCGCTCTTGCCGAAACTTCCCTGCAGAAATTTCTCTCCCGGGATGTAGATCATCGCGCCGCGGACCGCAGGGTGAAGGGAATCCGCGTGCAGCGACAGAAAGACCGTCCTGCCCGTCCCCGCGCCGTCCCGGAGGGCTTTCCGCAATATGGAGTTGGCCAGATACCATCGGAGATTGACCCCCGTGGTCGAATCGTCGAGATCATAGGGAGGAGTGGTCATCACGCGGGCCCCTCGCCAGTCCGGGGCGCTCTCGGCGCGCCCGCAGGAGCCGCGCCCTCGTACCGTCCGGACGACTCGCGCCCTGGTGTGCCGAAGCAGCAAGGCTTCCATCCGGCAGGCCAGGTCGTAGACGGCTTGCGCCTCCTCGAAGCCGTCCACGATGGCTCCGGTGTCGCGCCCCCCGTGCCCCGCGTCCAGGACGAACGTCACGCCGGAGAGATCGACAGCGCGAACTCGATTGACGAATTGCGCCGCCTCGAGACGGCTCTTCTCTTCCTCGATCCGGAGAGGATCGTCCGGAGGACGAAACTCCGGCGCGAGATCCTCGATCGGGATCTTCACGGCGTAACCCGCCCGGATGTGCCGGACGTCGGAAATGTCGTTGCGGGCCGCGATCTCCGCCGCCTTGGCGTTGACGTCCTCGGCATGAAGGCGGCCCGTGAATCGAACCACAACCGAGGAGTAGAGCGCCTCCCCGCGTTTCAAACGATAGATTGCGAAACGGCCCTTCTCGTCCTTGCCGAATTCCAGAGACGGGGGTTCCTTCTCCGCCGTGGCCTCCAGCCGGAAAGCGGGCAGCAGGAGGCGGACCGGAATGCGCACCATCTGCCCGACTTCCGTCGCGAGCGACGCGATGCCGCCCTGTGACCGAATTTCCTTGTAGTTCGTCCCCTCCCCCGTGAACCATTCCGCGATGCGCCAGAGACTCTCGGGGTGGCCGGCCGGAGCCGTGACGACATGAGTCCAGCCGCCCGGATCCGCCCGGTCTTCCGGGAAAAGGGCTTCGATCGCGATCTTCCGATAGTTGTCCGAGAGGAGACGATAGGGGACGCGCACAAAGATCTCGTGGCGGCGTAGCTGGAGCTCCTGGTTTTGCGCGAGGATGTCTTTCTTCGCCTTTGGATGCTGCGTCAGGCGCTGGACGAAGGCATCGACGCTCTCGTTGGGGAGCGGCCTCGCCGACAAAAAGACTTCCTCGCCCTCCGCAATCGAGACGCGGAGCTCGGGGGAAACTTCCACCACCTTCACCGGCTCGGTCGACGGTGCCGCTCCGATGACCAGAAGTGCGAGGAGAACAGACGCGGGGACGCGGCGAAGGGGGGACGCGGGGAACGCTGACGATGCATGTCCCCGCGTCACCGCGTCCCCGCGTCTCCGCGTCCGATGCATCAACGCCTCACGCGGACCTCAGTCCCCGCGGCATCTCATCTGGAAACCCGATCTCCCGCTCGAAGGCACGCGCGACGGCGAAGAGAGACGCCTCCGCGAACCGCGGGGCCTGAATCTGGATGCCGAGCGGAAGCCCTTCTTCGGAGAAGCCGGAAGGCACGGAGATCACCGGAAGGCCCGCCAGGGACGCGGGAACGGTGAAGATGTCGGAAAGATACATGTTCAAGGGGTCGTCCACTTTCTCGCCGATCCGAAAGGCGGGGGACGGGATCGAGGGACAGACGATGGCGTCGACCTGCGCGAACGCGCGGTCGAAGTCCGCGGAAAGCATCGCCCGGGCGCGCATCGCTCGGCCATAGTAGGCCTCGTAGTACCCGGCGGCCAGAGCAAAGGTCCCGAGCAGGATTCTCCGCTTGACCTCCGGACCGAAGCCGGCCGTTCGATTGGCGATGTAGAAGGAGAGCAGGTCCTCATCGCTGCGCCGGGGCCCATATCGAATCCCGTCGTACCGTGCCAAATTCGAGGACGCTTCCGCGCTGGCCACGACGTAGTAGATCGCGATCGCGTAAGGCGCCCGCGGTACCGAGATCGAAACGACGTCGGCGCCCGCTTGCCGGAAAGCGCGGCGCGCCTCGTCGAGGTTGGAGGCAACGGAAGCGTCGAGCCCTTCGGCTTCCGCTTCGGCGAGGAATCCGATCTTGCGCCCGCGCACGCCGCGTTCCAGAGTCTCCTCGGGAGCACCGACCGGCTCCGACGAGCAGGTCGAATCGCGAGGATCCGGCCCGGCCATCACGGAGTAGATGCGCGCCGCGTCCTGGACCGACCGTGTGAGCGGCCCAATCTGGTCGAGCGACGATCCGAAGGCGACCAGACCGTAGCGGGAGACGCGGCCGTAAGTCGGCTTGAAACCCACGACTCCGCAACAGGCGCCCGGTTGCCGGATCGACCCGCCCGTGTCCGATCCCAGCGCGCAGGGAACGATGCGGGCCGCGACCGCGGCGGCGCTGCCGCCGGAGGAGCCGCCCGGGATGCGGTCGAGGTCCCACGGATTGCGTGTAAGCTGATACGCGCTGTTCTCCGTCGAAGAGCCCATCGCGAACTCGTCGAGATTGGTCTTTCCAACGAAGACGGCGCCGGCGGCGCGAAGTCGCGCGACCGCCGTCGCGTCACCGGGAGGACGAAACCCTTCGAGGATCCGGGACGCGCAGCTGACGCGGCGCCCTGCCACCCACATGTTGTCTTTGATCGCCAGGGGAACGCCCGCCAGGGGGAGGTGCTCCCCTTCCTCGATCCGCGCGTCGACCTGCGAAGCCTCGTTTAACGCGGCTTCTTTCGAGACCTCGAGAAAAGCGCCGAGCTTTTTGTCCCGGCGCTCCAGCCGATCCAGAGCCTCGCGGGCGACCTCCCCAGCCGAACGGCGACCTGCCGAGACGTCTCCGGCAACGCCCACCACGGAGTCACGAGACTCTGCGGCGCTCACGGAGGCGTTCCCCGGCCGGGCGATCCGGGACGCATTTGGGTCTGCTGTTCTCTCACTTCGCAGCCGGCGGACCGGGCGGTGAGGCGTCCGGCTGACGCCCCGCCTCCGTTGCCGTCGCGCCGACGACACGTGGAACCGACCCATGATCGTGGAGAAGGTGAGCGTTCTCCTGCAATGCCCGCAACCCTCCACCGGCAGCGGGTTCGTCCTCACGAAGGGGGGTGGCGGCTGGCTGGATCGACTCGTCCAATCCAGCCTCGGGCAGCTCCTTCAACTGATCGATGTACGAGACAATGCGCCCGAGTTGTTCGGTCCATAGCGGAAGCTCGGGTTCGGGAACCGAGAGGCGGGCCAGAGCGGCCATCTTTCGGACCACGTCCGGGCTGACCGGGGACGGGGGAGAAGCCATCCCGACAATTGTAAGGCTTCTTGAGAGATTTACCGAATAGGACAGCATCGCCGTGCCACATCGTCCGAACGAAAATCTGGCGACTACGCTTTCGCCCGCCACTCGGGCCCGACTCCGCGGAGTTCTGCGCCGCCCCGAGGTCCAAGCCGCGGTCCGCAGCGCTTCAGAACTCGGGTCGAGAATATGGCTGGTCGGTGGCGCGATCCGGGACGTCTTGCTCGCCAGACCGGTCGCCGAGCACGATCTCGCGGTGTCGAACGACCCGGATCGAATGGCCCGAGCCTTGACCGTTGCCGGCTACGGAACCACGGTCCTTCTTTCCGACCAGAACCCCCGCGTCTATCGCGTGGCGGGCGCGCGAGACTTGGACATCGCCCAGATTGCCGGAGGGTCGATCGAGGCCGATCTGGCGCGACGCGACTTCACCGTCAACGCGATCGCCTGCACGCTGCCAGGCGGTGACCCGATCGACCCCTTCGGCGGAATCGCGGATCTCGCTGCCCGCCGGCTCCGCGCGGTCTCCGAAAAGAATCTTCTCGACGATCCCCTGCGCGTGCTTCGGGCGGCCCGGCTGATGGCAACGCACGGGCTCGAGCCGGATCGAGAGTTGACACGAGGCTCCCGGCGCGCCGCTTCGGCGCTGACCGGAGTCGCTGGAGAGAGGGTCCGCACAGAGCTCGTCAAGTTGCTGGCCTCTGAGCGGGTCGCCGGCTCGCTCGCCTGGCTTGCCTCCGCGCGAGCCCTTGCTCCTGTTCTGGCGTTCGACGCCGCTCGAGCCCGCCGGTTCTCCGGCAAGCACGGCCTCCTTCGACTGGATGAAGGATCGGTGCGCCGGACCCCTCCCTCCTCCCGAGTTCCCATTCGGCTGGCCCTGATCGCCGACCGCGCCGGTCTGTCCCCTGCCGAGGCGGGAGCCTGGCTGCGATCCCGCCGGTTCAGTCGAGGCGAGGCGGGAGAGGTCGCCGTGCTTCTCGAGCTCGCGTCGCGAGCCTCTCAGATCCGATCCAGGCGGGACGAATGGGAGTGGATCGCTGACGCCGGCCGCCGTCGAACGGACGCCGCCGCCCTCGTTTCGGTCCTGCGCCCGGGCCGGCGGCGGTTGGCGAATCGGCTCGCTCGGCCGCTGCCCCGCCGCCGCGTGCGTGTGCGCGGGGCGGACTTGCTGGCCTGGCTTGCCATCCCGCCCGGTCCGATCGTCGGACGGCTGCTGAGAGAAGTCGAGGTCGAAATCCTGCGGGGGGCGATCCGATCCAAGCGCGACGCCCGCCGCTGGCTCGTCCTGAGGCAGGCCGGCCGCCCGAAAGGGTCGAAATCTCGAGGGCCGAAGGCCTAAACGTCGAGCCTGGTTGAGGATTTCCGACTTCGACCTCAAACCTTTGATCTTCGAGCGGAGAATCCGCGGGCCGGCAGGCTATAATTTCGAACCCTTGACCCTCGCGGAATTACTCAAGTTCATGGCCAAGAAGGAGGCGTCCGACCTCCACTTGAAGCCCATGCGTCCTCCGCTCCTGCGGATCAAGGGAAAGCTCATCCCTTTGAATACAGAACCCTTGCAGCCCAAGGACCTGGAGTCGATGCTGCAGGAGATCTTGAATCCCGCCCAGCGCCAGAAGCTCGAACAGAACCAGTCGGTCGATTTGGGCTACGGCCTTCACGGGGTCGCACGCTTCCGAGCCAACGTCTTCGTTCAACGAGGCTCTCTGGCCGCGGTCTTTCGACGGATCCCCTTCAAGATTCCGGAGATCTCGGAGCTCGGCTTGCCCGAGGTTCTGGAGACATTCGTCCACATCCCGACCGGTCTCGTCCTGATCACCGGGCCCACCGGCTCGGGCAAATCGACGACGCTTGCCGCCATCATTCGATCGACGATCGAGAAACGCGCCGTCCACATCGTGACCATCGAAGACCCCATCGAGTACCTCTTCGCCGACGGAAAGGCCGCCGTCTCTCAACGGGAAATCGGAACCGACACGCCCGCTTTTCCCGAGGCCCTGAAGAACATGATGCGTCAGGACCCCGACGTGATCATGGTGGGTGAGATGCGTGACTGGCAGACGATCCAGACCGTCATCACCGCTGCAGAGACGGGTCACCTCGTCTTCTCGACGCTTCACACCAACAGCGCGGGCCAGTCGATCGACCGGATCATCGACACGTGTCCTCAGGGACAGCAGAATCAGCTGCGGGGACAGCTCGCGCTCGTCCTGCGCGCGATCGTGTCGATGCGTCTGATCGAAAAGTCCGACGGGTCCGGCATGGTGCCGGTCTGCGAGATCATGATCAACTCTCCCAAGATCGCCAAGCACGTCGAGCTCGGCGAGACGAAGGACATCCTCGAGGAGATCGAGTCCTCCGTCGGCTACTACCGGATGCAGACGATGAACCAGTCGCTCATCGCGCTGCTCGTCAACGGAAAGATCAACTACAGGAGAGCCATGGAGCTCTCGACCGATCCCGAGGATCTGTCCCTCAAGCTTCGCAAGCTCTTCCCACAGATCGAAGAAGACGACCGAGGAGGCCTCATGGCTTCAGACAACGACTTTTCCGCCATCACGCAGCTCATGGACGTCAAGAGGCTCTACGAGGAGCAGGAAGAGAAGTGGAAGCTGCGCATCACAGAAAAGGAAGAGGAGATCGCCCGCTACGGCGACGAGCTTCAGAGTCAGCGCCGGGCAGTGGAGGGCCGAACCCAGACGATCTCCGACCTCGAAGAGGAGATCCAGCGGCTCAAGAACGAGAACGACCGCGTCGCTCGCGAGTACCAGACGAAGATCATGCAGTTGAACGAGCGCATCAAGGAACTGAACCAGCGCGTCATGGTCACCGAGCAGACCGGCAAGGTCGCCCAGCAGAGTGGGGGCTTTTTTAAGAAATAAAGTGACTCGGTCCCGCGCAGCGCAGACCGAGTCATCCTGAGCGAAGCGAAGGATCTCGGAACTCGAACCAGGATAGATCCTTCGTCGCTCACGCTCCTC
>Ga0070706_100006520_pt1 | contig 11015 bp, 10 predicted proteins | sample KBSK5501metaG_FD_65476 | JGI IMG/M metagenome (GOLD analysis project Ga0070706, IMG submission 65476) | Corn, switchgrass and miscanthus rhizosphere microbial communities from Kellogg Biological Station, Michigan, USA - KBS K5-50-1 metaG | ecosystem: Host-associated > Plants > Roots >...
GCGACGGCGAGCATGGCGAGCCCGGAAATCAGGATCAGCCGGCGCCGGCCGGTGTTGCGGCTCCGCCTCGCCGCGCGCTCAGCTACCCCGAGCAGGGCATGCGATGGACTCGTCGCCCAGGCCTGGCTCATCGGCCCGTCCTCCTGCTCGCCGGCCGGCGCCGGATCGGCCGGCTCATTCGCCGATCTCCTGGCCAACCCGCGGGTCGAGCGCGGCCTGCGTCACGTCCGACAGCAGGTTGATCCCGACGATGAGGAGGGCGAACAGCAACGTGACGCCCTGCACGACCGGGTAATCCCGGTTGAATACCGAGTTGACGAGCAGCGAGCCGAGTCCCGGCAGCGAGAACACGTTCTCGACCAGGACCGTCCCGCTGATCAGGTACGCGAGGTTGACGCCGAACACGGCGATGACAGCGAGCACCGCGTTGCGGAACACGTGCCGGCGCAGCACCTGGGCCGTAGAGATGCCCTTCATCCTGGCCGTGTCGACGTACTCGGCCTGCAGGGCCGCGATGGTGGACGCGCGCAGGCTGCGGACCAGGACGGTGGAGAAGCCCACCGCGATCGTCAGCGCGGGCAGGAACAGGTAGTACAGGTGCCCGGCGAAGCCGGCGCCGAAGCCGCTGAGCGGGAAGATGCTCAGGTGCACGCTGAACACGATCAGCATGATGATGCCGAGCCAGAACGTGGGCATGGCGAAGCTCACCATGAAGAACACCCGGCTTGACTGATCGACGATGCCGCCCCTGCGCAGCCCGGAGATGAAGCCCAGCGGCAGCGAGATCGCCGCCGCCAGCACAGCGCTGTAGATCACCAGGAACAACGTGGGCCCGAGGTGTGCGGCGATCACGGACGTGGCCGGCTGGTTGTAGAAGAAGGAGTAGCCGAGATTGCCGCGGAACAGCCGCCCCATGAACAGGACGTACTGCGTCCAGATCGGCTTGTTGAGGCCGAGCGCGAGGTCAATCGCGGCGGCCCGCTGGTGCGTGTAGCTGCTGCCCAGGATGGCCAGGGCAGGGTCACCGGGAATCAGGCGAAGCAGGAAGAAGGTGACCAGCGTAATGCCGAATCCGATCACCACGAGGTGCAGGAGCCTGCGGGGGAGCGTGCCGAAGCGACTCACCGCAGACCCCAGACCCCTTCGTTCGTGCCCAGCCCTGCCTAGTGCGGTCCGACCGTCAGCGTCTCCAGCGACAGGTCGTAGTTGCCGAGCGGCGTGACGTGGAAGCCCTTCACCCAGCTGCCGACGCCGTACCGGTAGGGACTGTAGTCGACGACGATGAACGGCGACTGCTGGTAGATGATCTGCTGGATCTGGCTGTAGGCGGCCTGTCGCTTGGCTGGATCGAGCTCGAGCCTGGCCTGGTTCACAAGCTTGGTTGCCAGGCTGCTGCACCAGTAGCTGTTGAAGGCGTTGGCTCCGCCCTTGCAGTCGGCGCCGAACGTCGCGACCTCGTCAGGGTCGATGATGTCGTTGGTCCAGTAGCGCTCGCCCATCTGCGAGTGGCCGCCGTCTTCCTTCGAGTACGCCGTGAGCAGCTCGTAGGACTGGATGGCCACCGTGATGCCGACCTTGGCCATCTCGGACTTCACGACCACGGCCTCGGCCTGGCCTGCGACATCGCCGCTGACGGTGATCAGGAAGGTTTTGAACCCGTGCGGGTATCCGGCGGAGGCCAGCAGCTTCTTAGCCTTGGCCGGGTCGTACGGGTACGGAGTGATCGAGGAGTTCCAGAATTGCATCTTGTACGGCATGAACGAGGACCCGGGAATGGCATTGCCCTGATAGGCAAGCTTGACCACGGCCTTGCGGTCGATCGCGTAGTTCAGCGCCTGCCGGACGGCGAGCTTCTTGAACGGCGCGAAGTGCTGATCGAGCTGGATGAAGTCGACCCTGGTAGACGGGAACAGGTTCACGTGCAGCCCCGCGGTGCTGTTGATCTGGCTGATCAGGTTGCCTGGCGGGTTCTCGATGATGTCTGCCTTCTTGCTCTGGAGCATCAGCACCCGGGCGTTGTCGTCGGGCACGATCATGTACTTGACCTTGCTGATCTTCGGCTTCGTCCCGTAGAAGTGCGGGTTGCGCGTCAGGTCGATCTCGCTGTCTGCCTTGTACGACGTGACGTAGAACGGACCGCTGCTGACCGGATGCTGGAAGAAGGCCTTGCCCTGAGCCTGCACGAGTTTCTTCGGCACGATGGAGTACGCGTACATGGCCAGGTCGGCCAGCAGGGGTGCGTGCTTGGTTGACAGCGTGATGACCACAGTCTGCGGATCCGGTGCCGTGATCGTCTTCACCGGCGTGAGCAGGAAGCCCCAGCCGCCCTTGTAGTTACGCGACCGGACGAGGGAGAACACGACGTCGCTGGCCGTCACCGGCGAGCCGTCGGAGAACTGGGCCTTGCGCAGGTGGAATGTGTACGTCAGGCCATCCTTGCTGATGTCCCACGAGGTCGCCAGGTCGGGCAGCAGGCCCGTGCCGGTGGGGTTGGGCTGAAGCAGCCTGCTGTACAGGTTCTGGTCCATCCAGATCGACTCGTTCACCGAGTTTGACGCTGGGTCGAGGGTGTCGACCCGCACAGCGTTCGCAATGACCAGCGTGTTGCTCCCGGGGGCTGTGCCCGGCGAGGTGCCGGAGCTGGCGCCGCTCGAGCAGCCGGCCGCAGCCATGGCGAGGGTAATCGCAGCGAGACTCAGCGTTCGGGGCCAGGTAGCTCGGAGCATCGTGCACCCACTTGGTCGATGGTCTTCGTCGATTGTCGACAGCGTGGCATCATTACGGTCATGCGTCAATAGGTAGCCATTCGCCGTGACCCGAACTGTTACAAGTCCATACGCGCAGGTAGAACCTTCTCGCCTGACTCAGGCGGTCTTGACTGCTGTCGTCCGCTACGGTAGTGGTTGACTGTCGACAATTAGCCGCAAGATAGGGAACGGATGACATCCGCTCTGAACGTGCTCATCGCCTCCCCGCTCGAGGCTGAGCACGCGAGCCGGATCGCGGCCGCCGATCCAAGGGTCAACCTGCTCTTCGAGCCCGAGCTGCTGCCCGTGCCTCGCTACCCATGCGACCACACCGGAACGCCGCGGGACCTTGATGCCGAATCGCTGGCCAGGTGGGCCGGCCTGCGAGCGGCGGCGGACATCAGCTTCGACTTCGACTGGCAGGCACCGGACCAGATCGAGGCCAACTGCCCGAAGCTGCGCTGGATCCAGGGCACGAGCGCGGGCATCGGCGGGCTGCTCGATCACACCGGCCTGGTCAAGTCATCCATCGTCTTCACCACGGCCGCGGGCGTGCACGGCGCCCCGCTGGCCGAGTTCGCGCTGCTCGGATTGCTGCACTTCGCCAAGGACATGCCCTGGCTGGCCCGTGAGCAGGCGGCCAGGCACTGGGAGCTGCACGCCACCAGGCTGTTGCGCGGGTCGCGCGTCCTGCTCGTCGGGCTCGGCGGCGTCGGAGGCGAGGTCGCCAGGCTGCTCGCCGCCGTCGGCGTGGAGGTGTGCGGCGCCGGGTTGCCCGGCCGCAGTTACCAGGTAGCCGGCGTGTCGCAGTTCGTGCCCGACACGCGGATCGGTGATGTGCTCGGATCCGTCGATGCGCTGATTCTGGCCTGCCCGCTCACGGAGCGGACGCGGCATCTGATCGGGAGCCGCGAGCTCGCCCTGATGCGGCCAGGCTCGGTGGTCGTGAACCTGTCCCGGGGCGCGGTGATCGATGAAGGCGCGCTTATCGAGGCGCTCGCCGAGGGTCGGCTCGGCGGTGCCTGCCTCGACGTATTCGAGATCGAGCCCCTGCCCGCCGGCTCGCCCCTGTGGGCGATGGACAACGTGATCATCTCGCCACACTCAGCGTCGACGGTTGCCGCGGAGAACAGCCTGATCACAGACCTGTTCATCGACAACATCGGGCGCTGGCTCGCCGGCGAGCCGCTGCGCAACGTGTTCGATAAGGACGCGGGCTACTGAGGCGGCCCTCGATCCAGAAAGGCGGGACCATCCGATGACTGCTGGCAGGCTGCGGGTCGCCGTGGTCGGCACGGGCAGCTGGGCACAGCGAGCCCACTTGCCCGGCTGGCAGCGCGACGGCAGGGCCGAGGTCGTCGCGGTTGCCGACCCGAATGCGGGTGCGCTGGCGCAGGCGGCGGCAAGGTTCGGGGTACCGAGGGCGGTGGCCGATTATCGCGAACTGCTCGACGATCCCGACATCGATGTGGTGGACGTGGTCACCGGCAACCGGCCGCACTTCGAGATCTCCTGGGACGCGCTGCAAGCCGGCAAGCACGTTCTGTGCGAGAAGCCGGTGCATCCGGACTACCGCAAGACCATCCAGGCCGGCGATCTGGCGGCGGCAAAGGGCCTGAAGACAAAGGTCGGCTTCACGTTCCGGCACGCCCCCGCGGTCCAGTTCGCCCGCGCACTGATCGATGACGGCTACGTCGGCGAGCCGTACATGTTCAACGGCTTCGAGCAGAACAGCCAGTGGATCGACCCGGTCACGCCGCTGCGCCAGGTCGACCCGAGCGCGGATCCGGACCGGATCGCCGTCTCGTCCATAGAGGGCTACGGGGCTCCGATCATCGACATCATGCACTGGTGGCTCGGCTCGCCGCTGCGGTCGGTCGTCGGCACCATGCGGAACTTCGTCCCGGTCCGGATGGTCCGCGACACGGGCCAGATGACCAGGGCGAACATTGACGACGGCGACATGTGGATCGCCGAGTTCGGGTCCGGAGCACTGGCGTCGATCCAGTCCTCGTACGTCACCGTCGGCAACTATCCAGGCATCGAGGCGCGGGTCTACGGGTCCGAGGGCGCGATCATCGTCCGGCTCGTCGACGAGTTCGGCATCTGCCAAACGATCAAGACCGCCAGCAAGGACGCGGTGCAGTTCATCGATCGAGACATCCCGGACCGGTTCTTCCCGCCAGGCGGCCACTCGGGCGAGCCGTGGGAATACCTGTTCTACTCCAATCTGATTGCCGACTTCATCAGCGAGATCAGGGGGGACAACTCAGCGAGCCAGGGCGACTTCGCGCAGGCCGCATTGGTACAGGAGACGATCAACGCGTTCGAGGCCTCGTTCCGGCAGCGGGCGTGGGTCAGCTTCCCGCTCGAGGGTGACGGTGGCCGCGGCCCCGACAGCCTGTTTGAGGGCGGATGAAGGCCGCCACCAACGCGGGCCGGCTGGTCAGCCAGGTGCTGACCGGCGAGGTCTGGCCTGCGCTCGCCGACCGGCACGGCTACCGGGTCGGGCCCGACGGGCAGCCGTTCGTTCTGCCTGGCATGGGCGGCGTCACGCTCGGCGTGCACTGCGGCGATCCGGCGACCGGGTACGCCGCCGATCACCTTGAACCTGGCGCGTCCATCCGGCACGCGGATCCGGCCGCGAACATGGCCGTCCAGTTCCTGACCTGCGTCGGCAACCAGGTCACGGTGGCTTCCGGCCCGGCCTCTGGGCACGCGGGCCACGTGATCGGCCAGCACGCTTATGTACTTGCCGACTTCGCTGAGGACGTGGCGGCAACGCTCAGCACCGGCGACGCCGTCACGATCAACGCCGTCGGGCAGGGCCTGCGGTTCGCCGACCACCCGTCGATCGTGCTGAAGAACTGCGCGCCCGGCCTGCTCGAGCGGATGCCGGGTGGTACCACGCAGGACGGCAGGCTCGAGATGCACGTGGCGGCGCGGATTCCGGCTGAAGCCATCGGCGCCGGCGTCGGCATGATCTCCGAGTACGCCAATACTGACCTGATGGGCGCTTACCAATCCCTGGGCGCCGATCTGTCACTCGGGCTCGAGTCCCTGCGGGTGGGCGACATCGTGGCGATGGCCGACCAGGACCACAGATTTGGGCGCGGCCGCCGGCCCGGCTACCTGACCATCGGGGTGATCTCGACCGGGCAGTGCATGCTGTTCGGGCACGGGCCCGGGCCAAGCACGCTGATGAGCGGCCCGGCCGAGGCGTTCCGCCTGGTCGATGACGCGGACGCCAACCTGGCGAGCTGGTATCACGATGTTGACCATCGGCGAGAAAGCACCGGCCAGTGAACGCCGGGCTCGCGGCGGTCGCCGTCAACATGCTGGGCACGGTTGAGCATCCGGAACTTGGCGACAGCCCGTACCGCGTCGACTCGGACGGAGCGCCGTACGTCCCGGTCGGTGACGGCGGCCTGGTGCTCGGCCTGCGGCTGGGTGACTCGGTCTTCGCGTTCGACGGCGACCATGCGGCGCCCGGCGCCTGCCTGACGCATCGCGACGAGGCGGCCAGGCACGCGCTGGTGCTCTATTCCTGCATTGGCAACGAGGCCGAGGTCCGCACCGGGGCGGTCGCCGGAGCCAGGGGAGCGGTGCTCGGCAAGCGCGGCGAGAATGGCCGCGTCATTGTTGGCTTCGGCGCCGGTGACCTGGCCAGAATGCGCCCAGGCGACGAGGTCAGCGTCCGCGCCAGAGGCCAAGGCTTGCGCCCGGCCTGGCTGCCGGCCGGCGTCATGGTGCTGAACATGGACCCCGACCTGCTGGCCGCGCTCGAGGTTGGGTCGGGTACGGCTCAGCTCGCTGGCATCTCCGTGCGCGTCAGAACGATGCTGCCATCACCGCTCGCGGGGAACGGGCTAGGCCGGCCTGCCGTTGGCTGGGATCTTGACCTGCAGCTAGGCGCTGGTGACGACGAGGACCTGCGCCTGGGCGATCTCGTCGCCATTACGGACATCGATGCCAGGTACAACATGGGCTACCGGCGCGGCTGGGTGACAATCGGCGTCGCCGTGCACGGGTCAAGCCCGCTGCCCGGCCACGGGCCGGGCATCACGCCGATCCTGACCGGCCCGCGGGCGCGCCTGGAGGCTCGCGCGGATGGCGAGAACCATGTCGGCTTGACGGACGCGCTGCTAAAACTACAGTGACCTGCGGGAGATGCCGCCATGTGCGGCCGGCGGGCCAGGTGGCAAAGAAAGGGGTTGGGCACCATTCTCGAGCACCTGTCCCTGCCTGAGGCGGTCGGTCGCAGCCTCAGGCACCGGATCCTGAACAGCGAGCTGCCGGCCGGCACGAGGCTGGTCGAGGCCAACCTGGCAGCTGAGTTCGGTGTCAGCCGGGGCACTATCAGGGACGCCATGCGCGGGCTCCAGTCCGAGGGCCTGATCGAGATCGTGCCCAGGCGGTACAGCATCGTGACCCGGATGTCGATGCAGGATGCCGAGGATGTCTGCTACGCCCGCTACGTGCTTGAGGACGCGAGCATCGCTGGCGGCCTCGGCCAGCGCAGGAAAGAGCTGTCCAGGTCGCTGCGCCTCGCGCTCGAGCACATGTCGGCCGCGGCCATCACCGACGACCTCGACGCGCTGGTCGACAGCGATACGAAGTTCCACGAGCAGCTGATTGACCTGTCTAGCCGGCGCCGGCTGAAGGACCTGTGGTCGATGCTGGACAGCCAGATGGGGGCGCTCATGCGATCGGAGGTCGAGCGGCAGGGCATCGGGCTTATGGACGCGGTCGAACGGCACCGTCAGTTGCTTGAGGCGGTCGACAGCGGCGACGTCGAACGGCTGCGACTGGCGATCAGGCGTCACTACCTGGAAGGTTTCCCCGAGCACGAGACCGAGCTCGGCATTCGGCGGGCTGACGCGCCAGCCTGACACGGCCGGTCTCGGCCGGACGCGAGGCCTCTCACTGCAGTGATCAGCCGAACTTAGCCGGACTCGTTACTCGTATGTCTAGTTATAAAGCATTATTACCTTTAGCCTGCTTCAAGCGGTTCGCGAAATGAAGTGCAGGCGCGACGGTCACCGTGGAGGCCAAGATTTCCAGAACGAGGTTCCGACGTCCCGGATCTGCGGCTGCCAGCCGAGGCCGCGTCGCATTCATGCGACGAGTGCCCATTGCCGCAATTCTCGTCGCCGGAACGGTAGCGTGCTTCCCCGTAGCCGTCGCTGCTGGGTCGGTGAGCCCGTCGCCGAGCCCCAGCCCAGCACCGACCTGGCCCAATCCCAGCCCGACGCCATCACCGACCTCGCCCACTCCCAGCCCGACGCCATCACCAACCTCGCGGACCATTTCTGCGTCGCCCACCCCGACTCGGACCCGGAGGCCCGCTCCGACCCCCGCACCGAGCAGCAAGCCATCACCCGCACGCAGCCGAACTCCAAGCCCTGTGCCCAGTTCCCCGCCGCAGCGGACGCCAGCTCCGGTGGCCGCGCCGACGTCGCCCGTCACGCATTCCCCGGCTCCGGCTGACGCGAAGAATCGGCACCCGGCCAGCGTCGCATTCTCGGCGCCCGCAACTACCCGAGCCCGGGCACAGCCTGCTTCCCCAACCGCCGAGAACGTCAGTGAAGCCAGGCATGCCGACGGGACCGATCTTGCCCGCATCGCTGCCTTCGCCGCCCTGCTGGCCGGGTTCGGCGTCCTTTCCGGAGGCTGGTTGCGCTGGAGCCTGCGCCGCCGGGCGCACCCGCCCAGACATGCCCGCCGTCCGATCAAGGACTCCGACGACCACTGGCCCATGTAGCCCGAACTGCGCGGCCGGGCGGGCTGTGCGGCCGGACGCTGCAGACCCGTCTCATGCGGTCCAGCTGATTGGCAGCCGCTTGACGCCGCGCTGGAAGTTCGATCGCAGGTAGGACGGCTGGCCCGCGGATCTGAGGGACGACGTGCGGGCTAGGACCTCATCAAACAGGGCCCGCATCTGGGTGCGGGCCAGGTGGGCGCCCAGACAGAAGTGCGAGCCGTAACCGAACACCAGGTGCGGGTTGGGGTGGCGGCGGATATCAAAGCGGTCGGGGTCGGCGAAGACAGCCTCGTCGCGGTTGCCCGAGGTGAATGAGACGACTACTTTGTCTCCTTCCGCGATGTGCTGCCCGCTGAATTCGCACTCGGCGGTTGCCGTCCGGCGGAAGGTCATGACCGGCGTCCACCAGCGCAGCATCTCCTCGACCGCGGCGGGCATCAACGCCGGATCGGCGCGCAAGTCATCCTGTGCGCCTGCGTGCTCGAGCAGCGCGATGCACGCACCCGGCAGGCCGTTGCGCAGTGTCTCGTTCCCGGCGACCGCGAAGAGCCAGAACAAGTTCTCGAATTCAGCCACCGACACCTTGCCGCCGTCGTCATCCACCTGTGCCAGCAAGATCGACATCACGTCATCCCCAGGGCGGTGCCGTTTCTCCTCGCCCAGCAGGTGGGCGTAGGCGTACAGGTCCGGCATTCCTTCCCGGGTCCGGGGATCGGGCATCCGGCCGTCACTGCCAAGCATCGGTCGCAGCGCCAGCGCCTGCCTGGCCATGGGCGTACCTGCGTCCGGGTCGAACTCGGCCGAGGAGGCATAGTCGGGGTCTTGGTAGCCGATCACCCGGTTGGACCAGTCGAAGAGCAGCCAGCGGTCCTGCTGCGGCACGCCAAGCACGTCGGCCAGGGTGAGCAGCGGCAGGTCCGCCGCCACGTCCTTGGCGAAGTCGCATTCACCCTGCGAGCTGGTGAATACCCGGTCGCAGATGGCCCGCGCGTGACCGCGGATGCGGTGCTCAAGCTGGGAGACCGCCCGCCGCGTGAACGACCTGCCAAGCAGCCGCCGCAGCCGGGAGTGATCTGGCGGGTCCATGTTGAGCATCATCTGCCGGACATAGCCCAGTGCCTGCGGCGTTGCCGGGTCACGGATCTGCGTGGCTCCGCGTGCGGAAGAGAAAAGCTGAGGTCTGGCCAGCACCGCTTCGACGTCGGCGTGCCGCAGCACCAGCCAGAACCCCGGGCCTGCCGGCCAGCCCAGGACCGGACTCTCGGCGACCCAGACAACAGGGGTCTCTCGTCGCAGCCGGGCCAGGGCATCGAAGGGCACTCCGCCGACGTAGGTAGCAGGATCAAACACGACCTCAGTCTCGGACGCCGCGAGCGGCACGCCTAACCCCGCTTTCGCCGCAGTTGCTGACTGTTGCCGACTTTAACCACCCGGACCCGCCATCGGCGATCTCGCGCGCCTGACAAATGGCCCAGGCGAGGGCGCGGTGGCAGACTGCGACCATGCAGGCCCGCTTGCGGGTTCACCAGGGCGGCAGTGGGGAGCCGCTGCTGGTGTTGTTGCACGGCCTTGGCGCGACAGGCGACGTCTGGGGTGCGTGGCGGCCATTGCTCGCCCGGCGGTGGCCGGGGCGCTGGCTGGCGCCTGACCTGCCCGGCCATGGCGGCTCGCCTCGGCTAGCTGCGTATACATTCGAGGGCTTCGCCGCTGCGGTCGCCGACATCGTCCAGCCCGCTGCCCGCATCGTCGTGCTGGGACATTCGCTGGGCGGCGTCGTCGGCCTAGCCTTGGCCAGCGGCAGGTTCCCCGTGTCGGTGCACGCCGTCATCGGCTTGGGGATCAAGGTCATCTGGACCGACGAGGATCTGCAGCGGGCTCAGGCCGCGGCCCGCCGACCGTCGACGTGGTTCGCCTCGCGTGATGAGGCCGCAGCCCGCTACCTGCGAGTATCCGGCCTGGCCAACCTGATGTCCGCCGGTGACCCAGCCGTGGACGGCGGTCTGCGCGAGCAGGACGGGCGATGGCAGCTGGCCATGGACCTTGAAGCCTTCGCCGTCGGGGCACCCGATATGGCGCTACTACTAGCACAATCGCAGGCCAACGTCACCCTTGCTCGCGGCGAGCGCGACCCGATGAACACAGACGAGCAACTAGCCCAGCTGGGCGTCCCGACGGTCACCCTGCCCGCCCTTGGTCACAACGCCCACGTCGAGAACCCGGCCCTGTCGATCGCCCTCCTCGACGATTATCGATAATCCGCGGCCATGGGGGTGCAGTGGAGCGCAGGCTGCGGTCGTGACAAGTGAGACGCAGGTGCAGCCTAGGAGGCGGGAGCAGCGGCGGGGCCTTTTCGACGCTGTGGCTGAGCTGTATGACGCCTGCTGCCGGGACTATCCCGCCGAGATCGCGAAAACGGCGTCCGAGCATTTGGCGGACACCGGGCCGTTCGATCTCATCGTCTCGGCCACGGCGTTCCACTGGGTCGACCCCGGCGTCGGCCTGGC
>Ga0070706_100006521_pt1 | contig 11015 bp, 10 predicted proteins | sample KBSK5501metaG_FD_65476 | JGI IMG/M metagenome (GOLD analysis project Ga0070706, IMG submission 65476) | Corn, switchgrass and miscanthus rhizosphere microbial communities from Kellogg Biological Station, Michigan, USA - KBS K5-50-1 metaG | ecosystem: Host-associated > Plants > Roots >...
GAACGGCGTGCCGTAGGGGTTGCGCAGCAGGAACGACTCACGCTCCTCGGACCAGCTGCTGAACAGCTCGCTCTTCCACGCCCACCGGGCGACGCCCAGGAACGACCGCATGCGGCCTTCGCTCACCACCGGGTTCCGCGTGCGCTCATGGGAGAAGAGAATCTGGTCGTCGGCGGTGACGGGCAGGCTCGCGTAATCGTCGCTGCGCCACAGCGCGCCGACCTGGAAGCGCGACGTGGCGCGGGCGAACGCGTAGGCTTCATGGCCCCGGCGCCGGTAGTAATCCTCGAAGATCGTGAAATAGATCCTCGACCCGGGCAGGTCGTCCACGGTCCGCCGGCGGAACGCGTCGTCGTTGTCGGTGAGGTCGTGGTACTCGTAACCGACGGCGAACTGCCGGTCGGGCCCGAACGGCTTGAGCGCGCCCACCGCGTAGCGCGCCTTGTGCGAGGAGAAGCCGTAGGCGACGTGGCCATAGGCCTCGGCGTGATCGAACGAGACCGGGTCGAACAGGGTCACCCGCGCGCTCGCGCCGAGGTTCAGGCCGTCCACGCGGTTGTAGAGCGAGGCCGTCGCCGGGCCTCCGGGCCGCAACTGCAGCCGGGCCGCGCGCCGGCGCAGATGCAGGGTCAGCTTCACTCCCTCCAAGCCGGGTAGGACCGTGTACGGCGGCGTGGCGGTCCCCACGAACGCGCCTCCGGAGAGCTTGTCCAGCCGCGCCAGCGCGCCCGAGATGTCGCGCTCCTTGACCGGCCTTCCCGGCCGGAGGTCGAGCACCTTCAGCACGCGCGCCTCCGTGTCGCCCTCCAGCCCGTCAATCTCCACCGTGCCCAGCCGTCCCTCGTCGACGATGAAGCTCAGCGTGCCCGTCGAGGGGTCGAAGTGGCCCTCGACCCGCGCCGCGGGGAAGCCGAGGATGTGGTAACGCCGCTCCAGCAGCTCGGCCAGCTCCGGAACGGGGCGGCGCAGCGTCGAGCCCGGATTGACGCGGAGGACGCGCTGGATGGCCTTGAGGTCGTAGGCGGTGGCGCCGCGGACCTCGATGCTCCGGACGACCGGCGCCGCCGCCGCGGGGGCCTGGGCCGCCACCGGCAGGCTCGAGGCCAAGAGAGCGACCCCGACCGCCCAGCTCGCCGCGCCGATGTTCACGCCCCTAGCGTATACGGAAACGTTCGACGCCCGCAGCCGGGGATTCTCTCCCGGCGCGAGTGTTCGGCGAGCGGAGCGCGCCGCATCCGGATTACGAGCCGACGCGGCGCAGTGCGCTGAGGGCCTCGGTGGACTCCGCCACCAGCCGGACGCCGATCTCGTACGGGCGGCCGCCGTCGCGGCCCACCTTCTCGACCCGCACGACCACCCCGCGCAGCGCCATCGACGCCGCGCCCGCCGGCCGGATCACGAGGGTCACGTTGCTCCCCACCGGCACCGGCCCGCGCAGGCTCACGAGCAGGCCGCCCGCGGAGACGTTCTTGGCCCGCGCGGCGCGCCGCGTCGAGCGCGCGCGCAGCAGCAGGGGATGGCTCACCGGCACCCGGAGGTGGCGCCGCCGTTCCCCGCCCACCATCGTGATGCGGTTCTTGCCGTCGGCCTTGGAGCGGTAGAGGCCTTCGTCCGCGCGGCGCAGCAGGTCCTCCGGGCTGGTGGCGTCCTCGGGGTAGGTCGCGACCCCTCCGGAGATCGTCTCCCGGGCGGCGTCGCGCCGGCGGAAGCGCTCTTCGATCCGGCGGCGGATGCGGTCGGCCACCACGTGCGCGCCCGCGCGCGAGGTCTCGGGGAGGAGGATCGCGAACTCCTCGCCCCCGTACCGGGCGGCGGTGTCGATCTCCCGGAGGCTCTCCCGGATCACCACCGCCGTCTTCATGAGGATGCGGTCCCCCTCGAGGTGGCCACGGGTGTCGTTGACCCTCTTGAAGTCGTCGAGGTCGAACATCGCCAGCGAGAGCTTGAGGTCGTGCCGGCGCGCGCGCAGCACCTCGCGCTTGAGGGCCTGGATCAAGTAGGCATGGTTGAAGAGGCCGGTGAGGCCGTCGGTGACCGCGGAGCGCTCGGTCCGCTCGTAGATCGCGATCTCGATGACCTTGGGGTTGTGCAGCTCCCGGTTCACGTTGACGAAGTAGTCGAGCAGGGCCACGCGGAGGCCGACGTCGCGACGCAGGGCCGCCTTCAGGCGGTCGCGGTGGGCCTGGATCCGGCGCCAGTGCCGGTACGCCTCGCCCTCGCTGAAGCTCAGATGCGTGAGGATCGACAGCAGACAGGCGTAGACGGGCTGGCCCGCCTGCCGGTAGCCCTCGAACTCCTCGAGCAGGCGCCCCTCGTGGGGAGGATCGGCCTCGAGGAGCTTGAGCAGGCTCTGCCGGACGTTGATCTCGTCTGTCGGTCGTTGCGGCACTGGACCTTCCTGGGGGGAAACGGGAAGAGGTTATGATAACGACGAGGGCGTTGTCCAGCCCGGAGATCCCGTGCTCATCCCCGCGCTCCTGCTCATCCCGCTCGCCGCCCGCCCCGCCGTGCCCGCCGAGGTGTACTTCGAGCAGACGACGCTCGTGCGCGGGAGCGGCGGGGCCGGCGCCCCGGGCGTGCTCTCCCGCGTGTGGTACGCTGGCCGGCGGATGCGCCTCGAGCCGGGGGAAGCGCCGGGCGGCCCTGCGCTCGTGTTGCGCCTCGACCGCGGCAAGGCGTACCGCATCGATCCCGAGCGCAAGCGGACGGTCGAGCTGGACCTCGAGCGCCTGCGCGCCCGGGCGCAGATGGACCTCGCCCTGGCCGGTGAGCTGATGGGAGGGGCGGACGGGACGGCGCGCACCACCGAGCTGCCGGCGGGGAAGGTGGTGGCCGGGTATTCGTGCCGGGGCTACCGCATCGCGGCCGGAGGCGTTTCGATGGACCTCTACGTCTCCCCGGCGGTGCCGCTCGGGGTCGACGCGTTCGCGGATTTCCTGGAGTGGTCGGGCGCGAGCCGGGCCCTCGGCGGCCTGCTCGCCGAGATCCGCCGCCTGCCCGGCTTCCCGCTGCAGACCCGGTCACGGGTGGAGGTGATGGGCGACGTGCAGGAGACGCTCTCCACGGTCACGAAGGTGAGCCTCGGTCCCTTCGCCGCCGGGCTGTTCGAGCCACCGCCCGGCTACCTTCTCGAACCTGAGGAGCCCCGCGAGGGGCGATAGGAGTTCATCATGGGAATACTGCTGTCGATCGTGTTCAACGCCTTCGCCCTGTGGGTCACCACTTTCGTCCCCGGCATCATCTTCCGGGGCAACGTGGTGACGCTGCTGATCGGAGGCGCGATCCTGGGCCTGTTCAACCTGATCGTGCGGCCGCTGGCCCTGATCCTGTCCCTGCCGCTGCTGATCCTGACGCTGGGCCTCTTCTACTTCGTTCTCAACGGGATCCTGCTGTGGCTGGCTTCGCTCTTCATCCCCGGTTACGTGGTGCAGGGCCTGGTGCCGGGCATCCTGGGAGCGCTCGTCATCACGATCATCAACTGGATCCTGCACCACCTGGTCGCCGGGAAATAGCGGTCGACGCCTCGTAACCAGGCTAGAGCCACCGCGGCGAGCGGAGCGGGATTCACTCCCGCGAAGCGAGCGGGGGTCCAAGGGGGCGCGCCGCAGCGCCCCCTTGCTCAATTGAGGACGCGATGGCTTCGGCGATCTCGGTGGTGCCCGCGGTGCCGCCGAGGTCGCGCGTGAGCTTGCGTCCCTCCGCGAGCAAGGAGCGCACGGCCCGCCGCACCCGCTCGGCGGCGTCGTGCTCACCGAGGTGGTCGAGCATCAGGGCCCCGGAGAGGATGAGGGCGATCGGGTTGGCGATGTTCTTCCCCGCGATGTCGGGCGCGCTGCCGTGCACCGCCTCGAACAGCGCGCCGGTGGCACCGATGTTGGCCCCGGGCGTCATGCCGAGCCCGCCCACGAAGCCCGCGCACAGGTCGGAGACGATGTCGCCGTAGAGGTTCTCGAGGAGCAGGACGTCGAACTGGCCGGGATCGAGGACGAGCTGCATGCACGTGTTGTCGACGATCATCTCGTCGTAGGCGACCTCGGCGTACTCCTTGGCCACCTTGCGGCAGCAGTCCAGGAAGAGGCCGTCCGACAGCTTCATGATGTTCGCCTTGTGGACGGCGGTCACCTTCCGGCGCGAATGGGCGCGCGAGTAGTCGAACGCGAAGCGCGCGATCCGGGTCGACGCTTTCTCGGTGATGATCTTCAGCGACTCCACCACCCCGGGGACGACCACGTGCTCGAGGCCGCTGTAGAGGTCCTCGGTGTTCTCCCGCACCACCACCAGGTCGACGCCCTCGTAGCGGCTCTTCACGCCGGGCAGCGACTGCACCGGACGCAGGTTGGCGTAGAGGTCGAGCTGTTTGCGCAGCTCCACGTTCACCGAGCGGTGACCGGTACCCACCGGCGTCTCGGTCGGGCCCTTGAGCGCCACCTTGTTCTTGCGGATCGACTCCAGGACCTGGGCCGGCAGCGCGGTGCCGTGCTCCCCGATGGCCGTGGCCCCGGCCTGGTGGGTCTCCCACTCGAAGGGGACCCCCGTTGCGGTCAGCACCCTCACCGCCGCCGCCGTCACCTCGGGACCGATGCCGTCGCCCGGGATCAGGGTCACCCTGTACGGCGGGCGGCTCATGGGATCTCCTTGCCGGCCCGCGTCCGGCCCGTGCGATCGCGGGGGGCCTGCCGGGCCTGGCGCTTCAGGATGCGCAGGACCTCCTTGTGCGTGCGGGCGCGCTGCAGGATCTGCACCTCCTCCGCCCGGACCTTGCCGCGCCCCACCATCGTGCCCTGGATCCAGCCCATGAGCCCGTCCCAGTAATCGTCTTCGCCGGCGAGGATCACGGGGAAGGGCTTCACCTTCTTCGTCTGGATGAGCGTCACCGCCTCGAACAGCTCGTCGAGCGTTCCGAAGCCGCCCGGCATGATGACGAAGGCCTGGCTGTACTTCACGAACATGACCTTTCGCACGAAGAAGTAGCGGAACGAGAGCGTCCGCGTGAGGTACGGGTTGGGCCGCGGCTCGTAGGGCAGCTCCACCGCCAGGCCGACCGACTCGCCCCCCGCCTCCAGCGCGCCCTTGTTGGCGGCTTCCATGTCACCGGGTCCACCCCCGGTGATCACGGCGAAGCCCGCGCGGGCCAGGGCCCGCCCCATGGCTTCCGCGCGCCGGTAATCGGGGCTGCCGGGCTCGCTCCGGGCGGACCCGAAGATCGAGACCCCCATGATCGTCGACAGCGTCTCGAAGCCCTCGACGAATTCCCCCATGATGCGGAAGATCCGCCAGGTGTCCTTGACCGCGAAATCCAGCATGGGGTCCCGGCGCGGTGGCTCCAAGCTACGCTCCTTCAGCGAGTTTCGACGAGCCATGATAGGCCGCGCCTTCCGGGTCGGCAAACCTCAGCCCTCCTCGGCGCCCTCGCCCATGCCGTGCTTGCGCAGGTAGTAGGCCAGGTTCCGCGGGTCGATGCCGAGCAGGCGGGCCGCCTCCTTGCGCACGCCGCCCGACCGGCGCTGGGCCTCCAGCAGAAGGTCGCGCTCGAGGCGGGTCAGCGCCTCCCGCAGGTTCAGCTCACCCGCGGTGACGGAGCTCTCGGGCGTGGCCGCGGCGGGCGCGGGCGCGGGCAGCAGGTCCAGGCTCTCGAGGGCATGGGCGGGATCGAGGATCATGGCCCGCTCGATCACGCTGCGCAGCTCGCGCACGTTGCCGGGCCACGGGTACGCGCGCAGGCGGGCGAGCGTCTCGGCCGGGATCGCGGGCGACGGCCGGCCGAGCCGGGCCGCGACCTCCGCCGCCGCGAGCCGGGCCAGCGCGGCGATGTCGTCCTTCCTTTCGCGCAGCGGCGGCACGTCGATGCGCACGACGTTGAGCCGGTAGAAGAGGTCGGCCCGGAAGCGTCCCTGCTTGACCTCGGCCTCCAGATCGCTGTTGGTCGAGGCCACGATCCGCACGTCGACCCGCGTGGGCTGCTCGTCGCCCAGCCGGTCGAACTCGCCGTCCTGGATCGCGCGCAGCAGCTTGGCCTGGCCCGCGGCGGGCATCGCGCCCACCTCGTCGAGGAGCAGCGTGCCGCGGTGGGCGAGATGGAAGCGGCCGTCGCGGTCGGCGCCGGCGCCGGTGAACGACCCCTTGCGATGGCCGAAGAACTCGCTCTCCCACAGCTCGAGCGGGATCGCCGCGCAGTTGACGCGCACGAAGGGGCCGGCGGCGCGCGCGCTGAGCCGGTGGAGGCGCCGCGCGAGCAGCTCCTTGCCCGTCCCCGACTCGCCGATCAGGAGGACGGTGGCGTCGATGGGCGCGGCGGCGTCCACCATGCCCATGACCCGGCGCCACTCGGCGCTGTCGCCCACGGGCTCCGCGGCCGGCGCCAGCGCGCTGCGCAGGTAGCGGACCTCGCGCCGCAGGGATCGCGCGTCGAGGGCCCGCTGCACGGACACTTCGAGGGCCTCGGGGTCGGCGGGCTTCAGCACGTAGTCGCTGGCCCCCGCCTTGAGGCACTCGACCGCGGAGGCGACGTTGCCGTGGCCGGTGAGGATGATGACCGGGATCTCCGGCGAGACCGCCTGCAGCCGGCGCACCAGCTCCAGGCCGTCCGTCCCCGGCATGCGCAGATCGGAGAGGACCAGGTCGACCGGCGCCTTGGCCACGAGCGCCACCGCCTCGGCGGCGGAGGCGGCGGGCTCGGCGTCGAAGCCCTTCGCGCGGAGCACCGCGACGAGGGACTCGCGCACGTAGGCCTCGTCCTCGACCACGAGCACGCGGCCGCGAGCGGTCGTCCTCTCCAGCGCGCTCACCGCTCTTCCAGCGCGGGCAGGGTCACCCGGAACAGCGCCCCTCCGCCCTCGCGCGCGGCGACGGTCAGCTCCCCGTCGTGCTGCCGCACGATCGAGTGGCAGATCGAGAGGCCGAGGCCGGTCGAGTCCTTGGTGGAGAAGAACGGCTCGAAGATGCGCCCGCGGTCCGCCTCCTTCACGCCCTGGCCGCGGTCGGCGATCTCGGCCACCGCCTGCGCGCCGACGCGCTGGGAGCGGATGCGCACCTCGCCCCCGCGCGGCTGCGCTTCGCAGGCGTTGAGGATCAGGTTGACGGCCACCTGCGCGAGCATGACCGGGTTTCCCCGCACGAGCAGCGGCGTACGGTCCAGGTCGAGCCCGAAGCTCACCCCCGCGAACTCCTTGCGCGATTCCAGGAACTCCTCGGTCTCGCGCAGGACCTGGTTCAGATCCACCGTGACCCAGGGCGCCTTCGCCGGGTCCGACTGGCCGAGGACCTGGTGCACGATGCCGGCGGCGCGGTCCAGGCCCTCGCGGGCCCGGCCGAGGTGCTCCGCCGCCGCGTCGGTCCGGCCCCGTTGCAGCTCGCTGCGGGCCAGGCTCAGCCAGTTCGCCATCCCCTCGAGGGGGTTGTTGATCTCGTGGGCGATGCCCGCGGCGAGCCGGCCGACCGTGGCCAGCCGCTCGGCGTGGAAGAGCTGGCGCTCCAGCTCGCGGACGCGGGCCTCCTCGCGCGCGTTCGCCTCCAGGCGCTCGCGGCGGCGGGTCTGCTGCACCGCGAAGCCGCCGAGCAGCACGGCCAGCCCCATGGCGGCCAGGTTCAGCAGGAGTGTCGTGCGGTAGCGGGCCGTCACGGGCTCCACGCGCGCCACCGCCAGCTCCTCGGGTTGCTGGCATTCCAGGCGCCACGGGCCCGGCGCCGACCAGCCGTCGGACGTCACCGGCGCTTCCGCGCGCACGAAGTCATTCGCCCGCGCGGAAGCGCGATCCGCGCCGGCCACGCGCGTGGGGTCACGCGCAAGCAGGGTGCCCGCGGCGTCGCGGAGGCGGCACGCGTGTCCGTCCGCGGCCCGCTCGGGCGACAACAGCGTCACCGGCTCCACCTCCGCCTCCACGGTGGGGCCATCCGCGGTCGCCGAAGCGAGCGCGAGCGTCGTGGTGAGCCTCGGCCGGCCGGGGGCAACCGCGGCGCCTTCGAGGCCGGTGGGACGTGTCGAGACCCAGAGCACCGGCACGCCGCCGCGCCGGCCGGTGTGCAACAGCGCCTCGCCCCGCGGCGAACGAACGACCACGCGCACCACCTCGGGGTGGCCGCGCAGGAAGAGGAGGAGCGCCGCCTGGGCGCCCGCGCCTTGCCAGTTCTCCGTGTCGGCGGGCTGGCGCAGACGGCCGATGGGCGACGAAGCGGCCACGAAGGCCAGGTCGGAGCGGATGCCCGCCAGCCGCGTCTCCACCGCGCGGGCCCGGCCGGTCGTCTCGTCCCGGAACCCCCGCTCCGCCTCTTCGCGAGCGCTCCGCCGCGCGGCGGCGATGCCGCGAAATCCGGCCAGCCCGACGGCGAGGACGGCCGCGATCGACAGCCCGGTGAGCCAGCCGGCCCGGAAAGGAAAGGACTTCATCATTCGAGCGTGCGCCCGGCGCACGCCAGCATGAAACTATACGCTCGGCTCGGGGTTGCTAAAAACTGCGCTCCAAGCAGCGAGCGAGCGAGTTTCCTAGAAGCTCCGTCCGACGGAAATGAACGGCTCTTTGTAGCGCCGCGCTGACCGGCCCCAGACCCACTGGTTGTAGCCCACCTCGGCGGCCCATTCCTTGTGGGAGCCGAAGGGCAGGATCGCCGAAGCGCCGAGCTTGAGGTAGCTCGCCTTGTTGAAGTTGTTCGTCGGCGAGGCGCCGAACCGGTCGTCCGGCTGGCGAGGCGAATCGCTTCCGACGCTGTGCTCGAAGTGCGCGGCCGCCTTGACCTGCGCGCCCGCGAAGGGCAGCGGATAGCCGCCGTCGCCGCTGAGGTAGATCTGGTTGGCGGGGGCGCCGTCGCGCCACGTGTACCCGGCCTCGAGGGAGGCCCAACCGCGGTAGTTGAAGAGCGACCGGCTAGCGAGGTAGGAGAGCGAGTAATCGTGCTTCAGCAGGCCCCGCCATTCCGGGCTGACGCCGCGCGGGCGGCCGGCCGAGTCGAAGAGCGTGCGGCTGTAGGCGCCGGGAAGGTCATAGAAGTAGGGGGTGCGGTGGTTGAAGCCGAAGGCCATCGGGAACGACCCCTGGCGCACCCGATATTTGAAGCCGATCCAGGCGTCGGAGAGCCCCACGTTCTTCTCGTAATTGTCCTTCGGACCCTCGAGCCCGTAGAGCCACGTCGGGGTGAGAACGAGGGAGAAGTTCTTGAAGACGCCCACCTCCGCGGTGAGGTAGAGGTAACGGAAGTCGTGCCACGAAACCTTCCCCGTCGACGACTGGACGTTGTCGTAGGCGTTGCCCTGGACGCTCCAGGAAGAGCCCGCCGTCTTCCGGCTGAAGCCGAGGTAGACGTAGCCGTGCCCGGGATCCGGTACCCAGGCTCCCCCCGCCCACGCGGACGACGCCGCGCCGAGCGCCAGGGTCAGCCCCGGGGCGAGCCACCGCAGATCAGTCTTCATCGGGCGATACCCCTCCGTTCGTTTTTTGCGCGACTCCGCGACTGGCAAAGCCCGGGCCAACCGCGCCCGCGGAGGTCCGGTGTTCGTTCGCGGGAGCAACTCCTGATCCCATAGTGGGTTGCGCCCTGACGGGATCCGGCCGGGCGGGCCGGCCCATAACGTCTAAGGGGGCCCTGGGCGCGTATGCCTAGGGGTTATGGGGCACGGGGACCGGCCAAATCGACCCCCCGAGGAACCTCCTCGGGGGTAGTGGCGTTAACGAGACGGCCCTCCGAGGGCCGGGAGGAGGTCGTATGGGACGCGCCGGTATGCTGGGACTGGCCATCGCGGCCCTGAGCCTCGGCGAGGCCGGGTGCCTCGTCCAGATCACCCACGTGGCCGATCCGCGGCCGATCTTCGGAGAAGCCCGCGCCGAGGCCGAGCGGCTCACGGGCCGGCCGGGCCGGGCCCACGAGCTGAACGTCCTCGTCTGGAACCGCGACGACCGCGAGCTGGTCCGCGTCAGCCTGCCGATGTGGATCGTGCGCCGGGCCGAGCGGCACATCGACTGGGACGACGACGCCTTCGACGGTGACCGCCGCGCGAAGGATCACGTCCGGGAGGCGCTGCGCCACGTGCGGCTGGAGGATCTCGAGAAGGCCGGCCTCGGGATCCTGGCCGAGGTCGAGGAAGAGGGCGGCGATCAGGTGCTGGTCTGGCTCCGGTAGGGGGTGGACTCGTGCTCCAATGGCGGCGCTGCTGTGGAGCAATCCGACCGCGACCTCATCGGGCGCCTCGCCCGGGGAGACCGGGAGGCGCTGGGTCCGCTCATGGAGCGCCACCACCGGCGCCTGTACCGCCTCGCGCTCTCCTACCTGCGCGATCCCGATGAGGCCCTCGACGCCGTGCAGGAGGTCTTCGTGAAGGCCTACCAGAACGCGGCGCGCTGGGACGGAGGGTCCGAAGTGGGCCCGTGGCTGACGCGCATCGCCGTCAACCACTCGATCGATCGCTATCGCCGGGGCCGAAGACGGCGGGCCGCCGAGACGCCGCTCGACGAGGAAGCCGGCGATCGCGACGCGCGGCTGACGACGGGTGATCCCTCGCCCGAGCGCCGGGTCCTCGGACGCGAGGTGGGCGAGCGGATCGCCTCCGCGCTGCGCAGCCTGCCCGAGCGGCAACGCTCGGTGTTCGTCCTGCGCCATTACGACGAGCTGGCTCTCGAGGACATCGCGCGCGTCCTGGACATGAGCCTGGGCACCGTGAAGAGCAGCCTGCACCGCGCGGTGCACCGCATGCGCGAGCGGCTGGAGGGCCTGCGATGAGGCCGCGGCGGCACCGCGGCTGGCACCAGCGCACGAGCCTGCTCGCTCTGGGAGCGCTGGAGGGGCGCGAGGCCGACGAGGCGCGGGCCCACGTGGACGGATGCGCCGGTTGCGCGGAGGAGCTGGCGCGCCTGCGGCAGGCGCTGGAGCTGGCCGCGCTCGATCCCGTGCGCACCGCCGAGCCTCCGCTGGGCATGCCGGCGCTCCTGGCGCGCGTCAACGCGCGGCTCGACGCCGCCGCGGCCGCGAGACCCCGGCTCGCCTGGCGGACGGCCTGGCTGCTGCCCGCGGGCGCGCTGGCGGCCGGGGTG
>Ga0070706_100006522_pt1 | contig 11014 bp, 7 predicted proteins | sample KBSK5501metaG_FD_65476 | JGI IMG/M metagenome (GOLD analysis project Ga0070706, IMG submission 65476) | Corn, switchgrass and miscanthus rhizosphere microbial communities from Kellogg Biological Station, Michigan, USA - KBS K5-50-1 metaG | ecosystem: Host-associated > Plants > Roots >...
GACACGGTGGACTACGCGCTCGTGCTCTCGGGGGAGATCTGGGCCCTGATGGACGAGGGCGAGACCCTGCTGCGGGCGGGCGACACGCTGGTGCAGCGCGGGACCAACCACGCGTGGAGCAACCGGGGCGATCAGCCGTGTCTGGTCGCCTTCATCCTGGTGAGCGCCACGAGCCTCGGCGCGAAGCCGGTCACGCGCGCGGCAGCCCGCGCCGGGCGAGGCTCGCCATCAAGGCGCCCGTCCCGAAAGACCACGGCTCGGCCACGTCGCAAGCCACGACCTCGTTGACGAGGCGCCCGATCTCGGGCGCGGCGATCGACACGGTGTCGCCCCACTTGTGGGTGAAACCGCTGCCCGGTGCCCCCCGGTCGGCCACCGGGGCGAACATCGTCCCGATGAAGAGCACGAGGCCGTCCGGGTAGCGGTGATACTTGCCGATGGCCTGGCCGGCCAGCTCGGTCAAGTCGCGGCTGATCTCGCTCACCTGGGTCTGGTGCACGATGCGGAAGCCGTCGGTGCCCTCGACCACCGTCTCGAAGGTCACCCGACGGGCGCGGTCGAGGGTGAAGCGCTCGTCGAGGAGCCGGAAGAACGGGCCCATCGCGCACGAGGCGTTGTTGTCCTTCGCGCGGCCGAGCAGGAGCGCGCTGCGCCCCTCCACGTCGCGCAGGTTCACGTCGTTGCCGAGGGTCACCGCCACGATCGCTCCGTCGCGGTTGATCACCAACACCAGCTCCGGCTCCGGGTTGCTCCACACCGAGGCCGGGTGCACGCCCACCCGCGCTCCGGTTCCGACCGAGGCCATCGGCGGGCACTTGCTGAAGAGCTCCGCGTCCGGCCCGATGCCGACCTCGAGGTACTGCGACCACATCCCCTTGGCCACCAGGACCTCCTTCACCCGCGCCGCCTCCGGCGAGCCGGGCTTGATGCCGCGCAGGTCCGGCCCCACGATCGCCTGGATCTCGCGGCGCGCCCCGTCGGCGAGCGCGGGGTTGCCCTTGGCCCGCTCCTCGATCACCCGCTCGAGCAGGCTCGCCACGAAGGTGACCCCGCTCGCCTTGACCGCGTGCAGGTCGGCGGGCGCGAGGAGCCACGGCCGTCCCGCGTCGCGCGCGCCCTCGACGCTGTTGGCCGCGAGGGCCTCGAGCGAGCCGATCGACGGCGCAGCCTTGATCGCGGCGCGGATCTCCGCGGGCGCGGCGGTGTTGAGCAGCCGGCTGGTGGTGCCGTAGGAGCGGGTGAGGTCGACGACCTCGTCGCCCCGCACCGCCACCACCGACGGACCGTCGTCCGCCGGCACCCAGGCGCGCCCGATCAGCAGCGCGTCCGCCGCGTCGCGCGGCAGGCAGTCGCGAGCGGTGAGCCGCGGGGCCGGGCTCATCGGAGCGCCGCGTACGTCGCGGCGACGAGGCTCGCGACGCGCCGGTCGGGATGCCGGGCGGTGCCGGTGACATACTGGTTGGTCACGTAGCCGAAGCCGAGGCGCGCTTCCGGGTCGGCAAAGCCGATCGAGCCGCCGCGGCCCGGGTGGCCGAAGGTGTGCGCGCCGGGCCCGCACTCGAAGAGCCCGCCGGGCAGCGGGAGCATGAAGCCGGTCGCGAAGCGGCTGGGCAGGGTCAGCACCGCGTCGCGGCCCGACGACTGCGCGACGATGGCGCGGTCGATGGTGGCGGGCGCGAGCAGCCGCACCGTGTCGAGCTCGCCGCCCCGCGCGAGCGCGGCGTAGACGCGGGCGACCCCGCGGGCGCTGGTGTGGCCGTTGGCGGCCGGGATCTCGGCCGCGCGCCAGGCGCGCGTGTTGACCAGGTCCGCGGTGCGCGGGGGATTGAGGAAGGTGCGCCCGGAGACCGAGTCGGGATCGGCCAGGATCGTGTCCCAGATGGTGGGCTCGGCCGGCGGCGGGGGCGGCAGGACGACGGCGGCGCGCGCGTCGATCTCCTCGGGCACGCCGATGAAGAAGTCGGCGCGGAGCGGGCCGGTCACCTCGTCGCGCAAGAACGCGCCGACGGTACGCCCGTCGACCCGGCGGATCACCTCGCCCACCAGGTGGCCGTAGGTGATCGCGTGGTAGCCGTGCTGGCTGCCCGGCGTCCACCACGGCCGGCTCTCCGCGAGGGCGCCGGTCATCGCCGACCAGTCGAAGAGCGCCTCCGCGGGCAGGGTCGGGCGGATGGCGGGTAGCCCGGCCCGGTGGCTCAGCAGCCAGCGCACCCGGATCTCCTCCTTGTCGGCCTGGGCGAACTCCGGCCAGTAGCGGGCCACCGGCGCGTCCAGGTCGAGCTTGCCGCGCTCGGCCAGCATGTGCGCACAGAGGGCGACCATCCCCTTGGTGGTGGAGGCGACGCTGACGATGGTGTCGGCGGTCCAGGCCCGCGTGCGCGCGGCGTCGGCGTGGCCGCCCCAGCAGTCGACGACCCGCGCCCCGTCGAGGTACACGCAGACCGCGGCGCCCACGTCCCCGCGCTCGGTGAAGTTCCGGAAGAACGCCTCGCGCACTCCCGTGAAGCGCGGGTCGCAGTGCCCGTCGATCGTCAGCATCTAGGATTCGTCGTAGCCGGACGGTTTGCGATAGCCGCCGATCTCCCGGCCTAGCAGCGCGGTGAAGCGGATCGGGGTCAGGTCCTCCAGATAGGGCCCGATGGCCTGGAGCCCGATCGGCAGTCCCTCGCGCGAGAGGCCCACCGGGAAAGCGGTGGCGGGCTGGCCGGGCACGTTGGAGAGCGCGGGATAGCAGAGCCCGTGCAGGTACGGCACCGACCGGCCGTTGACCGTGAAGGTCAGGGTGAGGTCGCTGTCGTCGGCCGGGAACGCGCGATCGATGTGAGGATACGCGAGCACGTTGATGGCGGGGGACAGGAGCACGTCCCACTCGCGGAAGAAGGCGCGCCACGCGGCGCGGTGCTGCTCGCGGCGGCCGTGCCACAGGATGTAGTCGCCCGCCGAGCCCTCGAGGCCCCGCGCGGCGGCCAGGGAGAGATCGTCGCCCGCGGCGCGGAAGGCCGCGATGCGCTGGCGCCGTGTCTCGGGATCGACGCGCGCGCCGGTCACCGCGGAGAGCAGGGTGCGGTAGAAGCCGTGATACTCGCGGTGATCGCCGAGCCCGTCGGGCTGGATCTCCTTCACCACCGCGCCCAGCTTGGCGAGGCGGCCGGCCACGTCCTGAAGCGCGGCGCTGATCTGATCGTCGAGCGGCAGCCACGGGATCGGCGGCAGCACGGCCACCCGGAAGTCGCGGAGGTGCTCGTGCCGGGCCGGCGGCAGCGTCACCTTCCACGCCACGTCCTCGCCCACCTCGGGGCCGGCCAGCACCCCGAGCGCCAGCTCCAGGTCCTCCGCGCTGCGGGCGAGCGGGCCCTGCACCCCCATCACGACCGCCGTGTTGGGCAGGGGCGGGAACGGGAACTGGCCGCTGCGCGGGAGCAGGGTCTCGCTCGGGCGGTGACCGTAGATGCCGCAGAAGGCGGCGGGCACGCGGATGGAGCCGCCGATGTCCGAGCCGACCTCGAGCGCGCTGAGGCCCGCCGCGATGGCCGCCGCGCTGCCGCCGCTGCTGCCGCCGGGCGTCCGCCCGAGGTCCCACGGGTTGTTGGTGCGCCCGTAGACCGGGTTGGTCGACTGCCAGTCCGCGAGCATCGGCGGGACGTTGGTCTTGCCGAGCAGCACCGCGCCGGCGGCCTGGGTGCGCGCGGCGACCGGGGCGTCGTGCTGGGAGATGAAGCCCTTCCAGTCCGGCACCCCGCAGGAGGTGTGGAGCCCGGTGACGTTGATGGACTCCTTGAGGGTGATGGGCAGCCCCAGCAGGGCGCGCGATTCGCCGCGCCGCTGCGCGTGCTCGGCCGCGGCCGCCTGCTCGCGCGCGCGCGTGAAGTCGCGGACGACCACCGCGTTGAGCGCGCGGTCGTGCCGCTCGATGCGCCGGATGTAGAGCGCGGTCAGCTCCGGCGCGCTGATGGTGCCGCCGCGGAGCGCGCCCATGAGCGCGGTCGCGCTGGAGAATGCGTCCACGTCCGCCATGATGGATCTCCTCTCGGTTACCGCACCCAGCCGCCGTGGACCGGGTGATGCGAGCAGATGAATTCCACGAACGCGGGCCGGCCCTTGGCGTTCTCGTCGAAGGCGCGCCGGAGCGCGGGGATGATCTCGGCGGGCTGGGTGACGTCCTCGGCGTGGAAGCCGACCGCGCGCGCCATGTCGGCCATGCACGCGCTGCCGTGGTCGGAGACCTTCCAGGTATAGGGGTCGTGTCCCTCGCCCCAGAAGCCGGGGCCGTAGCCGGAGTAGCCGCCGTTGTTGATGTGGATGGTGGTGATGCCGATCTTGTAGCGGGCCACCGCCTCGAAGTTGCCCATCATGTAGCAGACGCCCGCGTCGCCGGTCACGTGCACGCACTGCCGGTTCGGATAGGCGAGCTTGGCCGCCACCGCGCCGGCCAGGCTGAAGCCCAGGGTCGACACGTTGCCCCAGCCGAGGTAGCCGCGCGGGATCTGGGCCTCGTAGACGGTGCTGGTCTGGTCGCGGGTGTTGCCGGAGTCGGCGGTGAGGAACGAGCTCTTCGGATCGAGCACCTTGGCGAGGTCGCCGAAGACGCGGTACGGGTTGATCGGCGTCTCGTCGGACTCGAGCCACGGGCGGAACTTGTCCTTGAAGACCTGTCGCGCCCCGCGAATCTCCTCGAGGACTTGCGGCCGCTTGGCCAGACCCTTGGCTTGAAGCTCCGAGATCAATCCTTGCAACGTCAGCTTGGCGTCGCCGATCACCGCGTGGCGGGTCTCGTAGCTGCGATTGATGTCGAGGGTGTCGATCGTGCACTGCACGATCGTCTTCTTGTGGGCGTCTGGCACCGCGTGGCTGAACCGGCCGGGGAAGAGGCTCGAGCCGATCGAGAACAGGAGATCGCACTTGCGCAGGAAGTGGTCGGTCATCGACCCGCGCACCCCGACCGAGAGCGGGTGGTTCTCCGGGAACACGCCCTTGGCCTTGAGCGTGGTCATCACCGGGATCTGCGCCGCCTCCGCGAACTGCAGCAGCTCCGCCGCCGCGTCCGCGTAGCAGACGCCCTCGCCCACGTGGAGCAGGGGATCCTTGGCTGCGAGCAGCGCGCGGATGGCCGCCTTGACGTCGTCCGGATCGGGCCCGGTGCGCCAGCCCTTGACCGGCGCGTAGGGATGCTCGTCCGCGTCGTACTCGCCGAGGTCGCGCGGGACCAGCAGCAGCACCGGGCCCGGGCGGCCGGAGCGCAGGTGGGTGTAGGCCCGTCGCGTGTACTCGGGGACGAGATCGGCGCGGTCGATCTTGCCGACCCACTTGGTGATGGGCTTGAACGCCTCCGCCATGTCGAAGTGGGTGTGGCGGCTCGCCCCGACGCCCAGGCCTTCCGCGATCACCAGCATCGGCGAGGAGTCCTCCCACGCCTGCGCGACCGCGCCGAACGCCATCTGGATGCCGGCCGCGTTGAGGCCGGCCATGACCGTGCACACCCCGATCTGCTTGCCGTTGGTGACGCGCGAGAAGCCGTCGGCCACCGCCACCGCGAAGCGCTCCTCGCCCATCATGAGGATGGGCATGCCCTCCTCGCCGAGCGCGTTGTTGACCGGGCTCGTCGGGTAGCAGCTCACCCACGGGGTGCCCTCGGACTTCAGGATGCGGGCGAAGCCGTTGACCGCCTTGATCTTCATGTCGTCTCCTTGGGTTTGCGGATCTCCGCGACGGCGGCCGCGTAGCCGGATCGAAGGATGCCCACGTCGGAGGAGTAGTTCACGATGGTGGCGCCCAGCGCGATCACCTCGCGCACCGCCTCGAAGGTATCGACCGCCATGGCCACCGTCTTGCCGTGCTTGCGCGCGGCCTCGCCGAGGCGCACCCGGTGCTCGCGCAGGACGTCCTTCTGGGCCGGGGTCCCGAGGACGCCCAGGTCCTGGGCCAGGTCGGTGGGGCCGATGGTGAGCGCGTCGATGCCGGGCACCGCCGCGATCTCGTCGAGGCGATCGAAGGCGGCCTTGCTCTCGAGCATGGCGGTCACGTGCACCCGCGCGTTCGCGGTCGCCATGTGGTCGGCGGGCGGGCGCACCCGGAACGCGGTGTGCGGCCCCGAGCCGTACATGCCGCGCGAGCCGAGCGGGGCGTAGCGGGTGGCGGCCACGATGGAGGCGGCCTGCTCGGCGGTCTCCACCTGTGGCACGTGCAGGTTCCACACCCCCGCGTCGAGCAGCCGGGTGATCCACTCCCGGTTGCCCTCGGGGGGGCGGACCACTAGAGGGAAGTTGAGCGCTCGCGCCAGCGCCGCCATGTCCGCGACCGTCTCGATGGAGAACGCGGAGTGCTCGGTGTCGAGCCGGGCGTAGTCGAGGCCAGCGGCCTGCAGCAGGGTGAGCACCGATGGAGTGCGGATCATGGTGATCCAGGTGCCGATCTGGATCTCCCCGCGCTCGGCGCGGGCGCGGTAGGCGTTCTCGGGAAGCCCGGGCGCGGCCACGTCAGGAGCCCCAGGCCACGCTCTCGCCGCCGTCGACGATGAGCGAGACCCCGGTGATGAAGCCGGCCTCCTCCGAGTGCAGGAAGAGGGCGGCGTTGGCCACGTCCCAGCCGGTCCCCATCCGCCGTCCCAGGGGCACCCGCCGGTCGCGCGCGGCGATGACCTCTTCCCGCGGCGTCCCGGCCGCGACGCGCGACTCGATGGCCATCGGGGTGTTCATCAGGCCAGGGAGGATCGAGTTGGCGCGGACGCCGTACTTGGCGTTGTGGGCCGCGAGGTTCTCGGTGAACGCGACCACCGCGGCCTTGGTGGTCTTGTAGCCCACCAGCGGGTACGCGTTCAGCGCGGCCATCGAGGCGATGTTCACGATCGAGCCGCGCGCTTCCCGCAGAGCGGGCAGGGCGTGCTTGCAGGTGAGCCAGGTCGCCTTGAGGTTGACCGCGAGGCTCCGGTCGAAGGCCTCCTCGGTGAGCTCGGTGGCCCCCGCGTCGCCCAGGGCCAGGCTCGCGCCCACGTTGTTGTGGAGGATGTCGATGCGCCCGAAGCGCTCGCGCGCCGCCGCCATCAGGCGCGCGACGTCGTCCTCGCGCGTCACGTCGGCGGCGAAGGCCCACGCCTCGCCACCTTCCCCTCGGATCATATCGGCCGTGTCCTGAGCAGAAGACAGGTGGTTGTCTACGATACAGACGTGCGCGCCCTCGCGGCCCAGCACGATGGCGGTGGCGCGGCCGTTGCCCACCGTCTGTCCCGGGGTCTGGCCGCCCCCCACGACGATGGCGGCCTTGCCCTGGACGCGCTTGCCGATCATGAGAGCGGGCTACTGCGGACGGGAGCGCGGGATCGTGGGCATGGGAGGTCTCCTCGGCCCCTCCCTTCTACCGCGCCCCCGGGGCCTGCGCAAGCGTATCCCGGCCCGGCGCCGGCTCACCTGCGATACACTAGCGCCGCCCGATCCCACGCCCACCTTCGAGGAGGACAATTCCATGGCCATCGTATGGCTGCCGAGCGTGATGCGCTGAGCCGATCATGGCCATGACCGGCCGGCAGGTTCTCGCGTGGCTCGCCGGCGCGGCGGTGGTGGTAATCGCCTGGCTCGCGCACCCGTTCGCGACGGGATTGCTGCTGGGCGCGCTCATGGGCTTCACGCTTCAGCCCGCGCACGACCGGCTCGCCCGGTGGAGTCACCGACCCACCCTCTCGTCGGTCGCCATCGTCCTGGCCGCCGGGCTCGCCATCGTGGGCTCGGTGGTGGGCTTCGTCTCGGTCTTCGTCACCCAGGCGGTGGCCTTTGCCGCCGCGGTGCGGGAAGAGCTGAAGCCGGGAGGCGCGCTCGCCACCTGGGTGACCACGGTGATCGGCTGGCTCGCGCGTCTCGGGATCTCGCCCGACGCGATCGTGGAGCGGATCCGCGGGGCGGCGGGCGAGATCGCCTCCGGATCCGCCGCGCTGGCGGGGACGGTCGCGTCGGTCACGCTCGGGAGCCTGCTCGGCCTCTTCTTCGCCCTGCTCACCATGCACGTGATCCTGTGCCACTGGGCGCGGATGATCACGATCCTCGCCGAGGTCTCGCCCCTCCGCCGTGAGGACACGCGCGGGCTCCTGGAGGAGTTCCGCACCGTGGGGCGCATCACCCTCTCCGGCACCGTGCTGACCGGGCTCGTGCAGGGCTCGCTCGCCGGGCTCGGCTTCTGGATGACCGGGGTGCCGCGCCCGCTCTTCCTGGGCATCGCGGCCGCCCTCGCCTCGCTGGTGCCCGCGGTCGGGACCCTGCTGGTCTGGGTACCCGCCGGGCTCTACCTCTTGGCCATCGGCTCGCCCGGCGCCGCGATCGTGGAGCTCGCGTGGGGCGCGCTGGTGGTGGTCGGCTTCAGCGACTACGTGATCCGGCCACGGCTGGTGGGCGACGAGGGCATGCCCGCGATCCTGACCTTCCTCGCCCTCTTCGGCGGCCTCGAGGTGCTCGGGCTGCCCGGACTGATCGCGGGGCCGGTGATCATGGCGCTATCGGTGGCGGTACTGCGTCTCTACGCGCGCGAGGTGCGGCGCGGGAAGACCTCGTAGGGAAATCGAGGGCCGGCCGCGATGTGCTAGAGTGTGCCGCCCGATCTCCACCCCGGGGGTCGTAACGATGACGCCACCACCCGACGCGGATCTCGCCGCCCTGGTCGAGGCCCTGCAGGCCTCGCTCGTCGAGGCGAGGGCCAAGAGCGCCCGGCTCGAGCAGGCGCTCGCCGAGGCCCGGGACCAGCAAGCGGCGGCCGGCGAGATTCTGCGCGTGATCAGCCGATCGCCGGCCGACCTGCAACCGGTGCTCGAGGCGGTCGCGGCGAGCGCGGCCCGGCTGTGCGAAGCGCTCGACGCCACCATCTACCGTCCCGACGGCGACCGGCTCGTGCTGGTCGCCCACCACGGGGCGATGCCCGGCGGCACCCTGGGGGAGTTCTCTCTGCCGCTCGTCCGCGGCACCGCGTCGGGCCGCGCGTTGCTGGACGGGGTGACCGTCCATGTCGCCGATCTCTCGGCCGAGACCGCCGAGTTTCCCGAGAGCGTGGAGATGGCGCGGAGCCGGGGCGTCCGGGCCGTCCTCTCGGTCCCCCTGATGCGCGGATCCTCCGCGGTCGGCGTGATCGCGCTCCGCCGGAACGAGGCCGAGCTCTTCACGCCGCGGCAGGTCTCCCTGCTCGAGACCTTCGCCGACCAGGCGGTCATCGCCATCGAGAACGCGCGACTGCTCGCCGAGCTGCAGGCCCGGAACGCCGACCTCACCGAGGCCCTCGAGCAGCAGACCGCCACCGCCGAGATCCTGCGCGTGATCAGCCGCTCTCCGACCGACATCCAGCCGGTGCTCGACACGATCGCGGAGAGCGCGACCCGCCTCTGCGAGGCGCAGGACGCCCTGATCTTCCGGCGCGACCGCGACCGGCTCCTGCTCGTCGCCCACCACGGGCCCATCGCCACCGGTCCTATCGGTCAGTTCTCGCTCCCGCTGATTGGATCGGCCACCGGTCACGCGGTGACCGAGGGCCGCCTCGTGCACCTGGCCGACGTGCAGGCCGAGGTCGAGGCGTACCCCGAGGGCAGCGCGTCGGCTCGGCAGTTCGGCCACCGGACGGTCTTGGTCGTCCCGCTGATGCGGGAAGGGGTTGCGGTCGGATCGATCACTCTCCGCCGCGCCGTGGTGCGCCTCTTCACCGATCGGCAGGTCGCCCTGCTCCAGACCTTCGCCGACCAGGCGGTCATCGCGATCGAGAACGTCCGCCTGTTCAGCGAGCTCGAGGCGCGCAACGGGGAGCTGCGGGTCGCGCTCGAGCAGCAGACCGCGACCAGCGAAGTGCTCAAGGTGATCAGCCGCTCGACGTTCGATCTGCAGCCGGTGCTCGAGATCCTGGTGGAGAACGCGACCAGGCTGGCCGGGGCTGAGGGGGCCCTCATCGCGCGATCGGACGGCGAGGCATTCCGGTTTCTGGCGCAGTACGGAGCCAGCTCCGAGTTCGGCGAGTACTGGCGGCGCAACGTGATCCGACCCGGACGCGGCTCGGTCATCGGGCGGGCCGCGAGCGAGCGGCGGACCGTCCACATCGTCGACGTCCTGGCCGATCCGGAATGGGAGCAGCACGAGGCTCAGCAGATCGGCGGGTACCGAACCGTGCTGAGCGTCCCCATGCTCAGGCAGGACGAGCTGATCGGGCTGTTCTTCATGTGGCGAACGGAGGTCCGCGGGTTCACCGACAAGCAGATCGACCTGGTCGCGACCTTCGCCGACCAGGCGGTGATCGCCATCGAGAACGCGCGGCTGCTCGGGGAGCTGCAGGCGAAGAACGCCGATCTCACCGAATCCCTCGAGCAGCAGACCGCGACGAGCGAGATCCTGCGCGTGATCTCGAGCTCCCCGACCGACGTCGGGCCGGTCTTCGACGTCATCGTGGAGCGGGCCTGCCGGCTCTGCGACGGGGTCTTCGCCAACGCGGTCCGGTTCGACGGCGACCTGTTGCACAACATGGCGCAGCACGGATTCAACCCGGAGGCGCAGGACGTGCTGGCGCGGGCATTTCCCCGGAGGGCGGGGCTCGACAGCATGTCGGGCCGCGCGATCCTGGCGGGCCGGGTCGTCGAGTCCGACGATTCGAGTGTGGATGACGCGGTGGGCGTCTCGCAGCAGATGTCTCGTCTATTGGGGGCCCGCGCGCAGGTCGCGGTGCCCCTGCTGCGAGATGGAGAGCCGATCGGGGCGATCGTGGTGGCGCGCCGGGAAGCCGGACGCTTTTCGCCTCGGCAGGTCGAGCTGCTCAAGACCTTCGCCGACCAGGCGGTCATCGCGGTCGAGAACGTTCGCCTCTTCACCGAGCTGGCGGCGCGGAACGGGGAGCTGCGGGTGGCGCTCGAGCAGCAGACCGCGACGAGCGAGGTCCTCAAGGTGATCGGCCGGTCCACGTTCGACGTGCAGCCCGTCTTCGAGACGCTGGCCGAGCACGCGGTCCGGCTGTGCGAGGCCGAGCGCGGGTTGATCTTCCGGTTCGATGGGCAGTTCTTGCGATTCACGGT
>Ga0070706_100006525_pt1 | contig 11012 bp, 9 predicted proteins | sample KBSK5501metaG_FD_65476 | JGI IMG/M metagenome (GOLD analysis project Ga0070706, IMG submission 65476) | Corn, switchgrass and miscanthus rhizosphere microbial communities from Kellogg Biological Station, Michigan, USA - KBS K5-50-1 metaG | ecosystem: Host-associated > Plants > Roots >...
ACGCCCCGTGATCGCCGTGCTCACCTTCATTACCTCCGGCATCGTGCGCATCTTTGGCGGCCAACCGGTGCGTCGCGGCCCGTTCGTCACTGAGGAGGAGCTGCGCCTGCTGGTCGAGGTTGGCGAAGAGGAGGGCGTGCTCGAAGAAGACGAGCGCGAGATGATCCACAACGTCTTTGAGCTGGCAGATACCCAGGTGCGCGAGATCATGGTGCCGCGCATCGATATGGTGACGGTCGAGGCCGATGCCAGTGTCGCCGACGCGATGGAGATCATCGTACAGGGGGGCCAGTCGCGCATCCCGGTCTTCGAGGGCACGATCGACAACATCATCGGTGTGCTCTATGCCAAAGACCTCTTGCGCGTCGTCTCCAGCAATCAGCAGCCCGCCACGGTGAAGTCGCTGGTGCGCCCCGCCTATTTCGTGCCGGAGTCGAAGCGGCTGGACGACCTGCTGCGCGAGCTGCAGCAGCAGCGCGTGCACATGGCGATTGTGGTGGACGAATACGGCGCGGTGGCCGGACTCGTCACCATCGAGGATGTGGTTGAGGAGATCATCGGCGACATCCAGGACGAGTATGACAAGGAAGAGCAGCTCTTCGAGAAGCTGAGCGACAACGAATTCATCGTGGACGCCAAGATCAGCATCTACGACTTCAACGAGCTTCTGGATGCCGACCTCACGGCCGAGAGCTACGAAACACTCGGCGGCTTTGTCTACGCCCAGCTCGACAAGATCCCGACCGTGGGTGACGTCGTGCATCACAAAAATCTCACGTTTACCATCCTCAGCACGAAGGGCCGCCGCGTGACCAAGGTCAAGGTAGTGCGCCACGCCTCGAACGAAGGCACTGGCGACGACGATCACGGCGACCACCCGCTGCCGCTGAGCCAGCCCGATCAGCTGCCGGCCCTGCCCTCCCCGCACGATCGGCCAGATGCTGGGGCGCCGCACGCAGGACCCCAGGAGCGCGACTTCGAGCGCACGCCACTCGCGGAGCAGGAGCAGCACGACCCCGAGCCGGACTCGCCCTCACTGAGCGGGGACCGCCATCCACTGCGTTCGCGCGGGCAATCCGCGCGACGCCACGGCCACGGAACGACGACACGCCGGCGCTGACAGCGGCGACTGGCGGCGATGGCGAAATGCGCCGCCAGTCGCGCCCTTGCTGTGTAATACGCCTTGGTTGACATAGTGGTAATTTTGAGTTACTCTTTCTACTAGATTATCGTATATACCCGTACACGGCATGTAGGTTTCCCGTGACATCCGTCAATATGGAGCGCACTCCCAGGGAGTAAGGCCAGCGCTCTGTGGACGACGGACAGCGGACGCGGCTCGGCAAGTACGCGAGAGGCGCGTGGAGAGGAAGACGCGACACGGGAGACCTAGACCCGCACGATGTCTGCTGGCCCGCCGGCCAGCGGACCGCAGCGCCGCATCCTCTTCTCGCTCCGCCCGCGCTGGGTCGCGACCCGCGGTCTATGCGGTGTGCAGCGGGAGGCGCTGGAATGGCCGAAACCGGTGCCGTGTAGATTCCTCAACCAGACGCTACTCCCGGCACTCAAGTACGTTGTACTGTGCAACCGGGCGATTGTCGTTTGGCCGCTAGACGCGTGGGGAATCGCGCCGGACCGCAAATGTAATGATTGAGCGGGCACGTGCCGGATGCGCGTGAGGAAGCTGGCGAGCACATTATTACACTGGTTTTGTTTCAAAGAGCGTGCAAACGACGTGGCACATGGGCACGTATGCGGGCTGGTGCCGCCCTGGCTGTCCCCCTCTCGCGAGGAATGTGCATTGGGAATGTCGTTGCAGCACAGACTGCGCACCGCGCGGGCGCCGATGCCGGCGCGGGAACTGGTCATGCGGATAGGCGCCTACATGGGTGGCGCCCACCCGTCAGGAGGGGGTAACGGCGATGCTAGTGCTACGCAGGAAGGCCGGTGAGGCAATCGTCCTCAATGGCGTGATCACGATCCACGTGCTCGCCGTCGAGGGGGAGCGGGTCAAGCTGGGAATCAGCGCACCACCAGAGGTGGTGATCGTGCGCTCGGAGCTACTGGAGAACCAGGGCCAGCTCGGCGGTTCTGGGCCAATGTCGCCCGGCGGGCAGCCGGGGCCGCGCCCCTATCGCGATCCAGAACGCGAGGCCAACGGGTCACGGCCGGAACTGCCACCGTCGGAGTCGCGGTTCCGCGCGCCGCCTGGCGTCGGGCGCTATGGCCCGCGCCGGCTTCCCAGTGACGATGCCCCCGAATCCCCGGTGGGCAACGATCCTCTGCATATTCCGTAGACCCGCACCAATGGATCTCGCGTCAGCAGCAGCGCGCGAGCGGTCCACTGTGGGCGCTTTCCGGCGCAGCCGGCGCGCACTCGTTTGGCGTCGACCTTGTGGCATCATTGGCACGATCTTCGCTACAGCAGGCAGCTATCATAGTCGCAGGCGGCAGATTCATTCATGTAGCCCGGTTGGCCGTGCGTCGGCCCGCCGGGCTCGTGTGTCTCTCGTGCCTGGCGGGAACCACCGCGCGACGGCGAGCGTCTAATCCACAGTGCGCGTGCCTTACTGGCGAGCGACCGGCGCTGCTGATAGGCCAGTCGCATCGTCGGTGATCGGCATGCGCAGGGAGGATATCCTATGGCGCGGCGACTTCGCCCCTGGATTCATCTTGCGTGCCTGGCTGGGCTGTCCTTCGTGGTGGCGGGCTGTGGCGCGGCGTCCTCAGGCAACGGCACGTCTGCTACTGGCGGCCAAACGCCGCAGCCCACACCGACCTCAGGCGCGGTGACGGTCGCCGTGGGCGCCACTTCCTACGCCGCGAAAGGCACTGTGCAGGTGACGATCACCAACGGCAACGCGGCGCCGATCTACTTCGCGGATCACAACACCAGCTGCACCGTCATCGAGCTGCAGCGGCAGGCGGGCGGCAGCTGGAGCACGGCGAACCCCTGCAAGCTGGCGACCGCCACCCGCGAGCAGTCACTCGATGCCGGCAAGACCCTGAACGTTAGCTTGCCGCCAGGCAACGCCTGGACCGCCGGCACCTATCGCGCCGTCCTCCAGTATTGGACCGGCGCTCACTTCTCCGGCACGACCGGCGCCGCCTACTCAGCGGTATTCCAGATCAATTAGCCGTCCACAGTCTCCAGAACGCGCGCCAGCAGGTCGCGCGGCGCGGGGCACGCCCGGCGACCGCTGTGGCTTTCCGCGCCCGATACTGTCACGCCGCCTGTGGCTTTGCGTCTGCTTGCCATGTGCTTGTCAAGCTTCGGACAACTATGTTACACTCGTTGCATCATGCGCTCCAGCATGTATGCATCTGCGACTATCTGCGACTATTTGCATGGCACGTGGGCGGCTATCCGCGTTGCTCAGGCTCCTTCTTCCGGAGAGCACGTCCGCCAGTGGTCCAGTCACCGTGTCGTAGTGCGCGCTCGGCGTGACTCGTAGCGCGCCCGCGACGTCTCGCGGCGACAGGCCTGGCGCGTTTGCGCGGCCCTGCCTCAACGCAGCGTTCGCTAGCTAGAACTTGGTGAAGGAGGGGAAAGACACACGTGGATATTATGGTCTGGCTGGCGGTACCGCTAGGCGCGAGTGTGCTCGCAATCGTGTTCGCCGCACTTCTCGCGCGGCAGGTGCTCGCCAATGACACCGGCACCGCCGAGATGCGCAAAGTCTCGGACGCAATTTTCACTGGCGCGCAGGCCTTTTTGCGCCGCCAATATCGCACGATCGCCGTGCTCGCGGTGGTGGCCGCGGTCGTCATCGCCGCGCTGCTGGGGTTCCTCACGTCGTCCGACAAGCTCAGCGGCGACTCGCCGGTAACCATCGCGCTGAAAACCGCCATCTCGTTCGCCATCGGTGCCTTCTGCTCCGGCCTCGCCGGCTACGTCGGCATGCAGGTGGCGGTGCGCTCGAATATTCGCGTCGCCAGCGCCGCCGGTCGCGGCCTTGGTGACGCGCTGATGGTCGCGCTGCGCGGCGGCGCGGTCTCCGGCTTCCTCGTGATCGCCCTTAGCCTGCTCGGCGTCACCGTCGTCTACATCGTCTTCGGTGCGCTTGGCAGCGTCGGCTCCGCCATCACGACGCCGGCTACCATTGTCGGCTTTGGCTTTGGCGCGAGCTTCGTGGCGTTGTTCGCGCAGCTGGGCGGCGGAATCTATACCAAGGCAGCGGACGTCGGCGCGGACCTCGTCGGTAAGGTGGAGGCCGGCATCCCGGAGGATGACCCGCGCAATCCCGCCGTGATCGCGGATCTCGTGGGCGACAATGTGGGTGACTGCGCTGGCCGTGGCGCCGACATCTTCGAGTCCACTGCCGCCGAGAACATCGGTGCGATGATTCTGGGCGCGTCGGTGGCGCTGGCGCTGGGCGCTACGCAGCCCAGCCGCGGCTGGGTCATCTTCCCGCTCGTGGTCGTCGGCCTGGGCATCATCGCCTCCATGGTCGGACTGCTGATGGTGCAAAAGTCTAGAGTGAAAGAGCCAGCGCAGGCCGGCGGCAAAGACCCAGGGGAGATCGCCATGGGTCAGCTCAACGTTGGCTATTTCGTGACGGCCTTTCTCTCGGCGGTCGCCATCGTCGCCGCGTCGTATTTCCTGCTCCAGCCGACCAACACGCATTGGTGGGCCTTCGGCTTGGCGGGCCTCGTCGGCATCGCCAACAGCATCGCCTTCGTCTACATCACGCAATACTACACCTCGGGCACCTACCGCCCCGTGCGCGAGATTGCCGAATCCGCCAAGACCGGCCCCGCGACGACGATCATTTCCGGCCTCGCCGTCGGTTTCGAGAACACCGCCCTTCCGGTGATCTCGATCTGCATCGCGCTTGGCTTGTCCTATTACCTCGGCACACTGGCCGGCCTGCCCAGCTTTGGGCTGGTGAGTATCGGCGGCATCTATGGTACGGCTGTCGCGACGATGGGCATGCTGATGAGCGCCAGCTACATTCTGGCGATGGATACGTTTGGGCCAATTACCGACAACGCCGGCGGCATCGTCGAGATGAGCGGTGCGCCAGAGTCGGTGCGCACCATCACCGACGCGCTGGACGGTGTCGGCAACACCACCAAAGCGCTCACCAAGGGCTACGGCATCGGCTCCGCCGCGCTCGCGGCCTTCCTGCTCTTCAGCGCGTACCTCAACATCATCTACGAGCACGCGACGGGCCCCAACCGCAACGCGGCGTTTACGGTGAACCTGGCGAACCCGCCGGTCTTCGTCGCGGGCCTGATCGGTGGCATGCTGATCTTCCTGTTCAGCTCACTCGCCATTCGCGCGGTTGGCACGGCCGCCCAGGCCATGATCCAGGAGGTCCGCCGCCAGTTCAAGGCCAACCCCAAGATCTTGACGGGCGAGGCCCCGCCCGACTACGTACGCTGTGTAGACATCAGCACCAGCGCCGCCCTGCGTCAGATGGTGCTGCCGGGCATTCTGGTCGTTGGCACGCCGATCGTGATCGGCATCGTGCTGGGGCCGGAGCCGGCGGCAGGCCTGCTGATGGTCGGCACCATCGTCGGCATCATGATGGCGCTCGTCATGAACAACGGCGGCGGCGCCTGGGACAATGCCAAGAAGTTCATCGAGGCGGGCTACTTGAAGGATGATGAGGGCCATACCCTCGGCAAGGGTACGCCCGCCCATGCGGCGAGCGTCGTTGGCGACACGGTTGGCGATCCATTCAAGGATACCGCGGGACCGTCGCTACACGTGGTGATCAAGCTGCTCAGCACGATCACTCTAGTGCTCGCGCCGCTCTTCATCGCCCTCCACCACTAGTACCTGGCGGGCTATATATTCACACTGGCCGGAGGCGACATGCCTCCGGCCAGTTTCGCGTGTAACGATGTGAAGCAACGCCGTAGGATAGTTCCCAATCTCTAGCGAACTCTTGACTGGTTCATGCGGCAAGCCGCACCGGGTGAACTACGCACCCTCTACTCCCTTGCGCGAACGCCTCAGGAGCTACTTTACGCATGATGTTGTAGGCGCCGTTCACATCCGCATTGATGTGACGCCCATTCGCTGCCCGATAGAGGCCGCGCTGCACACGCTTGCCACTGAAGACGGTCGTCTCCGCCGCTGCTGTGCCGAACACGGGGAGCGGGTCCGCATCGAGGAAACTGGCCTTGCTGGTGTAGCTCTCCTCGGTCACGAGCACCTGGATGCCCACCAGTTCCGCCTTGTAGGTCAGCATCTCGATGAAGCGTGCATGGGGGACGGCAACAAAGTTTTGATTGTTGCGCTTCCCCATGCGCACTTCCTGCTTCCAGTTGGGATTCTTGCCAATGCACAGCGTGCCGATGCCTTCAGTGACCAACAGATCAATGATGCGCCGGGATGCTGTGTGCAGCTGGTGGTCAATGCGCCGCGTGCGTTTGGTGGTAATCCGCTCCAATCGCTTGCTCGTACCTACCATCCCCAGCAGGCTTTGCAGTTCCGCGCGGCGCTTGTTGTAGAACTGGTTGATGGACTTGACCGCACGACCGTTGACGATGCGCGGGACAAAGCCCGCTTTGTCTGCTGTTATCGTGGCCAAGTTGTTCAGGCCAATATCTACGCCCGCACGGAGCGCAGGGTCTACCGCTGCTGGCTGAGGTTCCCGCTCATAGATCACCTCCACGACGTAGCAGCCACTGCGCGGGATGATGCGCACCTGCTGGACGCTGTGCTGTTTCGTCTGCACCGTGATGCCCAGCATAGACGGGCAAAGCAGACCCTGACGTAACGCGGGGATGCTGAGGGCCTGAATCGTGTAGACCAGGAGTTTGCGCCCCTGCTGCTTGTCCTTGTAGCCCGGTGACTTCGGGCGTCCCAGGAATGGTGAGGGATCGTCCTGCCAGGCGGCCAGCGCCGCGAAGAAGCTCTGCCAGTTCTTGTCGAGCAGGCGCAGCACCCACTGCGCCACTTTGGCCGGCAACGCCTGGTAGGCCTCGTGGTCCTGCATGCGCCGATGCATTTCGTGGTAGGTGAGATAGACACCCGTGTGGATGAACGACTGGCGCACGACATAGTTAGCGGCGTTGTAGAGGTTCTTGGAGGCGAAGGTTGCCGCATCGATGGCCGCAAAGCGTGGATCGGCCTGCTTGATAACATGACGCTCAACCAGTTGCATCGGCCTCTCCCTCCCTCTCCTTCGCCTCAAGCTCACGTACGATCATCTCGGTTTTGCGCTTGGCCCGCCGTGGACCAGAGAGCCGCGCGCAGAACGAATAAACCATGGCCGCCAGATCGGCTAGCAAATCCTCCGTCCCGTTCTCGGCTTGGTTCACCACCTCAATCGCGCGCCCCTGGTTCTTGAGCAGGGTGTCGAGATAGCGAAAGCCGAAGCGCGTCAAGCGGTCCTTGTGCTCCACCACAATCACGCCGATGCCCTGATCCGCCAGCAGCGCCAAGAGCTTCGGGCGAGCATCGTTGATGCCTGACCCCACCTCTGTGACCACCTTCGCTACTTGGTATCCGCGCGCGGCACAGTAGGCAACAAGACGTTCGGCCTGGCTGTCGAGGTTGCTCTTATTCTCAGCTGACGACACCCGCGCATAGATTGCTACCTGCTGCGAAGCGGCCGACTGCGGCTCCTCCTGGCCTTCAGTGATGATAATGGTGTGCAGCCCAATGCGTCGGCCCTGGATTTTACCGTCACGATACCAGCGCCAAGCGGTCTCGTACCGCACCCCCATCTGTTTTGCGTAGTCAGAGAGCTTCATGCTTCTAATCTACCTGACAGCGCAAGGGTTGTCAAGAATTCGCAAGGATAGGCTATGATTCACGCGAACGCTTAAAATACCAGCCGCAGCATCCGATGCCCGCAGATCGACGTCAATCTTCGGTCACATTCCTGTGTCGCGGTGTGTCATGGCAGAGACAACTCACAACACCTAGCCGGTGTGACCGTGCACCGGCAGTCGTCAGATGAGGAGGATCTCTGATGTCCATCGCCTACGTCATCGTCACCGTTCTGGCCGCCATCATGGTGGGCTTCTCGGCGTTCTCCATCTTCTCCCACGCCAAGTGGGTTGTGCAGCCGCTGGCCGACTACGGTGTCCCCGGTTGGTGGTGGCCCTGGCTCGGTACAGCCAAGGCCGCGGGGGCGGTGGGCCTGCTGGTCGGCCTGTTCGTGCCGGTCATCGGGGTCATGGCCGGGATCGGCCTAGTACTGTATTTCGCCGGAGCTGTCATCACCGTAGTCCATGCGCACTGGTACTCACACATCCCTTTCCCCCTGCTGTACGTGACGCCAGTGATCGGTGCCTTGGTGCTGCGATACGCCGCCTGAGCATTGTCTCGGCCCGGCAGACTGGTGGCTACGCTTCCGTGATTGCCCGCCGTGGCGGAACGTTGCGCTTCGTCTCTGGCGGGCTTCATTAGGAACACTGCTGGACCAGCCCTTTTTTGTGCACCTGCCTTCGCAAGCGCCTGAAGCGACTCGAATACGCTGGGCGCGCTCATTGCGGATTGCCCATCCGACCTGTCATCGCATTTCGCTGTCACATCGAGCGTGTTCTGCGGGTCACTCACATGTCACAATGACGCTGTGCAGCGGAAGGATGTGGCCAGATGAACGAGAACGAGTGGCTGGCCGAGCGCTTCGAGGAGCACCGCGCGCATCTGCGGGCGGTGGCCTACCGGATGTTGGGCTCGCTCACCGAAGCCGACGATGCCGTGCAGGATACCTGGCTGCGCCTCAGCCGGTCAAGTGCAGACGAGGTCGAGAATCTGGGCGGATGGTTGACGACTATCATCGCCCGCGTGTGCCTCAACATGTTGCGTTCGCGCAACACTCGCCGCGAGGATGCCTTTGGGGTCCACGTACCCGACCCCGTCATCAGCGCGGATGGGGAGCTTCAACCGGAGGAGGAGGCGCTGCTTGCCGACTCAGTTGGCCTTGCGCTCCTTGTGGTACTCGATACCCTATCTCCGGCTGAGCGATTGGCATTCGTTCTCCATGATATGTTCGAGTTGCCCTTCGAGGAGATCGCCCCCATGGTTGGTCGGACCCCTGTGGCGGCGCGGCAACTTGCCAGCAGAGCACGGCGCCGCGTGAGGGGCGCCGAGATACCGGCTCCAGACGCCGATCTCGCTCGTCAGCGCGACGTAGTGGACGCCTTCTTTCTGGCTGCGCGTGAGGGTAATTTCGGCGCTCTCGTCAACCTGCTTGATCCCAACGTCGTGGTGCGAATCGACGCAGGCGCTAACGTTCCCGTAGCCTCCATGGTGGTCCAAGGTGTAGCAGCCGTTGCCAGGCAGACACTCAAGGGCTTGGCCTCGAGCCTCGCGCGTCCGGGGGTCCAGCTGCATCCCGCAATGGTAAATGGAGCCGCCGGAGTGGTCGTCACGGTGCATGGGCAGCCTTTCGTCGTGATGGGGTTCACCATTGCCGAGGGCAAGATCGTCGAGATCGACTCCATCGCCGACCCTGAACGCGTCGGCAGGATCACGGCAGCCGTCCCCGCCGATCAGGAGCCGTAGGGCCAGCCCGGCGCGACGCCTCCGAAGCTCTAGGCCTCCGAGGCGCGCTGGGCACACACGGCCCCAAAACACAGCACACATCTGGAGATGACACTATGCCGGAGCATCATTCACCATCGCCCGAGGCCCCCCGCAAGTCGGGCGGCCTGATCCCGCACTGAAGCGCCTGGAGAGGAGAAATTGGTCGGCACGTGCGAGATCAAAGGCCGCACACTCGACTCATACCGGGTTGCACGGCACGGTTGTAGTACGGATGCACGCCACGACACATCGGCGCGGCGACGCGGCCGACGGCGCGCGGAGCCGATGGGCCCTGCCGCGGGTGGGGAAGAGCACGTCGCGCGACTGGCAGCGACTGGCGCAGCAGCAGGTCGCGATGCCGGGCGGCGACTCGGTGCCAACGGCGACGCGGGTGATCACTCGACAACGATGTGAAGCGACGGCGTCGCGCAAGTGGCTCTGTGCTTGCACGGGCGTTGCGGGTCCTGCCGCTGCTAGAGCGCGGGCGAACGGCATGGAGGAGGAGAGTCGATGATGCAGACAAACGCCAATGCAGATGATCGCGCGGTGGCGACCGCGCTGGGCGGTGTGATCGTGCGCGGCGAGCAGAACACGCTGGCCGATACCGCCGCGCCCGGCATCGCAGGGGCACGTGCGGCGCTCGAGACGTTCTATCACGCCTTCAACACCCGGTCGTTGGACCTTTACCAGCGCATCTGGGCCGACGATCCCCTCGTCCAGCTCTACAGCCCGGTCGCGGGCATGATTCGCGGTAGCGCAAGCATCGCCGCGCTCTCTGAGCGCATGTTCTCCGGATCGGTGCGGGTACAGACCGTGCTCGAGGACATCGTGGCCTACATGACGCCTGACCTGGTCGTCTTCACCGGGCGGGAGCACGGCACCTACACGCACGACAGCGAGCACGAGGCGATGTCCGAACTCTCCGAGGGCCACTCCATCAGCGTCTTTCGCTTCATCGCCGCTCAGGGCGGCTGGCGGCAGGTCTATCATCACGTGTCGCTTGATGACGCAGATCAGCTCGCCCGGTATCAGCGCGCGGTACACGGCGCATAGGCAGTAGTCATGCGGTGTTGCAGCGGAGCATTGTAGAACCAGGGTATGCTACGACCTGAAAATTGGTCTCGGCGCGATAGAGGCGGTAATCCACTACAGAGCCTGCCATGATGGCATCCCTCATTTTCGAGGAGGAGCAGTGACGCAACGTATCGATGCCATTCGAGCTGCATGCAAAGTAAGTGGGCAAGCCTGACGTTAAGGTGACTGTACCTAAACTGATACTGCTGTCGGCTCGGCTGTTGGCCTCCCGCCAGGGCGTCAGCCCGCTGCCCGCCTTGTGCGCCGGCCGTTCACTGCCGCGCTTGCCCAGCGCGAACCAGTATGTTACGCTGGCCGTGTGCTATCTCTCGGCACAGGCGAGAGACTGCTGGACGGTGAGACGGTGAGACGGTGAGACGGTGAGACGGTGAGACGGTGAGACGGTGAGACGGTGAGACGGTGAGACGGTGAGACGGTGAGA
>Ga0070706_100006527_pt1 | contig 11009 bp, 7 predicted proteins | sample KBSK5501metaG_FD_65476 | JGI IMG/M metagenome (GOLD analysis project Ga0070706, IMG submission 65476) | Corn, switchgrass and miscanthus rhizosphere microbial communities from Kellogg Biological Station, Michigan, USA - KBS K5-50-1 metaG | ecosystem: Host-associated > Plants > Roots >...
CACCCCACGCTGGCTCTGACCCCGCCACCCCACCCTACGCTGGCTCTGACCCCGTCACCCACCCCATTACGCCCGCGAACAGGCGGTGACGACGCTATCACGGTCAATCCCGCGGAGCCGTGCCAAAACGCCTGGACCATGCTCCGCTGCTCTTACCCCACCACCCCACCCCATTGCTAGCTCTTACCCCACCACCCCACCCCATCGCTACCCTCAAAGGTGCGGCGTAGGCCGCCCTGGCACTGATCGGGAGGGGTGGTTGCGCTGACCGGGAGCGACGGCAACCCAGGCGGCTCGCCCCCGGCCGCCACGGTCACCGGCCCCGGCACCCAGCAATCGCCGCCCGGCGCCCTGGAAGCGCCGCCCGGTGCCCTGGAGCCGCCGCCCGGTGCCCTGGAGCCGCCGCCCGGCGCCCTGGAGCCGCCGCCCGGCGCCCTGGAGCCGCCGCCGGGCGCCCTGGAGCCGGCGCCGGGCGCCGCGGAATTGGCGCCCACCGCGCCGGAGCCGTCACCTGCCGCGCCCGAGCCGCAGCCCGCCGCCCTTCCCTGGGCCCTGCTGGCCGCGCTCGCCGGGGGGCTGGCGCTCACCGCCGCCTTCCCCCCGCTAGGGGTGTGGCCGCTGGCCCCGATCGGGCCCGCGCTGCTGGTCGTGGCGCTCTGGCGCCGGAGCCTGCGGGCCAGCTTGGTGATCGGGCTGCTGTTCGGGCTTGCCCTGTTTGTCCCGCTGCTGTCCTGGTTGATCAACCTCGCCTGGTACGCGTGGGGCGCGCTGGCCCTCGCGGAGGCGGTGATCTTCGCGCTGCTCACCGTGGGCCAGCAGATGCTGCTGCGCCTCCCGGCCTGGCCGGTGGCGGTGGCGGGCTGGTGGGTCGCGGCCGAGGCGCTGCGCGGCCGGTGGCCGTACGCGTTCCCGTGGGGCAGGCTGGCCATGAGCCAGGCTGGCGCGCCGACCGCCCCGTGGACCGCCATCGGCGGGGCGCCTTTGCTGAGCTTCCTGCTGGCGCTGGTCGGTACCACCCTGGCCTGGCTCCTGTTCACGCGAGGAACGGCCCGGCGCGCAGTGCCCGCCCTCGCCCTCGCGGGAGCGGCGGGACTGGCCCTGGCGGGCGGGCTCCTTCCCGTCGACACGGTGCCGCCGGGGACGCCCACGGCCACGGTCGCCGCCATCCAGGGCAACGTGCCGCACGCCAGGAACCTGCCCGACCTGCTGCGGGCCACCACCGTCACCGCAAACCACGCGCAGGCCACCGAAAGGCTGGCCGCGGAGGTCCGCGCGGGCACCCGGCCCGCTCCCGACCTGGTCATCTGGCCGGAGAACTCGACCGACCTGGATCCGGGCCGGTACCCGGTGGTGTACGCGACGATCTCAGCCGCGGTGAGCGCGATCGACCGTCCTGTGCTGGTCGGCGAGGTGCTGCAGAACCCGCAGCGCAACGCCGGGCAGCTATGGACCCCGGGCCGTGGCCCCGGCCCCATCTACGTCAAGCGCCAGCTTGTGCCGTTCGGCGAGTACATCCCGTTCCGCGGGTTGCTGTCACACGTCACCTCGCTGGTGGCCCTGCAGCCGCACAACTTCACGGCCGGCAGCAGACCCGTGGTCTTCCACATCGGCAGGATCCGGCTTGGCGATGTCATCTGCTACGAGGTCGGCTTCGACGGCCTGGTCTCCTCTGAGATCACGGCCGGCGCGAACCTGCTGGCGATGCAGACCAACGACGCGAGCTTCGAGGTGGACGGGCAGACCGGCGAGAGCTTGCAACAGCTGGCGATGGCGCGGATGCGGGCGGTCGAGTCCGACCGGGCGATCGTCGTGGCCTCCACGACCGGGGTGAGCGCGGTCATCGCCCCCGACGGCGCCGTGCTGGCCCGCACCAGCACCTGGCGGCAGGCAGTGCTTGATGAGCGGGTCCCGCTGGTCAGCACCGTCACCCTGGCCGACCGGGTCGGCCAGTGGCCGGAATACGTGATCACCGGCCTCACCCTCGCCGCGTTCGCGTGGACGGTGGCCGCAGCGCTGCGCCGCCGCCACCGCAACGGTCCTGCCGCCGGCTCGTAACCCACCCGAGCGCGCCCGGCCTCAGAATGGAGGCATGTCAAGGTGGCGCCGGCTGGGGGGTGCGCTGGCCAAGCCCGCCCGCTATGGCGCCCTTGCGGCCGGGGCGCTGCCGGTCCTCGCCTTTCCCGCGCCGAACATCGAGTTTCTGGCGTGGTTCGGCCTGGTGCCCGGGCTGCTCCTCATGAGGGTCGCTCCCTCTGCGCGGGAGGCGGCGGTCCGGGCCTGGTGGTTCGGCGCCGGGTTCATCATGGCCGCGCACTACTGGCTGATCCCCAACATCGGCCCCGGGCTGCTGCTGGTGGCCATCGTGCTCGGCGCGTGCTGGATCGGGGTGGGGGTGAGCGTCTGGGCGCTGCTCCGGTCGCCGGTGACACCGGGGCGCGCCCTCGCGGCCCTTCTGGTGGTGCCGAGCTACTGGCTGCTGGTCGAGTGGATCCGGTCCTGGCAGGCCCTCGGCGGGCCGTGGGCGCTGCTGGGTGCGAGCCAGTGGCAGCATCCCGCGATCCTCGGGCTCGCCGCGGTCGGCGGCGTGTGGCTGGTCAGCTTCGCCATCGTCGCGGCCAACACCGGCATCGTGATCCTCATCGTCGCGCCCGGCGTCCTGGTCCGCGCGCTGGGCGCTGTGGCCACGGCCATTGCGATAGCCGCCGGGCCGGCCGCGTTCGCGCTCACCCCAGCCATTCACCCGACGGGCTACGTGACCGTAGCGCTGGTGCAGCCGGGCATCGAGAACAACTCGCGCCTCAGGGACAACGCCAGCCAGCGCCTGTCCGCCGGGCTCCGGTACCGCCATCCGGATCTGATCGTCTGGGGAGAGAGCAGTATCGCCTACGACCTACGGATCGACCACTCCCTGCTCAGGCAGCTGGAGAACCTGTCGGCCGCGGACGGGGCCCAGATCCTGGTAAATCAGGATTCATTCACGCCTAAAGGAAAATCAAAAGTCGCGGTACTGGTGAGCCCCCACGGAATTGTCGCCACCTACACCAAGACCCGGCTTGTCCCGTTCGGCGAGTACATCCCGTTCCGGCAGCAGCTTGGCTGGCTGACGAGAATCAGCAAGGCCGCGCCCACCAACATGATCCCGGGCGACGGTGCGCGGGTGATGACCGCGACGACGCCCGGCGCGCGCCCGCTCAAGATCGGCGTGCTGATCTGCTTCGAGGCCGCCTTCCCCGACATGTCACAAGTCGACACGGTGCACGGCGCCCAGTTGCTCGTCTACCAGACCTCGGACTCCACGTTCCAGCAGACCTGGGCGCCCGCGCAGCACGCCGCGCTCCTCGCCCTGCGCGCGGCCGAGACCGGCCGGCCGGCCGTGCAGGCGGCGCTGACCGGCGTCACGGCCGCCTTCGATTCCCGCGGGCGGCTGCTCGCCTGGCTTAGCACCGCGCAGCGCGGGGTAGCCTTCGTACGTCTGGGGCTGGTACCGGGCTCTGACCTCACCCTGTTTGACCGCATTGGTGATACTGTCCCCTGGGCGGCAATCGGGATCACTGTCCTTGCCGCCCTAGTCGCACTGAACCACACGCATCGCCTGCAACGTTTCGTTGGCATAATGGTGGATGGCAACCGCCGGCCCGTTTCGCCCGTCTCTGTATCGGAGGCGGTGGAAGCGGATAGCGTGCCAGACCCCCAGGAGCCGGGGGGCGAAGCAGCGACATCTCATCCGACGGGTCGTTGAACCTCCGTCAGCGGAGAAGCCGCGGCTGCGGGACCTAGCCCCGCGGCCGTCGGCTAAGACCACAGGAGGGCAAGGGTGCGGGAGAGCGGGTTTTCGTGGGTGGGCTGGCCGTCCACGCTCGCCGGCCGGCGAGCCGGGCTGGCGATCACCGGGATCTGCGGGGCGATGTGCCTGTTCGTGGCCGCGTGCTCGAGTCCGGCACCCGCCGGATCGGCGGGCCAGCGTGGATCGCACGGCGGGATAACCGCCGCCGCGGGCGCGGTAGCGCAGGTGTCCATCACCCCAGCTAGCGGGAGCGCGCACGTCAGGCCGAACCGCGGCGTTACCGTCACCGTGACCCACGGCAAGCTCCAGACCGTCCGCGTGACCGCGGGTAACGGCGGCGCCACGGGCGCCCTCAGCCAGAACGGGACGGTCTGGCACAGCCTGTGGCCGCTGCGCGTGGGCACCCACTACACGGTGACCGCGACGGCCCTCGGCACCGACGGCAAGACGGTGACCGCGACCAGTTCGTTCAAGACGCTGCACCCGTCGGCGACGTTCACGGCCATCACACCTCTCGCCAACCAGACCTACGGCGTCGGCATGCCTGTTTGGATCGACTTCACCCACTCGGTCAGCCCCAAGTACCAGGCCGCGGTGGAGCGGGCGATCGAGATCAAGAGCTCCAAGCCCGTCGTGGGGGCCTGGTACTGGGACAACCAGTGCAGCAATTATCCGGTCTGCCTCTACTTCCGCACCAGGAACTACTGGCCACAGCACACCAAGGTGAGCTTCAGCGCGCACTTCAACGGGATCGAGGTAGCCCCGGGTGTCTACGGGACCGCCGACCTGAGCCAGACGTTCCACATCGGGGACTCGCTCATCGGCGTGACGAGCACCAGGACCCACCAGACCCAGATCTTCTGGAAGAACAAGTTCTACCAGACGTGGCCGGACAGCACCGGCATGCCGGGTGACGACACCGCCGACGGTACCTACCTGACCATCGAGAAGGCCAACCCCGTCCTGATGAGCGGGCCGGGGTACAAGAACGTGCCGGTGTACGACTCGGTCCGGTTCACCTGGAGCGGCAACTACTACCACTCCGCGCCCTGGTCGCTGTACGAGCAGGGGATCACCAACGTCAGCCACGGCTGCGTGAACCTGTCCCCGCAGCACGCCCAGTGGTACTACGCGCGGGCCGTCCCCGGCGATCCGATCACGATCACCGGCAGCCCCGCCGCGGGCAAGTGGGACGACGGCTACACCCAGTGGTTCCTGAGCTGGAACCAGTTGCTTCGCGGCAGCCCGCTCCACCTGGCCGTCCAGGTGGGCCCGACGGGCAGCAGCTTCGTCAACCCGGCCACGCTGCCGCCGGTGTCCGATTCCCGGGTGCACGGGGCCAAGCCGCACAACTACTACGTCGGCGCACCCTGACAGCTCACCTTGAGCGCACGACCCCGGCTAGCCGCCCTGGCGGGCCGGGGTTGTTCGTTGCGCGGCGGCGAGCCGCCCGGCCAGCGCCTCGACGCCCCTGGCCGCCCACGCGGCGGGGCGCGGGCGGGCCCCGTCCACCAGGCCGTTCCAGTAGATGGACCAGGTGCCGGCCACCAGGCTCCGCACCGCCGGCGCGGTGACCAGGCGCATGCTGGCCGACGCGGCCCGGGGCCGCCGCAGCAGCGCCCGCTGCAGGGCCGAGGCGCCGGGCAGGTAGCGCCCGAACGCCGCGGCCAGCGCGCCCGTGTAGGCCGCACCGGCCCGGCACGGGTCCGCCAGCACGGCGTCCGCCGCCAGCCGGGCGCTGATCATGGCCGGGGCGATGCCCTCCCCCTGCAGCGGGTTGATGAGCCCCGCCGCGTCGCCCACCAGCAGGACGTTGCCGGCCGCCGCCGGCGTTCCCGTGCCGCCCATGCGCAGCCAGCCACCGATGACCGGCCCGGGATCCGCGCCCCGCCCGAGATCGCCGCGCTCGCGCAGCAGCGCGCAGAACGCGGCCAGGTCGTCCCGGAGCGGCACCGAGCGGCGGACCCCGCCCATGCCAACCCCGATGCCCACGTTCGCCTGCCCCCGGTCACCGGGGAACAACCAGCCGTACCCCGGGTAGATCCGCCACGGCCGCGACTCGAGCAGGACCAGCAGCGGCAGCGGAACCTCCCCGGGCACGTAGGCGCGGACCGCGAAGCCCCACAGCGCGGCGGGCGGGTCCAGCACCCCGGCGAGCCGGGCGACCGGGCTCAGCGCGCCGTCCGCGCCGATGATGACGTCCCCGGCCAGCCGCTGCCCGTCGCTGGCGATCACCGCCCGGACCGGGCCGCCCGGGTCCTTCTCGACGCCGGTGATCCGCGCCCGCACGCCGATAGCCCCGGCCGCGAGCGCGGCATCCCGGAGCGCGTGGTCAAGGGCCAGCCGCGGCACCACGATCCCGTGCCCGGGGTAGGTACGCCCGGTGAAGGCGGGCAGCCGGCTCCGCCGGCCGGACGGGCCGACCGCGAGCAGGTCGGAGCCCTGGCCCGCGTCGGGGACGCGGATGCCCAGGTCCGCGAGCACCTGCACGCCCCGCGGCCCGACCAGGTCGCCGCACGCCTTGTCCCGCGGGAAGGCCGCCTTGTCGGCCAGCGCTACCCGCGCCCCACCGCGCGCGAGGACCAGGGCGGCCACGCTGCCCGCCGGGCCCGCGCCGACCACCACAGCGTCAAATCGGGAGCTGCCCGCACCGGGGCTCACCGGGCGAGCACCATCGCCAGCGCGACCGCGCTCGTCGCGCAGACGAAGAAGCGCAGCGCCCGCTCGATCGGCGACAGCAGCTCGGCCCGGCCGAGTTGGCGCTCGCTCCCGTCGGTGAACGTCAGCCGTACCGTCACGCGGGTCACCCGGCGGCGCAGCGTCCGCGCCGGGGTGCTGAGCGCCCGCTGGCCGAGCGAGAGGAAGAACGCCGCCACCGCGGCCACCCCCGCCGCCAGCGACAGCGTCCAGTGCTGGGCGTAGGCGCCGACCAGGACGGGGAACGCGCCCCACGCCAGGGCGAACCAGATGTCGCCGTGCATACGCCCGCCGAACAGCTCCAGGTTGTACCCATACACCAGCACCCCGCCGATCAGCACGAACGGCAGCAGCCGCCAGCCCCCGTCGACAAGGCCAAGCACCATCGCCGCGGTGATGGAGACCACCGCGGTGGCCCAGAGCAGGGTGCCGTCGATGCCGGTGCCCAGCGGCCGGCCATGCAGCTCGTCCAGGGCGTGCGCACCGATGCCTACGGCGAGGAAGAACGCCACCAGCGTCCCGCCCAGCCGCCACAGCACGAGGGGCGGCATGACGGCGGCGCCGAACGCCACGTACGACAGGTGCCACAGCGTGTACGGCGGGTGCAGCAAGGTCACCCAGTCCCCGAGTCCTCCGGTGCCCCGGCCGACCGCGTAGAAAGCCGACCGTTCCCCGGAAGCCCTCATGAGCCGCGCCCTCGCTGATCCTCGCCGCCCTGCCCTTTGGTCCCCCACATGACCAGCCCGCCGCCGCGGCTCATCAGCTCGGTGCCCACGTCGGTGAGGCCCGCCGCACGCCAGGCGGAGACGTGCCAGGCGAGCGGATGCCGCCGGTAGTGCGCCGAGATGCTCGGGCCCAGGAACCTGCCCACCCGGTACCAGGCCGGCCCGCCCGCGACCGCGCCGAGCACCGGCAGCGCCAGCCGGGTGTAGCACCACCAGGCGGCGCGCCAGGCCGGCCGCGGCGGAACGTGGAACTCCAGGCACGCCAGGGTCCCGCCGGGGCGCAGGCAGCGGGCCATCTCGGCGATGGTCGCGGCGGGGGAGTCCACGTAACGCAGCAGGTAGGAGAAGGTCACGGCGTCGAAGGTGGCGTCGGCGAACGGCAGCTGGTCGGCGCGGCCCGCGGCCACCCGCACCCGCCCGCGCAAACCCGGCCGGTGGATCCTGGGCAGGCCGGCCCGGAGCATCGGCTCGTTGAGATCCACGCCCACGACGTCCGCACCGGTCCGGGCGGCGACCGCCAGGGCGACCCCGGCCGGGCCGGTCGCCACGTCGAGCACCAGCCGCGGCGACCCCGCGGCGGCGTGGCGGGCCACCGCCCCCCGCCAGCGCCGGTCCTGGCCGAAGGACAGCAGGTACGCGAGCCGGTCGTAGCGGCCCGGCAGCCCCGTGAACACGGAGCGGGCTACCGGCTCACCGCGCAGAGGAGCGTCGCTGGACGGCCGGTTGGGCGCGGCGGTCACCGGGTTGGGGGCCACTGAAGCAGGTTCGCACGCCTGGTTCCCCCGGGCAAGGCCGGGCCCCGCCACGGTGCCGGCGGGCACGCCGGGCAAGGCCATTAGAAGTGCAGAACGCGCCAGGTGCGGCCGCCGTCATCCGTGCGGCTGACAGGCGCCGTGCCCGAGTACCCAGCCCTGGGCCTGTGACACGAAACTCACCGCGGCCGGCTGGAACGGGGCCGGCGCGCCCGCCCCGGCCGGCCGGGCGGTCACCAGCCGCGGGAAGTACCGGGTCCAGCTCCGGCCGCCGTTGGTGGTCGCGTAGATGAGCGGTACGCCGGTGGCGTTGGGGTTCCAGGCGAAGCCCGCCTGCGGGCTGGCAAAGTCCACGGTCGTGCCGGGCTGGAACCGCATGCCCTGGCGGACCGGCGTCCAGGTCTGGCCGCCGTCAGCGGTGACGTAGAAGACCTGGCCCGGGCTGTCCTGCTCCACTGGCGCCGAGACAAGCAGCCCGTTCCGGGCGTCGAAGAAGTGCACCGAGCCGAGCGGCCCGGCGGCCCGCGGCAACGGTTCGGCCTGCCAGGTGGCGCCCGTATCGTGGCTGACCAGCAGGTAGGGGGCCCCGACGTGGGGGACCGTGAGGAAACCCGTGGGCCCGAAGAACTGCGGCGGGTAGATGAGGCAACTGCTGGTCCCGCAGGTGCCGGGGGGCAGCGGGAGCGGCTGGGGCGCCCAGTGGGCGCCGCCGTCGCGGGTGGCCAGCACCGCGCCCGCGAGGGAGAAGCACGCGCTGGTCAGCCAGCCGTCGGCGGGCGTCGCGAACGCGATCCCCGTCTTGTCACAGGAAACGGGCAGCCCGCTGGGGCTGGTCCCGGCGCCGGGCTGTCGCAGGGTCGCGGCGATCAGCGACCAGCGGCGCCCGCCGTCGCCGGTGCGGTACACCTGCACGGGGTTCTGCTGCATCGCGGCGCCGAGACTTTGCAACAGCCAGCCGTGTGTGGCGTCGGTGAAGGCGAGCGAACTGGCATAACCAGGAGCGTGGATCGGGGCCGACCGGGTCCAGGTCCGCCCGCCGTCCGCCGTCCCGAACGTCACGGTGCGGGCGGGATGGATGCCGTACCCGCTCTGGGACATGCCGAACGTGACGGCGAGCCACGCCCGCCTCACGGAGAGGGCCTGCAGGATCACGTTATTTCGGTCCGAAGCCAGCAGCGGCTTTGCCCGGGCGGGTGTCACGGCGGTCCAGGCGCGCCCGCCGTCGGTGGTGCGCACGAGCATCAGCCTGCCGGGCAGGGGGCTGCCGGGATTGCTCGTCCAGGCCAGCGCCCAGCCGTCGCGGGCCGAGACCATATGGAGCGATTGCAGCCAGACGGGAGCGGGGGGCGCGGGCAGCGAGGCCGGCGGGGCCGCCCTGGCGCAACGGCCGCGGGGGCAGGTGACCAGGTCGGCCCTGGCCAGGCCCGTGCCGGTCATGACCCACGCCGTGCTGCCGGACGACACAACGGCCTGCGGTAGGCGGCCGACGGCCAGGCCCGCCCCCGTGAGTCGCCCGGTCCGCGGGTCGAGGCGCAGCAGGCTGGCGTGGCGGGCGTTCGCCGCCCTGGTCACCCAGACCACTCCGGGCGCGGCCGCCAGCAGGCCCGATCCGTTCAAGATCGGCGACGAGTCCGACGTGGCAGCCAATGAGAGCAGCGGGACGATCGCGGTCGGCCGGCCCGTGCGCGGGTCGATCCGCGTGACCCTCGCGCCGTCGGACACCCAGGCAGCGCCGTCACCCACGGTGACCTGGCCGAAAAGGTGAGGTCCCGCGACGCGGGTCACCCGCCCGGTGGCCGGGTCGACCCGCAGCAAGCATGCGTAGGCCATGCAGGTCGTGGAGACCCAGACCGCACCCTCGCCGGCCGCCAGGCCCCACGTCTTGGCCGCTTGGAGGGGGAAGGTCCGGACGGCGTTCGTCGCCGGGTCGATCCGCACCAGCTGCGCGGCAAGGAGCGGCGACCGGGTGAAGTCGTACGTCAGCGTCCAGAGCGCCCCCTCGCCGAAGGAGAGCGCCGAGCCGCGGACCGCGATCCTGGCCGTCACCTTGCCGGTGCCCGGGTCCACCCGCAGGATGCCAGCGGTGTCCTTGACCCACAGGCTGCCCGCCCCGAAGGCGACGCTGGTCAGGGACGCGCCCGGGTCGCTCAGGAACTGGCTCGCCCGGTCGGTCTGCGGGTCGATACGCAACACGGCGTTGCCGGTCGTGGCCCAGGCCGCGCCGCCTCCGGTGGCGACACCGGCGATGCCGGCAAGCCGGAACGTCGTGGTGAGCACGGCCCGGCGCGGCCCATGCTCTCCTTCCCGGCCCGGCGCGGCGTGCGCAGAGCATCCGCTGTTCGCCGCCGCGAGAACGGCCGCCGCCACCGCCCAGGCCGCACCGCTCCTCCAGAGGGAGCGCAGCCGTGTTCCGCTCATCGCCGTCCGCTCACCTGCTCCCGGCCACCCAGCCGGGCGGATCGCACCCGGCCTTGCCCCTATGGACGACGCGACCCCGGCGGCGGTTGCGTGGCTACTTCGTCAGCGCCCGCGCGGGGGACCGTCTTTGAGCAGGTGATAGCGCACCGCGAAAGAAGCGGCCTCCAGCCGTGAGTGGACCCCGAGCTTGGTGAGCACGGACTGCACGTGGGTGCGGACGGTGGTGCGGGAGATGGTGAGCTTGCGCGCGATCGCGGCCGTGTCGAGCCCTTCCACCAGCAGTCCCAGGCACTCGCGCTCCCGCTCGGTCAGGTGCGCGGCAAGCCGGTGGGCGTCGTCGTGGCCGGGCGGCCTCGGCCTTTGCGCGGCCCGGGGCACGTCGACCACGACCTCGCCGCGGAGCACCCGGCCGATCGCCGCGGTGAGCGCCGTCACGCCGCGGGTCTTGTGCAGGTAGCCCGAGGCGCCCGCGCTCAGCGCGGCCATGATCCCGTCCGTGTCCGGGTCGGCGCTCAGCACGAGCACCTTGGTGTCCGGGCTGGCGGCGATCATCGGGCCGATCGCCTCGATGCTGTCCTCGCCCGCGAAGTGCCGGTCGATGAGGCACATGTCCGGCTTCGTGCGCGTCACCGC
>Ga0070706_100006528_pt1 | contig 11008 bp, 8 predicted proteins | sample KBSK5501metaG_FD_65476 | JGI IMG/M metagenome (GOLD analysis project Ga0070706, IMG submission 65476) | Corn, switchgrass and miscanthus rhizosphere microbial communities from Kellogg Biological Station, Michigan, USA - KBS K5-50-1 metaG | ecosystem: Host-associated > Plants > Roots >...
GTTTCCATCGGTGTCATCGAATATGAGGCAACGATTGCTTATACCCGCTTTTTCTTCCCTCCCTTCGGTGTCATTTAATATGAGGCAATTCGTTGGCTGATACGTGTTATTTACGTCTCGACCAGTGGTTGGAAAATCGGGATAATCAGCGCGGCAAGGACTGCTTGAGCACGCAAGATTCATCGGCCGGGCCAACGCCGGATCTCCAACTTGAGGTCGCCCATCTCTTGCTAATCGACGTGGTTGGTTATTCGAAGTTGTTGGTCAATGAGCAAATCGAATTACTGCAGGAGTTAAATCAACTCGTCCGCTGCACCGAATGTTTTCGGGCGGCCGAAACAAGTGGCAAGCTCATTCGGTTGCCGACCGGAGACGGGATGGCGCTCCTTTTTTTTCGTAGTCCAGAAGAGCCGGCGCGATGCGCGTTGGAAATCAGCAAGGCGTTGCAGAGTCATCCGAACATCCAGCTCCGGATGGCTGTTCATAGCGGTCCCGTCAATCGCGTCATCGATGTCAACGACAGATCAAATGTCGCTGGAGCAGGGATCAACGTGGCGCAGCGCGTCATGGAATGCGGTGACGCCGGGCATATTCTTTTATCCAAGCATGTTGCAGACGACTTAGCACAATATCGTGATTGGCAGCCTTACTTGCACGATCTGGGCGAGTGCGAGGTGAAGCACGGCATGAGGCTTTTCATTGTTAACCTCCTTAAAGACGGTCTCGGTAACCCGGCTGTGCCCGAGAAACTCAAGCGACGAAAAAGATGGAAGCAAGCCTCCGGGTCCGCGGTCCGTTCGATCAGTGCGCCCCGCTGGCCCAAACTCGCGCTCATCGCTGTTTTGCTTTTGTCCACTGTTGCGATCGGTCTCTCTGTTTTTTTTCGTCGCTCATCCGCGCCAGCCGCGCGAAACCTCTCCGAGATGATCGCAGCTGTTATTCCTGAGAAGAGTATCGCCGTGCTTCCGTTTGAGAATTTAAGCGATGATAAACAGAACGCATACTTCGCTGATGGTGTGCAAGATGAAATCCTTAATGACCTGGCCAAGGTGGCTGACCTCAAAGTCATCAGTCGCACTTCGGTCATGCAGTATAAGAACAGCGTTCAGCGCAACCTTCGTGAAATCGCAAAAGTGCTGGGCGTCGCGCATATTTTAGAAGGAACAGTGCAGCGGGCCGACGGCCGGATCCGCGTGAGCGCGCAATTGATTGATGCCAGGACAGACGCGCACCTTTGGGGCGAACGTTATGATCGCAACCTCGCGGACGTATTCGCGATTGAGAACGAATTGGCTGAACAAATCGTCTCCCAGCTTAAATCAAAGCTTTCGCCCAAGGAAAAAGCGGCCATCGAGGAGCGGCCGACGAAAGACCTTGTTGCCTACGACCTTTACGCGCGGGCCAAAACGCTCATCGAGAATTCTGCGATTAATTTGCCACAGCATGAGAGTCTCGTCGAAGCCGTTCGCCTATTGAACGAGGCACTTCAACGTGACCCGGCCTTTGCCCTTGCCCATTACCAGCTGGCTCACGCGTACGACCTGCTCTACTTCGTGGGCGGCGATCACACTCCGGCGCGGCTGGCCATGGCCGATGCGGCCATCCAAGCGCTCGCGCGGCTGCGTCCAAATTCAGGCGAAGCGCATCTCGCTCTGGCCAAGCACTATTATTGGGGATATCTCGATTACGACCGCGCCAGGGGGGAACTCGAATTGGCAAAGAAAAGCTTGCCTAACGACTCGCTCCCGTTTTTGCTGGTCGGCTATATCGATCGACGACAAAGTCGCTGGACGGAATCGACTAAAAATCTCGAACGCGCTGTCGAGCTAGACCCGCAAAACCCTGGTGTTCTTGAACAAATTAACAGGAGTTACATGTGTTTGCGTCGCTATGCCGATGCCGAAGCGGCACTGGATCGCGCAATCGCGCTTGTTCCTAAGGAAGCAGGGATGCGGGCTTCACGGGCGGAGATTGAGCTCCATTGGCATGCAGACCCGCGCCCGCTCAGCTCGACTGTCCAGGCGATCCTGGCCGAAAATCCGCGCGCAGTCGAAAATATAGCCGATTTTTGGCTTTACCTATCGCTGTGTCAGCGTGATTTCGTTGGTGCGCAACGGGCCCTAGCTGCGCTGCCGATCGATGGATGTCACGTGGAAAGTATTCCATTTCCGCGGGCTTGGTGCGAAGGCGTAGTCGCGCAAATGAGGGGCGATACAGCGGCGTCGCGCGCTGCATTTACCGCCGCGCGCAACGAAATGGCGAAGCTGGTGCGCGAACAACCAGCCTACGCCGAAGCGCACTGCGCGCTCGGCATGGCTGACGCGGCCCTCGGTCACAAGGAGGACGCCATTCGTGAAGGCGGCCGCGCAGTCGAGCTGTTGCCGGTGACGAAAGATTCGATCAACGGCGCGCTGTTGGTACAAAATTTGGCGGTCATTTATGCATGGACGGGCGAGAAGGATCTTGCCTTCGAACAGTTAGCCATCGCCGCACGCATCCCCGACTATTTGAGCTACGGTCAACTTCGTCTACATCCATACTTTGACTCACTGCGTGGGGATCCACGTTTCGATAAAATCGTCGCGTCGCTCGCGCCGAAATAACGCATTCCTAGTGACACAGGCAATTCTGCCTGTTCCCCACGATTGTTGCAGTTGCCAAATCGTTCGCCCATGCAACTGCTAGAGCATGCAGAGCGACACCCATGACTGCATTAACATCGAACAGCTTGAAGTCTTCGCCCGGGTCGGGGTGACAGAAAACGAGCGCGGTTTCCCGCAGCGCCTCACCCTAACCATCTCGGTTTGGCCGGATAAGAGTTTCGATAACTTGGAAGACGATATTGGGCAGACGGCGAACTATTCAGCTATTTGCGGGGCAGCACGCGATTTTACCCGCGATCACCCCACCAAATTGGTTGAAACGCTGGCGGCACAGCTGGCATCACACCTGTTGCAGATTTTCCCCATCCGCAAAGTCTGCGTGGAATTGCGCAAGTTCGTCTTGCCAGATGCAAAACACGTCTCAGTGATCCTGACGCGAAACGCTTCCATCAACTAATGCGATGAGGAAGGGACGATTCAGTGGGCCCGCTGCAAAATTGGCGCAGCAGTTTAGCGAATCGCTATCACTGGATCGACGGCTTTTCGATTACGATATCGCCGGTTCTCTGGCGCATGCCGCTGCTCTGACAGAAGCGGGCGTTATCTCGCCGGAAGAGGGTAAGAAGATCGAGGACAGTTTGCGGGCGATCCGGGCGGAAATCGAGGCGGGCAATTTCGAATGGGATCAATCGCTCGAAGACGTTCACATGAATATCGAGGCGGAGCTCACTAAGCGGATCGGAGCTGTTGGTGCAAAGTTGCACACCGCGCGCAGTCGTAACGATCAGGTGGCGCTCGATCTTCGACTTTATGTGAAGAACGAGATCGAAAAAATTTTGACGCACGTACGCGCGGTGCAAACCGCCACGCTCAATCTGGCCGCACAAAACGAGGGGGTGATGATGCCGGGCTACACGCACCTGCAACGGGCTCAGCCGATTTTTTTTGCCCATTACTTACTCGCGCAAATCGAAGCGCTTGAGCGGGACGCGGATCGCCTTCGCGCGTGCTTGACACGAACGGATGTGTTGCCGCTTGGTTCCGGCGCGCTGGCCGGATCAACGATCGTGCTCGATCGAGAACTTATCGCGCGGCAGCTGGGTTTTTCCAGGATTAGTCAGAACAGTCTGGATGCTGTCAGTGACCGGGATTTTGTGTGCGAGTTCCTTTTTTGTATCGCCATCATCGGAATGCACCTTTCCCGCCTGAGTGAAGACATGATCATTTGGAGCACAACCGAATTCGGATTTGTGGAATGGAGCGACGCATTTTGCACCGGCTCCAGCCTGATGCCGCAAAAAAAGAATCCCGACATGGCCGAACTCACTCGCGCCAAGACTGGCCGTCTTTACGGAAACCTCCTGTCGATTCTGACCGTGCTGAAAGGCCTGCCATCTTCTTACAATCGCGATTTCCAGGAAGATAAAGCAGCACTCTTCGATTCGGCCGATACCATTGTGCAATCGCTGGAAATTTGGTCGGCAATGCTACCGGAGTTGAAACTCAATCAAGAGCGCATGGAAGCGGCCGCGAGCGATGCTGCTCTCCTGGCGACTGATCTGGCGGAGTACCTTGTGACAAAGGGTCTGCCGTTTCGCGAAGCCCACCAAGTGGTTGGTAAACTGGTCACCCGGGCATTGGAAATGAACGTCGCCCTCGACGCGATACCGCCCTCGCAAATGCAAGAGTTGTCGCCGCTATTTGACGAGAACGTAACAATGATTTTCAACGCCCGTCGCTCTCTCGAAAAGCGCACCGCCATCGGCGCGCCATCGCCGGGGAACGTAAAGTCGCAAATCGAGCGCTGGCGCAAGCTACTGCGCGAATAGGTAGCGCAATTGCCCTCTATGGGGGTAGAGATGCGGAGAGGCGGTGGCTTGGCGCGTCCCGGCCGTTGTCTTATGTCATTTCGACCGAAAGTCTTGCCCTGAGCGGAGTCGAATGGGTGGAGAAATCTCTTACTGTGTCCTTTTATCCTGGTTTCCTTCTGTTCTTCTGTGTCCGGTGATCGACAGCCAAGATGGCTGTCGGCCGAGACAGGCAGGGATGCCTATCTTCCGTCGGCGCTCACAGAGCGCCGCTACAAAAAACGCGAGCGATTTGGCCTCGCGATGTTCTCAGTTGGTCCACAAATGGCCGTTTTACCTTTAACAATTCGCTTTCCGCGCTTCGCTCAATAATCTTCCCGCGTGCGATCGAGCAATTTGGTGCGAGACGGCAACGGCTGGGAAACAAAATCGAGCCAGACGCATTTCGCAGATAAACATCTAGAAGTTGTAACGGACCTGGTCCAAACCCCGACTCGGCCGAAGCCGAAGGCATGGACAATTGTTCACCGAAAGCCTGCCGTGGTGATTGCGGCGATGAGACGCGATGGAAAACTTTTGCTTGTCCGACAAGAGCGAATTCCGATTCGCTCGACCATTTGGGAGACGCCCGCCGGCCAAATCGATGAGACGGTCGAGCCGAATGAACAAGAGGTCGAAGCAGCTGCTCTCCGCGAATTGCTGGAAGAGACTGGCCACGAGTTGGCGGCTGGGGGCGAGCTTATTCCGCTTGGTTACTATTTCTCTTCACCGGGATTTACCGATGAACACGGCTATTTTTTTCTAGCGCGACCGGTAGAGTCCCGGGCGGAGAGGTTCGCAGGCGACGAGGCCGAATCGATTCTCGATTGTGGTGCGTTCGCCGTCGATGAGCTGCGAACAATGATCACGCAGAACGAGATTCGCGATGCCAACACCTTGAGCATTTTGGCAAAGCTAACCGCGCTTGGATTTCTTGCCCTCACCGTTCGCGAATAACTTTCCGTTAGATGGCGCTGCAGGACATTTTTAAGTTTCGTGAACTCCCGGAGAACGAGACTTCCAAACCTTTTCTCGAACATCTCGAGGACCTGCGTTGGACGATCGTGAAGATGGCCATCACCCTCGTGATCGCCATGATTCTCTGCTTCGGGTTTCGCCACACGCTGGTGCGGGTGATGCAGGCGCCTTTGCATGCGGTTGAGTCGCAGGTTGGCGCTTTGAAGGCCCTTGGGATTACCGATTCAATCACGATTTCATTTCATCTGGCGTTTTACGCTGGAATTGTGCTCTCCTTTCCACTGCTGCTTTATTTTTTAGCGGAATTTGTTTTGCCGGCGCTCACCGCGGTGGAAAAACGTTTATTGCTTCCTGCCATTCTTGCCAGCTTCGGCCTGTTTTTACTGGGTGTGCTTGTTTGCTATTTTTGGTTGCTTCCGAAAACGATTCTCTTTTTCTTTCACGACACGCAGTCGCTCGGCTGGGCGCCGACCTGGACAGTGCAGCAATATTATTCATTCGTTACCCGATTCGTCATGGGTTTTGGACTCGCTTTTGAACTGCCTGTCGTCGTTTTGGCCCTGGTAAGATTCGGATTGGTCACTTATAAATTCATGGCCCGCACCCGGCCTTACGCCATCGTGCTCATTTTCATCCTGGGTAGCATTATCACGCCGACGCCTGATATCTTGACTTTGATAGCCATGGGCATGCCGATGTGCCTGCTTTACGAGAGCTGCATCTGGATCGCATGGGGAATGGAGCGCCGGAAAGCGGCATCGGTCGCCGGCTGATCGCGTGGACGTGATCGGCTACCAATTTCTGTTTAGCGCGTTCGCTTTTGTTCTCGGTGCCGTGGTCGGCTCGTTTTTGAACGTCTGCATTTATCGCCTGCCATTGGAGCTTTCGGTCAATGAACCGCGTCGCTCGTTTTGCCCGGCCTGCAAAACTCCGATTCCGTGGTACCACAATTTGCCTTTGATCAGCTGGCTCGTGCTGCGGGGACGCTGCGCCAACTGTGGAAGCAGAATCGCGTTTCGTTACTTCGGCGTCGAACTCATTACGGCGCTTCTCTTCCTCGCTGTTTGGCGCAGCTTTCCCTGGCAGATCGTCCCCGCATACTGGATTTTCGTGTCCCTTATCATCGTCGCTACATTTATCGACTTCGAGCACTTCATCATTCCAGACCAGGTAACAATTGGTGGAACGATTGCGGGGTTAATTGCCAGCGCCGCTCTTCCCGAGCTGATGAATACGGATTCGCGAATAGCGGCGGTCATTCGTTCGGCGCTGGGAGCCGCGCTTGGTTATCTGGCCCTTCTGGTTGTTCTGGAAGCGGGCAAAGTAGCTTTCGGCAAAAAACGGATTCGTTTTGACTCGCCGACACTATTCAACTGGAAAAGGCACGGCGATGATGCCGTTTTTGTGGTCGGCGATGAGCGCAGCTTATGGAGCGATCATTTTGCGCGGGAAACAGATCGACTTCTGCTCTACTGCGACGAGGGCAAGATCGACGAGCGCGCCTACCAGCACGTCACCTTGGAATTTCACTACAACTGCGTCCGCGTTGGGTCCGACCAGATGATGCTTGATGACGTGAATGAAATCTCAGGCGTTGCGCGTGAAGTGCAGATTCCACGCGAAGCCATGGGACGCGGTGACTTGAAATTTCTTGCCGCGATCGGCGCGTTTCTCGGCTGGCGTGCCGTTCTTTTCAGTATTTTCGCCGGCTCGCTGCTCGGTTCTCTGGTTGGATTGCTCACGCTCGTCATTGGGAAGCGGGTCTGGTCAGCCAAGCTTCCTTTTGGGCCCTATCTTGCATTTGGTGCTCTGACCTGGATGTTTTTCGGGGAAGCTTTTGTGCGGTGGTACCTCGGGCTACTCAATCCATAGCCAATCCTTCACTCCGTTCAGGATGACACCGTAACGATAGTCCGTCCTTGAATACACGTTCAGCGTGCGACCGCGCCCGATTGTCATCCCACCTTGGGATCGCGACAGGGCGGAGCGCTGATCTCACAATCGAAGCGAATGTTACTCTGGCTGAAATAGCGTGATCAAATTGGCTTATGAGAGATCCTTCACTCCGCTCAGGATGACACCAGTAAGGATACCGCGTCTTTGAATCTACCCTGAGCGTGGACCGCTCGTGATTGTCATCCCGAGAAGGGAGGGATCTCACAATCGAAGTGAACGTCACCCTGGCTGAAATAGTGTGATCAAATTGGCTTATGAGAGATCCTTCACTCCGTTCAGGATGACACCGGTAAGGATACCGCCTCTTTGAATCTAACCCGAGCGTGCAACCACTCTCCGGATTCTCATCCCCGAACGGAGTCACTCAGCGTTAAAAGCGCCCGGCGATTTTCAATTTGATGCCGAATTTTGCTGAGGTGATTCGCCGGCTGATAGAAAAAGATTAGATCTCGCAAGCCTCAGCGGAGGCGGCGCCGGACTCAGCAATCGGCTGGCGGCCGCCCGAGCTCAAGGCCAGCCTTAGATTGGTTATTTCCGCTCGCCACCAGCGCAAAATTCCTTTTCGCAATAATTTCCGCAGACGGAAATCGGGCACGAATCCATCATAAAGCTCACGCCATCCATCATTGTGTCGGCCATAGTAACCTGCCGCCCATCGACGCTTGCCGAGCGCGGCCAGGCGGCGATTGTAGAATGTTACAGTCGCTGCCACCAGTCGGCCGATTCGGCCACCGAACGGCAGATCGAGAAAAGCACGCTCAGGATTTCTGTAGGCAGGCGTGACTAAGCCGATGTAGTACAAAGAAACATCGAGCAGCAGCGCGGCCGACATCAGATCGGCATCGCCCATATAATAGTATTTGTCCTTATATAAGGACTCGAACCAGTACCGGTACAACAAGGGGTAATGTTCGGCGTAATGATGAATCGCGTCGGTCACATTTTCTCCGGCAAGATATCGCCCCAAAAGATCCGCCACGTAGTAGCTGGTGTACGAGCAAAGATCGAGGCCTGGGCTGTAAAATGGGTCCATAAAACCGGCCGCATCGCCCACTGCTGCCCAGCCATCGTCACAAACTTTTTCGCTGTAATACGGTAGTGCAGAAAAGGCATGGACGTCGCCTTCAATCACGCGGGCCGCGCCGAAAATTTCGCGACCAACTGGATTGCTCAGAATATGAGTATGCAAACGTTCGGCAATGCTCGCGCCCTCCGGCAGCTTGAAAATACGGCTATCGTAAACCAAGCCGGCACTGACGTCCCCGCCGCGCAGCGGAATGATCCAGACCCACCAGCCACGGCCCATCAGGTGATTCGTTGCCCAAGAGCGCCCGGTCCGGCAGGCTCCAAAGTAATTCGGAAAACGCTCGCGCCAGTCATAGCTATCCCAATCTTTGACCCCGGTGAATCGTGCCCAAACTGCGTTGATCGGATGGTCGGTGTTTTGACGAAAATACCCCAGCTTGCGCGCTAGCATCGAGGCGCGTCCGCTAGCATCCACAATCCAGCGAGAGCGCACGCTGCGCTCCTCTCCGTCTACACTTGCATTCACAGTTTGCCCGCTAGGCCCGCCCAATTCGCAGTTCGTCACTTTCGCTGGACGCCACAGGTCGCAACCGGCCTGAACCGCGCAGTCGAGTAAATGCGAGTCCAGTGTCGAGCGATCCACCTGGAACGTTTGCAGGCGGGACTGATAACGGGTTCCAATTTCGACGCAGTCATCAAAGCGTTGGTCGGAGCTGTTGCAAAACCAGAGACGCAGCCCCTGTTTGGCCAGTTGATGATGGCCGAGATAATTTGTTAGGCCAAGGATCCGCGTCATGTAACAACTGCTGATCTCGGTGGTCGACTCACCCACCTTGCGATCGAATTCGGCCGTCTTCTCAATGATAAGCACGCGCGCGCTGGGCTGCTTGCGCTTCAGCATGAGCGCAGTGGCCGCACCGGAAAACGCCCCGCCAATCACCGCCACGTCGTAATCGAAATCCATCGCAGCCTAAAAAATGGACTTTGCGGCTCGTAAACGCAATCAGTTCCGAGTGCTATTACGCGGAACGCGTTAATCAGTTGAAAGGGAATTGATCGCGATGAGCCATTTGCCTGAATCCGGAAAGCGCGCCGTGCGGATCGACATGCATGTCCACATGGTTGGCAATGGCGGGGACGGGTCTGGTGGCTGGCTGCGATTAAGCCGTTGGCATGGGTGGCTGGCCTCTTTTATGGTGAAGCAGCTCGGCCTGCCTGCCAACTCGCTCCAAGGCAACCTGGAAGCGCGCTACGCCGAAGTTCTACGGCAATTCGTGCGCGAATCTTCCCTGGATGCAATTGTCCTTCTTGCCCATGAGCGCGTCCACGAAGCTGATGGCACGCCGCGCGCCGATCTTGGGTCGATGTTTGTGCCAAATGATGTGGTGTTGCGGCTCGCCAAGCAGCATCCAGAGTTCCTGGCCGGCGTCGCGATCCATCCGGCGCGACCTGATGCGCTCGACGAACTCGACCGTTGCGTAGCGGAGGGCGCCGTCTTGATGAAATGCCTGCCAAACTGTCAGAACATCGCTGTCTCCGATGTCCGTTATCGGCCGTTTTGGCAACGTATGGCCGATTATCGGTTACCGCTTCTCGCCCATACCGGCGGTGAACACACCGTGCCGGTGATCAATGCTGCGTTTGCCGATCCGAAGCTGCTGCGGCTCCCATTGGAGTGCGGCGTGACTGTCATTGCGGCGCATTGTGGAACGAGCAGCGGAGTCTTTGATCGGGATTACTTTGTCGATTGGGTGAAGATGTTAGGTGAGTTTCCGAACCTGTATGGCGATATTAGCGCGATGGTTTCGCTCAATCGCTGCGGTCATTTACTCGATTGTTTGGGTGATGAGATCGCGCCGCGAATCCTTCATGGAAGCGATTTTCCAGTCCCGGTGCTCGGTCATCGCCTGCGCCTGCAAGGCGTCCTGGACCAGCAATCCTTTCGGCGCATTCAAAAGCTTCAGAATCCGCTCGAGCGTGATTGGCAGTTCAAACAGGCGCTCGGTTTTACAGATGAGATAGCTACTCGCGTAACGGCCTTACTTCGGTTGCCCGACGATTGCGAAAGCGGCGGAGTACCGCCGCACTCCAAAACGCAAGCGACCGAGGAGCCGGGGTTGCAGTAACGCTCCGCCCAGGTGCGGAACTCTCGCGGCGAAGACAAGGCAGGGTTGAACGTTGGACGTTGAGCGTTGAGCGTTGGGCGTTGATGGAGTCGCCGACCATAATCTTCCGCAATGCGCTGCTCGTTTTCCCCGATGGCATTCGCGAGGGATGGGAATTGCTCGTGCGCCAAGGGAAAATCGCGGAGCTGCGGCCGCAGAGTAATCGCCGTAGCAAGGACGATGTCGACCTTGGGGGAAATTATCTCGCGCCGGGGTTTATCGACATTCATATCCATGGCGCCGTCGGCCGTGACACCATGGAGGCTTCGGCGGGAGCGTTTCGCGCGATTTGCGACTATCACGCCACCGGGGGTACGACTGTGCTTCTGTTAACGACCGCCTCGGCGCCGTTGAACGCGATTGTCGGTGTACTGCATGCGGTTCGTAATTGTAGATCTTCCATCAAGCAGATTGCCGGCGTTCATGTCGAAGG
>Ga0070706_100006531_pt1 | contig 11006 bp, 7 predicted proteins | sample KBSK5501metaG_FD_65476 | JGI IMG/M metagenome (GOLD analysis project Ga0070706, IMG submission 65476) | Corn, switchgrass and miscanthus rhizosphere microbial communities from Kellogg Biological Station, Michigan, USA - KBS K5-50-1 metaG | ecosystem: Host-associated > Plants > Roots >...
TTCTCGGTGCTGACCGACCCGCGGATCTGGTTCGGGGCCGGGTTCGTGGTCATCTTCGCCGTGGCGCTGGCCGTGGTCGGCGCCCGTGACGTCGTGCGCTGGACCGTGCTGGTGACCGCGTCGCCGGTGATCGCGTTCTCGCTGACCGTGGGCGGCACTGACGTGCCGGTGCTCGCCTTCATCTGCCTCGGCCTGGCACTGCTGTGGCGGGAACCGCACCCGGTGCTGGCCGGCCTCGCGCTCGGCGTCGCCTGCGCGATGAAGGCCACGGCCTGGCCGGCCCTCCTGGTGGCCGTGGTCCTGGTCGTGGGCAGGGACGGCAGGAGGGCGGCGTGGATACTGTCCGGGACCGCGGTGACCGTGTTCGCCGCTATCGTCGGGCCGGTGGCCGTGCTGGGGCCGCGCGCCCTGGTGCAGAACACGATCTCGTTCCCGCTGGGCCTGGCCAGCATCAAGTCCGAGGCGGTCAGCCCGCTACCGGGACGGCTGCTGGTCGAGACCGGGCAGGCCGGTCGCCTGATCGCGGTGGCCCTGCTCGCGCTGGCCTGCCTCGGCATCATCGCGTCGCTGGCTATCCGGCCGCCACGCACCGTCCCGGCCGCCACCTGGCGCATTGTCATCGGGCTCAGCCTGATGTTCGTACTGGCCCCGGCGACCAGGTTCGGCTACTTCCTCTACCCGGCCGGCTTGCTCACCTGGCTGGGGATCTCCTGGCTCGCCTTCGGCGGGCCGGGCGGACCACCGGATTCCGGCGCCAGGTCGGCGAAGGCCGCCGCCCAGTCGGCATACCAGTCGGCGAACCACGGTTCATCGGCAGCCAACGGCACGATGTGCTCCACCGTCTGCGCGTAGTAGGCGCGCTGCCGGGCCTCGGGCAGTTTGCGTAGCGTCTGGGCGTTGCTGGCCCGGTCGGCCAGCTTCACCAGGATGGCGTCGTGCGGCGCCAGCCGCAGCCCGCGAAGGTAGTCCTCCTTGACACCCGCGTGGTCCTGGCCGGGGCCGGGTTCCGGGATCGTCACCCAGCCGACCAGTTCAGCGATCCGCGGGCCGAAGGCGGCGCGGACATCGTCCGCCGTGCAGTCGGTGTCTTCCACGACGTCGTGCAGCACGGCCGCGCAAAGGATGTCGGGGTCGGTCACGCCCGCACCGCGGACCAGCACCTCGAGCGCTTCCAGCAGGTGCTCCAGGTAGGGCGCGCCGGTGGGCCGGCGCTGGTCGCCGTGGCGGGTGTCGGCGAAGGCGACCGCCTGGTGCAGCCGCGCCACGGTGTCCGTCGGCAGTGCCGCGCGCAGCCCGGGCTCAGCCTGCTGCCACGTGTGCCAGGTCGCGAAGAGCTGCACCCCGATCAGTTGCCGAACATCGTGGGACTGTCCGGGCCGGTGAAGGCCGCGGACTGGCGGCAGATGTTCGCGCTTCCGTTGACCCCGCCGTAGTTCTTGCTCAGCGCCGCCGCCGATGCGCTCTTCGCCCTGTGCGCCTTCTTCGCCTTGTGCGTGCCCACGCCCTTGAAGCCGGATCCGAGAACCAGGCTGATGGTGCTCCCATGGAGGCCGGTCACCTGCTTGACCTGGGCACCGGGGATTTCCTTCTGGAGCGTGTTCACCTGGGGCAGCTGCGCGGCCGACGCGTATTCGATGACGGTGCTGCTGGCGATGCCGGTCGCGTTGGCGGACCCGGCCACCTTGAACCCGCGCGCGGTCAACTGGCTCGCCGTGGTCGCGGCCAAGCCGGCCACGCTCGTCCCGTTGAGCACCTGGAGCTGCACCTGGCCCGGCTTGACCGTGGGTACCGGCTGGGGCTTGGCGTGGTCAGCGCGCCGCGCGGTCTTGAGGATGTGGTTGTCCCGGGCGATAGCCCGGAACAGAGCGTCCGCCGACGGCTGGTTGAACTCCACCAGGTCGTTCGGATTGGCCGGATAGGGCATCACCGGGGCCATGACGAACTGCAGTGCGCTCGTGCTCAGGCCCTTGAGGCTGTTGGCGATCGCGTACATGTTGTTGAAACTCAGCCCCGTGTCGGTAGTCAGCGAGCTGGCGATGTCGTGGACCATGGTGTAGAGCTTGGCCGGGTTGGTCAGCGAACTGGACTGCTTGATCTTCTGCGCCAGCGAGGCCAGGAAGATCTGCTGCCGGTTGATCCGCTGCAGGTCCGAGCCTAGCCCGATGTGCCGCTCCCGGACGAACGCGAGTGCCTGCGCGCCGTGGACCACGCTCTTCCCGGCCGGCAGGTTCAGCTTGGACGCGGGGTCGCGGATGGCATAAGGCAGGCACACCGGGACCCCGCCGACGTCGTTGACGATCGACTTGAAGCCCGAGAAGTCGACCTGGACGAAGTGGTCGATGTGAATCCGGCTTACCTGCTCCAGGGTCTTCCACAGGCAGGCCGGGCCGCCGTAGGAGTAGGTCCAGTTGAGCTGCTCCAGCCCGCCCGGCTGCGCCTGCTGGCCGTGGTGCCCCTGGCCGTCGTCGGCGCACTGGTAGATGGGCACCATGGTGTCCCGCGGAAAGCTGATCACGACCGCGCCGGTGTGAGTCGGCGAGATATGCAGCAGCATCGACGTGTCCGAACGGGACCCCTGGATGCCCCGGCCGAACTTGCCGTGGCTGCCGGTGCGCGAGTCAGAGCCGATGATCAGGATGTTTTCCGAGCCGTTCAGCTTCGGGGGGCGCTTGCCCAGTTCCCCGCTGGTGACGGTGACGTGGTGGATGCTGTCGTACACGCCGCGGTAAGCCGCATAGGCGCTGAGCGACACGAAGGTAATCGTCAGCGTGGCGAGGATGCCCAGAATGCTTAGCACCGGATGGCGGCCGAGGATACGACGCATCCCCCTGGGCCGCTCGCCCATCTCCGCCGCGCCCCGGGCGGCCCGCCCCGGCGGCTCCCAGAGGTTGGATCGCCCGCGGCCACGGCGAGAACGACCGCTCTCGCCGGTGCCCTCAGGATCCTCGTAGCGGCTCATTGCTGCTGCTCAGCGCTCCTCGGCATGAATCGTAGCTCACGCGGGGATTGGTTCCATTCTCTCCGGAGAGGCCTGGGCATGTAGTGATGTTAAGGCGCAATTGGCCAGCGTAGCCTCGCTGACACAGCTGCGCCCGGCCGAATGCAGGGGGGGATCAGCCACTTGGCGGTCCGTTCTAGAGTAGGGCACGTGCGCCTGGGACTCCGACTAACCGGCCGGCAGAACGGCGACAAGCCTGCCGGCAACCAGACCGAGGACCAGCCTGCCGCTGGCCAGGACGTCGATCAGCCTGCCCCGGACCAGGCCGAAACCGCCGTTGGCGAGGTCCTGCCTGACGACGCTCTGACCGAGGGCGAGCCTGCGCTCTCCCACGAGGAGTACCCGCCGGCCGGCTCGGAGGCTGAGGTCCTGGCCGCTGCCTCCCGGTATGAGAGCCCGCCCGCTGGCACCTGGGCGCCGGACGGGGCCGCAGGCACCCAGGCCGAAGCGCCGCCCGCGGAGAGCGAGGCCGGGCCAGGTGACGGCGGGACCGGAAGCGATGCCGCCGCCGGCGAGCCTGCCGTAAGCGGGGCCGCCGCCGAGCCAGCGGGCACCCGGACCGCGGTCATCGGCAAGACCGCCCGGCGCTGGGACCTGGGCCTGGGCCCGGCCATCGGCGCCGTGTGGCAGCGCAGCGTCGGCCAAGCTTGGCAGCGCAGCGTCGGCCAGGCTTGGCAGCGCAGCATCGGCCGGCTCGGCATCAGCCGGCTGTGGCAGCCCAGCCCCGGCATCCGCGAGTCGGCCAGCCCCGGCGTCCGGGCGCTCGCCCTGGTCACCGACATGCCGGTCATCCTCCTCGTGGCCTGGCTGATACCCGGAGTGCTGCTGCTGCTCGCGCACCGGTTCCTGCCGGCCCCCATGGTCCTGATCTCGGTGCCGCTCGCGGTGGCCCTCACCATCCTGGTCGCACGGGAGCTTCCCGGCCGATGGCCGGCGATGGAGGCCACGGGCACCGGGCAGGTGCCAGAAACCAAGGACGCCAAGCCCCGCGGCCGCGCCTGGGCCGCCTGGTGGGGCCTGGGGGGCACGATCGCGATCGCCGGCGTGTTCGCCGCCTGGCAGCTGATGGAGAACTCGGCGCAGCTCATCGTAAGCCGGGACCCCGGGGCGTACGCCCAGTTCGCCTACTGGATCGCCGAACACGGCTCGCTGCCCATCCCGGCGTCCGCGGCGGCGTTCGGCGGCGCGCATCCCGGCCTCACCTTCGCCAGCTTCGGGTTCGCCAGCCATAACGGCGCGGTGGCTCCCGGGCTCACCGCCGGCCTGCCGATAGTCCTGGCCCTGGGCATGTGGGTGCACGGCGTCACCGGGGCAGCGGTGATAAGCCCGCTGCTCGGCGCGCTCGGCATCGTCGCCGTGAGCGGGCTCACCGCCCGCCTCGCCGGGCCGCAGTGGGCTCCCGCGGGAGCGCTGCTGCTTGCGCTCACCGTGCCGCAGATGTACACGAGCCGGTCCGCGTTCAGCGTCACCCTGGCCCAGGCACTGCTGTTCGGTGGCCTGTGCCTGGTGGTCGACTCGTTCTCCTCGCAACGGCGGATCACGCTGGCCGGCCTGGGCGGGCTGGCGCTCGGCCTCACGGTGCTGGCGGGGACCGGGTTCCTGCTGATGCTCCTGCCGGTCATCGTCGTCGCCGGGGCATTGCTGGCCGGCCGCAGGCCGCAGGCCATCCCCCTGACCACTGGCTGGCTGGTCGGCGTCATAGGGGGCCTGGCTGCCGGGATCGTGCTGGACGATCCGGCGCTGAGCACCACGACGCCATCGTTTCGAATTATCGGAATTCTTGCGGGGGGACTAGCGGTAGTGACCGCGGCCGGCGTGGCCATCGGACTCGTGGGCCCGGCGCGCGAGCGGGCGCGCAAGCTGCTGGGCGCGCGACCGCTGCGCTGGCTGCCCGAGGCCGGGGCGATCCTGGTCATCGCCGCCGCGATCGGGCTGGTGATCCGCCCCTATGTGCAGAAGGTCCACGGGCCCGCAAGCCCTTATATCGCCGCGCTGCAGCGACTGCAGGGCCTGCCCATCGACCCGGGGCGGCTATACGCCGAGAACACCCCCTACTGGGTGATCTGGTACCTGGGCGTTCCCGCGCTCCTGCTCGGGCTGGCCGGCCTGGCCATGGTCACCCGGCTGTGCCTGCGCGCGCTGATCACCTGGCGCGACCCGACCGGGGTGGCCCGGGCCTGGGCCCTGCCGGTCGCCATCATCGGCTGGGGGCTGTTCGCCGTGCTGTGGCAGCCGTTCACGGTGCCGGATCAGCCCTGGGCCAGCCGGCAACTGGTCCCAGTCGTCCTGCCTGGGCTGATCGTCCTGGCGGTCTGGGTGGCGGCCTGGATGATCGGCCGGGCCCACGCCCGCGGCGCACGCACGAGCGCCGTCGCCGTGGCCACCGCGTGCTTCGTGGTCGCCATGGCCGTGCCGGCCGCCGCGATCACGTTCGGGATCGCGCTGTCGCAGCCCGCGAACCCGGCGACGCGGCTGGCCCTGTCCGGGCTGGCGTTCCGTACCACCGGTGCGGGCGAGGTCGCCGCGGTAGAGCAGTTGTGCGGAGCACTGCCGTCGCACTCGTCGGTCGTGATCCTCGACAAGGTCGCGGCCCGTGCGTTCGCCCAGGTCGTCCGCGGCAATTGCGGCCTGCCCAGCGGGATCGTCACGAGCACCGCGCCGGGGGAGGTGAGCACGATCATCGGCGGGATCGAGCGGGCGGGCCGTCACCCCGTCCTGCTCGCCACCAAGGCGGCGGAACTCACCCCGTACGGCGCGGCGCCCCGCGAGATCGTCAACCTGTCCACCGAGCAAGACGCGCACCTGCTCACCCGGCCGGCCACCTCGACGTGGCCGGTGCATTACACGCTGTGGATGGCCCAGCCGGGCGGGACGGTTCTCGGCTCCTGATCGCGCGTACCGGCCGGGCGTGAGACGTGTTCCGGGGGGCCGGTGCGCGGGCGCGGAGGTGCGCGAGGCGGGCGGGACGCGTGAGCCATGTGACCAGGGTGATTTGCCTCGGGCCGGCGGAGCCCCTAAAGTGAAGGGACACCGACGCGGGGTGGAGCAGTTCGGTAGCTCGCTGGGCTCATAACCCAGAGGTCGCGGGTTCAAATCCCGCCCCCGCTACCAGTAAGTGCAGGTCAGAGGCCTGATCGCCAGGAGGCGGTCAGGCCTTCTTGATCATCTGTTGGCGATTCGTTGGCGAGACTCGGCCTGCAAACTCGGCAGGAGGCGCTCAAGATCGGCACTAAGCGGCAGCGCTTGAGTACGCCGCAGTGGACGTGGCGCATGGGGTTGCCCATGCCGTGGGGCCAATCGTTGGAGCACCCCCTGCCACCACTGCAGCTCTTGGATCTTCCGCTGGCGTTCACCCAGAACTCGCTCCTGTCGCCGGACGACTTTGTGAAGCAGGCTGGTGAGCGGGGTGTCCAAATCAAACCTGAGCACCTTCTCGAACTGCACCGGCGCCGGGCACTGGTCCCACTGTTGCGTATCGTGCAGCGACCGCCGCGCACGCCTACGGCTGTCCCCGTCGCGGCAAGCGCGGTGGGCGGCTACACCGAGTACCGAACTCCACTAGACCTGGTGATCACGGCGGCGCAGGCAGGGCATCTCGTGGACCCCGGGCTTCAGCCGTTCCGTCGCTGGGATGGTGGGCTGCCTCTTCCCGCGCACGGCCGTATCCACCGTTATCCGTCGGTGTTCTACAGCCCGTACCAGCTGCTTGCACTGCAACAGATAGAGCAACTCGTTCTCAGCATGACCGTCACGCGGGCCGCAGGCGGTCACCTGACCTGCACACTCGGTCCCCTTACCCGGGAAGAGGTTGCTGCGCTGGATGGATGCCGTCGCTTGGCTATCCTGCTCAGCGCCCTGGATATGCACTACCTGCCCAGGATTCTCCTTCGTGCCCGTCATGGCCGCGTGTGGGAGCAGGAAGACCCTCAGTTCGAGATCAAGGCCCGCCTTGACCCGTTCGGCCTGGCGCCGGAGTCGCTCGCCCGGACGGCGGAAGCTCTTTTGCGTCGGGCCAGCTCCCGCGACCCGCTCGGGAAATGGTACGACCTGATCCGCCTGGCAACTCCCGCCACGTGGTCAGGCTTGCGGGGTGACGCCCTTCTGGCAATGGACTACCGCATAGCCGCAGAAATCTTGCTGCGAGGTCTCGACGATCTCGATCGGGGTGATCTTTCCAAGCCGCCGCCACGCACGGGGCGGATGTACAAGGCGGTTCTGGATGACCGGCTCCTCGCCGAGCCAGGAGACCTGGAGGGGGCGCTTGCCGACCGTGGGCTGTCGCCGCACCCAGCGTTGCTGCTCGTCCTTGAGGGCGAGACGGAAATGTTGCTTATGCCGCGGGTCTTGACTGAGCTCTATGGGAAGCCTGTCCCGCCTGCGCTTATTGATCCAGTAGACATGAAGTCCATCGACCGTGACCTTGACCTGCTGGTACGACACGTAGCCGGGCCCAAGCTGGGGAATGATCATGGCGACTTCGTTCTTTTGACGCGGCCTCCCACCCGCATCCTGGTGGCCGTCGATCCCGAGAAGAGGTTCGCCACGAAGCAACAGCAGAGGAACGAACGCGACAAGCTGGTCCGGCGCCTTCATGAGTCGCTCCCCGCTGCTCTCCGGTCCCCAGAAGCACTGACAGAGATGGGCAACCTTGTCGAGGTCACCACCTAAAGAACGGTCCCGTGGGAGTTCGCCAACTTCACCGATGCCGAACTGGCCACCGCGATCGCCAACCGCGTCGCCTTGCCGCCTGGCGTGACCCGGCCGGACCTTTTGGCGGCGCTGAAGGCCGAGCGCGAGATCCGGAAGACGAACCCCCAGCGAAGTCCAAACGTCGAAGCGATCTGCCGGACCTGGCCACCGCAGCATCGCTACCGCAAGGTTGAACTCGCCGAAGAACTGTGGCCCCGTCTGCAAGAGAAGGTGCGCCGCGATGTTGCCTCCGGCGGCCGGCTGCGTGTCCCCGCCGCCCGGGTGGGAGTCCGAGCACTCCAGACAGCACTCAGCTCCTACCGTCGGCAAATTGCCATGCGCGTGCGATAACCAGCCGACAAGATTGCGCCGGGCAGCCACGCGATCTGTCCCCGTCGTGAGACCGGGCGGCGCGTGGCCTTCACCCCCTCACCCACCCGCATCACAACACCCACCAGGCTGCGCGGATCAGGTCGCTCCGCGCACCGAGGTCAACCGGATCTGCCCAATGAAAGGATCTCTGTTCGCCCTAGCTGATACGTCTTGCCGTTTCTACTCCGCCTTTACAGGTATGGCCGTCATTCTCCCCAGCAGTGACGCGATATCGGCGAGCGACTCGATCAGCTGACCCAAATCCCGCTCGGGAGTCAAACGCTGAAGCGACTCCGTCGTCGGCTCAAGCAGGCGGTCCAGTCCAGACGATGGATCCTCATAGCGCCGCCGCCACTCTGTATACATCATCAGCCGGTATCCCTCAGGTCCCCGTTCGAGCAGGGACTCAGCCAACGCAAGCCGGTGATATCGGAAGAGTTGTCGAAGGCTGGCCTGCAGTACTTCGTCGACGCTTGGGTTTCTAAGAGATTCTGCCAGCTCCGGGAACTGCTGCTCGATCGCCGCGTAGACACCTTCAAGCGACAGGATGCGTTCGGCTGCAAGCGCCCGCCCAAGAGCGTAAAGAGTGGTCACATCCCAATAACCAGGATCGACGGACTCCGAGAACGCCTGGCCGCCACGCCAAGCCCAGTTCTTCAGCCGTAGTCGCAGCGAAACCACCGAATCCTGGAGTTGAAAGAGATAACGCTGGACCAGTTCTCTTCGCTGCCGCTCACGGTCGCTTTCCCGGGTCTCACGACGTTGCTGGGCGTCGGCTCGGTTCTTGAGCATTGCCTGGACAATCACGCCCCCAGCCGTGGCGATAGCACCGATCGCCGCCCCTATGATCGCTGCGATTCCGCTGGACAAACGATCCCTCACCCCTTTCTTGACTGCGCTTGGCCTGGTAAGTGTCAGCTACGCGCGCGGAGATCGTGTACGTGACGGGCCCACAGTTCGTGGAGCTTGGTCCGAACTATGGGATCTTTGACCTCCCATCCGGACCCCTGGATGTGGTCCCAAGGGAACTCGGGTATTTGGGTTTTCAGCGTTTCGAGCGGCAGGCGGTCTTCGTAGTCCACGACGGTGTCCCACTCCACGTCCGCATACCCAGCCAAGCGACCACTGCCATCCCAGTGCTCACGGCGATAAACCCCAGATGTGAACACGCCGCTGGCCACGAGGCCGCGCTGCTGGTACATGCGGTACATGAACGCTCTGTCTCCGGGATGGATGCCTCCCTTCCTGACCCCGACCGTCCAATCATCGGGCGATTTTCCTCCGGTGGCCGTGTCCCGTATAGCCTCCTCGTATCCGTCCCCTTCCCACCGGTAAGACCCTGGGTGCCACATCAGGAGAAAGAGCGGCACGGAGTCGGCTACAGTCGTGACCTCCATTCTTCCAGGCGTCGTTTCCCTCTGGGCGCCAGCGCGGAGAGGGCTACCGGCTGCCTTTTCCGGACGCCCGGCGGGCGTGACCGCGGCCGCACTCGGAGGCCAAGTGAGGCGATCCTGGAACCTAGTGCCGTGCTCCATCGCCACCTGGCGACGATGGCGGTCGCTCTGCAACGCCTGGATCGCCCGTAGTTCAGGCTCTGCGCCGACGGCCCCAAGCAACCGACCGATTGTGTCCAGGGCCCGGTCAGTATCGGCCTCGGAGAATGGTTCAACATGTGCCCACTTATTTGCGAATTCGGAGATCTCCCTCGCGTAAGCAAATTCCAGCCTCGAAATCGGCTCACGGAAGGCTTTAGGGTTCTCCACGATCACCCGCAGCTGGAGCCTGGGATCGGATCGGGCCATCTTCGTGGGCCTGCCTTCTCGCCGCGCACGGTCGGTCATCACCTCCAGCCAATCTCGGCCTCTGGGCAGGAAGGCGCCCATGTACCGGTCAACGAAGGGGCCCAGAGCTCGTGCGAGGATCTCTAGCGCATGACCAATCTGGTCTCTATTGCTCCCCGCCATGGTCCCTCCCAGACGTGTACCGGTTCAGGGATTGAAAGCACAAGACCATCTGCTGACGGTCTCAACGGACAGGATGCTCCCACATCGGGTGTCGATGCACGCTGTGCGTGGCCATCAGACGGATCTACCGGCTCAGTGATGGTTTGGGCGGGTGCAGATCCGACTGCCGGCCGGCGAAGATGAGGACGTGCATTCCCAAGAGGTGCTCACTGTCCTCCGCCGTCGGTCCGAATGGGGGCCAGCAGTCAGTGAACTGCGTGATCTTCTCGCTCAGCACGGCGCTGAGGCTCGTCGGCGGGCGGAGGACTACGGTCGCGTGTACGAGGGGCGACGTGGCGCCATGGTGCTGGATGTTGTGGCATCGCGGCAGCGTCGTTACCAGAAGCGGGTCCTCCCTCTGGTCGCTCAGTGGGAGACAGATAATGACGGGCGCTCGCTGCGCTGGCTGTCCACGCACGAACCCGCGCCCGAACGTTACGGCCTGCGGCCCGTGAGCCAAAGACCATCGCGACAGTCGCACGCAACATGATCGCCTTCGCTGATGACCTCGGGATCAGTGAGGACCAGGCATGCAAGCAATGGGCCGATGGTGTGGCCGGTCTGGAGCACGCCCCTGGCCTGGACCCAGTAGCTGGAGCCGTCCCCGGCATCGGCCCGGCGTTGTTTGCTTACCTGCGAATGCGCTGTGGTTCAGATGCCCTCAAGCCAGATCTTCGCGTCGCGAAAGGCCTGCGGCAACTCGGCTTCTACGTCCCCGCCAGTGAGCACGCCATCCTCGTCGTTGCCCACGCCGTGGCGGCAGAAGCCACCATCGGTCTGCTGGTACTCGACCAACTCCTTTGGTGGCTAGAGCAGAGCGAATAGCAGTCTTCGAAGACTTACTCCTCTGCCGAATAGCGGGCGTTGCGTCAGTGCATTCCCATGCGCAGATCTGGATGATCATTCGTTGTCAGTAGTTCCATTCGGAGGCATCCGGCTAACCG
>Ga0070706_100006533_pt1 | contig 11002 bp, 6 predicted proteins | sample KBSK5501metaG_FD_65476 | JGI IMG/M metagenome (GOLD analysis project Ga0070706, IMG submission 65476) | Corn, switchgrass and miscanthus rhizosphere microbial communities from Kellogg Biological Station, Michigan, USA - KBS K5-50-1 metaG | ecosystem: Host-associated > Plants > Roots >...
CGCGTCCCGTTCGTACCCCCACGTTCGCGCCGGCGCGATCACTTCCTCGTAGCGGTCCCGCGCCGGATCGTACGTCGCGGCCTGATCCTCCAATCGCGAAGCGTCCTGCGTCACGATGTAGGCGGCGCCGAATCGGGGAGCGGGGAGCGCCACGATCCACGACGACTCCTCTCCCGTCCATACCGGGGTCCGCACGCGCAGCACCGGTTTCATCGCGTCTTGACGCTCTACTCCGGCATGTCGCAGCGCCTCAAAGATCGGGAGGGCGCTACCGTCCATGCCCGGCACCTCGCCCCCGGCAAGCTCCACGTCCAGGTTGTCGATCCCCACCGCCCATGCCGCGGACAAGAGGTGCTCCACCGTCTGCACCCCCCCGGCGCCGCCCAGGCTCACCCGCCCGTCCGTACCGGTGACGGCGTCGAGCGCGGCGCGAATGACGGCTCCTCCAGACGCGCGCCGGAAGACGATGCCGGAGCCGGGGGGTGCGGGGCGGAGCACCATCTCCTGGAACCGGCCGCTGTGAAGGCCGATCCCCCCGAGGCGCGCCGGCGCGGCGATCGTCCCTTGGCGGCTCCGATCCACCGGAGGCGGCTACCCACCTTCCAGGCGCCGGAGCCGCAGTTCGAGGTCCCGAATCCGCCTCACCATCTCGGGAAGTCGCCGGTAGGCGATTTCGGAACGCCGTTGTGCTATGCGCGGCTGAGCCGGATGCCCCGCCACGACCGACCCCGATGGCGTGCTGTGCGACACACCGGTGTCCCCCATAATCACCACATCATCGCCGATCTCGATATGGTCCGTGACCCCCGACCACCCTCCGATCAGCACGCGATTCCCGATGCGCGTGCTGCCCGCGATGAGCACCGCGGCGGCGAACGCGCAGTCCTCGCCGATCTCCACGTTGTGCGCGATGTGGATGTGGTTGTCGAGTTTCGTGCCGCGGCCGATCCGCGTTTCCCCGAGCACGGCCCGGTCGATCGTCACGTTGGCGCCGATTTCCACATCGTCGCCGATCACGACGCGCCCAACTTGGGGGATGTGCACGTGACGGCGCTCGGCGTCCTGCGCGTACCCGAACCCCTCGCTGCCGACGACCGTCCCACTCTCGATCACCACGCGGGTGCCGAGCCGGCACCCGCGCCGGATGGTCACCTGGGGATACAGCACGCACTCAGGCCCGATCTCGACCTTCTCTTCGAGGACGACGTGGGCGTGGATCTGCGCCCGATCTCCAATCACCGCGCCGTCGCCGACGACGACGTAGGGACCCAGGTATACGCCCTCCCCGAGCCGGACGTCCTCGCCGATCACACAGGTCGGGTGCACCCCCGCCGCGGGCCGCGGCCGCGCGTCGAGCGCGCGGAGCGCCAGGGCGAGCGCGAGGCGGATGTTCTCGACCCGGATCGCGGGGAGTGACGTCGGGGGGGCGTCCCGGGACAGGACCACGACCGCGCCCGCCGCTTCCACCTCGGGGAGCCGGCGCGGATCGATCAGGACCACGACGGCGCCGGGGCGGGCTTCCTCGGGACGCACCACCGCGTCCACGTGGACGCCCGGATCTCCCGCGAGCTCCCCGTCGATACGCTGCGCCAGCGCATCCAACCGCATCCCGCCGCTCCAGCCCGTTACTTCAGCCGGTCGATGACCTGCTGCGTGATGTCCCGGCCGCCGTACATGAGCGGGGTTTTGACGAGCACGGTGCGGAGATGATCTTGCTTGGCGATCTCGCCGGCGACCTGGGCCAATTGCTGGGTGAGCTGGCCTTCGAGGTCATGCCGCATCTGACCCAACTCGGTGAGATACCGAGCACGTCTCGCGTTCAAGTCGGCCTTACTGACCTGCGCCGAGATCGCGGCCAACTCGGCGACCATCTGCTTCTCGCGATTGTCCAGTTCTTTCTGGTACTGCAGCGCTCTCACGCTCTCGTTCAAGACGCGCTGCGTGTCGACGACCCCGACGGGCGAGCCCCCGCACCACTGGGCGCCGAATGCGGCGCCGACGACCAGGAGCCCGGCAAGGAATCGCGTCATCGCCGACTCCTCACCGCTTGATGCGGGCGATGAGCTCGTCCGTCCCGTCGATTGTGCCCCGCGCGGCGATCGTCTGAGTGAGCACCACGTCCCAGTGCTGGTCCTGCGCCAACCCTACGGTCTCGACCCGAAGGTCCGCGAGGATCACGGCGTAGAGCCGGGCGCGGGCGCGGCTCATCGTCTGCAGTTCCTCCTGGAGGGCGCGCACCTGAGTGTACTCAGCCTGCGCCTGCTTCTGGGCCTGGGTTTTGACCTTCTCTACCTCTTTGGTTTGTGCGTCGCGGGCCGCCGAGACGATCGTCTGCTGCTGGCGCCGCAGTCGCTGGTTGAACTCCACCTGCATGGCGTCGAGTTTGGCGCGCACCTCTTGCGTGAGCTTCGTTGAACGCTCGTCGACCAGCCGCTGGCCTTCCTTGGCCAATTCGTCCTGGTAGGCCTTGACCTGGGCCGTGGCGGCCTGCACCTGCTCCGTCTGGAACTGCTGCAGGATCTGCTGGTTCGCCTTCTCGTGCGCCGCGATCTTATCGTCCCGCTCTTTGGCGACCGCCTGCATCTGCGCGTTCAACCGGTCGGCCTCCCCCTTGCCCGTCTGCTGAACGTCCTCGAGCTTCAGCTTGAGATTCAGGAGTTGCAAGCGGTACTCGCCCAGCGTCTGCTGTTGGAACTGCTGGTTGTCCTTGCTGAGCGCCTGCGCCTTCTCGTCGACGACTTTGCTGAGGTCGGCCTGCGCCTGCGCCTGCTTGGCCTCGATCTTTTTCTGCTGTTCCACCCTGAGCTGGGCGACGTACGTGTTCAGGTCCTGGCGGGCGGCGGCTTTGGCCGCCTCGGCTTCCTGTTGCACTTCGGGACGCATTCGCTCGATGGCGGCCTTCATCTCCGGCGTGAGATCGACCTTGGGGAGGTCGACCCGGACCATGGTGGGGCCGTTCGCCAGCGCCGCGGCGACCCTGGACTGCAGGTCGCTGATCTGGCGATCGAGCGCCATCACCTCGGGCCACCGCGGGTGAGCCCGCGTCACGCGCGCGAGGTCGACCACGGCGATCCGCAGCGCGCGCGGCGACGCCGGGGTCGGGGTCTCCGCGGCCGGAGGGGTGGAGGGCGGCCGGCCCGCGGGGGCCCGCCCGGTGCACCCCAGGGTCAGCACCGCCAGCGCCGCGTACGTCAGCAAACGAACCATGCGCGCGCCCTACTTGCCGCCGATCGCCTTGATGACTTGGTCGGTCAAGTCCACACCCCCGTAGAGGACGACCTCGCGGCTCAAGACGATGCCGACCCCCTGCTCTTTGGCGACCTTTTCAATCGCGGCGCGAATGTCCTTTTCGAGGCCGCCGATCAGTTCCTGGCGCTTCTTCAACACCTGTTGTTGCGTTACGCGTTGAATATCCTGCTGCTGCCCCGCGCTCAGACCTTTCATCCGCTGCTGCGCGTCGGCGATCTGCGACTGTGCGTAGTCTTTGAGCGCCCCTTCCGCGCTGGCTTTCCGGGGATGGGCGTCGACCGCCCTGACCATATCCACGTACCCGATCGTGAACGACTGGCCGAGCACCGGCCCGGAGCGCGCCACCACGAACCCCAAGGCGGCAATGAGCACGATCGCCCCCGCCACGATGCCGATGGTCTTCGCATTCCACTTCATGTCACCCTACCCCCTCGCACAGTCTCCGCTTCGCGGGAGCGTCAGAACACCGCGCCGCTGGAGATCCAAAACTGAGACCCTTCGCCGCTGATTCCGTAATCCAGTCGGAACGGTCCGACCGGTGTCTTGAACTGGATGCCCACGCCGACGTCGGGGTGGATCGTCCACTGCTGATTCCCGGCAGGCTGCGTGTCGCCGCCCTCAATAAACAGGATGGTCTGGATCCCCTGGAACGCATGGAGGAACGGCAGCGCGCTCAGGGGAAAGCGGTACTCGATCTGGGCGAGCACCTCCTGGTCTCCCCGGAAGCGTCCGTAGGGAAACCCTCGGAGCGTCGTCTGCCCGCCGAGGTAGAACTGTTCCTGGATCGGCAGCGGGGTCCCCGAATATCCGAGATGCACGTGTCCCAAGAGCGTGCTGTCCCCCCACAACGGGAGGAAGTGCTCGAAGTCGACCTCGTACTTCTGGAACTGGAACGTGCCGCCGAGCGTCTGAAAGGCGAGTTCGCTGCTCAGGATGATGCGTTCCCCGCTCGTCGGGATGGACGTATCGTTGCGGGTGTCCCGGGTCGCACCCACGATCAGCGCGTTGACCTGCCCGGGCGTGAACGGGAAGTTGGCGGGGGGATTCGTGCCCACAAGCGGGTTCGAGAACGTCGAGTTCACCACCTTGAACCCGGCGTTGAGCGAATCGATGGACGTCCAGGGATACGTAAACGAGATAAACCCGCCGATCTGGGTCAAGTCGTACTGAAACTGGTTGTTGAGCCCGAGGCTGAAATCCGTGGGGATCGTCACCGTGTCGAACAGCTGAAGGTCCATGGTGATATGGGTGCCGAGGAAGTACGGCTCGTGAAACGCGAGGGAGTAGCTCGACCCGAACAGGACCGTTTGGCTGTATTGAAGCGAGATGGCCTGTCCGTTCCCAAAGAGGTTGCTCTCCCGAAAGCCGATAAACCCTTCGAGCCCGGTTTGGGAGCCGTAGCCGACCCCGAAGCTGACCGTGGCCGTCTTCTGCTCGGTGACGACGATGGTCACGATCACCTGGTCGGGGGTGGACCCGGTGTCCGGCTGCGCCTTGACGTCCGAGAAATACTGGAGGTTGTAGAGCCGCTTGAGGCTGGCGTTGACGTCGTTGACGTTGAACACATCGCCGGGCTTGAACTGCAGCTCGCGGAGGATGACGTGATCGTGGGTCTTGTGCAGCCCTTCGATCTTGATCGCCTCGATGTGGCCCTCGGCCATCTGGAGGCTCAGGACGCCCTCCGGGCTGACGTTCACGTCCTGGACGTGGGCCAGGACGTAGCCCTTGTCTTGGTAGAGCTTCTCGACCGCGCGCACCCCGTTGCGCATCGTCACGGTGTTGAGGACGGCCCCGGTCTGCACGTCGAGGGCCTTGAGGATGTCGTCGGTCAGAATCACGGTGTTGCCTTTGACCTCGATCTTATCGACGACGGGGTTCTCGACGACGACGAAGACCACGCGGACGCCGTCGGGCGCGTTTTCTAGCCGGACCACGGCGTCCTGGAACACCCCGAGGTTCAAAATGGCCTGGACGTCGTTACGGAGCTTCTCCTCGTTGAGCGGATCGGCCACCTTTGTCGACACGACCGCCAGGATCTGCTCGGTGGGGATCTTGTCGTTGCCCCGGATGATGACCTCCGCGACCTTTTGCGGCGGGAGCGTCTGCGGGGGCGTGCCGGGCTGCGGAACAAATGGGCTCGGCGGCGTAATCGATGGTGCTGGGGGCGGAGCCGGCGGTTGGATCGACGGCTGCGCCGGAGGCGTGGACGGCTCCTGGGCCGGCGGGGCAGGCTGCCCCGGCGCTGGGGACGGTGGCTGCCCTGGGGGGGCGGACGGGGCGGTCTGGGCCGGCGGCTGCGCCGGAGGCGTGGACGGTGGCTGCTGGGTCGAACTGGGCTGTGCCCACAGCCCGCTGAGTGTGGCGCCAGCGAGCAGAAGGATCCACGCTATGCCATACGCGGCCGCACGCAACGTCCGTGTCCAGGGATCGATCATTCCCCCTCCTTCCCTGCCCTACGGAGCCGTTACCGATCTGGGCGACGCGAGATCAACGGCTAGTGGAACGTCACCAGCGCAGGACCGTCATTAGAGTTGAGCAGTGGATCCCCCAGAACCCCCTCGACGCTCCCCGGACCAGTCGGGCCACCCGGCCGGGTCCCTGCGGGGACCCCCACAAATGGCAAGACTTGACCGCTTTCGAACCGCAGAACCCCGTTGCGTCCCGCCGCGACCGGGGCCGCTTGGAGCCCCGCAGGCGCCGTCACCACAGGACCGGAGACAGGTGGTCTGGCGAACGCGAACCCGGCCAGGATCACCCCGACTGCCGCGAGCACTCCCAGGATCGCCCACGCCGGCGGTGCGGCACGACGGCGCGGGACTTCCGCCGTCACCGCTCCCGATTCGCGGGCCCGGCGAATCTCAGCCTCGGCGAGGAGCAGCCTCAACAGCACCCGGCGCCCATCGCCTCGGGCATAATCGGCCCGAGCCTTTCGGAGCCACTCTTCGGCGTGGCGGATGTGGGCGAGAATCCGGCAGGACGTGTCCAGGCCGCTCACCCCTCGGCGCGCATGCCCGGCCGGGGCGGTAGCAAGGACGCCTGGATCCGCTCCACCGCCTGCTTGTGCAGGCGGTAGAGGTGCGAAAGACTGATCCGAAGTTCGTCGGCGATGCGCCCGGGCTCCTCCTCTTTCGAGATCATGGCGCGGACAATCCGCTGTTCGCGCTCGGGCAATCGCTCCATCGCCGCCACGATCTGCTCGACGAGCAGTGCGTCCTCGACGCCGGCCAGGCGGTCCGCCGCGCCCACGTCCGGAACGCGCTCGATCAGGGCCGCGTCCTCCCCCTCGACGGCGGCGGCCGCGCGCGTCCGCTCGCGGTGCAAGGCGTTGAGGATCCGTCCGCGGATCCGGAACGTCGCAAAGGTGCTGAAGCGCACCCCGCGATCCGGATCGTACCGCTCCACCGCCTCGATGAGGCCCACCGTCCCCTCCTGGATCATGTCCATGACGATCGCCTCCCGAAGACGGAGGTGCATCGCCACCTTGAACACGAGCGGCTGGTACGATTCGATCAGACGGGCGCGGCTCCGGACGTGACCGCGGTCCTTGAACGCCCGCCACAGCCGCGCTTCCTCATGGGGCCGCAGCAGTGGAACCTTTTGTAGTTCACGCAGATACTCGGCAAACATCATACACGCTCCACCCTAGAATATCCACGGCGGCCGGGAAATTCTCTCATACCAACCCCTCATGCCGACCCCTCAAAACGGGAACCGGGTGATCACGAACACTCCCTCTCCTCCCAGGGTGTCGGCGTTGACCGTCAAGGACAGGGTGGGGCTCAGGAAGTACTCGATCCCCAACACCGAATAGGACTGGCCGGACTGGAGCTGCCTGATAGATGTGCCGAGCGTGCCGAGGGTCACGCTACTGATGGTCGGGATGGCGCCCGGCGGGGCCGGCCAGACCTGCGACAAGGTGAGGTATAAGTTTTGGATGAGGTACTTGCCGATCCGGAGGACGAGGGGGGTCTGTTGGCTGTACGTGACGGTGATCTCGTTCAGGTGGAGGATGTCGCGAAGCGAGCCGAGGAGATACCGCCCCACTCCCTGGCCGAGCACGGATTGAGGATCTCCCAAAAACCCGGCGCTGCGTGCGATGAGTGTGACGATCTCCTCCTGCGGGAGTGGTGGGCTCGCCGTGAGGGTCAGTTCCGGATGGGTGGCGGGTCCGCTGACGTCGAGGAATACGATTGTGTCCCCATACACCTGCTGGGCGCGAGCCGAGATCTGCGGTTCGACACCAAGCGCCTCCGAAAACACGGCGACGCCATCGATAAGCCTGAACGTCGAGCCGAGAAAGGCGACCTCCCCCTCGGGGGATGTGACCCGGCCCGAGAGGAGGGGGTGCGCGAACGTGCCACCAACATGAACCGCCCCCTGGACCTGCGCTCGAATCGCGCCCAGGCTGAACGATGTATTCTGCCCAGAATGCACGTTGACATCGAGCGCGAGATCGGCCCCCGGCGCGGTGCCGCCGGCGCCGGTCCCCGGAACGGCAGGAGAGACCACGCCCTCCGAGAGGGTCGCGTCACCCGCCAGCGTCGGCCGGCCTGCCGGGCCGTTGAGCGTGAGCGCTGCGTCCACCTGGCCGTTGTAGAGGCCTGGAATATCGAGCGCTGCGTGATCGGCCGTGATATTCATCCGGATGCTGCTGGGGCGAAGGTCTTTAATCTCCACCACCCCCGTCGCAGCCGCCCGGCCCCCTCCAAGCGTTGCCGAGAGGTCGTGCACTTCGATTTGGCGCTGAGAAAAGGCCAGGTCGATGTTCAGGTTCTCGAGCGGGGTGCGCAGGGTCTCGTAGTGGAGCCGTCCCCCGCTGGATCGCAGGAACCCCGCCATCTGTGGAGCGTCCATAGTTCCCCCGATGTTGATCTCGCCCGCCACGGTCCCGGACGCATCGGTGATCTTCGGGGTGACCAGAGAAAGGAAGGTTAAGTCGGCATCCTGGAGGCGCAGTTGCAGCTGAAGCGGGGCCCGGACGTCCAGCGCGTACGTGTTGGGATCGATCGGCACGGTGCCGCTCATGACCAGCTTATGCGGGCCCTTCGTGATCACGCCCTGCTCGATCGTCAGCGTGCCGGCCGAGTAGAATGCCAGGGCCGCGATCCGGTCGGCCAAGACCCCCGAGACACCCGCATCGAATGCCTCGAGCGAGACGCCGGCCTTGGGGTCACGGGTGGGGCCGCTGAACTGGAGTGTGAAATTTAAGCGCCCCTCGAGCGGCCGGTCGATTTGGAAGAAGGGCCGGAGGAAGTCCGGGTTGATGTCCTGGGCGGAGATTTCGACCGCGCTGCTCCCGCGTAAGTCTATGCGTCCCTTGGCCGCCACCTGACCTTTTGCCGGGTGGATCTCGAACCGGTCGATCTCGATGGCCTGATGCGTCAACGTTAGGTCTGCGACGCCCTCGCCGATCGCGTACGCGCCAAACGTCGCGTCCCGCAGGGTGAGCGAGAGACGTGCGGAGGGATCTTCGAGGGGGCCGGAGAGCTCGATGCGTCCGTCCATGGCGCCGTCAAGCGCCGCGGGCAGCTTGATCCCGCCGGCGGATAGCACGGTGCCCACCCGCCCATTTTCCACGTCGAGCACGAGGCCGACCGAAGGGTGGGGGCCCGGCCGGATCTCTCCGGAGAGGCTGTAGCGAGACGCTCCCTGGGCCAACTGCAGGCCGGAGAGCCGCAACACCCCCGCCTCGTAGCCAAAGGACCCCGAGGCGGCGAACTTCTCGTCCCTCACCACGAATTCCCGGGCACTGATCTGGCCGGAGATGAGCGGGTTCAGCATGGTCCCGCGGACATCCCCGGAGAGTGCAAACGTCCCCTCGGCGGGAATGGGCAACCCCAATGCCGCATTGATGTCCAACAGGTGGAGGTCCTCGGCCGAGAGGCGGAGATCCAATGGGCCGGCGGGATCGATCGTCCCGGACGCGGTGAGGTGGGAGCCGTTCACCCTGACTTCAGCGCTCGCGATATGGATGCGCCCGCTATCGGGAGCCAGATGAGCCTGCGCGTGATCGATCCGCTGGCCTCCCACCCTGCCGTGGTCCAACCTCACGTCTCCGACGATCGACGGACGGCTCAGCGGCCCATCGATGCGCACCGCCCCGCCGATCGTCCCGGTCACGTCCGGCGCGGACGATAGGGCGCTGCTCAGCCACTGCGCGTCCACGTCCGCCGCCGCCAAGCGGAGCCCGGCGGCCGCCGCCGGATGGAACGTGAGCCCTCCACTGACCCGGTAGGAAGCCATCCCATTGGTCAAGTCCAGCCGTGACGCGGTCAGCTCCGTGGGGGTCAGGGTGATGCCACCTCGCGCGTTCGCGAACGTCATCGGGCCGACGCGGCCGTGGGTCGCAGTGACGGTGCCGGAGAACACCGGCGCCGCCGTCGTTCCCTTCGCCCGGCCCACTAGGTCGGCGCGGCCGTCGATCGTCGGTCCACGCCCGCCCCCCAGGCCCGCCCGGGTGCCGAACTCGGCCAGTGAGAGGTCGTGGGCGAACACATCGAGGTCGAGTGCCCCCCCCGCCCCGACCTGCCCGGAGGAATAGACGGTCATGCTCCCAATCTGGCCACGGAGGTAGTCGAGGTCAACGTTCCCGGCGCCGTCGTTCCAGAAGATCGCATGGCCCCCCTCAAAGGCCAGCCCCTGGAGCGAGCCGCGCCTCATCGTCACATCGCCCATGACCTGGGCCCGCGTCCCGGTGCCGACGCCGACCACGTGGCCGGACACGCGGCCCGAGAGCTTGCTCAACCCGGTCAGCCCGGCGGATGCGAGGGCGGTGACGTCGACGTCACTGGTCGTGCCGCTGAAGAGGTACGAGGGGGTGGCGCTCGTGGTGTCCAGGACGAAGGTACCGGCGACCCGACCACCGGCGAACGATGATGTGAGATCGGCCAGCGTCAACGTCCCCGCTCCGAACTGCATTCTCGTATGCATCGCGTCGAACGCCTGCCCGTTGAGCGCTCCGCGGGCCCCCGTGACCTCGCCGTCGACGTCGAGCGCGCGCACGGGGCCCATGATCTGCATCTCGGCGCCGGCCTTCCCGGTGAGGGTGAGATGGGCCCGAGGAAAGAAGAGGGCCTGCACGGTCCCTAAATCAAGGTCGGGAGACCGAAGGCCGATCTGGATCCACGGTCCGCCGCCGAACACGATCGACCCGTCGATGGCGAGCGGCGAGCTGTTCGCACGCCCGGCCAAGCCGGTGGTCTCGGCATGCAGGCTGTCCACGGTGATCGGGCCCGAGACCTGGAGCAATGACAGATGCTGCGGACGGTATTGGAGGTCGGCGTCGTGAAGCCGGAGGGTCGCCCGGAAATCCAAGGCCAGTCCCGCCGTCGAGGGAATCAACGACACATGCACCTGACCGCCGAATCGCCCTCCCTCCCAGTCGAGCCCGGACACGTGAACGAAGTAGCTCCCCCAGTGCGCGGCGGACGCGTTGGTGGCAGCGAGATCGAACTCGGAGCCGACGCCGCCCGGACGGTAGCGGCCGGTGAGGCGCGCCGCTTCCCCCTCCGGACTCGATCCGGCAAGCGTGAACGCGATCTCGTCGCCCCGAGGAAACCCCACCTCACCGCTGACTCGCTCAAAGGTGGCGGCGAACAGCCTTGCAACCTTGAACGCGTCGCGATAGATCACGACGCCGTTGCTCACGCCAATGCTCCCTTGGAACCGCGCCGTCACCGGACCCTGATGCGACAGGAGGTCCTCGATGTTCCACACCCCATCGGCGCTTCGGGAGATCACGAGGTGCGGCCGT
>Ga0070706_100006534_pt1 | contig 11000 bp, 11 predicted proteins | sample KBSK5501metaG_FD_65476 | JGI IMG/M metagenome (GOLD analysis project Ga0070706, IMG submission 65476) | Corn, switchgrass and miscanthus rhizosphere microbial communities from Kellogg Biological Station, Michigan, USA - KBS K5-50-1 metaG | ecosystem: Host-associated > Plants > Roots >...
CCGCGCGCCGAGAACAGCGCGACGACGCGCGACAGCGCCCCCGGCTCGTTCTCGAGCAGCAGCGCAATGATGTGTTTCATGTGGGTTCAGCGCGCTCTTCAGACCGACGGCGGTAACCGGCGGCCCTTGGCCACGCTCTCCTTCAAAGTGGATCAGAACAAACGCCGAAGCCGTTTCGGCGCTTCCCGTCGACGTCTCGCGGCACGCGGTAACGCGCCGCAAGGCCCCGACGTTCAGCGCGTCACAGGTCTTCGGACCCCAGCAGCATCTCCGAGATGCCCTTGCCCGCCTGCACCATCGGCCAGACGTTCTCGGTCGGGTCGGTGCGCACGTCGAGGAACACGGTGCGGTCCTTGAGCTTGATCGCCTCGCGCAGCGCGCCTTCCACGTCCGAAGGCTTCTCGACCTTCAGCCCGACGTGGCCGTAGGCCTCGGCAAGCTTGACGAAATCGGGCAGCGCGTCCATGTAGCTGTGCGAGTAGCGACCTTCGTAGTCGAGCTCCTGCCACTGCCGCACCATGCCCAGGTAGCGGTTGTTCAGCGAGACGATCTTGACCGGCGTCTTGTACTGCAGGCAGGTCGACAGCTCCTGGATGCACATCTGGATCGAGCCTTCGCCGGTGATGCAGAAGACGTCCGACTCGGGCTTCGCGAGCTTGATGCCCATCGCGTAGGGCAAGCCCACGCCCATCGTGCCCAGGCCGCCCGAGTTGATCCAGCGGCGCGGCTCGTCGAAGCGGTAGTACTGCGCGGCCCACATCTGGTGCTGGCCGACGTCGCTCGTGATGTAGGTGTCGCGGTCCTTCGTCAGCTCCCAGAGCTTGTCGATCACGTACTGCGGCTTGATGACCTCGGTGCTGTTCTTGAAGCGCAGGCAGTCGCGCTTGCGCCACTCGTTGATCTGGCTCCACCAGGCCGAGAGGACCTGCTTGTCGGGCCGGGTCTGCGCTTCGCGAATCTGCGCGATCAGCTCGTTCAGCACGTCCTTCACATCGCCGACGATCGGAATGTCGACCTTGACCCGCTTGCTGATCGACGAGGGGTCGATGTCGACGTGGACGATCTTGCGCTCGACCGACGCGAAATGCTTCGGGTTGCCGATCACGCGGTCGTCGAAGCGCGCGCCGACGGCGAGCAGCACGTCGCAGTTCTGCATCGTCATGTTCGCCTCGAAGGTGCCGTGCATGCCCAGCATGCCGAGGAACTTCGGGTCGCGGGCCGGCATCGCGCCCAGCCCCATCAGCGTGTTCGTGACCGGGTAGCCGAGCACCTCGGCCAGCTCGCGCAGCTCGGCCGACGCGTTGCCGAGCACGACACCGCCGCCGGTGTAGATGTACGGCCGCTTCGCGCCGAGCAGCAGCTGCACCGCCTTGCGGATCTGCCCGCCATGGCCCTTGCGCACCGGGTTGTACGAGCGCATCTCGACACGCTCGGGGTAGTAGAACGGTGCGGTCTTCTGCGACACGTCCTTCGGGATGTCGACGACCACCGGACCCGGCCGGCCGGTGCGTGCGATGTGAAACGCCTTCTTCAGTGTCAGCGCGAGCTCGCGCACGTCCTTGACGAGGAAGTTGTGCTTGACGATCGGCCGCGTGATGCCGACGGTGTCGCACTCCTGGAAGGCATCGAGCCCGATCGCCGGGGTCGGCACCTGCCCGGTGATGATCACCATCGGGATCGAGTCCATGTACGCCGTCGCGATGCCGGTGACCGCGTTGGTCACGCCCGGGCCGGACGTGACGAGCGCAACACCGACCTCGCCGGTCGCGCGCGCATAGCCGTCGGCCGCGTGCACCGCAGCCTGCTCGTGGCGCACGAGCACGTGTTCGATCGTGTCCTGCTTGTACAGCGCGTCGTAGATGTAGAGCACCGCGCCGCCGGGGTAGCCCCAGAGGAACTTGACGCCTTCGGCCTGAAGGCACTTGACGAGGATTTCGGAGCCGTTCGGCTCGGCGGGGGGATTGGTTTGCGGCTGGGCCGAAGCGGCGCGCTTCAGCTCCGCGGGGGAGATGTCCATGACTTGGAACCTTTGCGAATTTCTCTGACGAAAAACCATCGGTGCACCTTTCCGCGTCCTTGTGAGACGGGTGTGGTACCTGGGCCGCTTGGCATCAGCACCCGGGTCGGGCTGCGTGAGCAACGGCAATATCTGTTTTGCAACGCAGCATTATGGCATCCCTTCGGCACGGGCGCGGCCCGCTTCGCGATGCAAGGCACGCCGATGAGATAATCGCGCCCGACTTTCTCTCGGCCGCAGACCGGGGCTACTCCTCTCTTGGCATCCGACAAAGAACTATCCGACTTCCTCAAGAGCATCGAAAAGCGCGCGTTCAAGCGGGTGCTGTATTCGGTTCGGAACGAGGACGCGGCGCTGGATATCGTGCAGGACGCGATGATCCGGCTCTCCGAAAAGTACGTCGATCGCCCGCCTGCCGAGCTGCCGCTGCTGTTCCAGCGCATCCTGTCGAACGCGACGATGGACTGGTTCCGTCGCCAGAAGGTGCGTAACAGCGTCGTCAAGAATTTCTCGGACTTCGAGTCGCCCGGCGGCGACAACGACGATTTCGACATCCTCGAAACGCTGGAGGCGATGGGCGGAACGCTCGCCTCGGAGAGCACGGCCGACTCGGTGTCACGGGCTCAGATCCTGCTGGCTATCGAGTCGGAAGTGGCTCAGCTGCCCGGTCGTCAACGCGAAGCCTTCCTGCTGCGTTACTGGGAGGAACTCGATGTCGCCGAGACGGCCGCCGCCATGGGCTGCTCGGAAGGCAGCGTCAAGACGCACTGCTCACGGGCCGTGCATGCCTTGGCCAAGGCCTTGCAGGCAAAGGGAATTTCGCCATGAACAGCCTCACCATGTCATCCTCGCGGGCCATGATCAGCCCGGCCGCCGCCGATACGTTGCAAAGCCGCTTTGCACTGCGCGTTGCCGCGCGCTTGAGCGAGCGTTCGCAGGAGCTCGAGCCCGATCTCACCGAGCGGTTGCGCATCGCGCGCGAGCAGGCGCTGGCGCGTGCCCGCACCGTGCGCAAGGCCGAGACGGCGCCGGCGCGCGTCGGCTCGAACGGCGGCGCGGCGATCCTCGGCGGTGGCCCTCGCTGGTGGCTGAAGCTGGCTGGCGGCGCGCTGCCGGTGCTGGCGCTGATCGGTGGCCTGATCCTGATCCAGCAGCTCGAGAACGACGCCCAGATTTCCACGGCGGCGGAGATCGACGCAGCCCTGCTGACCGACGATCTGCCGCCCGCCGCCTACAGTGACGCCGGCTTCGCGGAATACCTGAAGACGCCGCGGGAGTGAGCGGCTCGGCGATGAAGCCCGAAGCGCCCGTCTCCATGAGCCCGCTGCGCGGTGCCGCATTGCGCGCTTTCGTGCTGGCGTGCACGCTCGGAGCGCCGCTCGGACTGATCGCCGCCGGTGCCTCACACGCGCAGCCTGGCGGACCGCCGCCGGCCAAGCCAGGCATCGAGGAAGGCGTGCGCTGGCAAGACCTGAAGCCGTCGCAGCGCGCAGCGCTGAAGCCGCTGGAGCGCGACTGGTCGGGCATCGACGCGGTGCGCAAACGCAAGTGGATCGACATTTCAAGCCGTTACCAGCAGATGTCGCCCGACGAGCAGACGCGGCTGCAGGCACGCATGAGCGAATGGACCAAGCTCTCGCCGCAGGAACGCGGGGCGGCACGGCTGCACTTCCAGGAAGCGAAGCAGGTGCCACCCCAGGACCGCAAGGCGCGCTGGGATGCCTACCAGGCGCTGCCGCCCGAGAAGCGACGCGAGCTCAGCGAGCGGGCTGCGCCTCCGCCCGAAGCGGCACGCAAGCCCCCTGTGCCCGCCAATCGCTCCGGTGAGCCGAAATCCGCCGCGCGCGACCTGCCGAGTCCCAAGTCCAACATCGTGCCGAACCCGGCGTTCGCCGAGCCGCCGAAACCGGTCGCGCCCACCGTGCTGCGCGCCGGCCCGGGAGCGACGACCACGCTGATGTCCAAGCGACCGACGCCGCCGTCTCACCAGCAGACCGGGCTGCCGAAGATCGCGGCGACGCCCGAGTTCGTCGACAAGTCGACGCTGCTGCCGCGGCGCGGCCCGCAGGCCGCCGCCACACGTTCAGCCGCTGCCGCGTCCGCCGCCAGCGGCGGATCTGCCAAGCACCCATGACGCTGTGACGACGCCCAGCCTGCGCCGCCGCATGGCTGCGTTCGTCTACGAAGGCCTGCTGCTGTTCGGCATCGGCCTCATCCCCGGCGCGATCGGCGCGCTCTTCTTCGCGCTGAGCGGACAGCACCATCCGCTGCAGAGCGAAACGTCACTGCGCGTCATCACGCTGGCGATCTACGCGCTGTACTTCACGTGGTTCTGGTCGGCACGCGGACAGACGCTCGCCATGCAGACCTGGCACATCCGCGTCGTCACGACCGAAGGCGCCCCACTGACCCAGTGGCGCGCGCTGGCCCGCTTCGTTGCGGCGTGCGCCTGGTTCGCACCCGCAGCCGTGCTCGCGCATTTGAACGGCTGGACCGGGTGGCCGGCGCTCGGTGCGGTCGGCGTCGGAGTCGTGGCGTACATGCTGCTCGCACTGCTGCACCCGCAGCGCCAGTTCTGGCATGACGCGTTGTGTGGCACACGCCTGGTCGTCGACGAGCCCCGCGTCAAGCCGAACGCCGCGTAGCGGCGCATGCCCGGCACACACCAAGCCGCCTTGTCCGCGCAGGCACAATCGCTGCGCATGACCAATCCGCACAAAGGGCGCACCGGGCTCGATCGCGTGATCCGCGCGACCGGCTATTCGATCTCCGGGCTGCAGACAGCCTACCGCGGCGAGAGTGCATTCCGGCAGGAGTTCTGGCTCGCGGTGATCCTGATGCCGCTCGCGTTCTGGATAGGCCGCGGCTGGGTCGAGATCGCGATCCTGGTGGGCTCGGTGCTGCTGGTGCTGATCGTCGAACTGTTGAACTCGGGCATCGAGGCGGCGATCGACCGCGTCTCGTTCGAGTGGCACGATCTGTCCAAGCGTGCAAAGGATCTGGCCAGCGCGGCGGTGTTCCTCTCGGTGCTGCTGTGCGTAGGCGTGTGGCTCGCGGCGCTGTGGCAGCGTTTCGGGCACTGAATGAAGTTTGAATTCGAAGTTGGTTGAATGTCGATTGAAGCGAAACGGAACGTTCGATGAAGAAGTTGTCGATCTGCGTCTACTGCGGTTCCCGGCCGGGTGCCAAGCCCGAATACGCTGATGCGGCGCGCGCGGTCGGCGCCGAGATCGGCCGGCGCGGCTGGCAGCTCGTCTACGGCGGCGGGCATGCTGGGCTGATGGGCACCGTGGCCGATGCGGCACTGGCGGCGGGCGCTTCGGTCGTCGGCGTGATCCCCGAATCGCTGATGGGCCGCGAGCTCGGTCACCGCGGCCTGACCGAGCTGCACGTGGTGCAGACCATGCACGAGCGCAAGCTGATGATGGCCGAGCGCAGCGACGCGTTCGTCGCGCTGCCGGGCGGCATCGGGACGTTCGAAGAATTGTTTGAGGTGTGGTCGTGGCGCCAGCTCGGCTATCACGACAAGCCGCTGGGCCTGCTCAATGTCGCGAACTACTACGACACGCTGCTGGCGTTCCTGCGCGACAGCGAACGACTGGGCCTGATGACGAACGAACAGCTCGCTCTGCTGGAGGTGAAGAACGATCCGCTCGCGCTGCTCGAAGAGCTCGGCCGGCTCGCACCGCTGGCCACCGCGCCCGACGATTACCGGCGGATCTGAGTTCGCCGAGAGACTTTGCCGAGAGACGCGATCAGATCGCGTCGTCGTTGACTTCGCCGGTGCGGATGCGCACCACCTGCTCGACCGGCGTCACGAAAATCTTGCCGTCGCCGATCTTGCCGGTCTTCGCGGCCTTGACGATCGCTTCGATGCAGCGGTCCACATCGGCATCCTTGACGGCGACTTCGAGCTTCACCTTCGGCAGGAAATCGACGACGTACTCGGCGCCGCGGTACAGCTCGGTATGGCCCTTCTGGCGACCGAAGCCCTTGACCTCGGTGACGGTCAGGCCGGTCACGCCGACCTGCCCCAGGGCTTCGCGCACCTCTTCAAGCTTGAAGGGTTTGACGATCGCAGTGATCTGTTTCATGACCGGGCTCCTGCAAGATTGATCGACGCTAGTTTATTACGCAGTCATCGTTCGCGGTGCGCGCGGTACGCAAAACAAATGGGCGGATCTATGCGCGGAACTTCGACGTGATCGGATAACGCCAGTCGCGCCCGAACGCGCGGTGCGTGATGCGGATGCCGATTGGCGCCTGACGCCGCTTGTATTCGTTGATCTTGATCAGGCGCGTGACGCGTTCGACGTCGGCCGGCGCGAACCCGGCGGCGACGATCTCGTCGATGCCCTGGTCCTGCTCCATGTAGCGCTGCAGGATGCCGTCGAGCACCTCGTACGGCGGCAGGCTGTCCTGGTCTTTCTGGTCGGGGCGCAGCTCGGCCGATGGTGGCCGCGTGATGATCCGTTGCGGGATGACGTCGCCGCGCCCGGCGTCGTGCGCGCGCTCGTTGCGCCAGTTCGCGAGCCGGTACACGAGCGTCTTCGCCACGTCCTTGATCACGGCGAAGCCGCCGGCCATGTCGCCATAGAGCGTGCAGTAGCCGGTCGCCATCTCGCTCTTGTTGCCGGTGGTCAGCACGATCGCACCGAATTTGTTCGACAGCGCCATCAGCAGCGTGCCCCGAATCCGTGCCTGGATGTTCTCTTCCGTGGCATCAGGCTGCAGGCCCGCGAATTCGGTGGCCAGGCTCGCGCGGAATGCATCGAACATCGGCACGATCGAGATTTCGTCGTAGCGCACGCCGAGGCCTTCGGCCATCTCGCGCGCATCGAGCCATGAGATGTCGGCGGTGTACGGCGAGGGCATCATCACGGTGCGCACCTTGTCGGCGCCGAGCGCGTCGACCGCGATCGCGAGCACCAGCGCCGAGTCGACGCCGCCTGACAGGCCGATGATCACGCCCGGGAATCCGTTCTTGACGACATAGTCGCGCACGCCGACGACCAGCGCCGACCACGCCTGCGCCTCGAGGCTGGGCAGCGGCGCGATCTCGCCGCGCACGATGTCGCCCTGCACCTCGACGAACGCGAGCGCCTCGTCGAACACCGGCGCGCGTGCACCGATGCGGCCCAGCGCGTCGACCGCGAACGAAGCACCGTCGAACACGACCTCGTCCTGCGCACCAGCCATGTGCGCGTAGAGCAGCGGCAACTGCACGTCACGCGCGCGTTCGGCCATGCGCTCCTCGCGCTCGACCGCCTTGCCCAGATGGAACGGCGATGCGTTGATCACGCACAGGACCTGCGCGCCGGCGGCCTTGGCGATGCGCGCCGGCTCTTCGAACCACGCGTCTTCGCAGATTGTGAGACCGACCTTGACGTCTTGCACCTCGAACACGACGGCCGGCTGGCCTGCGTCGCGGCCAGACGCGAAATAGCGCCGCTCGTCGAACACCTGGTAGTTCGGCAGCTCGCGCTTGCAGTAGGTCGCGAGCACCCTGCCCTGCGTCAGCACCGAGGCCGCATTGAAGCGCTTCGGCACCGAAACCGAGTTCGACCTAACATCGCCCCGCTCACCGAACTGATGCGGATGCCCCACTACCACGAACAGCCCGGACAGATCGGCCAGCGCGCGAGCGCAGTCGGCCAGAGCTTCGGCGCAGGCCTGCATGAAGGCCGGACGCAGCAGCAGGTCCTCGGGCGGATAGCCGCACAGGCCGAGCTCGGGCGTCAGCACGAGACGCGCACCCTCCTGGTAGGCGCGGCGCGCGGCGTCGACGATCTTGCGCGCGTTCCCGGCGAGATCGCCGACCGTCGCGTTGATCTGAGCCAGGGCCACCTTCAACGGTACTGACGAAACTGCAACGGACATATGCGGCGCGAAGAACCCCGAAGAGGCCTCGAAGAGGGTCCGGACGATTATGTCATTCGCATCTTCGACGACCCTGCGGCGATCGACGCACGCGCCTGGAACGCCCTGGTCGACGCGCAGGGCAGCGCGACGCCGTTCATGCGCCACGAGTACCTGCTCGCGCTGCACGAATCGGCCAGCGCGGTCGCCGCCACCGGCTGGCAGCCGCAGTTCCTCGCGCTGTTCCGCAGCGGCGGCGCCAGCACAAACCAAGGCGGCGACGAGCTGGTCGCCGCATGCCCGTTGTACCTGAAGGAGCATTCGTACGGCGAGTACGTGTTCGATTGGGCCTGGGCCGACGCCTATCGCCGCCACGGCCTCGCCTACTATCCGAAGCTGCTGAACGCGGTGCCGTTCACGCCGGTTCCCGGGCCGCGGTTGCTCGCGAACGACGCGGTGTCACGCCGTGTGCTGCTGCGCGCGATCCGGCAGTTCGCGGTCGAGGCCAAGCTGTCGTCGGCGCACGTGCTGTTCCTCGACGAGGCCGACCAGCAAGCGGCACAGGCCGAAGGCTGGATGATGCGCAGCACCGTGCAGTTCCATTGGAGCCAGCCCGACACGAAGCCCTATGCAGCCTTCGCCGACTTCCTCGCCGGCCTGCAGCGCGAGAAGCGCAAGAAGATCCAGCAGGAGCGACGGCGTGTCGCCGAAGCGGGCGTGATGTTCGAATCACGCGAAGGCCGCGCGATCGAAGCAGCGGACTGGGACTTTTTCTACCGCTGCTACAAACAGACCTACCGCGAGCATCACTCGACGCCGTATCTGACGCGCGACTTCTTTCAGCGTATCGCACGCACGATGTCCGAGAACTGGCTGCTGTTCATCGCGTCGCGCGAAGGCCGGCGCATCGCCGCGTCGCTGATCGTGATCGACCCGGCGCGGCGCAGCGCATTCGGCCGCTACTGGGGCGCGGTCGAGCACGTGCCGCTGCTGCACTTCGAGGCGTGCTACTACCAGCCGCTGCAGTGGTGCATCGAGAACGGCTATGAGCGCTTCGAAGGCGGCGCACAGGGCGAGCACAAGATGGCGCGCGGGCTGCTGCCGGTGCGCACCGCGTCGGCGCACTGGCTCGCGCACCCGCAGTTCGCGCAGGCGGTGGCCGACTTCCTCGAGCGCGAGGGAGCCGGCGTCGACGAGTACCTCGATGAGTTGAACGAGCGGCTGCCGTTCAAGACGGCGGCCGCAGCCGACGACTGACTATTTCTTCGCGCCGTAGCTCGCGAGGCCGTTCGCGATCTCGGCACGCGCTGCGTCCGGGCCTTGCCAGCCGGTCACCTTGACCCACTTGCCCGCTTCGAGATCCTTGTAGTGCTCGAAGAAGTGCTGGATCGCCTTCAGCCGCATCGGGTTGATGTCCTCCGGCTTGTGCCAGTGGTCGTAGATCGGCAGGATCTTCGTCGTCGGCACCGCGAGCACCTTCGCATCGCCGCCGGCTTCGTCTTCCATCATCAGCACGCCGATCGCCCGGCAGGTGACGACCACGCCCGGCGTCAACGGAAACGGCGTGATCACGAGCACGTCGACCGGGTCGCCGTCGTCGGAGAGCGTGCGCGGCACGTAACCGTAGTTGCACGGGTAGTGCATCGCCGTCGTCATGAAGCGGTCGACGAACAGTGCGCCGCTTTCCTTGTCGACCTCGTACTTGATCGGGTCGGCATTCATCGGGATCTCGATGACGACGTTGAACTCTTCGGGCGCCTTCGCGCCGGGGGTCACGTTGTGCAGGCTCATGGGGTGGGCGGGTTTTGGATTGATCGGGCGGGGCAGGCACCGCGGGGAAACCCGGATTTTATCTGCCGCACCACGATGGAAAACACCACCCGGCCGTCGTTGCCTTGACATCGGCCATCCCGTAGCATGCCGTGGCCCTATCGGGCTACACGCCGACGAGCCTGGGCGAGCGCCCTCCGGCTCGATCGATCAAGACCCACCCGCATGCAATCGACGAGGAAGGACACCCCTTGATCACGACATCGATGGCGCTCTACATCGCACTGGCCTGCGGCCTCGCCGCAGTGATCTACGGCTTCGTGCAGCGAAGCTGGATCCTCCGGCAGAACGCCGGCAACCCTCGAATGCAGGAGATCGCCTCGGCGATCCAGCAAGGCGCAGCCGCCTATCTCGCACGCCAGTACAAGACGATCGCCTTCGTCGGCGTCGTGCTTGCGATCCTGATCGGCGTGTTCCTCGACGGCAAGACCGCCTCCGGCTTCGTGCTCGGCGCCGTGCTGTCGGGCGCCTGCGGCTTCATCGGCATGAACGTCTCTGTGCGCGCGAACGTGCGCACCGCGCAGGCCGCGACGCAGGGCATTGGCCCGGCGCTGAACGTCGCGTTCAAGGGCGGCGCGATCACTGGGATGCTGGTCGTCGGCCTCGGGCTGCTCGGCGTCGGCATCTTCTACTGGTTCATCGTCGGCAACGGCAACGTGACGCCCGACAAGACGCTCTCGAGCGTGCTCAAGCCGATGCTCGGCCTCGCGTTCGGCGCCTCGCTGATCTCGATCTTCGCGCGGCTGGGCGGCGGCATCTTCACGAAGGGCGCCGACGTCGGCGCCGACCTGGTCGGCAAGGTCGAGGCCGGCATCCCGGAGGACGACCCGCGCAACCCCGCCGTGATCGCCGACAACGTCGGCGACAACGTCGGCGACTGCGCCGGCATGGCCGCCGACCTGTTCGAAACCTACGCGGTCACGCTGATCGCGACGATGGCGCTGGGTGCGCTGCTGATCAGCGGCGATGCGTCGAACGCGGTCGTGTACCCGCTGCTGCTCGGGGCGGTGTCCATCATCGCGTCCATCGTCGGCTGCAGCTTCGTCAAGGCGTCGCCCGGCATGAAGAACGTGATGCCGGCGCTGTACAGGGGGCTGATCGTCGCCGGCGCGCTTTCGTTGATCGCGTTCTACCCGGTCACGACCGCGCTGTTCCCGCAGCCCGTCACGTTGACCGACGGCACGAAAGTGACCGCGCTTGCGCTGTGGGGCGCCTGCATCGTTGGCCTGGTACTGACGGCTGCGCTGGTGTGGATCACCGAGTACTACACCGGCACCGACTTCAAGCCGGTGCA